>Ga0213841_1000293_pt1 | contig 74988 bp, 64 predicted proteins | sample SWPATP23_FD_160125 | JGI IMG/M metagenome (GOLD analysis project Ga0213841, IMG submission 160125) | Coastal seawater microbial communities from Marineland, Florida, United States - SWPA TP2 #3 | ecosystem: Environmental > Aquatic > Marine > Coastal | place: USA: Florida | collected 2016-08-14
CACGATATATACAATCCATCTTGGTAACCTTTGTGTCCGTTGTAAGAGTCAGCATGGGGCATCCTTTTTGTTCAACGTTTCATGAGTAATTCTCTGTCCAACGGCAACCAGACTAGCAGCTTTTTTTTGCAGTGCTACCCCTTATAAACCAAGCGCTTTGCTTGGTTCTATTTCTGTTTCAAGCCCGCAATTTTCCTGCATTTTTTCTTTTTCTCAAAAACCAGATTCCCCTACTACAGGCTCTTTTTTTATACGATCATTTTTTTGACTACCATGGTCAAAATATCTACTCATCGGTTGAAAGCATGCGAAACATCAGCGCTTGGTGTATGTGCTTGTCTTCAATGCAGGTACTACCATCAAGGTCTGCGCACGTTCGTGCAACCTTTAACACCTTATGATAGCCACGCATGCTCAACGTATGCTTATTAAAGACATCTTCAACAATCTTTTGCGCCTCCTTGGTCAGCACGCAATACCTCTCAACCTCTTTTCCTGAAAGCATGCCATTTGCAACCAGCTGCCCCCGCTCTTTTTGAACCGAATGGGCTTGCACCACACGCAGCGCAACATCATGCGAGCTCTCCCGCTCTTGTGTAGCGTAGAACACATCCTTATACGCTACCGCCTGCACAGCCACATGCACATCGATCCTATCAAGCAGAGGGCCTGACAACTTTGCTTTGTATGCTGCCACCGTACGAGGATGACAACTGCACCGGCTTGTTCCATCACCAAAGTACCCACAAGGACAAGGGTTTAATGCTGCAACTAATAAAAATGAAGCCGGAAATGTCACTGCAAGTTGCGCTCGAGAAATCAAAACATTGCCAGACTCAAGCGGTTGCCGCAAAACCTCAAGCGTGCTGCGAGAGAATTCCGTTAGTTCATCAAGAAACAAAACACCGTGGTGTGCAAGACTCACCTCCCCTGGCCGCGGCACCGACCCTCCTCCAATCAAACCAGCCTGCGATATTGTGTGATGCGGAGCTCGAAAAGGACGCTGCGTAATAAGAGATTGCCCCGAAAGTAAACCGGCAACCGAATAGACCTTTGTCACATCAATAACATGTTCAAATGAAAGCGGTGGCAAAATCGTAGCAAGTCGGCGAGCCATCATTGTTTTTCCTGAACCTGGCGGCCCAATAAGTAAAAGGTTGTGATGCCCTGCAGCCGCAATCTCGAGCGCACGCTTCGCCATCCACTGACCGCACACATCGCCAAGATCAACCGTTGCTATCGTTTTCTCTGCGATAGTTGAAAAACTACATGGAACAGGTGCAATCACTTTTTCACCCTGCACGAATGCCAAAACATCAACAAGAGACGAAACTCCTATCACCTCAAGATCTTGTATCAGCGATGCTTCTCCTACATTCTCTTGCGGTACAATTAACCGCTTTTTACCACACTTTTTTGCATGGTCAGCAATTGGAAGCACACCATGCACAGGCCGAATATCACCATTAAGGGCAAGTTCACCTAAAAAAACTGTCTCATCTAAGAAAGAGGAAGAAGCAGCAACTTGCTTGCAGGCCAAAAGAACAGCTAGAGCTATTGCAACATCAAAAAGCACGCCTTGCTTGCGCACAGATGCCGGAGCAAGATTAATGGTAATTGCGCGATCAAGCACTTTGCAACCACTGTTACGAAGCGCAGCTTGAATGCGCTCTTTGCTTTCAGAAATTGCTTTATCAGGTAGACCAACAATTACCCACCGCATCAAACCTAACGATACGTCGACTTCTATATCGATAATAATTGCATCTACACCACGCGTTGTTGCAGAAAAGATTCGAGCATGCATCGGCACTACCTCTACCCACTCGAAAGAATAAGAAACAGAAAAGCTCCATGTATAAAGCTACACAGGCCTTTTGTGAGAATGAAAGAAACTACGTTTTTATGCAGGCAAGTAGTTTCTTAACAGAGCTTTCCTTCTCTCAATTTCAGCTTTCTGAGAAGGAAAAATCTGTATTGAGGAAACATCATGTTTAAGAAAGTCTTCTATCCGCTTAATAAGGCTTGGAATCGGCGTTCTCCCATCTACAAGGTCACTATTAATAGACTCTTCTTCATCCACAAAGCCTCTTACATAGGCAACGATTCTATACCTCTTGGCCATATCTATAAGGTAGGAAACCTGCTCTCTTGGTAGCTCTTTTTCAAGAAACGAAATGATATCGTCCAACACAACACCTCTGGCATTCATTGCAAAAGGCATACCAATCCTATGCCGGAATGGACGTGCTCCACCAACTGGGTTATTCGTTTTAAGATACTGTTCAAATTCTATTACAAAATGACGTACAAACTCGTCATATCGCCCCTCTTTTTTTGCTTTTGCAAGCTGTTCACGAATATCATCACCCAAAATTCTCTGACTTCCTTTTACCTTTAAGTAGGGGTATTTCCTGAGATAGACTCGATCAAACCTCATTGCTCCCGAAGCATCTGAAATATGATGAGTTATCTCTAAAATCTGAGCCTGCCTGTGCGCTTCAGCCTCCCTCGCTTGCCGTATTTGCTCGTTCCGTTTCGCCTCTTCTTCTCTTTGCCGAGCACGCCGCTTTGCCTCTTCTTCTCTCTTGTTTCTTACGTAACGAACAACTCTAGAGCCAGCAGTATAAGAGCTCATACCTGCACCAAGAAGATGGCTGAGTACTCCGGCATAGCGAAGCTTTGATCGTTCAGAGCCATGAGTTCTTAGATATGCAAACAAGGCATCCAAAAGCTGAATTCCTATGCTCAACGCTTGAGAGCGATTTCCATGCTCGGGAGACAGCAGCCTGGCAAGATCAAGCCCCAGACGCACAAGGAGAACCGCTACTTGTTGCTTAACTTTATAAGGGGCAAGGGGTTTTGTAAGCGATAGTCGAGTAAGTAAATGCCCTGCAACAGATGCCGCTTGAGGCGCTCTGTGTAAACGTTCATCCGCCGTTCTTGTACTCAAAACATCACGAGCTATTCCTGCGATAGTAGCAAGAGAGTGAGCTCTGCTCATAGCGTGAGTCATTTTACGTTTCTGCCGCGTAAACCGACGCTGCGCGCTTGGCGTTACACTTGCTGCAATCGATCTTTTCTCAAGATCAATCAAAGATGTATGCATCTTTGATTGCGTACGCAAAGCGTGAAGATTGGCAAGCGTTGCTGCCAGGGAGGAGCCTATTGCAATCGTGCGAGCACGTGCCTCTCCCGAAAAAGTACTACCTGTAAAAACTACCTGTAAAAAACAGGTGAGCAGTAAAATGTTTTTTTTCATAGTTTTATATTCCCCAATAAACTGTGAGTCATAATAGCACAAAAGTCAGATTATACAGAAGAAAAACATCGTATTACTTTCCAACACTTGTTTTCATAAGAACCAAGACTGCATACTAAGGTGAGAGGCAACCAATGCGTACGATAACTACTACGTCATTGGAGAATTCATGACACACACCATTCTTTGTACAGCACTACTACTCTCTTTTGCATCTGCCTCGCTAAACGCCAACCCCTCACTCATAAAAGATGTTCATGCGATTGTTCAAGCACGCGTCTCTGCCGCTCATACCATTGCATCAAAACTAACTGCAACCCTCCGCTCTCGAGAAAAGGAAGCAAACGCTCAAAGGCAAGCAGAGTGCAATCAGGCAAAGCAAGTAGAACAAAATGCGGTTGCAGCACGTAAAAAAGAAAAACAAAGTGCCTGCAACAAAGCTAAAAAAGAACTACAAACAGCTTGTGCTCTACAGAAAAAGGAATTGCAAAGTACCTGCAACGACAAAAAGAAAAAACTTCAGCACAGCTGCTCTGAGGAAAAGAAGAAAATGCAAGATGCGTGCAACGAAAAGAAGAAGCACTTACAAGCAGCATGTGCCAGTGACAAAGCAGAGCGAAGAGAGCGTACACAAGCTGTGTTGCGTGCCCTTGCTGGCATAAAAAAGCGATGTGCCAACAAAAAGATTCATCTCAATGAGCGTGTCCCTCTCGTAAAGGAATACCTCGATATTCTTAAAGATCATGCAAAAGCTGCAGACATGGCCTCTCTTGTTGATCAGATAAAGCGAGAAGAGCAGCTGCTTGATGCACAAAAAAAACAGCTCACGCTTGCAGGAAAAGCAGAAAAGCAAGCTGCCGTCTCATCATTTGGCCCCGTCGCAAACCTCTTTTAAGACTGTTGCTGCCAGGCAGAGGGCAGCAAACACTATCTTTTATCGTCTCACATTCACTACACTTATAAAGATGTATAACTTTTAGCAAAACACCCAGAGACGACCGATGAAAACATATAAGCTTTTACCTCTTTTTGTGCTCTCTTTGAGTACTTTGTGCGCTTCCGGCAATGTTATGGATGTTGCTAAAAAACATGGGCACGTTGCTTTTTATAAAATGATCATGGCCTCAGAAAAACTTAAAGCTGCTGCTACGGCAGAAATTGGTGGCGAGAAATCGCTTGCACCATTTACCGTCTTTGTTCCAACAAATGAAGCGATCATGAAATACAAAGATGCTGATAAAGAAACACTCAAAGAGATGGTGCAACTCCTCGTTGTTCCAGGCCAAAACTTTGCTACCCGAAAAGCACTTCAAGAAGACACCATTCCAACCGTAAGCGGATCACTGCTCAGCGTTGAAGGAGATACCATTCGCCCCGAAGAAGGTGGTACACAAGCAACCATTATTGATGGCCCCCTCCCCGCTTCAAACGGCGTTGTCTATGTTATCGATGCAATGCTAAGCGAAGAAGAAGCTACAACGGAACCTGAGTTACCTGCAGAAGAAGAAAAAACGGACAAACAAGAGAAACAAGAAGAAGCAGCAGACGCTGCACCAGCAACCGTTACACACAAACAACCTGAAAAAGGAACGGTTCAGCATGTACAACCACAAACTCTTGTTGAGCAAGCACGCTTGCAAAAAGGGCTTCCTCTTGCGCATACAGCATCAGAGCGAGCAACAAGCGCAGCACCGCTTGCAGCACTTAACACATCGGTAAAAAAACTAACCGACGCCGTTGCAGGGCTCACCACACAGCTCAAAGCTTCTCGCACCTCGTCTCGCCTTGATCTGCAAGAACTTGAGCATGAAATCGAACATGAGCACGATACGATAAAGCTGCCTGCCCTTCGCTAAACAGAAAAATTACAGCGTAGAAACAACAGATGGCCGAAGAAAAATAAGCAGCTGCGTCTTTTCATCAAAAGAGCGCTTCCCTGAAAAAAGGTGCCCTATCAATGGCAGTGATCCTAAAAACGGAACCTGTTTTTGCTTCTCTTGCTCCTTTTGTTTTAACAAGCCTCCCAGCATTGCCGTTTGACCCGAGCGCACCTCAAGCGTTGTATGTGCTCGTGTTGTAATAATTGTTGGGTACTTTTCATGCGTAGCTTCAAGGTGAGAGTTTTCTACATGCACCGTCAAACGAACACGCGTACCATCACAGCTAATGTCAGGCTTGACGCGTAACTTTATGCCAACATCTTTATACACAGCCGACCGAGTACTGCGTGTTTTGCCTTCCACAGATTCTTCTATGAGAGATTCTATAGGAACCGATCGCCCTTCAAGTAACTCTGCTTGCTGACGATCACCTGTTACCAAAGATGGCTTAAGAAGCGTACGCACCTTGTTAGCATGCTCTGCAGCATTTAATAAAAGCTCAAGTCGTTTTGATGCATCATCTCCGCCGCCAAGCACAATGGGAACCTCAAGCGTCTTTGACGCTCCTCCCGTAAGAGAACCGTGCAGCTGCATGTCGCCCTGCCCTTGCATTGCAAGCAACCAATCAGTTCCAAAGCTTTGCTCAAAGTCTTTGCTTGCTAAGACAAGTCTCGCATGAATAGCAACCTGCCGTTGCGGCTTATCAAGCGCGCGCACAAATGCCTCAAAGTGCCGTATCTGATCACTTGTGCCCTGCAGCAACAATGACCTTGTTGCATCGTCACAAAAAAAATACTGCGCTTCAGCAACTCCTGGATACTGACGACAACACTGCAACCACATCTCTTTAAGACGATGCGTAAACACCTCGTTCCATACAGCATGCTTGATGCGTATACAACGAGCATGCGCAAACCCTTTTCCACGCCTCACGTTTTCTCGAAACTCTTTCTCTAAAACCGTCTTCTTTGCCACACGAACATGCATTCCTTCCACAACAACACCAAGCTTTTTCCCCTGCAAAAGGCTTTTGAGCACATGCGAGTATGGCGTCTCTTGTGCCATACAAAGCGGCACAAAACCGCTCACACCTTCATCAAGCGTGATTGTCATACCGGCTTGCTTTGCAAGTTGTTGTATCACGCACCGAAACGACTCATCTTTGACCGCAATCGTTACCGGTGTAAGCGGAAGCTGATCAAACTGCTGCGCAATAAGTGAGGCGACGAGGTCTTTTTTTACCGTAGTCTGAGATGTCTGTTTAAGCGCTTTTGTACAAGCCTGTATTTGTGAAAGCGTTGAAGAAATATCATTCTGGTGTGGACCTGGTGATGCTCCACAGCACCACCCGCCCACACAAAACATTGCCACGATCTTTATCCACATAAAACATCCTCATGAAACGTAAACACGTCTCTGAGCTGCTCATGCAACACATATGCAAGAGGAGTGCATCGCCCTATTGAAATATTCGCCTCCACCAACCCTTTCGCATGCCGCTGCATACACAGTGCATGCACACCAACACCACAGGCAGCCCATCCACATATGCATGCCACAAGCTGCTGATATGTCCCTACAAGAAAAAAAGATCCATTGGTGCCCTTGTCACACATAGTAAGGTTGCTCATGCCAACAACCCGATACGCACAAGACAAAAGCTCACTATCTGAGGCAAAGCGCTCACGAGTAAAAGATAGCCGCCTCCCTGCGTGGGACCTCTTGTGCAGGTAAAAAGAAGACATAAAAAAATACAAAGAAACAGCAACAGAAAGTGCTGCAATAAGCGAAAGTATGCCGGAGCAAACACGCACAAACATATCATGATATGTGCATGCAGAAAGGTACCACATCTTCTCAACGTTTCTCTTGTACCCACTCACAATAGCAACATCACAGTAATACTGACGTACTACAGACTCCGAGAAAGGGTTGTACTCATAAAGAACACACCTTGTCTACATTTTGAACAAGTTTTATGAAATTTTTCGCAAAGAAGTTTTGCGATGAAAAGAGATTGCAGCATGGTGCGCATAGTCACGCAGAGCAATTAACGTCTGGCCAGCGATACTTTTTTGATTAATACGTTTTCCTTCGGGGAACTGAGCAGAAAAAACAGTTTCTTCTCGCTTTGCCAAACTAATCAGCGCAGTCTGCCTGCCACGCAAAAAAGACCCGAGCACCGCTTGTACCGCTGAAAGTTGCCCCTTTCCTCCATCAATGACAATGATGTCTGGCAGAGAGGATGCTTCTTTATAACGGCGCATCACAATTTCTTGTAGCGCAGCGTAGTCGTTTTGCTGATCAAGCGATTTTATATGGAAGTGGCGGTAGCCATCAGCTGCAGGTTGCCCATCCTTAAAGCGCACACATGAGCCAACCATCGCATGCCCTTGCTTGTGTGAGATATCAAAACAATCAATCGTTTTCGGCACAAAGGGAATCTGCAAAAATGCTTTTAAGTCTCTTCCCAAATACCGTTTCTTCGCAGTTTCTTTTTCGGCATAAACACGAGCAAGTGTTGCTATCTCGTTTTCAGGAAGTGGGGATACCATATCGATGCTATGCGCCATGCTGTGCCAACGAACACAAAATTTTTCAATGAGGTCACAATCAAGCTCTATGCTCCCTGAAAGGGTATCAATCCATACCTGTTGTGACGGCATATATTCACGGTAGTAACTGGTTATATATTCTTGCACCTGCTCCGACTGATTCTCTTGCTGCGGCAAACAGAACAACCGATGCTTACTTACAACACCGTCAGTCTCTCGAAAAACAATCAGATAAAAGAAAAGATCATCACTGTGCATAACCCAAATGTCTTTATCAGCAAGACGACGAAGCGAATTTGGCTTGTCAAAAGACGTCATAAGAGTTTCATACACGCGAACGCAGGCATCACGATATATCTTAAGCTGCTGCGCCTTTTCAAAGGCATAGCGCGCATTCTCTTCTTCCATCTTCTTCTCAAGCTCTCTGATAACTTTTGAACGGTCTTTACGCAGTGCTCTGCCAACAAGAGCAAGCCGCTGCTCATACGCTTCACGATCAAAATCTGAGCGACAGGTTCCGGCACAGCGATGCATATGATACGCAAGGCACCCACCCTCAATCGTTTTATTACATACCTGCAATTGAAACGTTTTTTGTAGGTATAAAAATGCCTTTTTTGCCGCAGACCGATCGATAAAAGGTCCAAAATATGTGCCCTTTTTATGTTTATTGCGCACCATTTCAAAGCGCGGCAAATCCTGCTTTGGTCGTGTAATAACAAAATAAATGTATGGCTGACCGGTTTTTAAAAGGACGTTGCAAGGCGGTTGATAACTTTGAATCAGTTTTGCTTCGAGCAAAAGCGCCTCGAGCTCTGAAGCGGTTTCTACATATTCAACCGTATCGGCTTTACTCAAGATCGTTGTTGCTTTCCACTCTTTACCAAAGCCAAGCTTGTAATGGCGTACCCGCGCACGAAGCACCTTTGCCTTACCAATGTAGACAACAGATCCTTGTGCCGTTTTAAAAAGATAAACACCCGGACAGTCGGGTGCCTGCAAGAGAGCGGTGAGAAGAGCGTGCTTTGGTTGTTTCATAGTGCGCAGAATACCGGGATAGAGAAAAAAATTACACACTTACTGGTTTTTGGAAATGCGAATACGGTAAAAACAATGTCAAAAACTCTGCAGACCTACTTTATCCTTAAGGGACAGCATGAAACGAATGTTTTATATCATATTCTTCATCTTCTGCGGCACACTGTATCCGCACGAAGAAAGCTCATACCGCAACGCAGTAGAAACACTGCTATGCTATGAGCACACAGCACAACTTGCCTACCTTTTGTGCCACAACAACAAACTTCCTCAAACAGCTCTTGAAACAACACCTGAGAAAAAAGCACTTATCGCTTCTCTTGCCTTGCAATGCGCACAAAATAATGCGCACCCAGACCGTGTAAAAGAAGCTGCAATAACACTCTATGAAACATATACACCACACAGAGATGCACATGATGATGGGCATGATTACGCAATGAGCAGCAACGCACTCGAAGAATTAATCCGGCGGGGACAAGAAGAACAAGAAAAGCGGCACACTGTTTCTCACCAAGACTACCTAAAACAAAAGCGCCGAGAGAAAGAGCTCAAGATAAAAAACAAACAACATGAACGAGAAAAACGAGCCCTTGCCCACAACAAAGCTCGTCATGAGCACATGCTTTTAACAACGGCAAAGCGAGAGCGAGAACGCAGAAGGCAAGAGAGTAAGCTTTTGCGGCAAGAGAAGCGCCTTGAAACAAAAGAACAAGAAGCATTTAAGGCTGAACTGAAACGTCAAGAAGCTGAGCGACAAGCACAAGAGCAAGAAGAAGCAGCGCAACGAGACAAACTGCGCGATATGCTTGCAAAGAAGTCATAAAAAAAGGGCCGCGGTAAGCGGCCACTTATATCTCTTTAACCGGGAAGAAGCGCTTTCAAGCGCCCTGATCCGCAACGAACTGCAAGCTTTTTAGCCCAATCCTTCCACCCTTTTGGATCTCGCGAGACAAGAACCGCAACGCACGCAACCCCTGCAACAACAACGCCTCCTACAACAAGCAAACCAAGAGTTGGTCGTCGTTCATCTTCATCAAACTCAAACGCGCGACCGTCATCACTAACTTTACTACTAGTAGAAAAAACACTTCGCGTAGCTGATTTGGGGCCAGAAATCCTGATACCATTTTCAGCACAATAAGTAACAATGCTATCAAAATGCTCTCCGTTCTCATTTCCTGCATCCGTCACCCTGCTGTACTCATCTACGCCCTCAAGAGTTACTTCTTCCAAATACGAAAGATCTCTGAGAAGACCAGGAACACCCTTTAGGTTTTGATTGCCTGCAAGAAGCAAAGTCTTAAGCGATTGTGGTAAGTATCTGCACTTCAAAGACGTAAGAGAGTTCTGTTCAAGGTTAAGCTCTATCAAATGCTCTAAACCACTTATATCAATACCAAGCTTATTCATATTACAGTTTGAAAGATCAAGAAGCTCAAGATTTGAACACTCTAGAAAAGATCTTGGAACAGACCTTAAGGGCACATAGCAAGCAAACAAAGACTTAATAGAGTCAGAAAACTTCTTAACACAAGAGATGTTTTCTTCCGCTCCAGCCTCTCTTGATAGATGTACCTCGTACCAAACACCCTCCTCACAAATCACTCTCCCTGAAAAAAGAGAGCCAACTACTGTAAGAGTTGTTCCTCCTGTACCAGCCAGATCAGAGTTCAACAAACTCGCACCTGCCCCAAAACTTGTACCCACACTTAACACACAACTCATAAGAAAAAGTTTCATTTTCATAGTTCCCCCGCTTTTACATAACTGTTTTGAATGTCTAAAGAGCAGACAATATATCGTAGTCATTCCCTGATTGGTATAAACACATAAAAACATTCACAATATATTTTGTGCCACATGGTCAGATCTGGTACAATTGTATCTGTTTTCAAAAATTCTTGATTGATTCTTGGGGGTTACATGAGCCAACGATTACGGTACTTACTTTTATTGTGTGCATCTTTCTGCACGCTCTCGCTTGCAATGCATGCAACAGAAATTCCTCGTCGCAGCATACAACGCACCTTCTCTCAGCAGCTTGCTGTCTATGCGCCACGGCTCACCATGGGGCAATTAAAAAAAATTAATGCAATCAAACCCCTTATTTCACAGGTTCTTAAAACCTTGGCAGACAAACCAGAACTCAAAAGAAAGTTCTTTAACGCCCTTATTGTTTTTATGACCAGCGACAGAAAAGCAAAAGAAGAGGCATTCGATAGCTTTGCCCTAAAACTCGATAACATTGAAAACAGAAACCAATGGGAACTGGCGCACAAAGCGTTTGAAAATGTGTATATCGCATCAAAAGTGTGGAATGAATCGCAATCACAGTGGAGTAAGCATCTCACAGTGGCAGGAATAACATCAGCTGCCCTTATTGCTGGAGCCATTGCCTACTATTACTTCTTTAAGAAAAATGGCAGCACACCTCCACCAACCGAAACTGAAGACCTCACAAGAGAAGAAGAAGTTCCTCCTGCAGAAGTGCCGGTAGTGGATGAAGCTGGTCATGACATAGCAGAAACGCCAGAAGGAGAATCGGTACCTGGTGAAGGTGTCGTTCTTGCTGCGATTGGCGAGCCGGAAATAAGAGATGCAGAAAGAGGTAGAGTGACTCACACAACAGTGCACCTAGAAGAATCGGCACGAGGTGAAGTTGTTATTACTGCCGCGATTGATACACCAGAAAAAGATAGAACTACTCACCCTGCAGTAGTACAAGAAAAACCAATGGCTGATGCTATAACACATCCAGCAAGATCACCAAAAAGAGCGGCCAGACCAGCTTCCCCTGCAGTACCAGCTGCTGCACCTAGAGCGAAAGAAAGGCATGTTTCTTTTGAGAAAACACCTTTTGATGACATCGATTTTGATAGGGTTGATAAAGAAACACCGTTTAGTGAGCGCATAAAGATCTATAAAGGCGTTCCAAGAGAAAGAAGGCATGAATGCTTCATGAAACTTCTTGATACTTTTGGCAAAAACCCTGACAGGTCTCCTACAGGGCTCCCTCCAGGAAAAGAAGCGTATGGCCTTACTCAGTCTCAGTACCTAACTCTTGAGAAACTAAGGACAAAACACTGGAACAAAGAGGCAAGAATACAAAGAAAAGCGAAGATAGCCAAAGCCGCTGCAAGAAAAAGAAGTACACAACTTGCGCTTGGAATAACTGCCGTGTGGACTAACCCCTCTATAGTGCTTCCTCATCAAGAAAATTCAGCACCAGACCCTCATGAGTATGGCGACAGAATGTAAAAAAAGGCCGCTCAACTAAGCGGCCTTTTTTGTTTTTAGCGTTTCTTTATTTTTCGGCAGTAAACAACTCTTTTATTGTTGATAGTGAGCCCATCACACCGCTTGCTTCATACGGAATGACAACAGTTTTACCTTTGCTACCTTTCATTGCTTCAGGAAGCACCTTGATATAGTTGGTTGCCACCATATATGGAAGCGGGTCTTTACCCGGAACAGCTTTTTTAATAACGGCAATCGCATCAGCTTCGGCTTCAGCCATACGCAAGCGAGCCTCTGCATTTGCACTTGCCATTGTCAGGCGAGCTTGAGCCTCACCTTCTGCCAGCGTTATTTCTGCTTGTCGCTCACCCTCTGCATTCAGAATAGCCGCTCGTTTGCGCCCTTCTGCTTCAAGAATAAGTGCACGTCTATCACGCTCAGCTCTCATCTGCTTTTCCATCGCTTCTCTGATATCGTGAGGAGGATTCACTTCTTGCAACTCAACCCTGTTCACCTTTACGCCCCACTTATCAGTAGCTTCATCAAGGATGATGCGCAGCTTTTCGTTAATCTGATCTCGAGATGTTAGTGACTCATCAAGGTCAAGTGAGCCAATCACGTTACGCAGCGTTGTTTGTGTCAGCTTTTCAATAGCCTGAGATAAATCAGAGACCTCATACACTGCACAGCGAGGATCGGTGATTTGGTAGTACAAGAGTGCGTTGATCTCCATTGTGACGTTGTCTTTTGTAATCACATTTTGCTTTGGAAAATCGTATACCGACTCCCTCAGATCAATTCTCTGGCTTCTTCTAATCGTTCTGATCACACCACCTCTATGCGGATGGTTGCGCAAGTATGTCCAGTAAACAGAGCGAGGATGATCTATAAAAGGAATAATAAAGTGTATCCCTGATGTCAGCATGCCCTGGTACTTACCAAATCGCTCGATAAGAATGACTTCAGATTGCTGAACAATGTAGGTCGCCTTGCTCAGGACAATGAATAAGAAAAATACTGCTACGAAAAACAGTACGACGAATGGTGAAATGAATGTATGTGTCATTTCTTCTCCTTCTTGTTTTGATTAATAGGTACTATTCAGAAAGTTTTACGATGACGCGGTTACCTTGTAGCCGCACTACTTGGATGCTTTTTCCTTTTGCGATCTTTTTCCCTTCGCTGCAGGTTGCAGACCACTCTTCACCACCGAGCTTTACAAGCCCTGGTTGATGTTGCGTAATATCTCTTACCACAACTCCTCTTTTTCCAAGCAGAGCATGCACATTGGTGGCCAAGCTGCTTTTGTTGTTAAAGGAGCGCAAGCGACGACGCATCGCGGTAAATTGGATAATGCTAATGACAAGAACCGTGGCGCACTGCACAGGGAGCGGGTAACCAAGAGACGCTACCAGCGCACCAAAAAGTGAACCAAAGGCAAATGATACGAAAAAGAAGATGCCGGGCGTTGCAAGCTCAACCAAAAGCAACGCAAGTGAAACGAGCAGCCATGTCACAATAACATGCTGCGTCAAAAACAAAGTAAACATGGTATTCCTTTATTGATAGGCACGAAGTTGTGCGAGTTCTTTTTTATATTCCGTTATGCCATCATCTGATGGTGTTTCTAAAATAAAAAGAGTTTCTGTAAGTCGCTCATCGCATACAAAAAATGCAAGCGACTGGGTGGGTATGTACCCTTCATCAAGGTTAGCATGACGATCTTTTTTGCACCCAATGTCGAGCTTGGAACCATTAAGATGAATCACCTTTAAGAGCTGTCGCCCAATAACCTCATCAAACGATTGCCAAAGAGCGTTATATGTTTCGGGCGTTCGAAAGTCATATCCCGCAGCAAAAACATGGCAAGTATCAAGACAAACACCAACGCGACTACGTACCGATTCATCACACGCATCATATATCGCACGAATCTCTTCAAACGTTCTGCCAACCGTTGTGCCTTGTCCTGCTGCTGTTTCGAGTAAAACAGTGGTCGAACCACCCTCCTCACGTAAAACACGTGAAAGATTACGCGCTATCTTTTCAATGCACACCTCAACACCAGAACCTGTATGCGCGCCGGGGTGCAATACAAGATATGCAATACCAAGCTGGTGGCAGCGCTCTAATTCTCCTTTAAGAGACGCGTATGATTTTTTTTCAACATCAGGATTACTTGAACCGAGATTAATAAGGTAGGCGGCATGCACAACAACCTGAGTGATACCGGTGCGATCTCGCTCGTTTTTAAAGCGAACAATTTCCCGCTCATCAAGTGGCTTTGCAAAATATGATTTATTACTTTTCGTAAAAATTTGAACTGCGGTTGCGCCAACAGCTTCGGCGCGAGCAAATACAGAGGAAGGTCCACCAGCCGCAGAAAGATGTGCACCAAGATAAAAAGGCTTTTTCATAGTAATCCCCTCTGTATGTAAAATTGTCATCACATCATGACCGACTCAAAATAGCACAGAAGCTTTTTTTTGCGAGCCTTTTTTCAAAAAAAGCAATTACGCCGTAAAAGCACGAGGAATATAGGTAATCTCTTTCTTATCACCCCCAACAACAAATGCCACATCAAAGCGCACAGCAACATCGTGCATATGCATCTGTTGTATAAAATATTGTGCTGTCTTTATGATCTTGAGTTGCTTGCTCCGAGATACCAAAAGGCCAAGTGGCACCGTTGTATGAGTCCGTGTCTTTACTTCAACACAGACAAGAAGATCATCTTTGCGAGCAATGATATCTATCTCTCCAGCGCGTATCTGAAAATTCATCTCTATAATGGTAAAATCACGCTCTTCCAGGTAGCGAGCAACACAAAGCTCACCAGCTTGACCAAGCAACCGTTCTTTTTCTTTCATGCGCAAAAGGATACGAAGCCGTTTCAAAGATGCAACAGTTTTTGATTTTGTCGTGCACTGTGTTATAATGAGACTGCTTTGCAAGAGTTTGAGTGCAAAGCGCTTTTTTCTTACGTTATCAAGGGAGAATCATTAGATGTTTGCCGTTTATTTTTTTGTTGTTGCGCTTCTATCTTCGTGCACCTTCACCACCGCTGCAATCAAAAACCCTTTGCTCAATACCTACCTTACAGAAATCAACATGTCTGCAGCTCCGCACGGCGAATTTGCCCTGCACAGAAAACCTTCTGATAGATACGACAAAATTTTCACTGAAGTTTTTACCCCTGTAACACCGCAAGGGTGCCAGCTTGTAAAGCTCGATGAGTCAATCAGTCCTTCTCTTTGTGAGTTTGTTCATAAAACGTCAGATGAGCTTGGTATCAGGCCACCACTTTTATACCTCTCTCTCGATGAGAAAAATGTCGATATTAAGTGCGCAACGTATAACCAAAGAAGTGCGTTTCTGCTTCATTCTCTTACATTTTCTAGCAAAAACTCTCCTGCCTTTCGTGGCTACTTGCGCACAGCGCTGAGCACACTTGCCGGCACTATTGAAAAACATCAAAATATTTTCCTTAAGCAGAAACGACATGTTCTTGGAGCTGCGGTAGGGTCACTTGCCAGTCTTCTTGCGCTCACATACTTCACACAAGCATGGGGCTCACACGTAAAAAAACAAATGCTCATGGGCGCTGCAGGCATCTTGTCAGGATCACTGCTCTATCACACCTTAAACACACGTATTACAACAATCAGTTACCAACGTATTCCGTCGTTCGATAACAGAGAAGAGGCTCGAGAAGATCTTTTCCCTGGGCAAACGTGTGACAGCATTCTTATTCCTGTGTACAACGGCTCACCAGACCTTGCTGTAAAACTCATTCTTCAGGCACAGTCTTACATCCAGAAACGCAACAAAGAGTTTGCTGAACAACAAGAATGTGACAAACGAGAGTTTCTTATGGATAGCGATGAGGAGTATGAGCACGATACAAACGCTACAGACGACGACAACAAAACTGACTCATAATAAAACTGTACAAACAGCTCGCAACTGCTACACTTTCTCTCCTAGTTATTTTGTAAACGTGTACGATTTGGGAGGGAACACGGATGACAACAAACGCACAAGATACTGCATTCTATAAAGCAATATTTGCACGAAAAGCCTTGGACCGCGCATTCATTTTGGCGGTAAAAGATGAAGATAAATATGAAGCACTTCACCAAGAGCGTCACAAGGAAGCTATAAAGCTTATGAAAGAAGCGGAAGACCTGGGCCACCCAGATGCACCGTGGCATCTTTCAAACCTCATCTATGATCTGACAAGTGAAGAGCGATACGACTATCTTTTAAAGTCTCGTAATCAAGGCTCTCTTAAAGGATCTCTCAGTTTTGCCGAAGACATTATTGAAGGCGTTGGTGAGCCAGAAACAATTCGAGAAGAATTTGAACTCACGATCAAAAAAGCAAACGAAGCGATTGATAAAATTGAGCAAGACTATCGACAAGAACACTTCCGCAAACGCGTAAAACATCTTGAAGCTGCATTTGATGCACTCATTGCACCACAGCTTAGTATTGGCATGTTCAGATCACGTGAAAAAATAAGTGTTTCTCCGGTCGATGTTATGAAAACATCAATAAATAAAGGCGAGTTCCGCCTCTGCATGCACTTTATTGATTCGTACATTAAGGAGTACTTCACAAATAACGAAGACGAAATTCGTGATGAAGTGATGGAAATCGTTAATTTCTTTGGTGAAAAAGCTTTGAAGAGTTCGCCTGAAGCTCATAAAGCCCGCCTTCAAGAAGCAATGGACGAGCTGGATCACTCAGAACAAAAACTCTCTCTTCTGTGGCAAATATATGACGAAGCAAAAGAGGATATGATGCGCAGATAGACAAGCTCTTTGCTTGCTGTATTCTGCACAATTCACACTAATCTAAAGAAGGTCTCGATACAACAAGATACATCTAGGCCTTCTCATATTAAGGGGAATCTATGAACAAACTATCTATACTTTTTTGCATGTTTATTACAGGAAGTGCACCTCTTGCAGCTTCTGCTGCTGGCGCAGGTGGCGGCGCAGGAGCTGGTGCTGATGGCTCAGAAACACCAAGGGCTCATGCTCCAGAAAAAAAACCGTCTGAAACCTTAGAGCTTGCCGAACTTACTCTGAGAGCTCAAAAAGCATTCGCTGCATGCCAAAGGGTATTTATACTCGCCGCTTCTGATGTAGAAGGTTATGATGAAACATGTTTTAATGAAAGGTGTGAAAAAGCAAAAAAATGTGCCCAAGAAGCTGATGAAAAAGGTTGCCCGGAGGCCCCACTCATCCTTGCTCAGATATCTCCTAAAGAAGAGTACAAACAGTCCTTAAAGGCTTTCAAACGTGGAAATAAAAAGGCTGCATCAAAACTTGTTTATGCATGCAAAGACCATCCTGAAATTGCAAAAAATGAAGCTGTTACTGATCACTTCTATGAGGCAATTGAAGCTCTAAGAAAATTACACCCTGAAGAGGCTCTACGAGCTATTAGTAACGACTTTGAGCAGAGAAAAGACGAAGCAAAAGCAGCGGAATTACTCAATCATATCTACACCGCAGGATGTAAGGTGCAAGAAACCTTTCACACCCAAAAAGATAAAATTAAACACTCTAAGCCAGTAGCTCTCCTCAATTTTTCTTTTTCATCTGCTCAAACATACAAAGCTCTCACTGATGAAAAAGAAAGAGAAGAAGAAATGCAATGCTTTAACCTCTTGCTTAGACGCACACGTGAAGAAGCAGCAGAAGGCAGCATGGCAAAAGAAGTATCTGCTCGCATCTTAGAAATTGAAAGCGACGAAGAACGAGCAACAGAGCTTGCCGCGCTTGATATGAAAGCTCTTTATATAGATCATGCGCGTCGTACACGCGTACATTAAGACCTGAAATTCAATAAATGCTGCGTATGACTCACGTTATACGCAGCCCTCACATACATCACATAAGCGAAAGCCTCTCATGAAATACATACTCCTTGCCCTTGGTTGCATGTTTATTACAGGAAGCGCACCTCTTGCAGCTGCTGATGCAGCGAGATCTGCCGCTGGCGCAGGTGGCGGCGCAGGAGCTGGTGCTGATGGCTCTAGAGCATCAGTCGATAATACTCCGCTTGCCCAACTTACTCAGAAAGCTCAAAGCGCATACGCTGCATCACTCAGAGCTCTTCACCTCGCTGCTTTTGAAGTAGAAGGTTATGATGAAAAGCTCTACAAAGAACGACTTAAAAGAGCACAGATATGTGCTCAAAAAGCTGATAAAAAAGGATGTGCTGAGTCTCCACTTATCCTTATTAACATAGATGGAGAAGATCAGTATGAGCGATCATTAAGAGCTTTAGATCGCGGCAATACACAAGCTGCTTACAATCTTGTTCAGGTCTGTCCAAAACACCCAGACTTTGCAACCGATGAAGCTGTTTCTAAAACCTTTTATAGAGCAAAAGAAATAGCTGAAGAGGTAGGTATGTTTACACCAAGCTTTCTAAAATCGAGAGTAAAATTATTTGAAATAAAAAAGAGACAAGCAGCACAAACGCCTTCTGCTCAGAAAACTTCAGTCACTCGCACAAAAGCAACTTTTGGTTCCATGAAGCACAGCATCCTCCACTCAATGCCAGACGACAACCTCAAACGTGCTTCCTTGTATGCTCAAAAGTACAACGCCCTTACCGACAGAGAAGAAAAAGAAGAAGCTGCACAATGTTTTACCCACTTCCTTAAACAGGCTCATAAAGCAGCAATTGAAGGCAGCGTGGAACAAGAAGCATCTGCTCATTTCTTAAACATTGGCAGCAATGAAGATCGAGCAAGAGAGCTTGCCGCGCTTGATATGAAAGCCTTTTATGCAGAGCATGCGCGTACGTAAGATTTAAAACTCAATAAGCACTGCGTATGACTCGCGTTATATGCAGCGCTTACATACACACAACACGCGAAAGAACATCATGAAATACAGACTCCTTACCCTTTGTTGCATGTTTATTACAGGAAGCGCGTCTCTTACAGCTGCTGATGCAGGCGCAGGTTGCGGTGCAGGTGCTGGCAACTCAGGAGCAACTGCTACAAAAGTATTGGAAGCAACATCATTTTTTTTTGCAAAACAGGCGCACATACGAGCTCATTGCGCAATAATTCTCTCCTGTGTAGACAGAGAAAAATACAACGATGAATATGTAACCTCATTCATAAACAATGCTATTTTTCTCCTAACAGGAGCTGCTCGAGAAGGTAACAAGGAGGCTCAGTACTACCTTGGTTACTACTACTCTGATGAAGAGACTCGCACTACTAAATCGCTTGCTGAACAACGTACCTTCATAGAAAAAGCTCCTAAAAAACTTATTGAACCAATACTCAGACAATACGTGCTTTGGTTTAAGAGAGAAAGGAACCATGTAAGAAAAGAGGAACTCGGTAAGGCCTTGCACTATCTTACTGTGCAGGTAACAGCAAGAAGCACGCCTGAAGAAATTGCTCGCAGAGAGCTTGAAAACATGGAAAAGAAATAAAAATGAAACGTTTTTTCATTATAATTACCCTTCTCTTATCAGCTCAGATATGTCTGCCAGCTGCAGAATCAGATACCACCTTACCGATGCGCTCTGGCGACTCCTCAATAAGCGATGTAGAACTCTTAGATGCCTGTGCTGCTTACCAACGAATGCTCATCTTAGCATTGTTTCAATCAAAGCAGACAACCGCATATGATCAAGAAATAAGAGAAAGACAGCTTCGCATCGAAACCCTTATAGATCGTGCCCATCAACGAGATAATATATCAGGAAAATTGTCACGGACATACGCAACCCTTAAGGCATGCTCAATAAAGCTTCTCAAAGTCCATGCTTCCTCATCTCTACAAAAAAAACTACCTCTTAAAGACCTTGTTGACCTCATTAATTACTACGCAGATCGTCGCCTCGTAAGTGATAACAACAATGAAACAGATGAAATCGATGCTGTCACTATGCTGCTTATTAACGCAAGACTAGAGCGTGAACGCTCTTCTTCTTGCCTAAAACCAAGACTTTTCTAAGCGATCAGCCATTGCTGTAAAGTGAGATGTTGGATGGTCCGCATGCAGGTTTTCAATGATGTCTGAAAGCTCCTCCATGTTGTTTTCTTTTTTTGCCAGCTTTGCTTGATAAAACAAAGCTTTGTCCTCTGCATTGTAAGCAGAAAGGTCAAACGAGCTCTTAATAAGATCAAGCCTATTGTGAGCTGATGTCAGTTTATGCTGATTGATATAGCTATTTGCGATGTAAAACTCTCTATCTATCAACCGCTGCTGGCAAGTTCTCTCGAGGTTTCTCATTTGCGTACGAAACTCATTAAAGTCATTGCGTGCTAAGTATGACTTACAGTGCCTAATTGTCTCTTCAGTTGGCGTAGGATCACAATTCACATGATTCGCCTGAACAAATTTTGCATGCGCTGCTTTATAGACCGCATACTCAGCTTTCTCATGTGCAGGATATCGCTCAGAAAAATCTCGATATGCTCCATATGCTTGTGGATATTTTTGCAGTTCATACTGAATGTCAGCTAAACGTAGCTGCATCGAAGGCGTAGCCGCATCATCAGGAAACTCAGAAAGAAACGAAAAAATTAAGCGTTCAGATGTTTCGTAATCTTTGTTGTTAAACGCAAGTAATATTTCAGAGACTGTATCATCTCGCTTTGTCACTTTATTGGCATGCTCCACAGATGCATCATCTTTTTTACCACACCCCGTTATACCAAACACAAACAAAGAGAGACCGAGAAACGTTGCGTATCGATTCATAGTGCACTTTCGAAATTAAACACCTAAAAATATCTTTTCATGAAGCGGGACATCTTATCTGAGAGGGTTTATTTTCGCAAAGCTTCTTGTTGAATGGTTTTTGCACCAAATTATTGCGACGCTCACGACGCTCTGATACGATACAGCTCGGTCAAAAATACTTCATATTCTGTACACATACTCATACACAAAGGGGAAGGCCTGACAACGATGAGTGAACAAACAATTGGCGAAATTCTTCTTTCCCTTAAAGCAATAACAGCAGAGCAACACGCACAACTTTCCTCACAAACCGCCATCCCTCGCGAACGCATCGGTGACGACCTTGTTGAGAAAGGTGTTATTGAAAAAAAAATGCTCAGCCAAGCTCTCGCTGTACAACGCAACTTTCCATTTATTACGCACATAACAGAGCAGATGGCTGACACAACACTGATCGGAAAAATCCCTCTCAAGTTCTTGCGTAAGCACAAAATTATCCCGCTCATTTTTGAGGGACAACCGTGCATTGTGACAGCAGACCCTCGCGACTTGCAGCCTCTTGATGACCTCAAACTCCTCCTTCCTCACATCACGCGCTACGCGGTTGCAAGTGAAGAACATGTTATTGAGGCTATTAACCGCTACTATCCGCTTGAAACAAGCAAAGAGATGATGGATGAGCTCAAAGAAGGTAACGAAGAAGATATCGATTTGAGTGGCATAGAAGAAAAAGACATCATGGAGATGGCAAACGATGCTCCCATCGTAAAGCTTGTAAACCACGTGCTCTACCAGGCAGTAAAAGATGGTGCCTCTGATATCCACATCGAAGCCTTTGAAAAAGAATTACGCGTTCGCTACCGCATCGATGGCGCAATGCATATCAAACTAACTCCTCCAAAGCGCTACCTGGGTGCAATTGTTTCTCGCATAAAAATCATGTCAAACCTCAACATTGCAGAAAAGCGGATTCCGCAAGATGGCCGCATCCAAATTAAAGTTGCAAACAAAGCATTTGATATTCGTGTCTCTATTCTTCCATGCAACTTTGGTGAACGAGTTGTTATGCGTCTCCTTGATAAAACAAAAGGCGCAATCCCAATAGATAAACTCAACTTTAGTGAGCACAACCTTAAAATTGTATCTGATGTTATTGAACGCCCAAACGGCATCATTCTTGTCAGTGGTCCAACCGGCTCTGGTAAAACAAGTACGCTCTATGCAATTCTCAACCACCTCAACCGAGAAGACATAAACATCATAACGGTAGAAAATCCGGTTGAGTACACCGTTACCGGCATCAACCAAGTACAGGTGAATGAAAAAGTTGGCCTCACGTTTGCAGCAGCACTTCGATCGATTTTGCGTCAAGATCCAGACGTTGTTCTGATCGGTGAGATTCGAGATAAAGAAACGGCGCAAATCGCAATGGAAGCTGCGCTCACCGGCCACCTGGTTCTTTCAACAATTCACACAAACAGCGCGCCAGCAACAATCTCTCGTCTTATCGATATGGGAGTAGAACCCTTTCTTGTTTCCTCTGCTCTTGCTTGCGTCATATCTCAACGACTTGTCAGACGCCTTGATGATAAAACAAAAAAAATCCTCAAACCAAACGCCGAACTTCTTTCAAAACTTGGTGTTACGAGCAGTGATATCAAAGGAGATACGTTTTATGAGGCAAATCCCTCAAAAGATCTTCCGGGAGACACCGGGTACAAAGGTCGCCTTGCAATTCATGAGGTCCTTTTAATGGATGAAGATATCTCTCGCATGGTAATTGAAGGAAAAGATGCAACGGCGATAAAAAACGTTGCCATTGAAAAAGGAATGATACCGCTGACACTTGATGGTGTCCGATGCATTAAGATGGGTGTTACCTCTCCTGAAGAGGTTCTTTCTGTTTCCTACATTGAAGAAGCTGAAGATGGCGAAAAGTTTGATGTTGAACCAGAAAAAACCGACGCAAAAGAAAAAGAATAGCGGGTTTGCGCTCTTCGAGCTCCTCATTACACTTGCCTGCATACTCTTTCTTTCAACATGCTTCATTACCTATAACAACGTTATCATACCGCTGCGCCTTCATACTGCCGCACAACACATCCTTGCGCATCTCCAGCGAACACACCTGCGCACACAAATGTACAACACAACAGCAACGGTCTCCTTGCAAGGAGAATCACTCTTTTTCACCGTCGCACAAAAAACAAGCCGCTATGATCTTCCAGCCTCACTCTCTTTTGGCCCACCACAGAACGCCCTTGGCCCTCCGTGCAACCCCAAAAAAATACTCACCCAGGCCTGCACTTGGAAAAAGGAAGGTGATGTCCACACCATCACACTCCACCCGCAAGGACCTGCAACACCAGGCACCCTGTATATAACTGATGCGGCACAAAAGCATGGCTACGCTATTACAACAGTGCCTCACAAACTCAGCGGTTTTCACGTTTATGAATGGAAAAAAGGTCGATGGAAATAGTTTTGTCCGGAAAAAACACAGTTTACTTTTCTTTGTGCTAAGTACTTGCTCATACTCTCCGTATGAAAAAACACCTTCTTTTCCTCACGCTTTCTTTCTTTTCTCTTCCCTGCTTTTCTCAGACACGTGTCTACTTTAGTCCTGATGATAAACCTGAAAAAGCACTTATCTCAACGTTGCAGCAAGCACGAGAAAAGATTTGGGTCGCCGTCTATGCACTTACCAACAAAAAAATTACGCAAGCTCTTATAGATGCACACAACAATGGCGTTGCTGTTCAAGTTGTTTCAGATCAGTCGTACATGCTTGGTGATAAATATAATAAGGTTGAAATGCTGCAAGAAAACGGCATTGACCTCTTCCTTTACCCAGAAACAGCTCCGGGAATAATGCATAATAAATTTGCCATTATTGACGAACAGGTATGGACAGGTTCAATGAATTGGACGGTATCGGGAAACAGGCGGAACCAAGAAAACTGCATCCTTACCGACCAGAAAGAAGTGGTAGAACGATATGCCCGTCAATTTACTGAACTAAAAGCTCGCTGCTTTCTTCAAAAGAAACAAAAGAAAAAACAATCGACGTTCAACGCCCTACAAAAAGGCCTTAATGGCCTGCTCTCATCGCTACAATCACGCTTTACACCATCAACATGATGAAAGACCGCGACGCAACTCATCAAGTGCATTTTTCATATCTCCAGGAAGCGGCGCCTCGAACGAATAGTCTTTACCTTTATAGGTGAATGAAAGTCGCCCTGCATGCAACGCTTGCCGCGCGATACGCTGTGATTTTTTTCCATAAACCTCATCACCGATTAATCCATGCCGCAAAGCTGCGCAATGCACGCGAATTTGATGTGTGCGACCGGTGTGAAGATCAAGTTTTATAAAGGAATCATTATCAAGATACTCAACCACCTCATAATCGGTACGAGACTCACGCGGCGCAATAGCTCCTGGACGAGCTGACATTCTGTTTCTCTGAAACGGATCTCTCCCGATCGGAAAGGTGATGGAACCTTCTTGTTTCATGTGCCCTTTTACAAGAGCAAAGTATGTTTTTTTAATCGTACGATTTCTAAAAAGATCAGAGAGCGCTGCTTGTGCTTGCGGGTTTCTTGCCACTAAAAGGAGTCCTGATGTTTTTTTATCAAGGCGATGCACAATGCCTGGTCGCTCATTGCTTTCAAAATTTGAAAAATCAGGATAACGATGCAGCAATCCATGCACGAGCGTAATTTCTTCTGGCTTGGTTGAGCTGTGGTGCACCGTCAGTCCAGCCGGCTTGTTGATGATAAGAAAATCTTCTTCTTCGGCTATCACCTCAAAGTCAACCGGATGTGGTGTTACCTCAAGAACGGGAGGAGCTTTCATTGTTAGCTCAATAACATCCCCTTCAAAAATCTCTTTCTTAGGCTTTGTTATAACGAGAGTGTTAACTTTGCTATCACCGGCTTTGATTCGTTGCACAATTGCAGAGCGAGAGAGATCGTCACATACCGATGCGAGAACCACATCTAGGCGGCTGTTTGCGCAGTTTTCTAATGTCTCTTTAGTAACGGTAATAGTAAAAACAACAGGTGACATAATATGGCCCTTTTTAAGACGACTTTCTCTTTCTTTGGTGATAAGCTTTTCGGCCTCAAAGCCAAAACGAGCTGTATTGTACGATATTTTTCGGACAGACTCAAAGCAGATACGAGCTGATTTACGAAGAGGACCTATTCATGCACCATCAAACTATCTCGTCTCTTTCACACCTTGAACCGTATATCAAAGAAATATTAGCTCACCGAACAGCACGAGGAAAAAAAGGTTGGGAAACAATCTTGCACGCCCACCCCTCTGACATCGCCGACCTAGCAGAAAATATTGCAACCTCATATCGCAAAAAACTGTTTAAAAAATTGCCCATCGAAATTTTCACACGGGTCTTTGATCAACTCTCACACCTCCTTCAAGTAGCAAGCATTGAAGATGTTTCTCAAGATACAGCAGAACACCTGCTGCGCGCTTTAAGCTCTGACGATGTTGTTGACCTGCTTGAACATATGGATGATGAGCGCGCAAAGCACTACCTCAAGCTCATGCAAAAAAAACAAAGGACGCGAATCGCAAACCTTCTTACATTTGAGCATGACTCTGCAGGCGGCATTATGAACAGCGACCTCCTTACGCTTCATAGCGATTGGACCGTAAAAAAGTGCATCAGCCTTTTGCAGCGCCTCAAGCCACAAACAGAAGTGCGCTACTGCCTCTACGTCACTGACAGTAAGAACATTCTTCTTGGTCACATCACACTGGACCAACTTGTACTAAGCAAACCCGATACACTGCTTCATAAAATCTTGAAAAAAAATGATGTACTCATCAAAGCAAACGAGGACCAAGAAACAGCTATTCAAAAAATGATGCACTACGATGTTCAGTCGGCACCTGTTGTTGATGAGCACCAACACTTTCTTGGCGTTATTATGCCAGACGACGTTGTTGAAGTTTTGGAAGAAGAAGCAAGCGAAGACGTTTATAAAATGTCGGGTGTTGGTCACGTTGAGCACACATACTTTGAAACACCAATGATGGTCATGCTCTACGAACGATCAAAATGGCTCATCGGTCTTCTTCTTTTTCAAAGCGTCTCGAGCATCATCATGAAGCGCTTTGATGCGATGCTTACAGAGCATGTCATTATCTCACTCTTCCTTACCATGCTTATCGGTACCGGCGGAAACGCAGGCAATCAATCTGCAACGCTTGTTATTCGTGGTCTTGCAACGGGAGAAATTGGACGAAGCAAGCGTGTAAAACTTTTCTTACGAGAGTTTGGGCTAGGACTGATGATTGCAACAACGCTCTCCTTTATAAGTTTTCTGCGCGTCTACTACATGCATGGTGCAATCATTGCTGCTGCAGCAATCAGTCTCTCGCTTTTCTGCATCGTGCTTGCCTCAATGATTCTCGGCACACTCATCCCTCTTGCCCTCGACAGACTTGGCATTGATCCTGCTCACTCAGCAGCTCCATTCCTTGCAACATTGATGGACATTATTGGCATCTTAATCTACTGCAGTATCTGCTCATATATGCTGTAACAGCATGCCTGATATCAGACAGTATTTTATTTTGAAAAATAAAGAGAAAAAACCCATTGACGAAGGAAAAACCTTCTTGTAGAATTCTCCCCTCTTCAGACAAAAATTTAAAGTTTGAGTGAGTCGTTAGCTCAGTTGGTAGAGCAACAGCCTTTTAAGCTGTGGGTCGTAGGTTCGAGCCCTACACGACTCACCAATTTTTGTCCCCATCGTCTAGTCAGGTCCAGGACCCAAGATTTTCATTCTTGTAACAGGGGTTCGAATCCCCTTGGGGACGCCATATTTAAAGCCACGATTTCTGCTGTATCGTGGCTTTTTTTTTATCAATACGATAGGAAACAAACCTCTCTCTTTCACACAACACAGAGGTTTACATGTTCTTACTTGTTATCTTCACACTTCTCTCTTTTTCTTTTCTTCAGGGCGAGTGCATCAAGTGCTACGACTATCACAACTACGAGACACCTCATGGAACAATCAAAGCGAAGCGAAAGAAATGCTTGGCAACACGTGATCTCCTCTTTGGTGAAAAAATCTGCCCTGGCTGTAAACACAGCGCACAAGACCACACGGTGCATGAAGACCAAGCGGTATATAATGAAGTTATTGAGGGGAAAATTGTTGCTAACCCAACAAAGTCACCCGTTCTGCACCTTGGTTCTACAAAGGTTAAAAAGGGAGATACACTTGAAGACACAGCTTTTCATGTAGCAAAGAAAATAAAAATTGCTGCATCGTAGCCATCACCGTGCTTCTACACGTGTTGCGATTTGGTGTCTTTTTGATACACTATACACCTCATCGCGTATCAGCATATTTCCTCATCTTTCTTTACTTACTAAAGGATCGTAATGAACGAATCTCTTACCAACCGACGTCTTATTGGCATTCTCTATATTGCAGCAGCATTTTTTCTTGCGGCAGCACTCGGCTTTAGCATTTTGGTAAAAATCTTTCTTGTTGCAACCTCAGTAACACTTTTTTTTTCTGGTCTTGCTCTCTTAAAACCACCTGCAAAGAAAAAACGTCGCTTTTATCCTCCACGCAACCGCAAGAACAACGGCACAGATCGTGAGTCGTAAGTTATCATTCGAACGAAGATTTTTCAGCAGCTTAGTGCTTGCAGCGGTAACAGGAATTGTCGGGTATATGCTTCTCTCTTTTACCGGAGTAACGCCTCTCAGGCCCGTTCTTTTTACTATTGTGGTCGCTACGATCGTATCCAGCTCAGGGCTTCTTGATATCCGGCCAGAGCTAACCTTTAAAGAATTGCTGATCAGCTTCGTTATTTGCATGACAGCCTCGATGCTCACCGTTACATGTGCTCGCTATATTGTCGGGTTCTTTATCGCTCCCGATAAAGTGAGACACTACTTTTTTGTCATTGGCTATCTTGCTGGTATTACACCGTTTTACATCTATAAAAGATATCGAAACCGAAAGGACACTTCAGCATGATTGAACAGATACTCTATGGCATCATACAGGTGGTGCTGGGCGCTGTACTGTTGATGATATACGGACACGCTCTCTTTCATCTTATGTTTGCTCTTGTTGGATTCTACCTTCTGTACAAGGGCCTTACACAGGTTCTTGGTAAAGCCCCATCAACACCGTTGAGTGCGCACATTATGTACTGGCGCTCACGCTTCTTTCGCTAACGGCTTTCCACTTCTTCTCATAAGAGCTTTCCACGATGTCGGAAAGAGCTTTGACATGTGCGCATCAATACCTTGCGCAACATAGGCAGTTTCTTTTTGTGCGTGCGGATCGAGACGAAGTTTGCATACCCGCCCCCACGCTGCAAGTGACCCCGACCAATACCATTCTGTCATCATCGTTTGCGGCAAAACCATGCGTGCCTGTTCTGGTGCAACACCATTTTTAATCATCTCTGTATATGCAGTAAGTGCATGGGCAATAGCGCTGTTGGCAGTATCATGAGCCTGCGCCTGCGTCATTGAATGAGGGTCTCCCTTGCTTCCCTGCTTCATGTTTTTTGGGCGACCTCTCCACGTGCCAATGGCATAGAATGTTGGCTCGTATGTTACATAGCGTCGCGATACCTCATTCCAACAAAGGCCTACCGTATGTTTTACCAACTGGCGCGCAACAAAGAGTGGTGCCTTTATGCGAAACGTCGCAAAAGCATGACCAAACGGCGTCCAGTGATTATTACGAGCAAGGTAGGAGATTAAACCTTTGTCCCCTTTCTTCAGGCAGTTTTCTTCGCCACCCTTCCACGAACTTTCTTTATTAAAACTCACACGCGCTGCATTCACGACACTCAAATCAGAGCCCATTGCATCAACAAGCGCAACCTCAATATCCTCGTAAACTGGTGACATTGTATCGTGACCTTGCATACATGCAGGCACTAACAAAGACAGACAAAATAACCCATATTTTATGTTCATACCGACTCCTTGTTGTTGAAAAAATACCGGCGACACTTTCTATGGAAGAGCGAATAACCGCAAGGAGATTATGAACTAAATCTCATGCCTGAGATGAGCGTGTGTACTATGATTGCGTATCGTCATCATCAGGCAATGATTCTATAACCTGACCAGCGATATCTTCTGCCTGTTTTTTCGTCATTGCCTGCTCATCAATACTATGAATAAGCATACGTCGAGGATACGGAACAACGATGTTAGCCTTCTTAAATTCTCGCATGAGTGTTATGCGAATTTCACTCGCAATATCCCACTGGTCTCTCACTCTTCGAGAACTAATAAATGCCCGGCAAAAGAAAAGCATTCCATTTTCAACAAAAGCTTCCAGCCGCACAGAAACACCAGGAATACGGAGCACCATTTTATGATCGCTCACAATTTTCAAGATGAGAGAGCGAACCTGATCGGCATCACTTTCATAACCAACCGTTACTTTAAGCTCAAACCCAACGGCATAATAACCAGAGCCCCAGTTAATAATTGGCTTTGAAACAAGCTCACGGTTAGGAACAACAACCGAGAAGTTACGCGCTGTGCGTATTGTTGTTGCTCGCATTGCAATCTTCTTTACGGTCCCTTTCAGTTTTCCTGTTTCAATAAAGTTATCTATCTCAATTGGACGCTCAATCAAAATCCATAGGCCCGCAAAAAAGTCTGCTACTAAGTCTTTCAGGCCAAACAAAATGCCGAAAGACAAACCAATTAAGATGTAGTTTCCAACAAGACCAAGCTTGATCGCATGCAGACCAAGAATGGCTGAGAGAATAATAATGACATAGTGGAAAATAAGAGAGAACGTATTCTGCGCACCAGGAGCAACACGGAAAATATCGAACAACTTAAAGAGAATGTACCGATGCACTAAGAGAGAAATGATAAAACCGGAAAGAATAAAAAGACTAAGTGAGAGCAAACCACCAAAACCAACGTGCACATTGAGTCCTTCAATATGCAAAACCCAGTCATGGCTCAGCCCTTTCCACAGCTCACCAAACGAATAATCGACGCCCCAAATTCTGGTAAGCACAATAAAGGCAACTGCCATAAGACCAAGGAAAGCAAAAATGATAAAGAAACCGTAGTACATTTTTGCATGATCAAAACGATCTTGAACTTCACCCTCTTCGTCGTCATCACTATCTTTCATAAAGAAGTAGAACGACATCTTTCTTATAATTGTATGCACCGTTACCATCGCATACAAAATAAGCATGGTGAGCGGCGCGCAGATTGCAAGGTACACCGCAAAGTTTGAGAATCCGACATAAGGATTAACAAGAATAAAAAGACCCATAACAAAGATGAATACGGGATAGTAGTACTGATTTATCACATCCTGTAACCATGCTCCAATCCGATACCCAGACGGAATGAGTCGCAACACATCTTCTTTACTAAAGAGGAACAATACCAAGACGGAGAGAACCAATGTCCATGCACCATAAATAACATCGGGCAACGGTGAGTAATAAAGATTATCGATAGTCATACAGTAGTGCCACACAGCTCGACGCAGCGGTAAGAGCAATGCACTAGAAAACAAGAATGACATAATGAGAAGTAAGAATTTTTCCTGAAGCTTTTCGGTGAAAAAGAGAAAGCTCATGCGCTGGTTAATTTGCTTGATCTCGCTCATAAGCTCACGAGAGATATATAAAAAGAATGGAATGCTTATGATGTAGAATGCCGACTTGAGATACCAGAATGTCACAAGAGAGGCACTTGATTCAAAAAGGAAGTAAAGCCGTACTAACAACCAGATACTTATTCCCCTGCCATGCCGCTCAAAGAACCGTGCAAAAGAACGCGCAATCGTCAGGTAAATTGCACCACTGCTTCCCTGATAAATATATAAAAGACGATCTAAGTATCGCCCCAAAAGACCAAGACTCCAGCGGAAGCCTGCCATAAAGAAAAGAAGCAAAAAGAGATATAACAAGAAGAAAAGGTAATCAAATACAGAGAGACCCACTAAGCCCTTTTGCCATGACAAAGGATGCAAGGCGTATAATGTTCTTGAGGCAAAGTGCGAAGCAAAGCGGCTAAAGTGATTAATTGATGCATGAAGATCACTTGCAGAAATTGCTTTATCAGAACGTAACCAAATATTAAGTGAACGCTTATCTTTTTCCAGCTCATTTAACACAAACGTGATATCACTCAGCATGGTTCGTGCATGCTTTGTGTGCGCACTGTTGAGATCAGCTAAGTCTTGTTCTGCTTTCTTTCTTTGTAAAATCAAAAGCACAACCTCATGAAGCGCTTTTTTAATGCGATAGCTACCGTTCGTATCTCGCTCTTTTTGAGCCACATCAAGTGCTTTGGCTATCTCTGAGTTTGTCAGTTTTATGTTTTGAGCATAATCAGCAAATGCCTCTAAGCTTCCTTCGAGCTTCTCTTTTTCCTTATGAAAACTTTGTATCCACACATCAATGCTCTGCTCTTTTGCTCTTTGAGAGCGAACAAACATTGCTTCAATTACTGCAAGTTGATTTTTCTTATATGCAAGATCATTTTGCAGCAGTTCTTTTTTACCAGCGATGATTGCAATCCGCTGCTCGTTTAACAAACGCTCTTGCTCAAGGATTTTTTTCTGTGCTTTTTCTTCATCATCAACGTCATCTTTCTCTGCAAAGCCAATAAACGCCTGCTTGATGCGCTGCTTTTCTTGTAAATACATACGCAACTCTGCATCAAGACGATCACTCTCCATAGCAGCAAGTGATGCCTGCTTGCGAACAGCCACTTCGGCCTCCGCTTTGTCACGAGGAGAAACCAGCATACGCGCCTTAAGGCGAGGAAGATCTTCTTGCAACTCATTGATGACATACGACTGCAGAGAAAGGCGGTCTTTTTTTAACGAAAGCTCTCGTTTCATCTTCTCAAGAGCAACCTTCTCGGCCTCTTCATACACCTGACTACGCATGCGAAGAGCTTCGATCATTACAATGTACTGATGCCGAATAACATCATCGAGTGATGCTGTAGCTTCTTTGTCCCGTGCATCACTAATCTCTTGCTTATATCGCTCATGCGTTTTCTGAAAACTTTCTTGCCGACGAGCAATGTTTCGCTCAGTCAGAATAATCGCCTCTTGAAAAGAAATACGCTTTTCTTTTTGCTCTTCAAGGTCTCGCAGCACAGCTCTAAAATCATTCCATGAGCAATGAGCTCGTCGCCCCTCACCCGATGCTTCGCCCGCAACACCTTTTTCAAGCATGTGAATGAACTTTGTTAAAAACTGCTCTTGCTCTTTGCAAAGGCGTTTAATTTCATCATATGCCTCAGGGACAAGAAGCGCATACTGTATTGCGGTGTTATGTATCTCTTGTATGTGGCTACTCGGAGCGTTCTTTTGTGCTGCACGCAACTCAGGAACACGCGCCTTATTCTTCTCACGAATACCGGCAATAACCCCATCAAGGCCTTGCTTATATGACTGCAGGTCTAACAGTTCTTGCTGACGCCTTCCATGCTCTCTGCGCCGCAAGGCATCTCGCTCTTTAAGAAACGAAACACCAAACGCTTTATCTTCTTTAAAAAGTGATCCCCAAGAAAACATTCCTACGCCATGCAGCACAGGAGCGCACATAAAAAACAGACTGAATAAGCCAATGCGTGTCATCATTTTTTTCATAAGGTAGCCCCACTTTCAGGATATAGCGTCTTCAAAAAAGCTGTTGTTTTAAAAATATGGCATGCGGGATGCTCTTTGAGAAAAGAGACAATCCATGTATCAATTTTTTTTCGATCATCAGTACTCATCTGCGTTCTGCATGCAACGCGAACCGCATCCTTTCCCTCTTTTTGTTCTTGCAACCAGTACGTTTTGCACGTCTGTTCAAACGACTCGATATAGTGAAGCGCTTGTCTTGGAACATGATGGCCTAAAAGAGAAAAGAGACGAAGAATGCCACTTTGCCAAAAACTCTGTGGTGCCTCTTGCACCGTTAACAGCGTATAGACATGGCGGAAAAGTCGTGTATTGCATGTATTAAGAGGTGTGAAGTAATGCGCAAGCTCTAAAATATGGTGATGCCAATACAGCGTTTGCTCACTCTCTGCTTGCGGGTAGAAGAAAACCTCTACGAGATTTGTTTTCCAAATATGCTCTTGCAGCACCTGGCAGTCAATTGTTGTTCCCGGCGTGATTTGTGCAACTTTTCTCTGGCGTCGATAGTCATGCATAATAACTTTGCCACATCTTTCAGTTAACAAAGAAAAAGACTCTTTTGATCGATCGCAGAACTTAAGAACAACACCAAAAACTTTGTGATTCACTCGCCCAACCTATTACACAACACACCAGTAACATACCAAGGCTGAACAGGATAAAGTTGTTACACATTGTGCGCAAGAGATACAACTAAAAAAGCGTGCCTACAAAAAGCAAAAGCTTTCATGTAGACACGCAATGTTCTTGGTAAAACGCCCCGAGCTTATAACGTCGCGAGCAAGAGCGCAATGACAGACATAAGCTTAATCAAGATATTAAGGGACGGGCCTGAAGTATCTTTAAAAGGATCACCAACGGTATCTCCAACAACCGCAGCTTTGTGCGCATCAGAACCTTTTCCGCCACAGTTACCAGCTTCGATATATTTCTTTGCGTTATCCCATGCACCACCACCGTTTGCCATTGAAAGTGCAAGCAAGATACCAACAACTGTTGCTCCCGCAAGGAAACCACCAAGCGCAAGTTTTCCGTATTGACCAAAAATCAAACGTACTGCAACCGGTGAGAAAATTGTAATCAACGCAGGCAAGAACATTTCTTTTAAAGCTGCTGTCGTACTAATTTCAATACAACGATCGTAATCAGGCTCAGCTTTACCTTCCATAAGGCCAGGTGTTTCTTTGAACTGTCGTCGAACCTCTGCAACCATCTTCCATGCTGCAGAACCAACTGATCTCATCGTAAGAGCAGAAATGAGGTACGGCATCGCACCGCCAATAAAGACACCTGCAATAATCATTGGGTTAAGAAGGTCAAGATGCTCAATACCAGCTTCTTTACAGTAGGCAGCAAACATCGCAAGTGACGTTAACGCAGCAGAACCAATTGCAAACCCTTTTCCAAGCGCCGCTGTCATGTTGCCAAGTGCATCGAGCTTGTCAGTAATGCCTCGTACTTTTGGACCAAATCCTGCCATTTCAGAAATACCACCTGCGTTGTCAGCAATCGGGCCATACGCATCAACAGACATCGTAATACCAACCGTTGCAAGCATAGAAACAGCAGCAATCGAAACACCAAATAAGCCACCGCCAAATTGGAATGAGAAGAAAATTGCAAACGCAAGAGCAATAATAGAAAGCACAACTGACTCATAAGAAAGAGCAAGACCATAAATCAAGTTGGTCGCCGCTCCCGACTGAGATGCTTCAGCTAACTTGTGAACAGGTTTGCCACTTGTGTAGTAATCAGTAAACCAACCGATAATAACACCTGCAAGACCACCCAAAAGAACTGAGTAGAAAATTGCGCTATCAACACCAGCGTAGCTAATGTAGCCGTAAGAACCTGCAACAAAAATACCAATTGCTATGTAGGTTGCGTTGTGAAGCATTGCACCAAGGCTTGTGCGAATAACAAATACAGAAGCAAGACCAACCAAAGATGCAAGCAAGCCTATTGCTGAAAGCATTAATGGAAGACTGATGTACACAAGGTTTCCTGCATACCCTTCAATTGCAAGAGCCATTGCTGCAATACATGAGCCAACATATGATTCAAAAATATCAGCACCCATACCTGCTGTATCACCTACACAGTCACCAACGTTGTCAGCAATAACAGCAGGATTACGAGGATCATCTTCAGGGATACCCATTTCAACCTTACCAACAAGGTCTGCTCCAACGTCTGCAGCTTTTGTATAAATACCGCCACCAACACGAGCGAAGAGAGCAATCGAACTTGCACCCAAACCGTAACATGTAATCAATTGAATAAAAGCGTGACTGCTTACACGGCCAATAAAGATGTGGAACAGTGTTCCCATGCCGAGCAAACCAAGAGAGGCAACAACAAAACCCATCACAGAACCACCACACAGTGCTGTCAGGAATGCTGCGTACTCACCATCTTCTTTTGCAGCCATTGTTGTTCGCTCATTTGCTTTCGTCGCTGCAACCATCCCAATAAGACCTGCAAGCATTGAAGAAAGCGCACCTGCAACATAACTAAAACCAGCAGGTATGCTGATGACGTATGCAAGCAGCGCATATGCAAAAAGGATAACAACAGCCAAAATAGAATATTCTTTTCTTAAAAATGTCATTGCGCCATGGCGAATGAGGCTTCCGATGTGAGCCGCTTTTGCGTGTGTAACCGGGCGAGAAACAACACGATTAAAAAGAACGGCAACGGCCAAAAGACCAAAAATAGACACCGATGTGAATATGCCGATGTAACTGGCAAATATCATTGAAGACCTCCTGATAAAGATACGTACGCGAAAGAGCGAATAGTTAATAGATAAAAATGATACAGTAACCAAAGGGAGACATTTTACGGAAAAACACTGTTTTGTAAAGCAAAAACGCTCTTTTCTTACACTGTATCATGTCTGCTTTTTCTTCTTGTTTTGCAAAGCTTTGTGCAAAAAAACATTCGACCTCTAGGAATAAGAGTTTTCTCGGTTTTTTATATTATTTCGGAGCACAAAAACACATGCTATAGTGATCGCGCTTTTTATTTTATTTTCACCTTTATATGAAGGAATATATTCATGATGCTTAATCCTTTCGTTTTCCAACCACTTGGTGTGTTTGCCGCACTTGCCTGCCACATGGTTGTCGGTTTTCTTTGGTATTCACCAGCCCTCTTTGGCACAATCTGGATGCGCGGTCTTAAATTTGATGAAAAAAACCTGAGCATGCACGCTGGTCACATTATCGGAACGGCTCTTGTCGGTCTTTGCATCGCCCTCACTCTTGGACACTTCCTCTCTCTTGCTGGCGTAACATCGTGCACAACAGCAATTGAATACGCTCTCACCTACTGGCTTGGATTTGTTGCAGCACCTAATTTTTCTCAGGTCATTTGGGCACAAAAGCCAATCCCTGTATGGATGGTTGATATTGGTTTTTATGCTGTAGATTTCTCTCTTATCGCCTGCATTATGGTGAAGATGGGATAAGTAAAACCTCATACAAGAAAAGGCTTCTCTTTCGAGGAGCCTTTTTTATTATTATGTCACTTTGAAATTTCGTGCTCCAGAGACGCAATCCGACGTTGTTCAATTAAGACCCAAAGCAGAAAAACCTCCTCCGTTCTTGGCAAAACTACTTCTCACCAAACGAGTTACCAACATAAATGTGCATAACTTCTTACGAGTTTTCTTCAATGTGCCGGCCTAGAGAGTCATCACAAACAATAATGAGTAAAACTACTCTTTCTATATGCACACAATGTTTCAAGAAAAAAAAGAATGCTTCGATGCGTAAATAACCTTTTTTTTCGCTCCCCAAAAAGAAAAACGCAGCAAAGTCATTTTCTTCACCACGTTTTCTATTAATCAGGATGATAATTTTTTAATGCAGCACAACGAAGCACATTATCGAGATGCGAGTTTGTATCCTGCGTGCGCAAGCGCGAACACGCTACAAACCTTTTGCAAAAGAACCGCGATCTTTTTATGAGACCCCCTGCTCCCCATCACTTTCAAGATATGCGTACGCCTTATCTAATTTTTTGCGAAACGTATCAGAAATGTGACGTGCTTCTGTGCCAGACACAATAGAAGCAACAAAAAGAAAGAAAACGATTAGATAATATTTTTTCACAGATCCCCCTGGTAAAAACGAAAGAACACTGTAACAAAAAAAAACACTCTTTCCAACTATGCATCTGTTTCTTTTTTGCAAAAAAAGAAAAAAAGGCTACACTCTTTGTAAGCGGAAACGTCTCTTTAATTATAGCTTTACCAAGGATGTACATAGGCATGAGTGACAATAAAAACATTGAAATACTTCGTAATCAACATGAAAAGACAATGAACGAACTTATGCAGACTCTCGATGGCCTTGAAGGTGAGGCTTTTAAAAAAGCACTTGAAGAGAGAATGATTGAGTTTGCACACAAGGGACAAAAGCTCATTTCATTTATCCCACCGCTCTCTCCTGTAAGCTCAAAAAGTCTTGATACCGCGCTTCAGCTACTCTCTACTCTCAAAGAAAAAATTAAATCCTTCTCTGCAGAAGTTCGCGCCCAAAGTGATGAAATCACAAAACACCTCAAGGTCCTTACCGATGAGCCACTTGTACAACTCAATATCGATGTTGACGCTGCACAAAAGAGCGTTAACAAGTATCTCGATCTTCTCGGAAAAATTGATGCCGAGATCGACAAAGAAATTGCAAATACTGCCCATTGCCGCAGCCTTAATCAAAACACCTTCCTTCCTGTCTCTTTTTTCGAAGCAGATGATTTTGATACATTTGTTGCATCAACAGTTTCTCGCATAAAAAAACAGGTAAAAAGAATCGAAAAAGATTTAATGGTGAGCTACTCACGCTACCAGTTCAGCTTCAAGCGTCACATGGTTCAGATAAGACAAGTACAACGCGCTGTTGCATTTGAGAAGAAGATCCAAGCGATTCAAGAACAAAAGAAGAAAGAAAAAGAAGCTTAGTGCGCATGGCACTAAGCTTTTCTTGCTTTTACCGCAGTGGCAAGTCGCTCTGCAAAATCTTCCTTAAATCCATAAAACGGAATCACGCCACTTTTTTTGACCTGAGAAACTTTGCCATTCTTTCTGGTAAAGAAAAGGTACACAGGGTATTCATCGCCAGCAAGCTGCTCTTCAGCCCATGCATCCCACAATGTGGTTGCACCTCCCTTTAAGTTTGATGGCAACTCAGACTCTTTGTATGAACGCATCGAAACAGTCGTTTTTCCCTTTGATGTGTATGCAGCAAGCGCATTATGCTCTCTTTTGTTCATCCGCTCTACTGCAGCTTTCTCTTGCGCATCATCAGGCGTATCGTCAAAAAACTTTACCACTAAAAGATCAACACCCTGCTGCAAAGAAATATCTATCTCATGCTTTATCTGTTGAACTGTTTTTAGTGCGCCCTGCACAGAACACAGAGCAAGTGAGAAAAGAACTACCAAGGCATACCGAAACATCTTCAGACCTCCTATATAATTGAAGAGAGAGAAAGATACCGACTTGCAACATCCAAGCTCAATGGTTTTAGCTTAGACACTCTTTTGTTTAACGAGCCTCAAGGTCTGAAGTCAGAAACTGCTTAAGAAATGTTATGCGCTCAAGGCTTTGCCCCTTCTTAACACCCATTGCAATCGCTCGAGGTTGCCCTGCAAGAATGCAAAGCTTTTTTGCCCTGGTGATAGCGGTGTAAATAAGGTTGCGCTGCAAAAGCATAAAATGTTGCATGAAAATCGGAATAATAACGGCATTAAATTCAGAGCCTTGTGACTTATGAATAGAAATCGCATACGCAAGCACAAGCTCATTCATCTCCATTGCTTGATAGCAATGCTCCTTGTTGCCAAACCTGACAGAAAGCTCTCCATCCTCTTTATTAACAGCAACAATACGACCGATATCACCGTTAAATACAAACTTGTCGTAATTATTGCGAATCTGCATCACACGATCACCCTCTCGGTACTCAATACCAAAACGCGTAATACTCTCTTTTCCCTCTCGAGGAGGATTTAACAGCAGTTGCAACTCTTGGTTAAGACGCTGTGTCCCTGCAATGCCGCGATTCATTGGCGTTAAAACAACCATGTCGTCAGGCGACAAATTTCTCTGCTGCAAAACACCACTCACGACTTTTCTTAGAAGGCCAAACATCTGCTCAGGTTCATCCTGTTTTACGTATACAAAATCTCTTCTGCTTGTTGCTTTATCACCCCGCTCATTTGGAAACTCTCCCTTATTAACCTTATGAGCGTTTACAATGATCATACTGTCCTGCGCTTGGCGGAAAATCTTTATCAACTTGGTAACGGCAACAACACCAGAGTCGATAAGGTCGTTTAAAACATTGCCCGCACCGACAGACGGCAACTGATCAACATCACCCAAAAGAACCAAGTGGGCATGATCAGGCAAAGCCCTTAAGAGAGAATGCATCAAAAACACATCTATCATTGATGCTTCATCAACAATCAAAATATCTAACTGCAGCGCGTTCTGCTCGTTGCGCGTAAAACCCATCGTTGCAGGACTAAACTCTAATAACCGGTGAATTGTCTCTGTTGGTCGCCCCGTGCCTTCAAACATACGTTTCGCTGCTCTTCCCGTTGGTGCGGCAAGACGAGCCTTAAGACGCTGACTGTCAACCATATCCAGCAACTTTTTCACCAAGGTCGTTTTCCCCGTTCCCGGTCCACCAGTTATCACTGTTACCTTGTGGATAAATGCCGACATAACACCGGACTGCTGCTCTTCATTTAGCGCAATATCACCCTCTTTTGGTGCGCGAATATCTTGATAGATCGCATCTAAATCAAGCGAGTCTTTTTTCGATTTCTTTTGTGCAAACGAAAGGATTTTTGTCGCAATACCTTTCTCCGAGTAGTAATACTGCGGAAGCGTTACATAATGCTTTTCTTCGTACGTTATAACCTTTATGCGATCTGCCTGATACAGCGCTCGCAACGAGTTTCTCAGCTTGCCTTCACCCTCACTATCCTCAAGCCCTAGATGTTGAGCGGCCTCAGCAAGCGCCTTTTCTGCTGGCATGTATAAGTGGCCATTTTGAATAGTGAGTGAGATGGCATACACCAAACCTGCTTGTAACCTTTGTAAACTATCGGAAGCAAACCCCAACTTGAGTGCAAGCTGATCTGCACTCTTAAAACCAACACCCCAAATATCATCAATCAGGCGGTAAGGATTTTGCGAGATAACCTCGATCGAAGCATCTCCATATTTTTTATAAATTTTTGCAGCAAAAGCTGTTGAAACTTCACGCTCTTGCAAAAAAACCATCACCTTTGATATTTCACGCTGGTCTTGCCAAGCCTCAATGATTGTCGCAACACGCTTTTTACCCACTCCTGGCACGTCATACAAGCGCTCAGGCATCGTATCAATCACTTCGAGTGTTTGTACGCCAAAACGCTCAACAAGCCGCTCTGCAAACTTCGGACCAATCCCTTTAATCAAGCCTGATGATAAATAGCGCTTAATACCAAGAACCGTTTGCGGAAGCGCTGCTTTACAAGTAGTAGCATTAAACTGCTTGCCAAACTTTGGGTGAAACGACCATGAGCCCTGCAGAGTAACCTGGGCACCATCATGAATATCTGGCAAATGCCCCGTAACGGTAACGGTCTCTCGCGCGTTCACCTTTAAAAGGAAAACGATATACCCATTTTCCTTACTCTTAAAAAGGGTTTTCTCCACACTCCCTACAAGCTCTACGCTCTGCGCCATCTTCACAACTCCCTTCAACCCACTCAAAAAAAACGCCCCAGAAATCTGGGGCGCATTGTACACATAAATACGATTTAGATATACGCAGAAAACTCAAAGTTAGGCAGAACTTCTTTTACTTTTTCCTCAAGCCTTTGTTGCGCAAGTGGATGTAAGTTTGCAAGAAAGCATCGGCGTACTGCTGCCACCTCTTTTAAGAAGTTTTGAGTGCGCACAACATCAGCAAACAAATCATTTAAGAAAGCAGACTTGTCGTTCTCTTGTCTTAGTTTATAAAGCTCTGATGATGCAAGCTCAACAGCATGTTTTTCCAAGCTCTCTTTTACAACGCCATCAGCCAAAGACAATAACTCTAAAAAGGGCATAAAATCAGGAACAAGTGCTTTTACCTGAGAAAGAAAATTCTGTTCCCCCTCTCCATTGCTCGCTTCATATCCATCCACCGCTTCCTGTGCAGCAACAGCAACTTTAACAACTGCAAGCGCTGTCTCAATCGCTCTTTTTCTTTTCCGCTTTATGCGCAAACTTAAAACGCGCATAAGAGCACAATTAGTTGGATCTTCGAAGGTAAGTTCGCTTTGAGAAACAGAGCGCAGTACAAGCTCTTCAACAACTTGATCGAGCAAAGCACTTTCTTCTTCTAAAGGAATCTCCTGAGAAGAGCCCTCTTGCAAAAGATCACTCTCGACATCACCCGCGTACGCAGAGCCAAGCAAACCAACAGCAAAAAGTAATACCTTTTTTTTCATATAACTCCTGACAAATGCTTCCAAACCGACCTCTTTGAAAGCATCACAATGTAATAAAAAAAGTGGCCGTACATATACAGCCACCCACTCTTCTTTTCTGTATGGTTTTGAATCTACAGAGCTCTCTTATAATTGTACAGCATTCACGTTTTTACTGATTACGTGTTGCAAAAGACCACGCAAGCGTTGCAAGAAGCGTCAATCCACTTCCCCTTTGTAAAACCTTTAAAAGCGATTGCCAACGCTTCTCGCTCTGTATCGTTTTAGATAAAGAACGAACCCGGAAAGAAAGAGTCTTTTTATCACGCAACAGCCCTTGAAACTCGTCAAGCTGTTTTTGTAGCTTTTCTAAACGTTTTTGTGACCTAACTCGCCCTAAAGAGGCGAGGAGCAAAGCAACTGCCAACAAAGCGTGTGTTTTCTTGTTCAAAGCAATGTTGTCAACGGCCGATGCGGCATTTAAAGCTCTTGTGGCACTTTTTTTTATACCCTTACAAACCATTTCGTTGTCATCAGATTTTTGCTCCGGTGGCAAATCCAAATACTTCTTTACCCATCGGTGAGCAAAAACATTACCAAGAAAGCTCCTCTTTTTTCTATGCAGCGCAACAGCGAAAGGCATTGCTGGTGCGTATCCCTTTTGAGCAGATAAGAGAAATGCAGCATCACGCCTCGCACGATCATCAACTTCTTTTTTCGGAATTTTTTTCGCCTGAACATAAAGCCCAAAAGGTGAGTCTTTACGATACGTATAACGCCCATTATCGACAGCAGCCTTAGTGATCGCATCATCACTGGGGCCCGATGCGCCGACGTAACCAACACCACTTTCTACAAGAAAGGGAACTGTCCACTCCTCATTATTACGAGCACCATCTATAACGGCCTTGCGTACCACCTTGTTATCTTTAAGCCCTTTTAAAAGTGGCCGCACCCATTTTTCGTTATTGTGAATACCGTCTACCACAACCTTTCCGAACGCATCACTCTTTCTATGCCTCTCTAAAAGCCTGTCTACAGACCCTCCTTGCATGATATACCAACACATATCATCTACACACTGCTGATCACAGACATCAGTCAACTGAACAATCTCTTCTAGGGCATACATAAAACCGTTGTCGGCAGAATGGCGGAGATAGCGCTTACCTTCCGCCCCCTTGTTCTCTATCTTTAGTACAAAATAAGACACGAAGTTTCCTGCCGGCGTATCAGGAAACACACTGCTATACGCAGTCATGTTACTGCGAGCCCACTTCAAAAGACTTTCAGAGTCATCATGTGTTTTTTGATCACAAAAAAGCCGCTTGATATGTTTAGGGTGCCTCTGTTTTAGGTCTGCTGCTGCAAAAGCTTCACACCCCAGCCTTAGTAAATGCTTGTTTGTGTTATAACCAGAAGGGCGCAACGGAAAAAATATTCCGCAACAAAGAATAAAACTTATTAGAACTCTTTTCATAGATTGCTTCCCCCAAATAAAGCGCTTAAATTCACTTCCCCCCAAGGAACAATTGTATCAAAAACGAACAAAACAAACAATCCCTTGTTAAAAAGCACAACCAGCAGACAGCGCTATCAAAAAATCATCCCCCATTCCAGACGAATTAAATGCAAACGAGGTAGAACAAGCAACACTCAACTGCATCGAATCAACGGTATGAAAGATAAGGTTTACATTCTCACACAACGCATCATACGAAAGAGCAACCGTCGCTTTATGCTGCTCTGCACTTCGCCGCCTTTTTGCTACCTTCTGCCTGTGAACAGAAAAAGCCTGGGGAACAATGGAGTGCCCAAGATCTTTTGGCTCCACATAGAAAGCTTCTTGCTCTTTTTGCTTAAAGCGGAGTACCCGCTCAGCCTCTTTGTAATACCCATCGTATCCCACGGAGAGTGACAGTCCTCCTCGGCTCAGGCGAGCAACCACTCCTCCCTTCACAACAACTCCTGGCGCTATATCAAGCTCGACTGGCTCTGGTAGCAAAAACCGCCCCATATATTGCCGCAGCTGCTCGTCAGTTGAAGAAAAGCTCAAACCTCTTGCCTCGATGATGCTTTCACCATCAGATGGAACCTTTTTCTTGGTTGATCGCGTTATAAATCGGTGCTCAAATGTTGGAAGATAGTAGTCTACAAGCATGTGTGCCTCAACCCCAACAGCGCCGCTCTTAGATAAAAGTTTAAGGTCTTTTTTCCACGAAAAATGTGACCATGCACCCAACGCAAAGTGACCTCCGTTGCCAAGCCGAGGAACAAGCAATATCTGCTTCATCCGATCAACAAAAAAGTCTTTCATTTCATCAACTTCCACCGGTGCTAGCGGCTGACGAGGCGGATGGTTTTCTTTGAAGGCTGTTGGCAATACACATCGCACCCCTGCAGTACAAGACGCATGCTTTGTTACATCAAAAACATAGCCGAAGCGGCAGTGAACATCACCCAACCCCCACAAAAGCGACATAAAATCATTTAAATCTATCTCTGCATCAACTAGCTCTGGAAATGCAACAGCAATGACGTCACCCAGCTCTTCTCTTTGTTCTTCAGTCAGCCAATAGTTTCGCTCTGCAAGACCGGCCCACGTTGTTGCAGAAAAAAACCACGGTCGATAGCACCATTCTTTTCGCAAACTTGCACCAAGACGATGCTCTTGAAACGTCATCTTGCCTAGAACATCGGTAAAGATGTTTGCCAGCTCTGCCCCTTTTATATCTTCGGTTCCAGAAAAGCGCCCCTCTGCTGCAAATTTTTCTTCAAAAACTTCACTCAAAATATCTTCTACCATTGGTGTCTGTATACAATCTTTAATGGTCTGATCAAGCTCATGAGATCGGAAAAAAAAGAGCGACGCTTTATAGTCACGCGTTGACAGAAACTCTCCCTCAACTTCTGGCTCGTACAACTGATCACGCTGCCTTCCGTTCCAGGTGTTTTTCCATAATGGACCACTTACTTTATTCAAACCTTCTACCAGTATCGCTCGCCCATCTGAGAAGAGATTAAAAGAAAAAAAGATCAGAAAGAGGGTTAAAAAAGCTTTATACGTACATGAATTTTTCATAAAAGATTTTTCCCAAAAATTTTTTATTGCGTGGTTTAACGATTGAGAAGGCAAAAGAGTTGATGAGGGTACCTTCTTGTGCAAACAGACAGCTATACTTTTAAAAGAAACCTCTCTACACTCGCCCACCCTCTTGGTACACACATAATTTCTGGTCTAACATCAAACATTTTCTGGATAACATGACAACAAAAAACTCTCAACCACCATACCTGGTCATTGAAGGTAATATTGGCGCAGGAAAATCAACCTTTCTTAAAATTATCAAAGAAAAACTTTCTATTGATGTTGTCTACGAACCAACAGACAAGTGGCAGCGCGAAGGCAAAGAAGACAACCTTCTCGACCTCTTTTATAAAGATACAAAACGTTGGGCATATACGTTTCAATCATACGCATTCATTTCTCGCATTCAGTCGCAAATGGAGCATCAAAAAAATGTCTCCTCAGACCGCCCACAAGTGTACGAACGATCGGTCTATTGTGACCGCTACTGCTTTGCAAAAAACTGTTTAGAGATGGGCACAATGACCGAGATGGAATGGCACATCTATAAGGAGTGGTTTAGCTGGCTTGTAGAGTCATACACCGCAAAACCAAGTGGGTTTGTCTATCTGAGAACCAACCCGAAGGTCTGTTATGACCGCATTCAAAAAAGACAAAGATGCGAAGAAAGTGGTGTTCCCCTTAGTTACCTAGAGCTCCTTCACACGCGACACGAAGAGTGGTTGATTGAGAAAAAAGAAGTAATGCCGTGGCTTGCTGACACACCAGTTCTCATCCTTGATTGTAACGAAGAATTTGAGAGCAATAACGCAGTTCAAAAAGAGCACCTTGCAAAGCTTCAAGCATTCATAAATCAGATAACAGAAACACCGCATATAACACCCGAAGCAAAACCGGCAACGCTTCATGCATAAGGCCTTTTATCGGTTTGTTCATCGTTATTTGACAATTATATGCCGAGTCTCTACGATTGCCGCAATCTAATCAAAAACAGACAAAGGAGACACTATGTCAGATGTTGCAACAGTTATTAATTGGGCACGTGTAGCCGCATATCTTGGTGCTGGATTGTGTATGGGAATTGGTGCGATTGGGCCTTCTCTTGGACAAGGTATGATTGGAGCAAGTGCTTGCGACGCTATTAGCAAAAACCCTGACAGCGAAAAGCCAATTCGATCATCAATGCTTTTTTCTCTTTTGATGGCTGAATCATCATCGGTGTACTGCCTTGTTATCGCTCTTTTGTTGATCCTTAAAAGCTAACACTCCGTGATTCAGATTAATCTGACGCTCTTTGTTCAGATCGTAAATATCGTCATTACGTATAAAGTACTCACACGCTATCTTCTTCAGCCAATTATGGATCGCTTAATTGAGCGTCATAAAGAAGAGAAAAAGCTAAGTGACGAAATCATCCTTAAGCAAAAGGATGTTGAAATCTTTCTAAAAGAGAAAACAGATCAACTGTCACAATTCCAAAAAGACGCAACGTCTGACTATCCTTACAAGCCGGCTCAACGTGAGCCTTTTTTGTTTGATAAAGATGAGTCTGCTCAAGAAGGCGTTATAACAAGCGAAGCATACGAAACGCTGAAAAAAAACATCTCAAAGAGGCTCTACGATGTGGAACACAAGTGATATCTTGACCGTCATTTTTCACTTCACCCTCTTTGGCCTTCTGGTCGTCAAGTTGCATGAACTTGCAAAACAGTATCTTCTTCCCCTGCTCGTAAAAATACAAAAAGGCATTACGCAAAAATGGAGAGGTCTTGAAAAGGAGCACGCCATTGTTGTGGTAAAGAAGAAAAACCTCGCCACACAATTTCTTCAGCAAGAAAAGCAACTTGCACTCCTCTCTTCTAAGCTTGAAAAATGGTATGAAGCAATGCTCATACGCCAAAACAGAGAAGTTGAACTTTCAAAAAAACTGAATAAAAAAACTGACCTTCGCTATAAAGAGCAACAAAAACGAATGGCTGAAAAAAGCATCGTAGAAAGAACAACAAAGAACGTTATCTCAGATATTAAAAAAGAACTTTTACACAAAAACACGGCGGCACAAAAAGAGCTTTTTTTACACCTTGCTCTCAAAAAGCTTTCGGCATCAGTTAACGCACAAGCACAAGAGGATTAAACATGCTACGTCTTCTTCAAAGAAAAAGCCTTGCTCGAAAATACGCGATTGCTTTTTTACAAACGTACCATGAGCAAGACGACCTCTTTGCGGTTCTTGATACGATGGAAGAACTTATTGATGCACACAGCCTCTTTTTTAAGATCCTTCACTTCAGCAATACAAGCGCTGCTGAAAAAAAAGAGAAACTTGCCCGCGTTACCAAAGAATATAATCTTCCCAAACACCTTCTCGCATTTCTCGATCTTCTTATTGCGCACAAGGTAACGTACCTTATCTCTATCATCATTAGGTACATTCGAACTGAGCATAAAAAACGAAACAACCTTATCGACGTCTTCATCACAACCTCACATCAACTTGAAGGCGAAAAAAAGCAAGAATTAGAACAAACCATCTCGCAAAAAATCCCAGGTACTCTTACGTATTTCTATACTGTTGATGAACGACTTATCGCTGGTATAAAGATAAAGACTGATACATACTACTGGGAAGAAACTCTTGCACAGCGCATAAGAGAAATAGAGAACTCACTTTCTGTATAGGCAAGGCATATGAAAGACATCAGCAGCGGCGTTATTTCGCTCATAGAAAAATCACTGACTCCTCACGATCCAAAAGACTTTGAAGAAATAGGAACCGTTATTGGTGTTGGCGACGGCATATCAAAAGTCCACGGTCTAACAAATGCAATTTTTGGAGAACTGGTCTCATTTGAATCGGGCAACCAAGGCATTGTTATGGATCTTGATGAAAACTTTGTCTCTGTTGTACTTCTCGATAACACCATCACCGTTGTTGAACAAGAAATTGTAAAACGAACAGGAAACGTTTTCCGAGTTCCTGTCGGCGAGGAGCTTGTTGGCCGCGTCATCAGCCCAACAGGAAATCCGCTTGATGCGTTTGGTGAACTTGAATTTGAAGATCTTATGCCAATAGAAACAATCGCACCCGGCATTATGGATCGCACACCGGTAAACGAACCGCTCGAAACAGGATGCACACTTATTGACGCATTGATTCCTGTCGGAAAAGGTCAAAGAGAGCTTTTAATCGGAAACAGAAGTACCGGAAAAACTGTTGTCGCTCTCAACACAATTATCCATCAAAAAAACAAAGACGTTATTTGTATCTACGTTGCCATCGGGCACAAACAATCTGATACGGCGAAAACAATTCACCTGCTGCAACAATACGACGCACTTTCTTATACCGTCGTTATTGATGCAAGCGCGAATACCACAGCGCTCGAGCAATTCCTTGCTCCGTATGCAGGATGCACAATCGGCGAATACTTTATGAATAAAGGGAAAGACGTTCTTATTGTGTACGATGATCTTTCAAACCATGCGATTGCGTATCGCGAACTTTCTCTTCTCTTGCGACGCCCACCAGGACGTGAAGCATATCCGGGAGACATTTTTTACATTCACTCCCGCCTTTTGGAACGAGCAGGAAGACTTTCAAAAGAAAACGGTGGCGGGTCGCTCTCAGCACTGCCAATCATTCAGACACAAAGTGATGATATCACCGCATACATTGCAACAAACCTGATCTCTATTACCGACGGACAGATCTTCTTTGATACAAACCTTTTTAATAACGGCATTCGTCCTGCAATCAACATTGGTTTCTCTGTCTCTCGTGTCGGTGGTGCTGCACAAACAAAAGCTATGAAAAAAGTTTCTGGCTCACTCAAACTTGAGCTTGCTCAGTATGAATCGCTTTCAGCGTTTATGCAGTTCGGTTCTGAACTTGATCCAACAAGTCAGCGAGCAATCGATAGAGGAAAGCGAGCAATTCAGTTGCTTAAGCAAGATCTGCATACAACCTATTCCCTGACCGAAGAAGTAATCTTTCTCTTCCTTCTTAAAGAGAACTATCTCGACAAACTTGATACTTCAAAAGTTAACACGTTCTCCCGTCAGTTTGCTTCATACGTACAAGAAATGTACCCACAAACATTCTCAGAAATTGAATCAACAAAAGATCTGAGTGATGAGTGCGCAACAACAATCAGAAAAGCAGCCGATGAGTTTATTGTTATTTTTATAAAGCCAAGTGATGAGCAAGCAACATCTTCAAAAGAAGAAAAAAAAGAAACTCCAGCCAAACAAGCTTAATAACATTGCCATCTTTCACATGGAAGGCACAACCTTTAGCAACGAGGTTGTGCAAGGCATTAAGCATGCACTCCATGCATCAGCGTGCTGCACGAACACTCTGCAGTTTCACGCGATAACGCAGAAGCGCAGCGCTCAAGAAATTGCTCAGGATCTTGCAACACACACTGATCTTGCGTGCATCGTCTGCATAGAGTCGGAAGCTGCTCTTGCAATGAAAGCGGCTGCTCTTGCACAAGAAACACTCACCCCACTTATCTTTGTCGGTGTCGCAAACCCCGTTGCAACAGGCTTGGTAGCCTCTGAAGAACGTCCGGGCGGAACGATGACAGGCATTACGCTTGCAAATCTTCCCCGAGACATTGCAGCTCGCATCTTACTCACACTCTCTCCACAAGTCCGATCAGTTCTTATTCCTTACAATAAACATGATAATGCCGGCGTCATTGTCGATGAAGTTGCGCACACAACATCTCTGTTGCAGCAAGCAGGCGCCAAAGTTCAGGCACACGAAGTTGCAAACAAAGAAGAAGCGCTTGCCAGTTGCAAAGACTCTGCGGCATCGGTTGATGCAATCCTCCTGCTTACCGGCTCATGTGCAGACGCGCACATTACAACCATCGCATCGACCTGCGCAGAAAACGCTACGCTTCTCGGTGCATACAATCTTTTATCAACAGAAAAAGGTGCTCACTTCTCATGGGGGAGTAACGCTCTGCCCGTTGGGAAACATACTGCCTCAATGCTCTGCTCTGTTATATGCACAGGTCAACACCCGTCACAGATGCCTGTTGTTACCCTTCATGACTGGGCAACACTGGCGATAGATCAGCAAGCATGTAGCACGCTCGGCATCGAGCTTACAAAACACAAAAAACAGCTTCTTTCAGCGCTCTTATAAAACAACACTTTTCTGAGGAACATAAAAAAATCCCTCCAACTCAGAATAAGTTGGAGGGTTGGGGGGGCGAACAATACTTTCGTATTGTTCATTTAGGGACGTTTTTCTTGAAAATAGCTCCAAATGGGGCTTTTGGATCAAGATGGGCCGGAGCGTAGCAACCACATATGGGCATGTCAAGCAAAAGCAAATGCGTAATATTATTGGTTTCTGTCAGTCATGTTTGAGCCCAAAATAGGCCTCTTCTTGCCTCCAATGATCTCTATTTGTCATGGTCGTTTTCGTATTATTAAAAGACAAAGGAGCCGTGCTATGTCCATCCCATTTTCTGTGCCAAGCAATAAAAAAGAAGCCTTCCTTAAAAATCGCCACATGCTCCTGCGCAACAAAACACGATCTCTTATTATTGCCGAAACAAACACTTCTACACCGCAGGCAATTTCTTCTTTACTTGAAAAGCACAACACAGGAGCATTGCTTGTATCGTTTGGGTCATTAATACAACTTGCTCAACGCAGCTGCACACTTCCACTTGTATGCACCATTCGTCCTCATGGTGTTTCAGTTGCTGACGTTGTTGCAATAGCACAAGAACACAAGCTCCCTCTCGTTGCCGTGTGCACTGAGTTTTCACCTGAAGAACGACATGCTCACATGGAGCGTGGTTTTATAGAGCGCGTGATAGCAAGCGCACACGCACACGGTCTTCTTACATATACCCATATTCATACACCAAACACTCCTGCCCTCTCCCTTGCTGAAACACTTACGTCTCTTGGCAGTGATTTTATCATCATGACGGCACCAGATGCAGCCTCACCAGCACAAGAAGCACAGGTTTTAAAAAAGATAATTTTGCAGGCCCCTGCCACAAAAATACTTTGTCTACAAAGTGGTAACGACTACCTCGCTTCAGCACAAGCACATCTCTCTATTGGTGGGGCTTCTGGCATTGTAATTAAGGCGCAAGATTGTGTCAGTGAAGAGAGTCTTGAAACACTTATCACCTCTCTGTAAGAAGAAAAAAAATCTCTCTTTCCCTTTGACCGACCGGATAAAAAAACGTACCTTCCCCCTCCTTTGCAACTCACCACTTGAAAGGTCTACTATGTTTCATACTTACACAAAAAAAATCATCCTTTCTCTCTTACTTCCCCTCTCTTTATGCGCACAGGCACAGGTACAACAAAGCCTGCACACAAGCGAAAAACCCCTCACATCTGTTACAACAATTTTTGGGACCTGCCAGCTTGAACATGCTGTTATTAAAGACCTTATAAAGCATAAGGCAATGCGTCGCCTCAAAGAGATTGACCAACATGGTCCTTCAACATTTTTTTTACACCAGCCAACCTTTAATCGCTTTGAACATTCTGTTGGCGTTTTTCACCTGCTCAAAAAATTTCACGCTCCTTTCAAAGAGCAGGTTGCAGGGCTTTTGCATGATGCATCTCACACCGTTGGCTCTCACGTTGCAGACACCTTATTTAAAACAGGAAGAGGAAACGCCTACCAAGACAACATTCACAACTGGTTTTTGGAAAAAATGGGTGTTGATACTGTGCTTAAGCGACACGGCTTGACTATTGAAGCGGTGTCACCAAAAGATGACTCTTTTAAAGCGCTTGAAAGAAAGCTGCCAGACTTGTGTGCCGATCGCATTCAATACAACCTGCACACCGGTCTTGTATTTGGGCGCATTACAGAGCAAGACGTTACCACCATCACAAATGACCTGGTGTTTGAAAACGACGAGTGGTTCTTTGTAAATCAAAAAAGTGCTCGCATGCTTGCAGACCTCTCGGTTTACTTTACCGAGTTCTTCTGGGGAAGTGCTGAAAACGTTGCCCTTCACCATTGGTTCAGTACCGCTTTGAAAAGAGCACTTGCTCTTGGCTTGATCACCTTTGATAACATTCATTTTGGAACCGATGCAGAAGTGCTCAAGATTTTGCGAGAAAGCAAAGACAGCGTTATTCAAGACATGCTCATTTGCCTTGAAAAACCAGCTGATCACTTCAAAGCATTCGAAGACACAACACGCTTTGATCTCTTTTGTCGTCCAAAATTCATGGTCGTAAACCCACTGGTAAAACATGAGGGAAAACTGGTACGCCTCACGCAACTTGATCCAGACTTCAAGAAAGAGTACGAAAGAATGAAAGAGTTTGTTCGGAAAGGACACAAAATACGATTCACGACTGCTCGTGCCAAGAGTGCGTAATTAGTACGGTCTCTCCATTGCTTTTTTCACGTATTCAGTTAGACTTTTGCCTTCTTTTTTTATCATCTACACAACAGTTTTGTGGCATATAAGGAGGCCATTTTATGACACGCATTACACCTCTTAATGATCGTGTACTCGTCAAGCGAACACAGGTTGAACAAGCAACGGCATCAGGAATCATCATCCCTGACAGTGCACAGAAGAAAACACTCTACGGAACCGTACTTGCAACAGGCAAAGGAAGAGTTGACGCACAAGGCGCACACCACCCTCTGAGCATAAAAGAAGGTGACACTGTTCTTTTTGGCAAATACACCGGCACAGAGTTCTCTTTTGACAACGAAGATCTTCTTATTCTCTCTGAAAACGAAATTCTTGGCGTTATTAGCAAATAAAACCTCTCTTATTAGTAAGGAAAACGATGGCGAAAAAAATTGTATTTGGCGCTGATGCGCGAGCAAAAATTCTCAACGGTGTAGATCAACTTGCAGATGCAGTAAAAGTAACGCTGGGGCCAAAAGGTCGTAACGTTGCAATTGAACAAGCATTTGGTTCACCAACAATCACAAAAGACGGTGTCAGTGTTGCAAAGCAAATTGAACTGCGTGACAAGTTTGAAAACATGGGTGCACAAATGGTGCGCGAAGTTGCTTCAAAAACAGCCGACGTTGCTGGTGACGGCACAACAACAGCAACCATTCTTGCACAAGCAATCTTTCGAGAAGGCATTAAGCATACAACAGCTGGTGCCAACCCAATGGACATCAAGCGCGGTATTGATAAAGCAGTAGAGGTCATTGTTGCTTCTATTAAAGAACAAGCAAAACCGGTTGCAAACAAAGAAGAGATCACACAAGTTGCAACGATCTCTGCAAACTCAGACACTTCAATCGGGTCGCTCATCTCTGAAGCGATGGACCGCGTTGGCAGAACAGGTGTTATCACTGTTGAAGAAGCAAAAGGTTTTGAAAACGAATTAGAAGTTGTTGAAGGTATGCAATTTGATCGCGGCTACCTCTCTCCCTATTTTGTTACCAACTCTGAAAAGATGGAAACCGTTTTAGAAAACCCAGCAATCTTGATCACCGATAAAAAAATATCATCTATGAAAGAGCTGCTTCCAGTTCTTGAGCAAACATCAAAGCAAGGTCGCCCTCTCATGATTATTGCAGATGATGTTGAAGGTGAAGCGCTTGCAACGCTTGTTGTAAACAAAATGCGCGGCACATTAAATGTTGCAGCAGTTAAGTCTCCTGGGTTTGGTGCGCGTAAAAAAGCGATGCTTGCAGATATTGCAACCGTTGTTGGCGGAACCGTTATCTCAGAAGAATTTGGTCTTAAACTTGATGGCGTCACCATTAACGATCTTGGATCGGCAAAAGTTGTTCGCATCACAAAAGAAAGCTGCACAATCGTAGAAGGCCTTGGCGACAAAACAGCAATCGATGCACGAGCTGCTCAGATTCAAGCTGAAATCAACCAGACCACATCTGATTACGACCTTGAAAAGCTGCGTGAACGACGAGCAAAAATCACCAGCGGTGTTGCGGTAATCCGTATTGGCGCTGCAACTGAAACAGAGATGAAAGAAAAGAAAGACCGTGTTGATGATGCATTGCATGCAACACGAGCAGCAGTTGAAGAAGGTATTGTACCAGGCGGTGGTGTTGCGCTTCTCAGAGCACAAACATTGCTTGATGCGCTCTCGTTGCCTCACGAAGAACAGATGGGTGTTGATATCATCAGACGAGCACTCGAAACTCCTGCACGAACCATTGCAAAGAACGCCGGTCTTGACGCATCTGTTGTTGTAAACAAGGTAAAAGAAGCACAAGGTGCTGTTGGTTTTGATGCAAAAAATGAAGTGTACACAGACCTCATTAAAGCTGGTGTTGTTGATCCTGCAAAAGTAACACGATCTGCATTACAGCATGCAGCATCAATTGCAGGTCTGCTTCTTACAACAGAAACAATGATTTGCGACCTGCCAGAAGAAAGTGCAAAACCTGCAATGCCACAAATGCCTGGTGGTATGGGCGGCATGGGCGGTTTTTAAAACGCAGTAACTAACCACAAAAAAGGTCGGCATATGCCGACCTTTTTTGTTTTATAAAGTACGACTAGATAAGCATTAACACTTTTTTTCTCTCGCTTCTTTGAACGGAGCACTGCCATCGTGTCACGCTGATGGCATGAATAAAATAATCAAGACATATATTCTCATCGCCCTGTATAGCAGCGTTGTTTGCAACGCACGACCATCACTTGATGCCGTCGACATACGCTCAGGAACAACAGCGCTTACGTTTTGTGCAGCAGCAGCATGCGCTCTTGCATCCCTTTTTTCATACACTGAAAAGCGCAATATCTCTAAGCGAGAAGCATTTATTCAAAACCTTATTCTTTCAAAACGACTTTCTCTTGAAGAGGGGCAAAAGAAACTTCTCTCCATCGGTCATGAAAAAAAGGTTAACTCCTCAAAACTTCTTTCGACTGTGACCGGCACCCTCTTCTGCATCTTTTTAGGTTGCTACAGCCTCTGGTGTGACAAACAAAATAAACACGACAAAGAGGTGCTTGCACAGCAACATGCACAAGCTGAAAACATGCTGAATGAACTGACCTACTGTTTTCAGCCTGAAGATTTTGAAAATATGAAACCAGATGAGTTTGCACGCCTCTTTGATGAACGGTTTGCAACAATCAAACCGTTTCTTCAGCAGGCATATATGAACACAGAAACATGCCGCAAAGCGCGACAACACCTTCCTGCAAGTGATGATAGAAGACAACCATACTCAGCACACTCCGTGCTTACCTTTTTCACAAACAAGAAAAAACAACCTGCTCCAACACAACCTGTTTTTGTTGTGCCCGCAGCTCCGGCTCTTCATCCTGCCCCGGCAGCTGATGAAGGAAACCCCCCTGGCTCGCCAGAAGCCGCACCACCTGTTGCAGCACCCCTTCCAGGTGGTAAGAAAAAAGGGGAAAAAAAGAATCGACTTCGATCGTTTGCTCGAGGAGTGAGCGGATTGTTTCGCCGAGGAAGCAATCCCGCTGGAATGGATGGGGAGCTCTCATTCTAAGCCAGCCTTTCTTCTTTTCTCGCATCTCATTGACAAGCAAGGTCAGCACAACGCTATGCTCTTTGGAAAATTCATTCACCTCACATGATATGAAGGGCTTGTTACTATTATGCGTATCTCCACTCTTTTACTTCTCTGCTCAACATGCTTTAGCATCTCAGGTCTGCATGCTCGCCAGTATTTTCGTCCGTTTATGCAAACGTCACTCCAAAAGTGGTCTCCTCGCCCTTTTTTCAAGGCAACACAACAACCAGCTCATGACGTAACAATTGGAACCAAAAGCGTTGATGAGGGCAAGCCACGCGATGTAAAAGAAGTATTAAAAAAGCAGGAACCTTCGATTTTTCATATCACAGCGCAAGGAACATTGTGGCATCGCGGTGCGCACCAAACATTTACCGATACGCTTGGCACAAAAACAGAATCGCTTTCGGGTCTTGTCTTTGGACAAGAAAATTTTCGACTGAGTAACATCTTTCAAAACTGTCTTGTGCCTCTCAACACGCAGCATTACAACCCGTACATGCGCATCTTCAAGATGCACCCGCGCATCACCTACCAAGAAACTGGCGCAGACATGAGCATCAACATTGAAGCTCGCATGAAAACGTTTAAACGCACACGCATTGGTATGCGTATCAGCGCACCACTTATTCGTAGAGAAGTTGAACGTAAAGATGCAGGTTGGCGCGCAAGCGAGCAAATGCAAGATGTATACACCCATCAACGAAGAATGATTTTAAATAGCTCCAATACAGCAAAAGAAATCTCTGTACCTGCCTACCGATTTGACTTTGCAGAGGCAACAAAAAAAACCGCCTCCGGTGCTTCGATGATACTGTACAACACAGATGGTATTCACCTCGGGAGCAACTTCCTTGAAGAAAGCAGTGAGAAGATTGGTGGCATCATTGTCTCATCAGAGGAAGGCATCGTTCCTCGCAACAAAACAATGTCGACATACAACCTTGCATATGGCACAGCAAACGCAAATGTTAACGGCTACTTGCCAACCGACCTTGCAAAACTTTCACCAAACACAAGTTATCAAGTAGCAGAAAAAGATTACTCTGCACTCAGTGATGCCGAAGCTGTTTCCGTTGCTCAGCGCATTGCAAACCAAGATGCAAAGGCACAGCTCTGGGTTGTGCCAACCTACACTCGAGAGACTACGCCAAAGCAAGCCAATCAAAACCTCTTTACATCAATGGATGCAGACAAGCGAGAAACCTATGCCAACCAATATGAATGGCTCTTTGACAGAAACTATCACTTAGAATCTGACCAACAGACAGGAATCGGGAATACAACAGTTGAATGCTACCTTGCCTGCAATACAACGCCACGAAGCGCTCTTGAGTTGTCTGGTGGTCTTGTTATTCCAACGGCGACTGGTCGCCTTGATGTAACCAACCCATATGCTATTCACCTTGGCAACCGCGACCACCTTGAAGCGTTTATTGGTGGCGGCTGGATGTTTAAACCCCGCCCCTTAGTTCAACTCACTGCAGATTCTCGCTTTACAATGGTGTTTGAGCGCGAAGAAGAACGAACAGCAACACCAGTTGGCTCTCGTATAAAAAACATTGGTGCACCCACAACAGCTCTTGTTAGCTGGAACTACTGCACAACAGATGTTGCTCTTACGCTCTACCACCCAAAAACAAAAACTATCTCTCTGACCATGGGATACAATTTTTACTATAAAACCGCAGACACCCTCTCTTTTAAAAAGAAAATGATCCCATCATGGCTCGGTAAAACATATGAAACAAGCAAGGCTGATTACACAGTAGACAACACATGGACGCTTGATGCTGGCATAGCAGCAATGCGCACACAGGCGATTGCTCACACCGCTCGCTTGCAAGCCAATTATTCAATTTCACGCCTTATGCATATTTATGGAAGTGGGTCATACGTTTTTGTTGGAAAAAACACCCCACAAGACTTTTCTTTTGCGGCTGGCTGCACTGTCACGTTCTAATATAAGGAGTTTGTTGTGAATCGTTTTTGTAAAGCCCTTGTTATCACTGCATTTCTTGTTCCCTCATCTGTTTGGGCAGACCTTGCAAGTGATCTTGCAACACACCAAACTTCATATGCTACATACAAAGATGCCGTTGGCCTGCTAGGCGAAGCAGATGGTCAAAATCGCATTAACACTGCAAGCAGCATAAAAGCAAATATCGTTGCGCTTCAAAGCAACCTTGCAGCCCTCGACCTTACGGGAGCAACGCAAGAACAAACTGATGCACACAGCGCGCTTGTTGCACATGCGGCAAACCTTTCAAAACTCTGTGACGATCATGGCGAGATTGGCAGTGTCATGGTCGATGTTGCAGATACGCTTACCCTGCTTCACGGCATTGGAATAGAGCAGACATATGCAACAAACATCGGCAAAACAACGTCGGCTAAAACGTTAACTGCTGCAACGCTTTCGTCCTTAAGCTCTCTGGTTATTAATGCAAATACTCTTACGAGTGATGAAGAGCTTGGTTCACTTGCCACTGCAACAAAAAGTGACTTTGATATGCAGAGCGCTCAGGTGCAACCTCTTGCAGACCTTGCAGATAAAACACACACTGTCATCGTAAAAGACGGCGACTTGAATGCAAGCATTGCTGTGGCACCATATCAAACCGTTACCAACGCCTCTGTGCTTGTGCAACTTGCAGATGCAAGCTCCCGAGGAGAAGCTGTTACTGCAAGCACAGATAACCTTGCGCAACTGGCAACAAGCATTGGTGAACAAGCAAGCGCCCTTCTCCCTCTCGCAACAGCCTATGCTGCACGCGTAGCACCACGCACAACGCTTGCCGCTGCAGCTGTGCAGCTCGTACAAAAAGACACTGCGTTTCTCGATGCGCAAAAAGCCATCCCTCTCTCACCTCCTTCTACCAACCTGACAACCGGTTATATCACACCACTTGCCACCGCGATGGATGCCGCAACAATTGTAATTGACGCTGCACCTGCTGTTATCAGTAGTGCTACAAGTTTGGGTGATGACGGAGCTGCTCTGGTCTACTTTGCAGAGAAAGTGAAATTAAATGCTGAGTATCGAAAAGATGACAACCTTTTGAATAAGTTAAAGACAGAACTTGCACTTGAAAAACTCTCTGCTCCGCCAGAACGAATTTCAAGTGGCAGAGGAGGTTCATCACCAAACCCTGCATACACAGAGTATCTCGCTACAATAAAAGCTCTACAGGTTGCTATTGATGAGCTTGCGCTTAAAATTAACAACCGCAACATCCAACAGGTAACTAAAACAACAACAGCCATCGTTGAGCCAACTCCTCCGACAAGTACGGCTGACATGGGTGCGTATGTAGATGAACAAAAAGCACGATACGCCTTTTTGGCCACCGCTGCTGTTGCTCTTGCAACTGACACGATTACGTCTTCTGATGACCCTGCAATCACAGAAAAAAGCACAGCTATTATCGATGCAACGGTTGCAACAATTACGGCGTTCACCGATGTACTTGCTACAGTTTTATCAATGATTATGTGGTCGGCAGTTCCGCCTAGTGATAACACCGTCGCCCAAGCAGAGTGGAATGGACTGATTTCTCTGTACAACAACTATCGACAAGCAAACGCTCTTTCTTCGCTCGAAGCAACGCTTGATGCGGGAGAAACAACAATGCTTTCACTCTTTGACGGCACACCAAACTATGCCCTCATACAAGCACCGCTTGCACAACTTCTTGCTGATGTAGGAGCAAAGCTTGAAAGCGACTTTCTTGTCTTAATACAAGAGGCTATTACACAAGCTCTTACTGCACCTGCAACATCAACCGTTACCAGCACAACAGACAACGCCTCTCCATCACAGATCCCTGAAGAGCCAAGTATTACGCTGACAAGTCACACAACCTTTTCTGAAGAAATAAACGACGGTATCGGAAGCCACAGTTCTCTTTTGCTGTCTGGAGACAACGATGGTTTTGGACGCTTGAGAGAACTTGCCGTTAACCCTACCGACGACAAGATTAATGCTGACATTCAAATTTATATGAACAAAAGTGCTCACGTTGGACTTGGAAGTGCCAACCTTGGAAACAACCCAGGACAAACATTAAACGTATTGGGCGCAACGGGTGAAAACAGTGTGCAGGTTATTCCTGATGGCAACTGTGTTGTATACCTCAACTCAGATGTCACTATTGCAGGTCCTCACCCAATTGTGCCAACAGAAAACTTTGGTAAAGGAACAACACATCGGATCACATTTACCTCAGAAAAAGAGGTAAAACTTATTGTTGCTGCAGGAACTGAGTGGGACTTAAGTGCTTTTGGTAGCGATGGAGACCAGTACGGCGCATTTAGTAAACAAATCATGTTTGCCGGCAAAGTACTTGTTGTCCTTGAGCCGGGCGCCACGCTCAGGTTGCCTTTTATAAAGAACGGTAAAGAAACAAAAGCTCCTGTCCTCTACTTTAATGATGACTCTCAGTTGGTGTTTCAGGGAACAAAGAATAGAGACCTTGCGCGCTGGGAAGGAGAAACCGTTGGAGGCTCAGATAGTGTTCGCTGTAAATTGATGGGATGTGGCCAATTCTGGATGAACAAAAATTCTCAGGTACATATCTTCTCACCTGCTCTCGTTGGTGTACAAGCTGATGCAACAACCAAAAAAACTAATATTGTTTTCAGTCTGCAGCGCCTTTCTCAGTTCTTGATTGGCACAGAGAATAAAGCCGGTGGTGCTTTGCAAGTTGGCAACATGGAGGATATTGAAGGAACAGATATCTCATTTGATATCACCGTTAACGGACCGGCTGCTCGCTGTTTTTTGGGCAGAGAAAGTTTTTTGGGCTTTGCCGCTGGAGTGGTGAACAAAGATAAAAACCCTAACGGCTCTACGCCAAGCAAAACCACAACGCTGACACAAGTAGAAGCTCATGAAACCCAGTATGATGCATGGAGAATTCAACGCCTTCACAACGTACTCAACGTCACCCTCAACCTGAAAAAGGGGATCTTTGAGCACAACAACATTGCTGATGGCAGCAGCTCTGAAGCTTCTGTTCTTGCAGTGGGCCCTCTTATGTATAGCTACCCTCAAGCAAAATACTTACTCAAGTTGGGAAACAGTGACCAAATAGCGCTGCGTGGAGGAGGTAACCTTGTATACGTTACCGAAAACAGAACGTTACAAAACCCTCTCCCACTCCACATCTGGGATAGCTTCCACTACCTGAACGGTACCCCTGCCGACGATGGCGCCTACAGCCTCCTTGCCCCTCACACCGTTATACGAAGCAGAAGAGATAGTCTTTCTGACGCTAGCACCTCTTTTTATGGCTCAGCAGACGTTGTTGCCAACGAAGAAACCTATACGCTTGTAGGGCCGGCACGAGGATTCTATCGAGCGCTCTCTATGTCTGATTACGTCCTTTCTATCTATGAACCATATACCGCGCTTGGTAAAAGCGGTTTTGATACGATTACGGGCTACATGGTGGGAGATACAATTGTCAGACAAGTAGTAACAACTGCTCTTGATAGTTCTGGCAACGACGTTGCTCCAGAGCAAGCCTTATCGCAAGGATACTTACAAGGTGGACGAGGTGATGAAAATGGTCCAATCGAGTTCTTTATCCCGGGATAGGTGGTATCGATATATACGTCTCTCGCTTGCACTTCTGCTCTGCCACAAGGCTGCGGTTGCCCATCCTTTAGAAACAGACTCTTTTGGTATTGCACCACTGTCACTCTCACGTGTTGCTGTTGTTGTGTCTGCACTTTCAACATTGCAGCACAATCTCTCAGTAGGAGAAAAGCTTACCGAGTTTGATTGCCGTTCGTTGCCTGCTTCTGCTCTTACCACTGCAGTTCAAACGCTGGAGACCTGCTCTCTTGCCCGAGAAAAGGAAGGTGGACTGTGCAAGAATTTTGCCATATTCACTCTCTGTGCACAGATAGGAAACCTCCTGCATGAAAGAGCATTCGTCAACACCTTTACTCACAATCAGAAAAGGATTTTTGCAGCGTATCTTTCATCTATGAGCGCAGAGGATCGAGCAAATCTTTCCCGCTTTAAAGAAGGCGTTGCTTCTCAATCTTTCATCGCTGCTCTCTTGCTTATTGGCTATGCCCTTCTCCCGCAGGTTGCATATCAATGCATACACGACCCACGACTACAAGACTCTCAAGACCTCTTTATTGCGTTGAATCACCTCGGTAAAATTCTGCTTGTTGCTCACTCCATACTGCAGATATGCACAAGGAAGAAGGTCGCAGCATACCTGTCTGAAAAGATCTCTTACTTGGAAAAGGTTTTGCAGGTTTGACAAGTTCTCTCTAAAAAATGACCACTTATATGTCACTTTTTCAAGAAAGTGCATTTTGAAAAAAGTCCTGCCAGAGGACCTTTCAAGAAAACAGCTCCTACTTATGAATCAAAAAGAAGCAGTGAATACCAGAGAAAAGTCCCTTTTATGTTTTACCCTTCTCGTAATGTTTTTTTCATTTACAGTGAGTATCGTTACTGTTTTTGTCAGTAACCTGGAGATAAAAAGTGTCTTATTTTTGACAACCCATTCAAAATTGATACACTTTTTCACACGAAAGTTTTCTAATTCCCATAGGAGGAGAGATGGATTAAGCCCCAGTTGTACACACATTTTTAGAGTGGCACTGTGTAACTATGATATTTATCAATCGCCTTTACCTATTCACGAAACCTTTTTAGTACCCTATAGGGGTATGCCATGTGTGTTTGTGGAGTCACGGAGAAGGGGATGTCGATACGTAACATATTTTTCACCTCATTTTTACTTGTCTATATGCAGTCAATTATTATCGCTGGTGGCGGCAATGCCTACCAAAGCATGAGACTTTTTTGTAGACGATAGAATAAAGGCCCACTCTAAAAAAGATGTTCAATGAGTGGGCCCTCCTTATGCAATGAGGTCGCATGATGAAAAGACAGAAGAAATCCCCAAAAACACGCAGCAAAACACATCTATGCAAAACATCTCTGTGCTGCCTAACCGGTAACATGATTAAAACGCGCGACATTGCTCGTCACAATGCCCGCAATTATCCAAAAGTTATTCGCGTTGCTGTTATGATGACCAACTTTGGTCCCTACCAAGAAGAACTTCTTATTGGCTACAAGAAAAGAATCGAGCGAATTCTTCCTCCGGGCTTTAAGGTGACGTACGAAGAATTTTCTTCGAGCGGCCCTCTTGGAGAACTCATTGTCGACAATCTCAAGCAAATCGCTAAGCGCAAATTTGATCTAATTTATACCATTGGCATTAGAAACACTGCAGTTGTCAAAGAAGCCAGAAAACATTTAAAAATTAAAATACCAATGATGTTTGCAGGTGTTTCTCATGCACTAAGACAAGGGATTATCAGTTCTTATAAGAGTTCTCCTGGTGGTGTCTTTGGCATATCAGTTACTCCACCCTCAAATATACTTCCTGCTCAACTTATTATTGCCGGAAAACCGAACATCATAAATTTCTTTATGCCTTACAAAAACGACAGCTCATTTCATTCTCTAAGTAACGAGCTTGATGAAATGTGTGAGTATTTTGAATCGTTGGGCAGAAAAATTGATCGCTATCCCTATGATGGTGGAATGCCAACAAAAGAAGTTTTTGATGAAATGAAAAAGTATAGAGCAGTTATCTTGCCTGAGGGCGGCATGTCATACCGAGCTCGCGATATGTTTTTGCAAGCAGCAGATACTTTTCGTGAACAAGGTCTTGATATTGTGGTGTTTGCTGACGGCAAGGATGCCGTAAGAAAAGGCGCAGTTTTTGGAGTCACTTCTGACGTTCGCTTTGTCGGGAAACTTAATGCAAACCAAACAAAAGAACTCTTTATTGATGACACACCTTCTAACAAAATAAAGTCTATTTCTCTCAACAACCCCCGTAGCATAATTTTTAGCATGAAAAAGAGCCTTGAATCTCGATTTGGAACAACCTTTACAAAGGACATTCTCCTTCTCTTGAGCGACGCTGTGCATACCAATGAACCTATTCCTGAGTTTTTTGAACTCATTCGCATCTTTACATCGTACCGTGAGGTTGATTCTCCTGCACTTACAAGTTTGCTGTGCCGTATTTCAAAAAAAGTAAAAACGAGACTCAAGGTTGTTACCGGTAAAAAGTTTCCGGTCAACTTGGAAGGTGTTCCGGAAAAAACAACGTTCTATCGCGACATGGAAGCATTCATTTCAAAAGAAGTTGGTTCTGATCACGTCAAAGGACTCTATGTTGGTGGTGGGCGGGCCGTTAAGCTTGCAGCCGAAAAGATTGCGCTTTCTGGCAAACCTCTTCGTCTTGAGTCGGTTCAAATAGCACATTCGCTTCAGCAAGCGCAGGGCCTTGATATCAAGCTGCCCTTTGGTGCATCTCATACCGCTCGCGTTATTCAGCCGATCGATCCTTCTGCAATCATCCTTGCGTTGAGAGCATGTGTTGAGCGATGCAGCAAGGCATACATTATTGTCGGCTTACCAAAAGACTCGTATCCAGCCGGCACCAAAGAATACCTCGACCTGGTTGTTGCGCAGGGAAAAAAGCAGCGCGTAGCTGTGAAGGTTTTTGCCAGCACCTCTGCTGAAGAAATCAAAGAATTTTTAGATACAAAGTCTCGCGGCTATAAAGGAGAACAAACCAAACGTTCTGTCTTTTTCAGTGCACCGCATCTTATTGAAAACGAACTTCTCGAGACCATTGCAGACTACTGCAAAGAAAAAAGCATCATGTTTGCAGTTCCTTCTCTCTCTTATAAGGGGCGCGCTCCTATCGCGTTTGGTGTTGACGAAAAAGCAACACGGTCACTGCTTGCACGGCACATGGAACAAGGCGTTGCCTTTATGGAAAGTTGCCGCGTCTACAGCTTTCATATCTCATCAAGACTTGTATACGCCTGGGGCGGAAGAGTTTCTCATCGCCTGATCAAAGAATTACACCACGTGTATCATATAGATGATGAGCAAGCGTCGTACCCGCTTCTCGAGTACGGTCTTACCTCTTACGAAGAGGAAGAGTAAAACTTATGCCTCTGCGGCAGCCCGATCAAGCTCTCGAGCAAGACGGAGGCCTGCCTCACGCGCAGGCTCATAACCCCCAAGTGCAGCCTGCTCATAGCACCTACTAGCAAGGTCGAGATCTCCTTTTCGCTCAAGCGTTACCCCACAGGCGTACAATGACCGTTTTTCACCTTGTAACGCGGCCTGTAAAAAGCAACGACCCGCTTTCTTTTTACGCTCTGGTTTTGAACTCTGAGCATATGAAACGCCAAGGTTATACATCGCCTTTTTGTTTCCCTTATTTGCTGCCTGCCTATACCAATGGCGAGCGAGCTTTTTGCTCTCTTTTCCGCCTTGACCGGTGTGAAACATATAACCAAGCATGTTTTGTGCAGGAGTGTAGCCCTCTCCAGCTACACGCTCGATAATCTTTCGCGCGCGCTTCTCATCTTTTTCTTCGCCCAAACCGTTCATCGCCATTAATGCAAGCTGGTAAGAGGCACCTGGGCACTCTCTTCCTTCTGATCGTTTATACCATTCTCGGGCAGCAACAAAATCAGCTGGTATCCCTTCCCCCTTTTTATAGGCATTGCCAAGCTCATACCCCACTGCGATATGCCCTTCTTCAAAAATATCTGAAAGAATTTCTCTAACTAAACGGTTATTCAGGATTTCTGGGTGATCCTTAATGTGATCTGGAATCGAAAAATCATAGGCAGAGTCGGATCTATACATACCTGAAGATACTCCTCTTACTAACGAAGCGATCTCTTTTTCTTGATCTGTTGCCTCTCGCGCATATGCAAGCTTGTCTGCTTTCCACTGCAAGGTATTTGTGTAAAAAGCTGCGCGAAAAGAAGAAAACAGCGTCAAAACAACTCCAAACCAAGAAATAAGCTTTAAACGATCGTGCTTCTTTTGCAGAGCATCAATCTCTTTTTGTAATGCAAATCCACGCATTACACCTTCAAAGCTCCTGTCTTGAGCAAGTTTTTTGCGCTTGCGCAACTCAATCTCTTTTTTGAGTTTCCTGCAGGCATACACCACCCCTACCGTTGCAGCCCCTCCACAAACCGGCGAAGCTGCCAGACGTAGTCCTGGATGAATCGCATCTTTCCACGCTCTACCATAGACACTGCTGCATACAAAACTTACTGCCACGACTAATGCGAGTTTTTTCATGCCGCTTTCTCTCTTTTCATTACGCAAGCTTATTGGCTGAGCTCAGGGTGTTGATCGAGATACTCTTGTGCCGGAGCAAAGCCTTGAGCTGCAGCCTTTGTAAAACAGCGGCGCGCGGCAGCAGCATCTTTAAAAACAGGTAACCGTGGTTCATTATATACGTGAGCAAAGCGAAAAAGCTGTTCAGGGGTTGCCCGCTGCTCTGCCTCTCTAAAGAGCCATTCTCTTTCATGTTTGCGAAGATCACATACCTTATACAAGGCATGATTAAAACGCGCCCAAGGGTCGTTACCCACTGAATAAGAATTCAAAATTTCAAGCAACTCATTCTGTCTGCTAATTCTTGCACGAAAAAAATCATCCGGTTCATTGTTATAGAGCTTCTCGCCTCTTGTAGCAATAACAAAATGCTTATTAAAATCTTCTTTACCTCTATCCGATGGTTCTGCCTCTCGTCTTCCTGTATGAGGCCCCCACAAAAGAGGATTGTGTGCTCGTTTATCCGCTTCCCACAAAAGAGTATTGGTGTATTTTTTCGCCTTTACACCAGTAAACAACGTTGCAACAAATCCAAGCAATGCAAGCCCTTTGAAGACAACAAGCTTTTTCTTAACAGAGGCAAGCTCTTTCCTTCGCCTATCCATCAAATTATTCGTATTTTTTCCTGTTGTTTTTAAAAGAGCGCTTAATTCTTTTCTCCGCTTTTCAAGCTCTTTTATCTTGTAAGCAAACCCTGCGGTCGCAACGCCACTCAGAGCGGGCAAAGCCGCCAAACGTAGCCCTGGGTGAATGGCATCTTTCCACGCTCTGCCATACGCATTGCTGCATACAAAGCTTACTGCCATGACTAATGCGAGTTTTTTCATACCCTTCTCTCCTTTTCTTACCACGTTTTCCCCTGGTTTTTCTTTGTAAGAACGCAAAAAAAAAAGCCTCTACAGCAAACTATGTAGAAGCTTTATTTGTTTTAAAATAGCACAAAATCATATCTTTGGAAAAGAAAAACCTTTCCAAGCGGTTGTCTTAGAATTTAAAGGTGATACGAACCATGCCACCTGTCGCAATCTTTGTGCCCAGGCTGTCGTAACGGATTTCACCGTCTTTATCGACACGAATCGTGTTTTTATTCGGCATACCTTCGATGTCATCATACAACGCACCAGGCAAGAAGAAGCCAAAGCGAGTTGTTACATCACAGTTATACGTTGGACGCCATGTCAAAACACCGTTCAACTCAAAACCGAGGTGAGAATTTGCCTTTTCATGCGTATGACACCCTGAGAAATGCAGCTCTTCATTTTGCACCTGTTCGTAGATGCTATCTTCTTTTTTAATGTCGTTAACCTCCCATGATGTTCCGTTGTATTTGTACCCGGTTGTTGCATCAGAGAATGTTCGCTTACGGTTTTTATCCCACGCTTGAGGTGGCGACGGTTGCCAGAAAGAAAGAGCATTTATCTCGCACATGAGCGCATCTTTTCGCTTCAATGGATGGAACTGCAAACCAGCACCAAGCCATGTAAGGTTTTGAAGCGTTTGATAATTGTTGTACGCATACAACGTGTTATCTGACTGCGTTACCGGTCGTGCAAGCTTGCGGGTATACATCACCACAAAAGATGTAACGTTTCTTCCAACAAAGTTGGCGTCTCTTAGCGGCGTAAAACCACTGTAATCTTTATCTTTTTCTTCATTAAAGGGGTAAGCATCTCCACCAACAAAACCAGCAGAAACCGCAAACTTACCTCGCTTGCTTGGCAAGGTATAACTTGCATCAAATAGAGCCATAACACTTGCTATTGAAAGCGTATACTTCTTACGAAAGCGCCGCATGCCACCAAACGGAAGATCTGCGTTGTACAACTGCCCATTTGGTTGCATAAGTTTTCCGATCGATGAAAAGTATTTGATATCACTGCCTGTTGCAAACTCATAGGGGTCATACAAATCCTTGTGTTCAAATACGGTGCCATCAGCATTGCGTAAGGTTGCGCCCTGCGCTTGCTCGCTGCGATTCTCATCGGCATAGATACGTGGTCTGTCGACACTTGACTCATATGCCCTGTATGGCAAGTACTCATCTGTAGCCCCAGCTGGTGCACCAGTTGGATACTCGAACCCTAAAAAGACATGACTGTTATATTTCATGGGACGACCAAGCCTTTCAAAGAGCTTTCCAGATCGCTTTGTTGCAATGCTTGTAATACTTGTATCGTCGTTAATGTAATACGCGTCATCAACAATGCTGTGGTTACGATCAATCGGATGCATAATCTGCTCACCCATCTGTGCTGCAGCTTCTAAATTAACCGTCCAGCCACCACCAACAAACTCACCCATAACACCACATGTTGTCAGTCGAGCTGATGAATCTCCCTCAAACTCTACTTTCAGTTCCGGTGCATTCACATGAACAAGGTATGGTTCAACATATATCTGCGCATCTCTATACCCTTTTGGCTTCCAGTTATAAAAAGCACGAAGCGCAAAAAGATCTCTGTCTGAGCGTACACCTCTTTGAATGTTTTGCGGGTCGCTCGTATCATCAAGGTCGAGGCGCTTAAACTTTACTTCTTCACGCGTCCAGTCTGGACCATGGCTACGCTTTCTCCATTTTGAGTAGTAGCACTCAACACCACTCTCTGCCGACGGTTCAACGGTAAACAAAATCCCCGGCGGACGATGCGTTGCATTACCAAAATCTCCACGGCGTTCCCAACCTAAAAACTCAACTCCTCCCTCTGGGTAATCACCAAGAGAAACACCGCTTCCTACCATGAATGGAAAGTTTCCAACCTGGAGCCGCATTGGGCATGGCAGCGTAGGAGCAAAGGTATGAAAATTTACTTTTATCCACCCTTCATCAAGAAACATAAAAGGAACAACACCTTCGTGTTTGTGTTCACTAATTTTTGCCTTTTTCAAGAAGTTGCCTGGTGTAAACTCTACGTCGTTTGAAAGGATCGGTGTGTACACCGTCTCATCATCCCATAACGAAAATGCTGTCATACGTGTGTAAAACTCAGCAGCACTTTCGCCGTACGTACGTCTTCCGTATTGCGCTCTAAAGTCGAGGTTAATCTTTGACCGCATAAAACCATGTCTGTCGTTGTAGTCATCACGCAACGTCAGTGATTTGTTGAACAAGAACCCTTCTTGGCGAACGCGCCCACCAAGCAAAAGGTCGGTATCAAAATGAGAGAGCGTCACAGAGCGGTCAGCATCGTCACTGGTTTCATCAAGCTGTGGAAACACATCTTTTTTTGAAGCACCGTAACTGTTTGTATAGCGAAAGCTATCCTGACTTACCTGAAACGCAGAAAGCGTTAAAGCGTGTGCAAAAAAGCATAAAAACAAAGCGTGTGTTATGTAGTGTCTGTTTTTCATAGATACCTTTACTTAAAACCAAAGCGTAAGGCGAAGCATGGCACCAAGAGCCGCCTTGCTTCCCATACTGTCAAAGTGCATTTCACCATCTCGATCACGTCGTATTGTGTAGGCATGTGGCATGCCATCACTATCTTTATAAAGCTGTCCAGGCAGGAACATGCCGCTGAGCAAACTAAACTCACACGTCTGTATCGGACGCCATGCAATCATCGCATTAATCTCATACCCAAGATGACTGCTTGCTCGTTGCGCTCGCCGTGCTCCTGAAAAGTGGAGGTCGCTTTGTGCTTTTTTATAAATCCCATCTAGTTTTTCATCACCAAATGTTCGTACACCCTCTTTGTCCCATGCATATGGTGGCACATCTTGCCAAAACGAAAGCAGGTTCATTTCAAGACGAACAGGAATATCGGTTCCGAGCGGAACACTTTTTACCCCACATCCAATAAAGTTAAGGTTTGTTGCACTTTCGTAGGTAACTGGCGAATGCATCAAGCTGTCTGAAAAGCCTGCCGGACGGCCAAGTTTTCTTGCGCCAAACATGGCGTACGATCTCACACTTCGGCCGGTGTAGTTTGCATCTTTAAAAGGAACAAAACCTTTGTACGTTTTGTCTTTCTCTTCGTTAAAGGGATACGCATCACCACTAATGTGACCGCATGCAAAGCCAAAAACACCTCGCCCGCTTGGCAAGCGGTAAGAAGCATCAAGCAACAGCATTTTGCCACGCATAGAAAGTGTGTAGCGATCACGGAAACGCCGTCCTCCACCAAACGGGATGTCTGCGTTCATATAGGTGCCATTAACTTTGACAACCTTTGGATCGTACTTGTCATATTTAGCAACCCCTGTGCCACCAACAAATTGATACATGTTGTACAACTGCTCATCTTGTAGCGGGGCACCCGTCTCTGGATCAATAATTACCTTGCCACGAGCTGCAACTGTTCGGTTGCTATTTAAAGCTTTTGTCTCTTGCGATGAGTAAAACGAACGATACGGCAGATACTCATCTTCAGATCCGTTGTTAACAGCCAGTAAAATATGACTGTTGTACTTCATCGGAGAGCCATATGTTTCGTACAACTTTCCTGACCGCATTGTTCCGAGCGAAGAAAGCGCATGATTATTGTCATCACCAACAGCGTATGAGTCGCCGACGATAAGATGGTTTCTATCAATAGGATGCATCACCTGCTCACCAAACTGACCGGCCATCTCGATGTTGACCGTAAAATTCTTAAACGAAAACTCACTCATCACACCAAATGTTCCCATGTTGGCAGACGCATCACCTTCAAACTCAACCTCAAGTTCTGGCGCTCTGACATATACAAGGTATGGCTCTACGTGGTAGGCAACGTCTGCACCCTTCTTGCTCTTAAAAAGAAAACGAGCTGCCATGAGATGGCGGTTGCCGTTTACACCACGCTGAATATTCTCAGTTTTGTTTTCATCAATATCGAGACGTTTAAACTTAACTTCTTCTCGCGTCAGGTCTGGCCCATGGTTACGGTTTCTCCAGCGAGAATAAAAGAATTCAAATCGTGATCGGTCGGGCCCTACTTGCAACAATGCTCCAGCGTTTCGCTGGGTGCCGTTTCCTGGGTTGCCTGGCGTTTTCCACCCAAGATGCTGCACTGCTCCATCAAAATAATCACCAAGTGCAACACCACGACCAACAAGGTAGGGGAAATATCCTACCTTTAAAGAAACAGGCATGTCTCTGAGCGTTGGCTCAAAAGCAGCAGCGTTCAGCTGCAACCAACCATCCTCTAAGTAGAAATGTGTCACAACGCCGTCATGGTGATGTTTGCTGATTTCTGCTCGCTTAAGAAAGTTGCCCGCAGAGAGGTACACCGGCTCTTCAACTGTTGGTACATACACATCAACATTATCCCACACATTAAAAGCAGTCAGACGAATACCAGCCTCAACCGCAGCTGACGAATATGTTCGCTTGCCGTACGTAACCTTTGTATCAAGGTTTATTTTGCTTCGCATAAAACTGTACGTGTCATTGTAGTCATCACGAAACGTCAAAGATTTATCAAACAAAAAGCCTTCTTGCCGAGACCGACCACTTAACGTGATATCAATGTCTTTGCGCGCAAGACCAATTAAGAAATCATTGTGATGTGCATATTCAGATAAAGCCCGCTCTTCATATAACGGCTCAGAGTACAAACGAGAAGAGAGAATATCTCCCGCAAATGCGCCGATTGAAGAACAAGAAAGAATGAGTAGAAAGCTATATATTTTTTTCATGGCCGCACTGTATGAAACCACCTCACTGAAAAACAAGAGATTACTGATTTGTATTGCCCATCAACCAATCACTTGTTTCAAACAGACTCAAAACGGTACACTTTTTATGGCAGAACGCCACACACTACTATGAAGAAAAGGAGAACCATGAAGAAACAACGCTCGCTCATTGCTATCGCACTTATCGCTGCATGCACCACACTTTCTGCTACAAACTCTAGCTATTGGAAGAACAAGAGTAGGGTTGCAAACGTTGTGTATATCAATCATTCAAATGCTGCACTTGCAAACCCATCGTTTACGCATCACACACAAAGTAGCGCTGCCGGAACGAAGTACAGCATGTTTCCAGAAAAGATGATGCTGCATGCAAATAATACTTCGTATACCGCAACACAATACGCAGTCTCTGGATCTGTACTTGTCTACCAAGCAACCGTTGGCGGAAAAACTGTGTACATCAACGTTACACCGCAAGGCGGCATCTTCAGCGATGATGGTGGTGAATAATTAGCTGCATACAGCAGGAAAAACCAGCATACTCTTGTGTTTTGCTGGCTAAAAATGAAACAATAAAACTGTTGTTTTTATCAAAGGTGATAAAGCTTTCAAAACCCCCATCAGGGACACATGGAAATAAGGAGAGAAACTATGAAAATAAATAAAATCGTAACACTTGCACTTTTGTGCGGTATTGCAGCGAGCGCGCAAGCTGGCGTAAAAGTGCCAGTTGAATACTCATTTCACTCAGGATTTAGACATAAGAAAGAAGCCATCGCCAGCATGCATGGTACGAAAATAGAAAATAAAGCACCGTTCCAAATAAAAATAAACGGTGTTAATGGGATCTTCACTCAGGATGCTAGCCAAAGCGGCGACTACATTAGCTATTATGGCAGTGCTTATGACACCTATGCAGCTCGACTTCATAAAAAAGATTTCCCTATGACAAAGAGTCATCTTGAGATAGTAATCAATGCTAAGAAAGATGCTATTAAGCAAGCAGCAGCGACGCGTGATCTCTACGCAAAACAGGGTCTGCAAACTCATGCGGATGCACAAGAAAAGATGAGAAAAGACCGTTCTCGAGAACTTGCTGATCTTGAGAAAAAACTTAACGAGAAAAACTACCTCCCTTAAAAAGGGCAATTTAGTTTTGAGAAAAAAGACCTCCACATGTGGAGGTCTTTTTTTTATGCACACCTTGAGTATTGGCAAACAATTGACGCCGAAACAGTAAAATCTAAATACTCCCTGCCATAAGTTTATTGTATCGTTTCTCATCCCCTATCAGCCCTTTTTGGGGCGCTTTTCGGAGAACTATGAGCAGGCACCTTTTCTCAAAAACAAGTCTTCTTGTCTTTGTTTTTTCATGTTTTTCATTTTCAACCCACTTTTTTAGTGACGAACTCTCGCTGACACGTTCGGGCGCCACACCGCCAACACTCAGTTCATCAACAACAAGCAATAGCATTACGCAAGACTGGGTATACACCTATGCCACAGGAGCGTTTACATGGGAGCTGAGTGGTGACGTTGCACACACATGGGATGCAACAGAAACCTCTTGGCACGACCATAAAACAGGAAGCCTGTGGAACAAAAGTGGTGGCACGTGGTCTCCTGCGTATGGATCGGTAAAAACATATGATCTTTCAACATCGCACTCGGCAAGCGAGTATGTGTGGCGTGAAGACTGGCAACTGGAAAACAATACCGCGGGGACTGTTACCTTTCAGGCAAAGGGAGCTGAGTTTCATATTGGGTTACAAACAGACTCATCATCCACAGCAACAGATTTCGAATACGAAATTGTAGTCGGAGGCATCAACAACACAAGCTGCCTTGTCTTTAAAGACTCTGACACCACAACACCTGTTGTCTCTCAGCTTGTTGACGGAAATGGATCTGAAGCAGGAACAAACACACTGCCAGACACCGCAACGTTTTACGACTTCTGGCTCACGGTTGAAGTAAACCAAACTAATACTGGTCAGGTAAAAACAAGAATCGGAACAGGAACAACGCCTGGTATTCACGATGCTTTTGGCACCGGTGGCACTGATTCCTACATGTTTGAATACATCGATACAACAACACGTGATATGGCAGCAAACCCTCTCAGGCTCTTTTCTTTCTCAGGCCCAGAGAACATAGTTAAATCATTCAAAAACATCGAATCAGTTGCAGTAACCAACAACGCCTCACCTGCTGCTAATACATGGAGCTATCAAACACAAACGGCAACATGGAAGCACGCCTCAACACCAACCCCTCACTACTGGGCATATAACGCTACAGCCAATACATGGACCAATCAAACCGATGCTACGGTCTGGACGTTTGATACACGAACCAACACATGGACCTCTGTAACTGACCCAAGTGTTACATGGACACTTTCTTCATCTGTTTTACAAAGAATGACTCTTGGCAGCACAGGAGATGAGTGGGAACAAACAGCTCCTCTCACATGGCTTAACAAAACAACTGAAGAAACATGGACCTTTACTGGTTCAAACGCAGAACTTACCGCAAAACCAACATTCTTCCCTCCTCTCTTTGCGGTGCACCAAGAGACAATACGAAGCGCTGCCGGTGCAATAGATGGATATGGATGGAACCTTGCAGCACAAAGTGCCACCGTTTGGAGTGGTGCCAGCAGCAACGGCGACGATACCCTCACCTACGACGAAACTGAAGCAAACAACAAGCTCACCTTGAAAAACAGTAACAACTCTCTCTTCTGGGACTACAATCCCACAGCAAAAACATTCGCAACCTCACAGGCGGTCCTCTTTACACAGCCTGGTCATTACGCCAGCAGCTGGAACGGCACAACCTGGTCTGGCGGTCTTTCTGCCGATACATGGAGCTACGCAAACAATGTATGGACCAACCAAACGAACAGTGCGACCTGGAGCTTTGCCCCATCAACGGGTATATGGTCAGAAAGCGTGACAGGCAACGCATGGACGTATAACAACACAAATGGCCAATGGACCAACACAACTCCTGCAACAGACGAGGTGTGGTCATACAGTTTTCTTGATAACGCCTGGAAAGAAATAAGCGCAAGCGGCAACCCGGCACAAAACATGCCTCCTCTTCCTGTCATCTATCAAACACAAATACATGACGCCTTTGACCTTTTACGAAATGCAGAGAGCTTCTCTTCTTCTGGCTCATTTGGTTGGAGTCCAACGCTGAGTGAAGGAGTGTGGAGTGCAACCAATACTGGTAGTGATGAAACCATTACCTACACCCCTGCAACACCGGAAATCACCTGGAAAAACAACAAAAACTCCTTTATTGATAACAAGGTGAATTGGACCTACAACCCAACAACTGGTGCATGGACATGGACACACTCGCTTGATGAGAACACACCAACACAAACATGGACCATGAATGGAACAACCTGGACCGATAGTACGGCGACCTGGACCTACAATGCTAAGGTGTGGACCAACACTTCAGACGCATCGACATGGACGTACCAAGCTGATGGTGAGAAATGGATAAGCAGCGCAAGTGGTGCTGCATGGACATATGACAAGTCAGCCGATGAATGGAGCAACACCTCTGTCGCTGCAACATGGAAGTACGACGCAACCGCTCAAAAATGGGTTCAGCAATCTGGTGACAGCGTGAGTGATGCCAGCAACCCAGCACTTCCTCTTGTTCAGCACATGCATATCAGAAATGTTATGCAATCGTTGCAGGCAAAAGGTGCCTTCACACCAAGCAACACGAGCGTAAGTTTTGATGCAACTTCGATCACTGAAACCGATAGCGATGCTCCTGCAACCACTACCTGGAACTACGTAGTTGACAGTGATGAGTGGACCTGGTCGCATACACAAGATGCACTTTGGACTGAGTCATGGAGCGTGAGCAGCGACACGTGGACTGACGGGGTAACAAATGAGAGTTGGACATGGAGCAACAACACTTGGACGAAAGGTGCCAACACATGGACATGGAGCCCTGCTGCACAAACCTGGACAGATGAAAACAGTAAGGTGTGGACGTACAACCATGCGAACGGTCAGTGGACAAACACAACTGACAGCAATACGTGGACGTTTGATGATGTCGCTGGCGCGTGGACTGAAGTAACATCAACGGGTGCAACTCCTGCTATGCCGGCACGTGTTGTGTGGCAACAAGCACGCATCACCGCTGCATTTGACACCTTACGAGATGGTACAAGTTTCTCTTCTTCCGGCTCATTTGGCTGGAGCCCAACGCTGAGCGAAGGTGTGTGGACGGCAACAAATACCGGTAGCGATGAGACCATTACCTACACGCCTGCAACACCGGAAGTTACCTGGAAGAACAACAAAAACTCCTTTATTGATAACAAGGTCAACTGGACCTACAACCCAACAACTGGCGCATGGACATGGACGCACTCGCTTGATGAGAACTCCCCAAGCATTGTCTCTGCGATGGATGGAAGCACATGGAGTGGCGGTGGTCAGACCTGGACCTACAGCAATAAATCATGGACCGATGGTTCAAAAACATGGTCGTTCGTGAAAGGCGAAAACCTCTCATGGAATGATGGTACAAACACTTGGAATTACGACTCTGAAACTGACGTGTGGGAAAACGCAACTTTAGTCACAGCCTGGAAGTACGATTCTACCGCACTAAAATGGATTTATCAGAGCGGAA
>Ga0213841_1000295_pt1 | contig 74507 bp, 60 predicted proteins | sample SWPATP23_FD_160125 | JGI IMG/M metagenome (GOLD analysis project Ga0213841, IMG submission 160125) | Coastal seawater microbial communities from Marineland, Florida, United States - SWPA TP2 #3 | ecosystem: Environmental > Aquatic > Marine > Coastal | place: USA: Florida | collected 2016-08-14
CTGCGCTAATCCACCCTACCCATGTTCCTTAGGCCAAACATTAACGTCTGCTTATTATATATCTCCGGCCGAGGCATAAATCAAGACTGATCCACAATTCCTATTACCGCCCTTGGCTGAAAAGAGTAATTGACCGAAGCAATAAAAAAGGTCACGAAATTAGATTTGAGAATTCCGAAGATCTCGTCTTAGCGGTCATTGATCAAAGAAAGTAATTGCTGGTTTCTCGGCCGCCAAAATGTCCGGTGCCAACACCATAGCTGAAGAATAAGACCAGCCGCAGGTTTATTGCCATACATGGATGTGCAGTAGAGAATGCCGTCTACTTGCAGATAGGCCAAAGAGAGTTGCTGCGCCCAGCATCTCGCCCGGGGCCTTGGCCCTGAGTGAATGGCCGTGGAGGCGCCAATGGCTGTCGCAAAGGTACCGCTCTTGTACCTGGGGAAACCCACAACGGGTCTACAACTTAATCCGCACCGCTACTTTATCTGTATCTCTTTCACTGACACCGGCCTGCTCTGCATGGGTTTTCCATTGCTCGACTGCCGCAATCACGGCGTCAGCCAGTTGACCCACTTTGACTTTGGACAACCCGAATATACGCCCTGCCTTTTTCGCCTCACTGGGCCGGGTCTATGGATATGGCTTGGGCATGCCCCAGGTACCCAGGGGTATAGCGAAAACCGACTTTTGCCCCCTTGCCCGGCTGTTCGAGAATAATGACATCCGCCGCTTGCACGACGCCTGTCGAAGGCAAATTGATGTAGAGATCATATTGGATCTTAGTCATCGAACAGACCCGGCTCTATTGTGAACAGGTTTTCAAACCCGTCTTTCACCCCGAGAAGCTCCGCCGCATCAAGATACTTGCCCAGCGCCACTGATCCTTCCCCCTTGAGCATTTTCTGTAGCGTGGCCCGGCTGCAACCGAGCCGCACGGAGATTGTCACCGAGAATTGCTAGATCCGCCATATCTGTACCATTATTATGGTGTTTTTCCCAAAATATCTACTGTTATACCAAAATAATGGTATACACGAAGCCCGAATTTCAACATCTTGGCATACTTGGCCTGGGGCGGCGACGGCATCACCTAACCCTCATGGCATATTTTAAGCCTGACGCTTATTAAACAAAGTAACGCGAATTTTGTATTCAATAGGCCGCTCAAAAACCGCTATCATAGCTCGACCCGGAAAGCATATAACGGTTAATCAAGGAGACCCGGCAATGAACAAACACAGCATCAAGGACCTGCTCAACGGCACTCTGCCCATGGACAGCGAGGTGACGGTCAAAGGCTGGGTGCGCACCCGACGCACCTCCAAAGCGGGCATCTCCTTTCTCGCCATCAACGACGGCTCCTGCTTTGATTCTATCCAGGCGGTGGTACCGGATAGCCTGTCCAACTACGAGGAGGTCACCCACCTGGGGGCTGGTTGTGCGGTGGAGGTCAGCGGCAAGCTGGTCCCGTCGGAAGGCCAGGGACAGGCGGTTGAAATCCAGGCCGAACAGGTCACTGTGGTGGGCTGGGTCGAGGATCCGGAAACCTATCCCATTGCGAAAAAGCGCCACACCTTTGAATACTTGCGCACCCAGGCCCACCTGCGACCGCGCACCAACGCCTTTGGCGCCATGACCCGCTTGCGCAACACCCTGGCCAACGCCATTCACAACTATTTCTACAACGAGGGGTTTCATTGGGTAAATACCCCCATTATCACCAGCAGCGATTGCGAAGGCGCCGGCGAGCTGTTCCGGGTCTCCACCCTGGACCTGACCAACCTGCCCCAAAACGACCAGGGCGTCCCCGATTTTGGCCAGGACTTTTTTGGCCAGGAAAGTTACCTGACGGTCTCTGGCCAGCTCAATGTGGAGTCCCACTGCCTGGCCATGTCCAAGGTCTACACCTTTGGCCCCACCTTCCGCGCCGAAAACTCCAATACCTCACGCCATCTGGCGGAGTTCTGGATGGTGGAACCGGAAATTGCCTTTGCAGATCTGGAAGATGATGCCGCCCTGGCGGAAGATTTCCTCAAACACTGTTTCCGCCAGGTGCTGGAACAACGCCAGGACGATATGGCCTTCTTTGCTCAGCGAATCGACAAAGAGGCTATCAACCGCCTGGAAAATGTGGTCAACAGCGAATTTACCCATTTGGACTACAACGAGGCGATCAAAGTCCTGCAGCAAACTGGTAAACGCTTTGAGTTCCCGGTGGAGTGGGGCCTGGACCTGCAGTCGGAGCACGAGCGTTTCCTCTGCGAAGAGTACGTCGATGGACCGGTGATTGTGAAAAACTACCCCAAGGAGATCAAAGCCTTTTATATGCGCCTGAACGATGACGGCAAAACCGTGGCCGCCATGGATGTGCTGGCACCGGGCATTGGCGAAATTATCGGCGGCAGTCAGCGCGAAGAGCGCCTGGATGTGTTGGACACCCGCATGGACGACGCCTTGAAAGAGACCCTATGGTGGTACCGGGATCTGCGCCGTTACGGTACTGTGCCTCACGCCGGTTTTGGGCTGGGCTTTGAACGGCTGCTGACCTATATCAGCGGCATGGACAATATTCGCGACGTGATTCCCTTCCCCCGAGCCCCCCAGTCGGCGCCCTTCTAAGCGCTTAAGGGATTCGAACTATTTAATGGCATTTGAACTGCGTCCTTATCAGCGGGAGGCGGTGCAGGCGACAATCACACACTTTCGCCGCACCGACCTGCCCGCGGTAATTGTGCTGCCCACCGGAGCGGGCAAAAGCCTGGTGATTGCCGAGCTGGCGCGCCTGGCACGACATCGTATTCTGGTGTTGGCCCACGTCAAGGAATTAGTGGAACAAAACCACGGCAAATACGAAAGCTACGGCTTCAGCGCCAGCATCTTTGCCGCTGGCCTCAACCGCAAGGAAGCAGCCACCCAAGTAGTATTTGGCAGTGTGCAATCGGTGGCGCGCAACCTTGAAGCCTTTGCCGATCAATTTTCGCTGCTGATTATCGACGAATGCCACCGCGTCTCTCTGGACGAAAACTCGGAATACCAGCAGATTATCCGCCACTTGAGACAGCACAATCCCCAATTAAAAGTGCTGGGGCTGACCGCTACCCCTTATCGATTGGACCGGGGCTGGATCTACCGGCACCACCTGCAGCAAAACTGTGTGCGAGCTGACGGGGACACCAGCTTCCACAGCTGTATTTTCGAGTTGCCGCTGCGCTACATGATCGACAACGGCTACCTGACACCCGCCACCCAACTGGACGCGCCGGTGGCCTTGTACGACTTTGAGCAGCTGCGTCCCTCGCAAAACGGCTATTACGCCGAAGCCGAACTCAACCAGGTGTTAAAAGGTGCCAAACGGGCGACGGCACGTATTATTGCCCAGATAGTGGATTTGGCCAAGGAGCGCCAGGGGGTGATGATTTTTGCCGCCACCGTGGCCCATGCCAAGGAGATTATGGGGTACCTGCCACCTGCGTGCTCAGCCCTGATTATTGGCGACATGCGTCCCCGCGCGCGGGACAGTGTGATTCGTGCGTTTAAAGACAAGCAGATCAAATTCCTGGTCAACGTTTCAGTGCTCACCACCGGTTTTGACGCCCCCCATGTGGACCTGATTGCAGTACTGCGCCCCACCGAATCCGTCGGTCTGTACCAGCAGATTATCGGCCGCGGCCTGCGCCTGAGCCCCGGCAAAAGCGACTGCCTGATTCTCGACTACGCGGGTAACAGCCACAACCTGTTTCGCCCGGAAATCGGTAGCCCCAAACCGGATTCCAATGCCGAAATCGTAGCCGTGCCCTGTCCCCTCTGCCAGCACAACAACCAGTTCTGGGGTAAAAAGGATGAAGCGGGTCTATTGATCGAACACTACGGCCGGCGCTGTCAGGGGCTGGTAACCGACCCAATGAGCGGCGAACAGCGGCAGTGCGATTTTCGCTACCGCTTTAAGGTGTGCGGCCAGTGCGGCGCCGAAAACGATATTGCCGCCCGCCAGTGCCATCAGTGCCAGCAATTGCTGGTAGACCCCGATCAAAAACTGAAAGAGGCGTTGCAGCTGCGTGACGCCAAGGTGTTGCGCTGCTCAGGCATCAGTTTTGAATCCATACTCGACAAAAAGCAGCCGCCGCTGTTAAAGGTCACCTACCACGATGAAGACGGTGCCGAGTTGAGTGAGTATTTTGGGCTCAATACCAAAGCCCAACAGGGAGCGTTTTACCACAACTTCAGCAAGCTTCATCTTATAGACCGCACCCGGGATTTTCGTCCCACCCACCCGGATGAGGTAGTGACCAACAGCACCCGCTTCCGCACCCCGGACTTTGTGATCGCCCGCAAGCAGAAACGTTTTTGGCAGATTCGGGAAAAGCTGTTTGATTATGAAGGGCGTTACCGGCGGGCGAATGAGCTGGCGTAAAGTTTGAACCAATTTTCGAATTTGCTATTTTCCTACCCGATGCAGAGTTTTGATGGTCGCTGACCTACCCTGACCGACGCAGAGCCAGGTGTGTGCATATTGTGCGATTCACCCCTCCCCCTGGCACCCCAAAACCGCTAAAATACGTCCCCTTTTGGTTCAGATTTTGAGCGCAAGACCCTATGATCCCCAGTATCCGCGAGACTTCCCCCGTTCAAGCCCAATACCTGGCCTTTATCGAAGCCCTGAAGGCCTGTGGTTTCGAGGGGGATTTAAACCCCGACTACGCCAACCGCACGGTGCTGGCCACGGACAACTCCATCTACCAGGTGTTGCCCCAGGGAGTGCTCTATCCCCAAAACACCCAGGATCTGGTGCGCATCGCCGAACTCAGTAACATGAAGCAGTTCCACGGCATTGTGCTCAGCCCCCGGGGCGGCGGCACCGGCACCAATGGTCAGTCCCTGACCGACGGCCTGATTGTGGATATCTCCAAACACATGAATCGGATTTTGGAGATCAACCCCGAGGAGCGCTGGGTACGGGTGCAAGCCGGGGTGGTCAAGGACCAGCTAAACGCCGCGCTCAAACCTCACGGGCTGTTTTTTGCGCCGGAGCTCTCTACCAGTAACCGCGCCACTATCGGCGGCATGATCAATACCGACGCCTCCGGCCAGGGCTCCTGCCTCTACGGCAAAACCCGGGACCATGTGCTGGAGCTGCGCACAGTGTTTCTGGATGGCAGCGAGTGGACTTCGGTGCCGGTTGACGACGAGGCGCTGACTGCCATCTGCGACCGCCAGGATCGGGTGGGCCAGGTGCACCGCTTGCTCAACAATATTCAGAAAGAGCACGCCGAGCTGATTGACGCGAAATTCCCCAAGCTGAACCGCTGCCTGACCGGCTATGATCTGGCCCATCTGCGTGAAGCCGACGGTAAGTTCAGTCTCAACAGTATTCTCTGTGGTGCCGAGGGCACCCTGGGATTTGTGGCCGAAGCCAAACTCAACCTGCTGCCCATCCCCAAATGTGCTGCCCTGGTCAATGTGAAATATGAGGACTTTAACGCCGCTCTGCGCGATGCCACCGAGCTGATGCAAGCCGGTCCTACCTCTATCGAAACCGTGGACTCCAAGGTGCTCAACCTGGCTATGGACGACATTGTCTGGGAGACCGTGGCCGATTTCTTTCCCCCCGATGCAGACAAACAGCTGCAGGGCATCAACCTGGTGGAATACACCGCCGACTCCGAGGAGGCGTTGAAAGCCAATGTTGAAAAGCTCACCGGGCACTTGGACAAGGTAAGTGGCAGCGAAGGCAAGAGCTTTGGCTACACCGTTGCCTGGGGGGCCGGCAACGTCAACAAGATCTGGGCCATGCGCAAAAAAGCGGTGGGGCTGCTGGGCAATGCCCAGGGTGAAGCTCGCCCGATTCCGTTTGTGGAAGATACCGCAGTGCCACCGGAAAACCTGGCCGATTTTATTTTGGAATTCCGCAAAGCCCTGGACGACCGCGGTCTGTCCTACGGCATGTTTGGCCATGTGGACGCCGGGGTCTTGCACGTTCGCCCCACTATCGATATGAAAGACCCGACCCAGGAAAAGCTGATCCGGGAGGTCACCGACGAGGTAGTGGCACTGACGCAAAAGTACAACGGCCTGCTCTGGGGTGAACATGGCAAGGGGGTGCGCTCGGAATACGCACCCGAGTTTTTTGGCGACCTCTACCCCCAGCTGCAGCGCATCAAAGCCTCCTTCGACCCCTTTAACCAGTTGAACCCGGGCAAGATTGCCACCCCCAGCGCCGACCAGGCGCTGTTAAAAATCGATGAGGTTACCACCCGCGGCCAGGAGGATCGCAAAATCCCGGTCAAGGTCTGGGAAGGTTACAGCGAAGGTATGTACTGTAACGGCAACGGGGCCTGTTACAACTGGAATCCCAACGATGCCATGTGCCCCTCCTGGAAAGGCACCCGCGAGCGCATTCACTCCCCCAAGGGGCGGGCGTCCTTGATTCGCGAATGGCTCAAGCAACTGGGGGAGCGCCATATCAATCCGCTGGAGGAGAGCCGCCGTCTACAGGACAGCAGTTTCCTCGGTTCGCTGCCGGAACGCATCAAGAACAGCTGGGGCAAACACAAAGGGGAATATGACTTTTCCCATGAGGTGCACGAGGCGATGATGGGCTGTCTGGCCTGTAAATCTTGTGTCGGTCAATGCCCTATCAAAGTGGACGTGCCGGAGTTTCGCAGCAAGTTTCTGGAGCTGTACTACGGCCGCTACCTGCGCCCGTTGAAGGACTACTTTATCGGCGGGCTGGAGTTTATGATGCCGGCGCTGTCCAAAGTCTCCGGGTTGTACAATCTGCTCATTGGCAACAAGCTGACCGCCGCCCTGCTGGCCCGAACCGCCGGCATGGTGGACAGCCCCAAACTCACGGGCGTGGATCTTCACAAGGCGTTGGAACGCCAGGGTGTGCTCTGGGCTACCCGCGAAAATATCAACAGCCTCAACGAGGAGCAGCGCAGCAACGCGGTGATTGTCGTACAGGATGCCTTTACCAGCTACTTTGAGACCCAGCTGGTCCTGGACCTGTTAAACCTGTTGCAGAAGCTCGGCTTTACCCCGCTGCTGGCACCGTTTAAGCCCAACGGCAAACCCCTGCACGTGCACGGATTCCTGAAAGCGTTCAAGAAGGCCGCCCGTCAGAATGCCCAAATGCTGCGCGAACTGGCCGACACCCAGATACCGCTGGTCGGTGTGGACCCGTCCATGACCCTGGTCTACCGCAGCGAATATGCTAAGGTACTGGGCGAAGAAGGTGTCCCCCTGGTGCAACTGGTCCAGGAGTGGCTGGCAAAGCAGAGACAGCAACTGGAGACTTGTGCCGTCGGCACGGAAAATGGCAAGGCGTTTAAACTGCTGGCCCACTGTACCGAAAAAACCAATGCCGCCGCCTCCATCGGCGACTGGCAACGGGTCTTTGAAACCCTGGGGCACCAGCTCACAAACGTGAGTGTCGGCTGTTGCGGTATGGCCGGCACTTACGGCCACGAGACGGCCAATGTGGACACCTCCAGGCGGATCTACCAGCAGTCCTGGGCAGAGGTGGTCAATAACCCGGACAATCGGGGCAAGCTGGTGGCGACCGGGTACTCCTGCCGCAGCCAGACCAAACGCCTGGACCACCAGGATTTGCCCCACCCGGTGCAGGTATTGCTAAGCCAGCTGGCCTAATTCCTGAGCGCAGACCGCTCAGCATTGAACCACTATCAGCTTGCCCAGCTGCCGCAGTGCCCGCCGCCGCTCGGGTGTCCAGGGATGGGCGAAGCTCAGCCGTAAAAAGGATTGGTAACGCTTCTGGGCGGAAAACAGCGGGCCGGGGGTTACCAGGATTCCCTGCGCCCGAGCGGCGCCGTACAGCGCAATCGTATCCACATCGGCGGGCAACTCCAGCCACACACTGAGCCCCCCTTCGGGCCGACTGCAACTGAGCGCCATCGGCAAGGCGACCGGAATCTGTGTCAATAGCTGTTGACACTGTTGTCGGAAGCGCTGGCGCTGTTGTCGCAGACGCCGCTCCAGCCCGCCTTCGGCCAGATAGTAACTGGCTCCCAGCTGTTGGGTACGACTACTGGCCAGGGACGTTACCACTTTCAGGCGCTTGATGCGATCCAGGTATTTGCCGGGGGCTATCCAGCCCAGCCGCAGGTCTCGGGACAGGCTTTTGGAAAACGAGGAGCACAGTAACACTGAGCCGCTGTCATCGTAGGAATGCAGGGTGCGCGGCCGCCGCAAACCAAAAAACAGCTCCCCATAGATATCGTCTTCGATCACCGCCAACTTGTGTCTCTGCGCCAATTCGAGCAACCGGCGTTTGTGAGTTTCGGGTATACAGGCCCCGGTGGGTGTACCGTAACAAGGGGATACTACCAGTGCCTTAACCGGCCAGTGTTGCAGGGCCAGCTCTAACGCATCGGGACTGATGCCGGTCTGGGCCGAACTCGGCATCTCCAGCGCCTGCAATCCCAAGGCTTCCAGCAGTTGGAATACCCCGTAAAAACCGGGGGACTCTACCGCCACCACGTCGCCGGGACTGGTGGTCGCCATCAGCGCCAGCAACAAGGCGTGCTGGCAACCGGCGGTCACCACCAGGTCATCCGCTGTCACCTGACTGCCCCCGCTCCTTGTGCGCTGGGCCAACTGGCCCCGCAGCTCGGCCAATCCCTGGGGTCCATCGTAATAGTCCTGCTCGGCACAGGACTGGCGGCGCTGAGCGCGAGCCAAACACCGGCGTAACTGTTCATTGCCACTGTGGGGCGCCACCGAGGGAAGCAGATCGAACGCCGCCCCCTGCTCCATAATATCCAGCAATACCTGCCCTGCGGAAACCGGTGCCGGCTTCTGCCTGGGTTTACTGGGTGCCGGCGTCTTTAAACCGCCCGGGGACGGCTCCTCCCCGGCACACACAAAATAACCAGACCGCGGCCGCGCTTCGATCAGGCCGTCCGCCTCCAAGCGGCTATATGCCGTCAGCACTGTGGACTTGGACAGCTTTCGCTCCCGACTCAACTGTCGAATAGAAGGCAGGCGCTCGCCCGGTGCTCGCTGGCCCAGGCGTATTTCCTCGCTGAGCGCCTGTTCCAGTTGCTGGTATCGGGGTGTGCTCATGGGGGTACAGTTTCCTTAAAAGACAGGGGTACAGACGGTTGCCCCACTCAATCTGTACCCATAATGATAACATTTTTTGAATCTGTACCCATACCCCTCCTTCCTTTTACACTGCCTTTGCAACTGTTCTTCAAAGAAAAAGGCAAACCCGTGTCCGAAAAAATTGTCGCGATCAACCTTGAGACCACATTCCCTGAGACCAGTGCCGACAATACCAACGACACCCCGGCCGGCGGCGGAGTGCACTATGTGGATCTCTACAAGTCAACGGGAAAGGTTTATATCCGCCGTATTAAAGGTCGCTTCCAACGTTTGTACCGCCAGATAACATCGCCATTGCTGCTGTGTTTTTTCCTGCTGCCGTGGCTCACCATCGATCACCGGCCCGCCATGTTGTTTGATCTGGGCGCGCGCCGCTTCCACATATTCTGGATGACCTTTTGGCCCCAGGACGGCATCCTGTTGGCATGGCTACTGATTATCGCCGCCTTTTTACTGTTTGCTGTTACCGTCTGGGCCGGGCGCATCTGGTGCGGTTTCAGCTGCCCACAAACCGTCTGGACGTTAATGTTTAACTGGATAGAAGATCGCTGCGAGGGCGATCGGCACCGACGTATCAAACTTGATCAACAGCCCTGGTCTAGAGACAAGTTGCTGCGCAAAGGTGCCAAGCACACCCTGTGGCTACTGTTGTCACTGCTGACCGGGCTCACCTTTATCGGTTATTTCTACGGCATTCAGGATTTGTTCCGCGACCTGGTGCAGTTACAACTATCGACACAAACACTACTGTGGCTCGGTCTGTTCACCGGATTTACCTATATGAATGCGGGCTGGTTGCGGGAACAGGTGTGTCGCTATATGTGCCCCTATTCCCGCATCCAGTCGGTGATGTACGACCGGGACACACTGCTGGTCACCTACGATGAGCGGCGTGGTCAGCAGCACAACCAACAGACAGGCGACTGTGTCGACTGTAACTGGTGTGTACAGGTCTGTCCCGCCGGTATCGATATTCGCCATGGACTGCAGGCCGACTGTATTAACTGCGGCCTCTGTATTGATGCCTGTGACCAAGTGATGGATAAACTGGGTAAGGCGCGCGGATTGATTCGTTATGCCTCCCAAAACGGCATGGAGGCCAGTCCCGGTAGCCCGGCGACCCGGGCTTCTTCGAGGCCGCGCCTGTTACGCCCGCGATTGGTGGGCTATCTTTTCGCCCTGGTACTGATCAGCGGCTTTTTTGTCTACAGTACCGCCTCGCGAATACCCCTCAGCCTGGATGTGATCCGCGATCGCGGCATCCACCTGTTCCGGCAAGTGAATGGCACAGTCGAAAACGTCTATACCCTCAAGCTCAGCAATATGGGACGCAGCCGCGACAGTTTCCGCATTGCGGTAGAGGGTGCAGCCCCCTACCGGCTGAAGGGATCCAGCCGTATTTCGCTTGAAGAGGGTGAGATTTTTACCCTGCCGGTCAGGGTGCGTGTAGAGCGCGAACAACTGTCACGCAGCGACAACTCGATCCGCTTTGTGGTGCAATCAGAGAGCCGGGCTGAGGTCAGGGCAGAACAAAAATCCAGTTTTCTCGGGCCCGGGTGACAAAAGTGCAGTCACCCACTAACGGGAAAACACCACCGTTTTACAGCCATTGAGCAACACCCGGTGCTCGGCATGCCATTTCACCGCCCGGTTCAACACCACCGCTTCAATATCGCGGCCGATCTCCACCATCTCTTCCGGTGAATTGACGTGGGAAACCCGCTCCACCGCCTGTTCGATGATGGGTCCCTCATCCAGGTCGGCGGTGACATAGTGTGCCGTGGCCCCGATCTGCTTGACACCGCGCTCGAACGCCTGGTGATAGGGCTTGGCACCCTTGAAACCCGGCAGGAACGAGTGATGGATATTGATGGCACGGCCCTCAAGTTGCCGACAGAGGTCGTCGGAAAGAATTTGCATATAGCGGGCCAGCACCAGGAAGTCTGCCTGATTGTCTTTCAACAGCTGCAGGATCCGAGCCTCCTGTTGAGGTTTGGTTTCCGGGGTGATGGGCAAGTGGTGGAAGGGCAATTGGTACCACTCAACCAGGTCCTGCAACACAGTGTGATTGGAGAAAACCCCCACAATCTCCACCGGCAGGGCGCCACTTTTCCAACTGTTCAGCAGGTTATTGAGGCAGTGTCCCCACTGGGAAACCGCGATCAACACGCGGGGCTTGTAGGCTTTATCGTAAACCTCCCAATCCATCTGGTACTGGGCCGCCACCGGCTCAAAGGTCTGCTTCACCGCGCCCACCTCGGCCTCGCCTTTGGGGCACTCCAGCACGGTACGCATAAAGAAGCGGCCGGTGTGGGTGTCCTCAAATTGGGAGGACTCCTTGATATTAAAACCCAGGCCGGCGAACAGACTGGCCACAGCGGCAACAATTCCCGGCCGATCCTGGCAGCTGAATTTAAGTACGATTTCCTGGGCAGCAGACATCATGTGTATCAACTTCCTTAGCTATAGCTGACAATGGAGCGAAATTACAAAAGTTTACACCCTTAAGCGCCTCCCAGGCCACTCCGAGCCTGGCCGCCAAAGGAGCGCGGGGGTATTATGACGGCCTTTTAGTTAACCCGCATCACAGTGAGTGAATCGCTTAACGCCGCTACCGTGCAGAAGGGGAGTCTATGCGCGCCTATGCTATTGTAATTACCGGTTTGACAGTCATCCTAGGCAGCGTCGCCCTATTGGTAGCCAATCGATCCATACCCGGCGCAGGGTCCGCTTTTCGACCGCCACCGGTCAATATCGAAGCCGCCGCGGCGGAACTGGAGCCACGACAACAATTGTTACACTCGGTGGGCACCCTGCAAGCGGTGCGCGGCATTGACGTCACCAGCGAAAGCAGTGGCCAGATCACCGAGATCAATTTCCAGTCCGGCGACCAGGTTCACAAAGGACAGCTGCTGTTGGTGTTAAACGACGCAGTGGAACAAGCTGCCAGGCGCAATCAAAGCGCAGCCCTGAAGCTGGCCCAGCAGCAATTCGACCGGGATAAGAAGCTATTTCGCACCAGATCTATTTCCACCACCCAGTTCGACCAATCCCGCTCGGCACTGGAGCAAGCCACTGCCCAGCTGGCGGAAACCGAGGCCCGTCTCAACAACAAGCGCATCCACGCGCCGTTTACGGGCACCGTGGGTATTCGCGCGGTGGAACTGGGCGACTATGTATCGCCCGGGGATTTGATTGTATCGCTCCAGGACCTGACCGAACTGAATCTGGACTTTACCGTACCGGCCCAATCTGTACCGCTGCTGGCCGTGGGCCAGGCCGTCAACTTTACGGTGTCGGCCTATCCCGGAAAGACTTTTAGCGGCCAGATCCTGGCACTGGATGCCAAGGTGGAGACCAGCACCCGCAACCTTAAGGTCCGCGCCAGGGTCACTGGCGAAACCGGTCTTCTGCCCGGCATGTTTGCCGAGGTAAAAGTCACTGTCGGTACGCCCCGGCAACAGGTGGTAGTGCCGGAGACCGCCATCACATACTCCCTGCACGGCAACAGTGTCTACGTGGTGGAAAAATCACCCCAAGGCTTAAGTGTGCGCTCGCAGATTGTTAAAACCGGCGAGGTACACAACGGTCGCGTGGCGGTCCTGGCCGGCTTGGCGCCAGGTAGTCAGGTGGTCATCTCCGGTCAGAACAAACTCTACCCAGGCGCCACAGTCACGGTGAGCGAAAGCGCCCTGCTGTTACCCAAAACCGCGGTGTCGAACGATCCAAACGGCCGCCATTGAGGGAGAGGAGTCCAACCATGAAAACCGATTCCTCATTTACCGACCTGTTTATCAAACGCCCGGTATTGGCACTGGTGGTCAGTTTTTTGATCCTGCTGTTGGGCCTGCAGGCCCAGCAACAGCTAGCTGTGAGCGAATACCCGCTGGTGGAGGAAAGCCTGATTACCGTTACCGCGGTTTACCCCGGAGCCAGCGCCAAAACCGTGCAGGGCTTTGTCACCACACCACTACAAAACAAGATTGCGGGAGCACAGGGCGTGGATTATATCACGTCCACCAGCACCCCCAGTGTATCCACGATCAAGGTGTACGTGCGATTGGGATTTGATGCCAACGCGGCCTTGAGCCAGGTGATTGCCAAAGTGAACGAGGCAAAGGGCGACCTGCCCAGTGCCGTGCTGGAGCCGGTGGTGACCTCGGGCTCTCCCAGTGATGCTCTGATGTTTATCAACTTTACCAGTGACCAGCTGGAGATTGAGCAGGTCACCGACTATCTGGTGCGTTCCGTGCAACCGGAGTTGTCGACCATTGAAGGGGTGGGTGCAGCGGTTTTACACGGCGGCAAGTACTTCAGTATGCGGGTGTGGCTGAACCCTGCCCGCATGGCTGAGTTTGGGGTGACGGCAGAAGAGATTCGCGATGCCATCAGTCGCAACAACTATATCTCCGCCGCCGGAGATACCCGCGGTGAACTGGTGATGGCCGGCGTGACAGCGGCTACGGACCTGCATGACCCGGAAGACTTTGGCGAGATAGTCGTGCGTCACCGGGGCGACAACCGGGTGCGCCTGCGCGATGTGGCCGAGCTGGAACTGGCCAGTGAAGACAGCGACTTTTATGTCACCGCCAGCGGCCGCGAAGCGGTGTTTATCGAAATTCAAACCGCCCCCGGCGCCAATCCCATTGACGTCGCCGAACGCATTCACGAGCGCATGCCCTCCCTGACCGCCAAAATGCCCGGCGACCTCAGCGGTTATATCGAGCACGACGCCTCGATTTTTATCAAAGAAGCGATTGCCGAAGTGTTGAAAACACTGCTTGAAGCTGTCTTGATCGTGATTCTGGTGATCTTTTTATTCCTGGGGTCAATTCGGGTGGTGGTGATTCCAGTGGTGGCTATCCCCCTATCGCTGATCGGGGTTCTGTTTCTGGTCTATACCGCCGGCTTTTCATTGAATTTGCTGACCCTGCTGGCCCTGGTGCTGGCCATTGGTCTGGTGGTAGACGATGCCATTGTAGTGGTGGAAAACGTCCACCGGTATATCGAAGAGGGAGAGAGTCCGTTTAATGCCGCACTGAAAGGTGCCCGCCAGGTGGCGCTACCGGTGATTGCCATGACCCTGACCCTGGCCGCTGTTTACGCGCCAATTGGTTTCTTAAGTGGCCTGACCGGAACCCTGTTTACGGAGTTTGCATTTACGCTGGCGGGAGCCGTAATTGTCTCGGGCATTGTCGCCCTGACCCTGAGCCCGATGATGTGCGCCTGGCTACTGCAGTCTCACGGTGATCAGGGGACTATGGCCGACTGGCTGGATATGCGTTTTGAGCAACTGCGTGTAAGCTATCACCGCGCGCTGGCCATCTGCCTGTCTCACCGCGGCGCTGTCGCGCTCTTTTGTGCAGTGATCATCAGCAGTCTGCCGTTTCTGTTTTCTGTCACCCGTTCAGAGCTTGCCCCGGCAGAAGACCAGGGCATTATATTTGTCACCGCCAAAAAGCCCCAAGTGGGGAATGTGGAGTATATCAACCGCTTTACCGCAACCTTTGAACCCATTTACAACACCCTGCCGGAATACCAAGGATCTTTTCGGTTTAACACCTCCAACGGAACCTTTGGCGGCATGATCTTGCAACCCTGGCAGGAGCGCCAGCGCAGCCAACAGGAGATTCAAGCGGAACTGCAGGGCAAGTTCGCTCAAAACCCGGGCCTGAGTATTTTTACCTTCAGCTCGCCCCCCCTACCGGGAGCGAGTTCGGGGCTGCCGGTTCAATTTGTGATTGCCGGCACCGGCGATTACGAAGCGGTTTACCAGCTGGCGGAACGGGTGGCACAGGCCGCCCGCCAGTCGGGGAAGTTCAGGTTTGTGGAAAACAGTCTCAAATTTAATCGCCCTGAGGTAACTGTCTCTATTAACCGCGCCAAAGCTGCAAACCTGGGGATCTCCATGCGCTCCATTGGCGATACGTTGTCAGTGATGTTAGGTGAAGGAGAGCTCAACCGCTTCAGTATGGAGGGGCGCAGTTACAAAGTGATTCCCCAGGCCGGGCGCGATTTCCGCCTGTCCAAGGAGTGGCTGGAACGCTATTACGTGCGGACTGAAAGCGGTGAGCTTGTGCCGCTGTCAACGGTGATTGAACTGGGGCACAGTATCGAACCCAACAACCTCACCCAGTACCAGCAGCTCAACAGCGCCACCATTCAGGGTATGCTGGCGCCCGGGGTCAGTTTGGGCGAAGCACTGACGTTTCTGGAAGAAAAGACCCGGGCTATCGCTCCCCCAGGCTTTCGTATAGGGTACGAAGGTCAGTCGCGCCAATTTATTCAGGAAGGCAGCAGCGTCGCCGCGTTGTTTGGCGTTTCGTTGGTGGCCATCTTTCTGGTGCTGGCCGCCCAGTTTAACAGTTTCCGCGACCCGCTGGTCATTCTGCTGAGCGTGCCCATGTCGGTGTTCGGCGCGGCGCTTCCATTGGTGCTTGGATTTACCACCTTTAATATCTACACCCAAGTGGGGTTGCTAACCCTGATTGGCCTGATCAGTAAACACGGCATCCTGATTGTAGAATTTGCCAACGAACGCCTGCAGGTGGGCCTGGACGCCCGCGACGCAGTGCTGGAAGCAGCATCTCTGCGGTTGCGGCCCGTATTGATGACCACTGCCGCGACGGTTTTGGGCGTGGTGCCACTATTGATCGCCGCCGGTGCCGGGGCCAACAGTCGCTTTAGTATCGGCTTGGTAATCAGTTGGGGGATGGTTATCGGCACCCTGTTTACGCTGTTTGTGGTGCCAGTGTTTTACCTGTTAATGCATCGGTTGCAGGCGCGCCGGCGAACAGCCTCAATGGACACTCGCCCTGTAGAGGTGGCCGCCGACTAAGGCAACTCGTGCACCAGCGGCAAGCAGACAAAGGCCAAGAGGGTCGACATCACCACCACGCTGGCGACCTCTTCCGGATTGCGTTTGTAGCGGTGGGCACTCACCCCCAGACTGCGCCGATGGCTGTGCAGATCAATACGGGCGCAATTACCGCCAACAGGTGCTCCAACATCCTACTCTCTCCCAAAAAGTGGGCATAGTAAGCACAGGTGACCCGTCAGGCAATGTCGTTCAGGTGACACTCAGACTACTGCTCACTATATTTTTTTTAAATATGCGCAAAAGGGTTTATGGCGGGGCCTTATAGTCACGCTGCGCAAAAAATCGCCACCACCCCCTTTTATTAACCTTCAAGCCCCTGATATCAGGCACTATCGTCTTACTCTAAATCAGTGTGTCGCCACCAGACCCACCGGTGTTACAGCATGACCGTCCAGTGAGCTGCGACGCCGCGCCATTTCGCCGCGCCAGAGTTAGCTATACTTGCTAGTGAGCGTCAAGCTGTGGCCGTTGGCAGTGGCTCGGAGGTGGTGGTTACCCTGGCAATATTGGGTAACCAGGCTGTTGCCAAACTTTTCGGTGAATTGACGGTGCCTACCCCGAATTCGGGCTTGTTTTTAGGGTTACGTGTAACTATCCGCAACGTGCCGGTGTTGAACGGAAACGTTCAATGTCTGCCTGGGGGCTTAACTATCACAAAAGTGTGAGAATTTTAGGAACCTGCGGAACTGAATACGAAAGGTGTGCTCAAATATTGGTTAAGTAGAGCATGAACATTTGACTGAATAGTTGGTTTCACCGTGAATCATATTCGTTGTTGCGGCCTATTTGTGGCCTGTACACTTGTAGCGGGGCTTGTTGGGGCTGAACCAAGTACACAGACCGCTGACATACCACCAGTCACCGATTATCTGGTTACACCGGATGAGAATGGCGAGAGCAGTATCGCGCGCATTCCCTCAGCTGAAGAGCTGGCAGAGGCCAGCCGCGAGCGTTCGCAACAGGATTATCTGGAGGCAATCGAGCGCATTGAGGTCGAAGATGGCGCTTACGGCGGACAACTATCCCAACACCTGTTAGGTCTGGGGCTGACCTACCAAAAGGAGGGTGAACACGACGATGCCATTGACGTGTTCAAACGCGCCATCCACGTCAATCGTATCAATGAGGGGCTCTACAACCTCAACCAGGTTCCCATGCTGGAACACCTGATCGAAAGTCACGTTGCCCGCGGCCAGTGGGAAGACGCCAACGATCGCCACCACTATCTCTACTGGCTGCACCGTCGCAATTACGGCGAGGATGATCCGCGTATGTTGCCGGTGATCGACAAACTCAGTGCCTGGCACCTCAACGCCTACGCGCTGGATGTCAGTTCCGGCCTGTTCCACCACCTCATCAACGCCCACAACCTGTTCAAACTGGCGGTCGATATCATCGACACCAATTACGGCACCAACGATTTGCGCCTGATCGATGCCCTCCGCGGCCTCACTGTTTCCAATTACTACCTGGCCACTTACCAGGGCAAGAGCAACAAAGGTTTCCAAATGACCACCAACGCCAGCTCGGCGCCGTCGGCGGAAGAACGGGCCCGTCTGGACCAGTACATTATCAACAGTTACAGTAGCGGCAAGAAGGCCATCACCCGCATGGTAGACGTCTATGCCAACAACCCGGAATCACCACCGTCGGCCTCTATTAAGGCCAAAGTGGAGTTGGGAGACTGGTATCTGCTGTTTAACAAATGGCATTCCGCGCTGGATATCTATCAGGAGTCCTACGACACATTGGTCGCCACTAACGCCAGCGACAAAGAGATCAAAAGGTTGTTTGGCAAACCGATCGCCTTGCCGGACCTGCCCCTGATCGACACGCAACTGCCCAATGAGGAAGCCCCGCACTATGTGCTGGTGCGCTTTAACGTCACCCCCTATGGGCGGGCAAGGGATATCGAAATTCTGGAATCCTACCCCTCCGACAAGGTGAGAATTCGCTCGCGGGTAAGAAAATCTCTGAAAGTGGCCAAATTCAGACCGCGTTTTGAAAATGGCGCGCCCGCGCTGACAGAAAACGTAACACACCGCTATCTGTTCCCGGCCAAATAGCTTAACCCTTCTATTTCAGTATGTTGCAGCGCCTGGTTATAACCTGGTCTGCAACGTGCGGCGACAACGACATCAGTTATAATAAAGGCAGGAAAATTACTGTCGGTACCACTGTTGACTGGCGCAATCATTGGGTCCCTAAACCCTTGAGTGCCTTGCAACCAATGACGCGCAGAGTGGTCTAAAGAAAATATGTGTCCTAACTTGCGGCTAGTGGCGAAGTCAGACCGCCCTGTTCACGGAAGGTATACCATGAAGAGATCGATAGCTGTACACCTGGTTGCCTTAGTGGCCACCTCCTTACTGACCCTACAAGGTTGTAAAACCCAACAGTCGACGTCACAACCGTCGACCCCGAGCACACCCTCAAGCTCAAGCTCGTCTTCAAGCTCTTCATCGAGTTCTTCGTCTTCCTCCAGTTCCTCTTCATCCAGCTCCATGCCATCGGCGGGCGGTCCGTCCATGCCGTCCAGTGGCCCGTCGATGCCGACCGTGTCTGGCCAAAGTAGCAGCTCCCCTTCAATGCCAAGTACCAGTAGCTCCCGCGAGCGGGGTAGCCAGTCCAGCGAGGGTACGGAATCGGCACGACAATCCGGTAACTCCGGTTACGAGAACAGCGGCTACCAAACGGGTGGTGACAACTCTGAAAACTCCCCCAGCGGAACGAACGACACATGGGGTGAAGACAGCGGCACCCCGGGCGAAGATACGGGTGATGAGCGCACTCAACAGCCTGGCGGCAGCGAGCCAGGCAGCGAACCGAGCACAGATACCGCCCAGCCGGGCGCCGAAAGTGACGAGGTGGACTTTTCCGAGGAAGATCCCAGCAGCTCCGCAGCCAGCAGCAGCGCTTCATCCGCCAGCGCCTCAGCCACTAGCAATACTGAAGCCGGCTCCCCAAGCGACAGCGCCTCGTCCGCCCCTCCCGTGGAACCTGCCATGTCCAACAGCGAGCGTCAGGCCACCCTCGACGGCGAGCTGGATGAGTCCATGACCAGCTACGACGGCATGATTCTCCGCGAGCGGGAATACATCCTCAACCGCAATAACGAGCGCGGCAGCGAGGAAGAGCTGGAAGCGGCCAGTGCCGGCGGCGGAAAACCCTACGAAGAAGACCTCAGTGATGAAGAAGCCGGCGGCGGCGCCAGTGGCAGCCCTTACGAGAGCGAAGCGTCTGGCGGCGGCAACCGACCGGCCGCATCCGCACCGGCTCGCGCGGGCGACTACAAGCATGAAGGCCAGGCGGCTCCGCCGCCGGATATTCCCGACGGCAATGACGACGATGTCGTGGCCCGCCAGATTCGCGAAGCCGCCATGCGCGAAACTGACCCTGAGTTACGGGAAAAACTCTGGGAAGAGTACCGAAAATACAAAAACCAGAGCAAAAGCGGCTAAAATTCCATTAACAGAGGTTTGAGACCAGTAACCGGGTTCTTAAAAGGTCAGGATAAGGTCCCATGACAAGGCAACAACGCCCCGCAGTATTACCCTATCTCCACCCGCTGGCAGTTGCCGGCCGCTGTGTCTGGCTAGTGCTCCTGGCACTGTGTTTAGGAGCCTGCTCCAGCCAAACGGTGAAGTCCACAGACCATGCGCCGGTGATCCAGGAAACCGCCGAAATTCCGGAAGAACAGCTGATGGATGTCAGTATCCGCCAGTTTGACCCTGGCCTGAGTTCCGCTGCAGACGATGAAGATGTGGTCATCTTCCCGGAAATTCGCAAGGCTGAATCCCGCTTTATGCCCTATCGCCTGATGGAAACCCTGCAAACCAGCGCCGCTTGGGGTGCAGTCAGGGTGGTGCCCGATGACAAGAGCGCACCGGACGTGTTTGTAGAGGGCGAAATCGTTAGCTCCGACGGTGAGATGCTGGAATTAAAGGTAAAAGTCAGCGACGCCTCCGGCCGCGAGTGGTTTACCCGCAATTACCAGGAGCTGGCCAGCCAATACGCTTACGACCCCAAGAAAAAGGTCGCTCGCGACCCGTTTCAGGGAATCTATAACCGCATTGCCAATGATATGTTGACCTACCGCCGCGACCACCTCTCCGTTCGCGATATAAGAAAAGTGCGCACGGTGGCCGAGTTGAAATTCGCCGAGAGCTTCTCTCCGGAAACCTTTGACGGACACCTGGAACAAGACCGCAAAGGACTGTACCAGATCAAACGCCTGCCCGCGGAAGGCGATCCCATGCTCGACCGCATCCGCCGGATTCGCGAGCGGGACTATCTGTTTGTGGACACCCTGCAGGATTACTACGGCAGCTTTGTCAAGGAGATGGAAGACCACTACCAGCAGTGGCGTTCCCAGAGCTACGAAGAAGTGATTGCCATGAAATCCATGAAGCGTGAAGCGCGCAACCGCAAGATCATGGGTGTGGCCGCCATTCTCGGCGGCATTGCCGCAGCCGGTTCCGACAATGGCTCGGCCAGCACCGCCGGCCAGGTGGCCGTAGCTGCAGGTGGCTATATGGTCAAGAGTGGCTTCGACAAGAGTGCCGAATCCAAAATGCACATCGAAGCACTGCAGGAATTGGGCGATTCCATGGAAGCCCAGATTGAACCACAAGTCATCGAACTGGAAGACCGGACCATAACCCTCTCGGGCACAGTGGAAAACCAGTACGACCAGTGGCGGGAGATTCTGCGCGAAATCTTCGAGGTGGAAACAGGCGAAACTGCGCCACCTCAGGCGCAGGCGCCTGTAGCGCCATAATCCCAACTGACAAGCAACGGCGGCCACAGAGGTTATAATTACCGCGACGATAACAAGTTCAGAGAGTGAGACCCGGGGACACCGAAGACAATAACAAGCCCCTTAAGGTGAATAGATAATCAAAAAGGAACGCAACAAGAGGATTTAAACTGGCCATCATGGATAACGGCAACACTCGCCCTGCGCCTGAACAATCGACCGGCCCTGCATCCGGGGTCGGCGGCAGCCCTGAGCTCGGGAATAACAGCCCTGAGCGTGGGAATAACAGCCCTGAGCGCGGGGGGAACAGCCCTGAGCGTGGGGATAACAGCTTTGTTCCCGGTACAGACTTTGAGCCGATTGCACCGGCGCCAGTGACACTGACCGCGGCTCCACCGCCAGACAGTGACAACAACCGCAGCTGGTTCCAGACCTACCGCAATCCCCTGTTGGGCCTGGCGGCATTACTGGTACTGCTACTGGTGGTCATTTTTATCCTACCCAAGGCAGTGCAGCCGGTCGATCGGGAAAAGGTCGCAGAGGCAGTCAAACCCGCCAATCCCGCCGGCAAGATCGAATCCCCCTGGCGCGACGCTCAACTGGCCAAGGAGCGTCGGGAAGCGCAAGAGATCCTGTCTCAGCTCTTAAAGCTGCAAAAGGGTCTGGAGGAAAAGTCCGTTGAGCGCTGGGCACCGGACCTCTACCAAAAAGCACTGGACACTGCCGGCGCTGCGGACACCAATTACCGGCAGCGGGAATTTAACCAGGCACAAACCCAATACCGCGATGCGTTGACGCAATTTGAGGCCTTGGACGCCAAAGCCGATACAGTGCTACAGGACAAGTTGCAGCAAGGTGCCGATGCCCTTGTGAACGGCGAGGCCGACACCGCTTTAGACGCATTTGATCTGGCCCTGGCCATCGATCCCAAACACGAGGCAGGTTTACAGGGCAGAGCCCGTGCCGAAGTTTTGGAACAGGTACTGGAACTGCTGCGCAAAGGCGAGCTGTTGCAGAAAACCCAATTTTTGGAACAAGCGCAACAGTCCTACCAGCAGGCGCTGACGCTGGACCCTTCGTCCCCCCCGGCAAGCGCGAAAGTGGCCGAGATCAAACAAGCCATTCTGGAGCGGGATTTTACCGAAGCCATGTCTGCCGGTTACACCGCGCTAAACCAAAATCAGTACAATCAGGCGACCAAGGCCTTTCGCAAAGCCCAGTCATTAAAACCAGGGGCGCCGGAAGTACAAACGGCACTGGCTCAAACCTCCAACCAGAAAACCCAAGCGCAAATCCGCCAACTGCTGGACACCGCCCAACGGGAGGAGCAACGGGAGGCCTGGCAAGCTTCAGCAGACGCGTTTAATCAGGCCCTGGCGCTGGACGCCAGCCTGGTGCCCGCCCGCATTGGCCAGATCCGCACCCAGGCCCGAGCAGGCCTGGATCAAAAACTCGAAAACACCCTGGCACAACCCGAGCGCCTGGCCACCGAGGCGGTTTACCGGGATGCGCAGAAACTCCTTGCTGATGCCAAGGCCCTGAAGAACCCGGGACCGCGTTTACAAAAACAGATTCAATCCCTGGCCCGTTTACTGCAGATAGCCATAACGCCCGTTGCCATACAATTGCAGTCCGACAACCAAACTGATATTACTCTCTACAGGGTCGGTCATCTGGGCTATTTCCTCAGCCGAGACATAAAGCTCAAACCCGGGCGCTATACGGCTGTCGGCACCCGCGATGGCTATCGCGATGTACGGCGCGAATTCACCGTCAGTGCCGACAACCCACAACAGGCCATTGTGATTCAATGCGTTGAAAAAATAGCACTGGATGGATAACGTGAAGGAAGCGATTTCAGACCCCATAACCCCGGATACAGTCAAACAGGACAGGATATCAAGCACGGCCGGCGGTCAGGATGAGCCCATCCAGCCCACGGTGTTTACCCCCGCCAGCGGTGAAGTCGAAAAACAGCGGCTGCACATTCACCCCGCCAGCCTGGCAATAGTTGGACTGCTGCTGATCAGTGCCCTGGTGGTGTGGTTTTTGTTTACTGCCAAGTCTGTCTATATCGCCACCACACCGGCTGAAAGCGAACTCGATATCAATGGCGGCCTGTCCCTGAAGCTCGCCGACCACTACCTATTGCGCCAGGGAGATTATCAGCTGTCGGCAAAGGCTGAAGGCTATTATCCCTTGCAGCAACCACTACCTGTAGGCGAGGCACAAAATCAGAACTTCCAATATACCCTGCAACGCCTACCGGGCCACCTGACAGTCGATACGGAACCCGCGGTCACTGCCGACATTTGGATCGACGACCAGAAACTGGGACAAAGTGGACAGGAGATCGAGGCCATTGCAGCGGGCCAGCACCAGTTACGCGTCGATGCGCCCCGCTACCGTGTCCATGAGCAAGCCATACACATAGAGGGCAAAGACACCCACCAGCGGCTTATGGTCAGCCTGGAACCCGCCTGGGCCAATGTTTCCCTCAGCACGGCTCCCCCGGGAGCCGAATTGCTGGTCGATGGTGAAGCAGCCGGCACCACACCGTTAGATGCGGAAATTCTCGAGGGTGAACGCCGTTTGCTGTTGAAGCTGCCCGGCTACAAAGCATGGCAGCAGACCCTGACTATTGAAGCGGGCGATAACATTGAGCTACCCCCCATTCGCCTGGAGAAGGCCGACGGTCTGGTGATGTTGAACTCGGCACCGGCAGGTGCCAGCGTTACTCTCAATGGCAAATACCAGGGTTCGACACCACTGGAACTGGCGCTGGCACCGGGACAGGCCTACCTGATCACCCTGTTTAAAGACGGCTTTAAACCGGCCAACAAGCGCTTTACCGTGAAATCTGGTGAGGAGCTGAAATTAACGGTGCCACTGTCGGTGCAACTGGGTGATATCGATATCAAAAGTAGCCAGGCCGATGCCCTGCTGTATCTGGATGGCCGGCTGATGGGGCGCGCCAACCAGCGCCTCAGTTTGCCGGCGCGACAACACCGGCTGACGGTAAAGAAAGAAGGCTATGTAGACTATAACACAGTCGTTTTACCCCGCCCCGGTTTTGCCCAGCTGGTCAACGTCAAACTCAAAACCCTGGAGCAGGCCAAGTGGGAAAACATCAAGCCCATTATTACCAGCCCCGCCGGCGCCCAGCTGAAGCTATTTAAAATCGACAGTAAATTCACCATGGGTGCCTCCCGTCGCGAGCAGGGCCGCCGCGCCAACGAGAGCTTGCGCAAGGTAGCCCTCACACGACCGTTTTACTTCGGCCTGAAGGAGATCACCAACGCCCAGTTTCGCCAGTTCGAAAAATTCCACTCCTCCGGCCATGTCAAAGGCAACAGCCTAAACGGCGACGACTACCCGGTGGTAAACATCAGCTGGCAAAAGGCTGCCCTCTTCTGCAACTGGCTGTCAGAGCAGGAAAAACTACCGGCCTTTTATCAATTGACTGACGGCGTGGTGAGCGGTTTTAACCCCCAGTCCAACGGTTACCGCCTGCCCACAGAAGCGGAGTGGGCCTGGGCCGCGCGCCACCAACGTGATGGCAGCATGCTGAAATACCCCTGGGGCAAAAGTCTCCCACCAGCAGCGGGCTCCGGCAATTACGGCGACCGCAGTGCTGCGGCACTTTTGGGCAATATACAAGTCAATTTTAATGACAGCTATGCCGTTACAGCCCCGGTCGGCAGTTTTTCCGCCAACGACAAAGGCCTGTACGATATGGGCGGCAATGTGGCTGAATGGGTCAACGACTTTTACGGGGTGCAAACCGGCTTGTCCCGCACCCGCAGCAGCGACCCCCTGGGGCCGATCAAGGGCGACCACCACGTGATCCGCGGCTCCAGCTGGGCCCACGGCACGGTCACTGACCTGCGTATGTCGTTTCGCGATTACGGCGCGGAAGGGCGCAATGATCTGGGCATTAGGGTAGCGCGCTATGTGGACTGACAAGTATCGAGCCATGGGTAAATTCACCGCCTATATATCCGCCGTAGTCATTATGTTGGCGATAGTAGTTCCTCACGCCAGCGTGGCCCAGGACAGTACCGCGACCGAAGCAACACCGCCCACCGCGCCTGACAACCAGCAAACTGCAGGCATTCCGCCCTCAGAAAGCAGTAAGCCTGCGCAGACCCAATCAGAGCCCCCGGCCGGCAAACAACCGTCATCCGCCAGTGACGATGTCTTTACCCCGACCGAAGAGATCTCGGAAGATTTATCGGTCTCTTTTCCGGTAGATATTTAAGGACTCACTATGAAACGCACTTCAGGTTCCGACTTTCTCTACCAACTGTTTGCACTGATCCTCTCGGTCATCGTCGTGCACGCGGTTTACGTGGCCCTAATCCGCCCCAATGCCAACGCCATATTGCAGGAGCAACTGGATCGCCAGGCAGCCGGCGAGCCCTATATTGTACAGCGCTCCCTTTACATTGTGATGAAGGATTACGAGCAGGAGGCCTGTTTTGTGCTGATGCTCTGGGCACTGGCCATTATGGGCCGCAAGACCCGGCAATCGCTGCAGGAACGCGCCATGCTCGACCGTCCCTGGGTAAATATCGATGAAGGCACCAGTGTACTACCCCAGGATGCCCGCGAGCTCTCTCGCCCCTTACAGGCGCTGGATACTGCCCAACAGGCGCTATTGATACCCCGCACCCTGCTCGCGGCCCTGCAGCGATTTGGCTCTACCGAAAATGTCTCCGATGTGGCCGCGTCAGTCAAAGAGACCTGCGAGACAGAATCCGACCGCCTTGACAGTGAGCTGGCCATGGTGCGTTACATCGCCTGGGCGATTCCTTCGATCGGTTTTATCGGTACCGTGCGCGGTATCGGTGAAGCACTGGGACAGGCACACCGCGCCGTCGAGGGCGACATTGCCGGTGTCACGGTCAGTCTGGGGGTCGCGTTTAACTCCACCTTTATCGCCCTGGTAATCAGCATTGTGATTATGTTTTTCACCCATCAACTGCAGTTGATGCAAGAGCGTCTGGTGCTGGACACCCAGCGCTACTGTGACCAAAACCTGTTACGCCACCTGAAAGTGCACTAGGCAGACAACCATGACTCCAGGCAGCTCCACTCAAAGCAACAGCACGGCCATTATCGAACTCAACGACAGCGGCGTTCGCCTTCTGCAGCCCGGCACCAACTACGCGGAAAGTCCCGGCTTTGCCCTGATCTCCGATCGGGCGCTGATACTGGGTGAGCCTGCTCGTCAACAGGCGCGGTTACACCCCCTGCAAACCAACAACCAGTACTGGCAGCGGCTCAACCTCGAACCCCTGCGCAACGCCAACGCCCTGTGCCGCCATCACGCCGACCTGGCCTACAACCATTTAAAAGAGATACAACAACTGTCGGAAGATCTGCGCGAAGTGATCTTTGCCATTCCCGGACACTTTACCCGGGAACAGCTTTCGCTGTTGTTGGGCATTGTCCAGGCCTGTGAATTTACCGCCGTGGGGATGGTCGACAGTGCCACTGCCGCCCTTGCACCAGCGATCGGTGCGGGAGAATACTTGCACCTGGACATCCAATTACACCAGACGGTCATCAGCCAGATCAGTGCCGACCGGGAGCTGGCGCGACAGCAGGTGGAGGTCATTCCAGCCACTGGCATGTTGGCCCTCTACGACGCCTGGGCGCGACTGGCCGCCAGCCAGTTTATTCAACAAACCCGTTTTGACCCGTTCCACAACGCCAGCACTGAGCAGGAACTCTACGATCAATTACCCGCGTTTTTAAGCCAGTGCCAACGCCTGGGCGAAGCGAACTTGACGGTGGGCAAACACAGTATTGTGCTCAACAGTGAATTGTTGCAACAACAGGTGGCGGATATCTATCAGCGCATCGCGCAAAAACTGCAGCGCCCGGTGCAGCAGATCTACCTCAGCCATCGCTGGGGCAAGCTGCCGGGATTTCAACAGACACTGACGAAACTCGGTCTCCATCACAGTACGCTGTTGGGCGAAGACAGCCTCGCCGAAGGCTGCCGCCTGCACGAAAGCACGATCCGCAGCGACAGAGATGCACTCAACTTTATTACCCGCCTGCCGGTAACTGCAACACCAACCGCAGCCGAAACGCAGGTTCAATTCCAGGTCGCAACGCCAGCCCAGGCGCCGGCCACTCATCTGCTGTGCGGCCATCAGGCCTACCCCGCGGATCAGCGGCTGTATATTGTTAATAGCGACGGTCTCTCCGTCAGCCGCTCCCCTGACAGTCACAGCATTGGTGAAATTAATAGCGAAGGCGACAAACTGGTGTTGGCCGCCGTCAACGGCAGCGGACTGGAGATCAACAATCGGCCGGTCCACAATGGCGATATCTTGATCGCCGGGGATCAGATTCGCATACCCGGCAGCGACACCGCCATTACGGCTATCAATGTGATCGCTCCCCATGGCCCGTAAGCATCGCTTTACTACCTTCAGCTTGTCGTTTCTCGACATCATGTCCTGCGGCTTTGGTGCCGTCGCGTTGATCTTTTTAATCATTAAACACGACGTAGACAACCAGATAGAATCGGAAAATCAGCACCTGTTGGCGGAAGTCAATTTATTGGAGGAGGAGATCCGCATCGGCGAAGAACAACTGGTGCGTGCCCGTAACACCCTCTCCGCTATCGACCAGCAGCTGGCTGAAGCCAATGGCCTGGCGCGGCGCATTATCGAGGATATCGACGCCACTCAGGGAAAAATTGCCGAGTTGGACAGCACCGACAGTGAAGACGAACTCAATAAACTCAAGGAAGACCTGAAAACCCTGGAAGAGGAAAAGAAACGCCTGGAAGAGGAAAACGAGCAGCGCGGCAACGATGTATTGCGTTTTGTGGGGGAAGGTGATCGCCAGTACCTGACGGGGCTCAAGCTGGGCGGCGCCCGCATCCTGGTGTTGTTGGATGCCTCGTCCAGCATGCTCGACGATACTATCGTCAACATCATTCGCCGCCGCAATATGTCCGACAACGTCAAACGCGCTTCGCGTAAATGGCAGCGCGCCATAAAAACCGTGGAGTGGTTAAGTGCCCAGTTTCCACCCCAAAGCCGTTTTCAAATGTACACGTTCAACACCGATATTCACTCCGCCATTGCCGATACGGAAGGCCAGTGGCTGGCAACCGCCGACCGGGCGCAACTGGAGCAAGCGGTGCGCAACCTGCGCGAAGTGATACCCGACGGCGGCACCAGCCTGGAGCGCGCTTTCCAGTCCCTCCACGACTTCCCCACCCTGCCGGACAATATCTTTCTGATTACCGATGGTTTGCCGACCCAGGGGTTGAGTAAGCCCCGAAAGAACACCGTCACCGGCCCGGAGCGGGTCAAACTGTTTAACCGCGCCGTGGAAGAACTGCCTCAGGGCATTCCCGTCAATGTGATTCTGGCACCGATGGAAGGCGATCCCATGGCGGCGGCGGCATTTTGGCAACTGGCCTATGCCAGCCGCGGATCCTTCCTCAGCCCGTCCAAGGATTGGCCATGATACGCAGCAAACGACGAGTCCGCGAAGACTTTAACATCTCCTTTCTGGACGTTATCTGCTGCGGCTTTGGCGCCATCGTGTTGCTGTTGATGATCGCCAAAACTGTCGAACCGGTGGTACTGGAAAAAACCGCGATCCGCCTCGACGGCCAGGTCGCAGACCTGCAAAAAAAACTGTTTGAAATTCGCGGCGAAACCACCGTACTCAACCGTGACCTTAACGCCAAACACGAGCAACTTTCTCTGGAGCAGGAAAAGATCGCGCTGCTGAAAGGTCGCTTTGCCGCGCTCCAGGCACGTTACGCAAAGATTGCCCAGGACGCTGCTGTCGACGATACCGTCAAAGGTAAACTGGCCCAGGCGCTACAGACCCTGACCGAGGAGATGGAACGCCTGCTGGGTGAAAACTATCGCCGCCAGAACAATCTGATCGGTGGTATCCCGGTGGACAGTGAATACATTATTTTTATCATCGACACCTCCGGCAGTATGTACAACCACGCCTGGGAACGGATGATGAGTGAGCTGATCGCCACCCTCGATATCTATCCCAAAGTGAAGGGTATTCAGATCCTCAACGATATGGGGGACTATATGTTCTCCAATTATCGCGGCAAGTGGATTCCCGACACCGAAGGCCGCCGCCGCGCGATTATCCAGCGCATGCGCACCTGGAACCCATTCAGTAACAGTAGCCCGGTAGAGGGCATCCAGCACGCGGTGCGCCGCTTCTACGACCCGAAAAAGAAAATCAGCCTCTATGTATTTGGCGATGAATTTACCGGGCGCTCGATTGAGCGCGTGGTCAAGACCGTCGATCGCCTGAACGCCGAGCGCGGCGAAGGGGAACGCATGGTGCGCATACACGCTGTGGGTTTCCCGGTCTATTTCCAACCGGGTGCACGCCAGAACACCGGTATCCGGTTTGCGGCACTGATGCGTGAACTGACCTACCGCAACGGCGGTACCTTTGTGGGATTAAACGATTTTAAACCTTAGCCAATACGCAGGAAGGTCCACGATGAAAAATCCAGGTTTGAAAACAATAAAGTTTCTTGGGGCATTAGCGAGCGCATTATGGCTGGCGGGCTGCTCCAACTCCCTGGTCGTGGAAGGCCAGTTCCCCAGCCCGATGGTGGACAAACTGCCCCTGTCGCTGGGGGTACACTACGAAGATGGGTTCCGCAAGTATGTCTACGAGGAGAAAAGCGAAGACCGCTCCAAGTGGACCATCGACAGTGGCAAGGCCCAAATCGAGCTGTTTAACACCATCCTGCCCGCCATGTTTAACAAGGTGGTGATGGTCGACAAGCTGCCGGAAATCGCGATCACAGAAGCAACGGATCCTATCGATGAAGTGGAGCTCCCCCCCGCAGCATCTGCCCCTCAAGAACCGGCGTTGAGCGAAGTGGACCTGTATATCTCCCCGCGGGTTGACGAGTTCCAGTACGCCATGCCCCGGGAAACCAAGGTCAACGTGTTCGAGATTTGGATCAAATACAATATGCGGGTCTACAACAGTGAGGGGCAACTGATCGCCGACTGGATCATGAGCGCCTATGGCAAAACCCCCACCGCCTTTATGAAATCCAAGGAGGAAGCCCTCAACGAAGCGGTCGTCATGGCGTTGCGGGATATCGGCGCCAGCCTCTCTCTGGGTTTTAGCCGGGTGCCGGAAATTCGCGCCTGGCTGGAGCAACACAATAAGACTATGATTACTGGTAGCGAAGCTAGCTAGTGCCCATCCGGAAACTCTGTAGGTCGGTTCAAAAAACAGAGTTTATGGATAGCCACTAGCTTATTTTTGTCAAACCATTGGGCAATGGGCGGTTTACCACAATGTGTATACAAAAACGTGGAATTCAAAAACGGAGCGATTACAAGAGGAAAGCCTGGTCTGGACTAAGACCATTTCTTTCTAAAATGACAATGCTTTTATTGCTGATTGGATTAAGTGGCTGTACCACTGTGGTAATTGACGAGTACCGGGAAAATAGCAGCAACCTGGATTCCGGCGAATCAGTGGTTGTGCTGGGTCGCCGTCACTCCAGCGACTACGAGACCGAGCCCGAATTGATTCAGTGCATAGGGGATATCCTCGCCGGCGGCAATAGCGGTATCAGCGTGGTACCGGAACGGGAGTTCCTCGACCGGCTCTACCCCTGGTTTGAACCCCGCACGGCCCCCATGAACCTGAAACGCCTGAACCACCTGGTCGAACGCCAGGAGGTGGCGAAGGTCCTGTCAGACTACAACATTGGCTATATTATCTGGGTTGACGGCAACACAGAGACCACCGACAGCTCTGGCTCTATTGGCTGCTCTATTGGCACCGGCGGTGCCGGCTGCTTCGGCTTTGGCACCTGGGACAAGGAATCGGAATACGAAGCCTCCATCTGGGATTACGAAAGCCGCCAACTGACAGGCAAAATCAGCACTGGCGCTACTGGCACCTCCTATATGCCGGCCGTAGTAGTCCCAATCCCGCTGATCGCCCGAGTCCAGGCCAACGCCTGTAAAGGCATGGGCTCACAGTTGCGCAGCTTTTTACTGCCGGAGGAAGATCCGACAGCGCAACGTTAACGTCATCTGATGGTCGAATAATAACGAGAAACCTTCTGCGAGGATCACCACGTGATTAAACAGACCTGCATTGGATTGCTGGCTTTGAGCCTGCTGTGCGTCTCTTCCTGCTCTATCAACCCGGCTACTGGTGGTGCGGATATCGTCACTATGTCGGAAGAAAAGGAGATCCGTATCGGCCGGGAAATGCACGAGAAAATCCTTGAATCCACCCCCATCTACCAAAGCGAAGAGCTCCAGGCCTATGTCGAAAGTGTGGGCCGCAAAATCGCCAAAACCAGTGACCGGCCGGATCTGGACTACCACTTCACCATAATTGACAGCCCCGACATCAACGCCTTTGCCCTGCCCGGCGGCTATCTCTATATCAATCGCGGGTTGATGGGCTACCTCAACAATGAAGCCCAGTTGGCCGCCGTGCTGGCCCACGAGATCGCCCACGTGACCGCCCGGCACGCGGTGCGGCAGAAATCCGCCCAAACCGGCGCCAGTGTGCTCTCGGTCCTGTCCGTACTTACTACCGGCAGCACCGTCGTGGGCGATGTCACCGCCCTCTGGAGTACAGCCGCTGTAGTGGGCTACGGCCGCGAAATGGAACTGGAGGCGGACAGTTTTGGCGCCCAGTACCTGTTTAATGCCGGTTACGACCCCCAGGCCATGGTAGAGGTGATCGGTGTGCTCAAGGACCAGGAGCGTTTCTCCCGCTACCGCGCCCGGGAGGAAGGGAAAAAACCCCAGAGCTACCACGGGGTCTTCTCCACCCACCCCCGTAATGACCAGCGTCTGCAAGGGGTGATCGCCAAGGCCGGCACCCTGCCGGAAGACGCCAAAGGCCTCACCAACGAAGATCAGTTCCGGGAGAAAATCAACGGCCTGATCTACGGCGTCAATTATGACCTGATTGCTGGCAAGCCCAGTGATAAAAACCGTTTCACCCACAGCCGCCTGGGCTTTACCCTGGTGTTTCCGGACGAGTGGGCGGTGGAAAACCAACGCTCCGCCATTATCGGCACCGCCGATGATCAGAGCGCCACCCTCACCCTGGAAGTGACCCGTCTGAAAGAGCAGCTGGCCCCGGACGAATATATTATGCAACGTCTGGGAGTGGACCTGCTGACCCGATCAGAACCCCTGAAACAATACAGCCTGATCGGCCATACCGGCATCAAGTTACCGGAGAAAAAAGGTGAGCATCCCATCCGTATGGCAGTGTTCTATCAGGGCAGTCGGGTCTATTTGTTTACCGGTAAGGTAACCAACGCCACTGAAGATGTGGATTATGACGACTTGTTTGTCAGCAGTATCCGCAGTTTCCGCCCCACCCGCAGCGCCAAGCGACCAACGCCCAAGGCCAAGACTATCCGTTACGTCAAGGCCAATGAACGGACCACCTTCGCCGCCCTGGCCAAACATGTCAAAATCGGACGCTATTCCGAGGAACAGCTGCGTCTGCTTAACGGCTACTACCCCCGTGGTGAGCCCAAACCCGGCGAATGGATCAAGATTGTGCAATAGTTAACGCCTATCTGTGACCGCAGCCGCTATTGCGGTCAAGATAAATTCACACAAGCGTTTGAATTGCTTTATAATGGCTGGATAAACAAATAGCCGGCACCAAGAAAGAGATCGGTATACGAAGTCATAGGATGGTTTGACGTACAGACATGTAGGGAAAACCGCCCGCAAATGGCTCGGGTGAGAGAATAAATACATACACCCAAACAATGCATGGGAGGAATCTTTATGCACGGTCTAATGATGGACACCCCACTGACCATTACCGAAATCATGCGATTTGCGGACAAGGTCTACGGCAATTCGGAAATTGTCTCGGTCACCGCAGACAATCCCCTCCACCGCTATACCTACCGCGACGCCTTCAAGCGGGTGCGCCAGCTGGCCAATGCACTGCAAAAGCTGGGCGCAAAACAGGGCGACACCATCGCCACTCTGGCCTGGAACGATTACCGCCACCTGGAGCTATACTACGCCACCTCCTGCTCCGGCATGATCTGCCACACCATCAACCCGCGCCTGTTTGAGGAACAGCTGGAATATATCGTCAACCATGCCGAGGACCAGTACCTGTTTACCGACGTGGCCTTTGTGCCGTTGATGGAAAAGCTGCAGGACAAGTTTCCAAACGTCAAAGGCTTTATTGTCCTGACCGACGAAGCCCATATGCCGGAAACCAGCCTGCGCAACGCTCGGTGCTATGAATCCCTGATTGCCGGCGAATCCGATACTTTTGACTGGCCGGAGTTGGATGAAAACCAGGCCAGTGCCCTGTGTTACACCTCCGGCACCACTGGCAACCCCAAGGGAGTGCTTTACACCCACCGCTCCACCGTGTTGCACTGCTATGCCTCTTCCCTGCCCGACGCATTTGGCATCTCGGTGACCGACACTATTATGCCCATTGTGCCCATGTTCCACGTCAACGGTTGGGGCTTGGCCTATAGCGGCCCGATGATCGGCTGCAAATTGGTTTTCCCGGGCCCCAAGATGGGTGATGGCCAAACGCTGTGCCAGCTGATCAACGGAGAACAAGTCACCAAGTCCGCCGCCGTGCCCACAGTCTGGCTGGCGCTGTTGCAGTACTTGGAAAAATCCGGTGAAGCGATTGACAGCCTGGAAGCGGTCACTGTGGGTGGTGCCGCCTGCCCGCTCTCGATCATGACCGAGATGGAAGAGAAATATGGAGTCTGGGTCCATGCGGGCTGGGGCATGACGGAGATGAGCCCGCTGGGTTCTTACAACTCTCTGAAAAAAGGCATGAAAGACCTGCCCGCAGAGCAGCTGAATAAAATCCGCCTGAAGGCTGGGCGCCCGATTTTTGGGGTGGATATGAAAATTGAAGGCCCCGATGGCCAAGAGTTGCCCTGGGATGGCGAATCGTCCGGCTCCCTGAAAGTGCGCGGGCCCTGGATTACCAAACAGTACTTTAAACAGGAAAGCAGTGCCACTGATGAGGGTGGCTGGTTTGAAACCGGCGATGTGGCCACCATCGACCCCGACGGTTATATGAATATCACAGACCGCACCAAGGATGTGATCAAGTCCGGCGGTGAGTGGATTTCGTCCATTGATCTGGAAAACTGCGCGGTCGACCATCCGCAGGTGGCGGAAGCCGCCGTGGTGGGCATTCCCCACCCCAAGTGGACAGAGCGGCCGCTGCTGCTGGTGATCAAGAAAGAGGGTGAGGAGCTGGGCAAGGAAGAGATGCTCGCCTGGTTTGAGGGCAAGGTCGCCAAATGGTGGATCCCGGCGGATTGCGTGTTTGTGGAATCGCTACCACACACGGCCACGGGCAAGCTCAGCAAAAAAGATATTCGTGCAGAATATCACAATTTCCAATGGCAGGATGAGTAACCTCTCCAGACTGCCGGATGGCGCCGAGGCTGTGCAAAAACGGCCTCGGCGCCGACCTCCCGAAGTGTTCACTTGCCCGCTCTGCATCCTCCGCTATGCTTAAAAGGAAAGACAGCGTTTAGCCAATAATAACGCTCAATGGCCGGGTAAATATCGAGATTCTGGGAGTGGCCCAATGGCACATGCGTTTGGACACCGTGTCCTGCTGACACGACCTGTCTGCCTGGAAGAGATGGCGGACAGGATTACCGACATGAATGAAGAGATCCAGTTGCGTTTTAACGACGGCCCCAACCGCACCCCCAAGGTGTGGCTGGAAGCCCCCAACTGTTATACCGACCCCATGTACCAATCGGAAATCGATAGCCTGATCGACCTGCTGGACTCCATGTTGGCTGAATTGCGGGAATAAAACCTTACTCTGCCAACGCTTGGCGCAATTCACGCAAGCTGCGCTGGACACTGCGGCTGTTTTCCGGCCCCATCCGCAACATCATCTTGTGGGGGCCAGACAACTTCTCCAGCGCCGGGTCCTTGAATTTGTACATCACACTGGGTCGGGTCAACAGCAACTCCGACTCAATCACTGGCGCCCTCAGCAGGTGATCGATGGCCCCCAACAGCGCTGCATGGAAGCTTTTCCCGCCCGTGCCCAGCTCGCCATAAGCCTGCTGCAACAGAGGGTAATAGCGGCGATACAGGGCCACCAGCGCGGGCTTGTCCAGATTGGCCAAGGCTTCGGCGTAGGCGTCGTAGCGGTGATAGGCTTTAAAGGACATACGGTATTGTTCACCGATTTTATCGGCGTAAAACGCCTGAGCGGGCTGTTGCAACGGACGAAACTTATGCACCAGTTTACCCTGGTGCATATTTTCCACCGCACGCACAAATTTGCGGATCATTTCCTCGCCCACCAGGCGCTGCAGTACTTGTGCGTCCAGCGGCAACGCCTCCACCGCCGCCTGCAACGGGATGTCGCTCTCGTCCAGGGGTGGCAATGGCTCCTCGGCCTCCGGCGCTGTCTCTTGGGCTGCCAGGTCGGCAAAGGTCGGTTCCGCCTCAGCCGGTTCGACAGGCTCAGGCTCCGGCACCACTTCCGGGGTTGCCGGCTCGACCTGGGCGGGAGTGGTAACCGGCGCGACTTCGCGCGGCGCAGGCAGTTGGGTTTCCGGCTCCGGCCAAAGTACAGCCAACACGATAATACCCACCAACACCACAATCGCAGCGGCCAAGCCAAGTTTGGGCAACAGCGGCGAAGCCGCCGGCTCAGTATGTTCGCTCATAAAATCATCCTGTTTAGTAGGGGGTTGGCGACAAATGCTGACAATTTATACACAACACCGCCAATTTTAAAAAGCCCTATTTTGGTTTACCCTTTAGCTATGGGGCTCGATATTGATAGAACCACGTTTGACCCGGAAGACTTTACAGCGTTCCAGAGCAAACTGGAAAACAACCTGTCAGCCTTGAAAAAGCTGCTGACCCAGCCGGGATTTGGCCAGGGGAAAAGATCCCTCGGCGCCGAGCTGGAAATGTACATTATCGATGACAGCGGCCACCCCCTGTGCGCCAACCAGGAAATTTTGGACCTCGCCCGGGATCCGCTACTCACCCTCGAGCTCAACCGCTACAACCTGGAATACAACCTCGTCCCTTACGCCCTGGACGACCAGCCCTTTCTGCGTACCGAGCAGGATATTCTGCGGCAGCTGAAACACCTGGACAGCCTGGCTCAGCAACTCGGCGGGCGCATCGCCATCGTCGGAATACTTCCGACCCTGCGCCAGGTGGATTTTGGCGCTCACTCCATGACCGATCGGGGCCGCTACCACGCCCTGGTGCAGCAGCTAATCCAACGCCGTGGCAGCACCTTCAAGGTCCATATCAACGGCGCCCACCCTATTCACCTGGAAATGGCCGACGTCACCCTGGAAGGTGCCAATACATCATTTCAGATCCACTACCGGGTGGACCCCAAAGTCTACGCCGATACGTACAACGCCCTGCAACTGGCGACCCCACTGGTACTGGCACTGGCGGCCAATTCGCCAACGCTGTTTGGCCACTCCCTCTGGCACGAAACCCGTATCCCGCTGTTTAAACAGTCTATCGATATCCGCACCACTGACCGCTATCACTGGCACCCGCCACCGCGGGTAAATTTTGGCAACGGCTGGTTGCGTCGGGGATGCTTTGAGCTGTTTAGTGAAAGTGTTCGAGCCTACGCGCCGATATTACCGCTCTGTTGCGAGGAGGACGCCCTCTCTGTGCTCAACAATCACGGCACCCCCAAATTGCACGAGTTACGGCTGCATCAGAGTTCGGTGTGGTTGTGGAATCGCCCCGTGTATGACGATGCCGATTGCGGCCATGTACGCATTGAGATGCGCGCCCTTCCCGCCGGCCCGACGCCGCTCGATATGGTATCCAATGCCGCCCTTCTGATTGGTCTGGCAGAGGGGCTTCGAGAGAACATTAACCAATTATTGCCGGGCTTGCCGTTTCACCTGGCCGAATATAACTTTTACCGCGCCGCCCAACACGGTTTAAACGCCAAACTGGTGTGGCCCAACTGCAATCAAAATGGCTGCGAGCAACAACCGCTGTTTCAAATCCTTGAAAATCTACTGCCTTTGGCACACCGGGGGCTGGCCAACATCGGCATCAGCAGCGAAGAGCGCGACAGATACCTCGGCGTGATAGAACAGCGACTCTCTTCGGGACAAACCGGTGCCGTCTGGCAACAGCGCACCTTGACACGGTTACAGGAAAAACACGCCCGGCACCAATCGCTGCACCTGATGTTGGAGCAACTGGTGGCCAATAGTCACAGCAACCAGCCCGTAGGCAAATGGGGCATCACGACGGCGTAGTTATGCTGAAAAAGTACCGGTGAAAAAGCTATCAAAAAACAGTTACTATGAAACAATTCCAATACCTGCACAACCCCGCCCCCGATAAAATTGGCAACTGCGCCGAAGCCTTTTTGGAAAAACTCGCACAACCCACCTGTATCATTCTCGATGGTCACGACACCAGCCGCACTCGGGCATTGGTCACACTGATTCACGGCAATGAGCCCTCGGGTTTTAAAGCACTGTATCACTGGTTAAAAAGCGGACAAAAACCTGCCGTCACCACTGTGTGCCTGATAGCCTCGGTACAGGCGGCGTTAAGAGCCCCTCTGTTCAGTCACCGGGTGTTGCCCGGGTTACGGGACCTCAACCGCTGTTTCCGCGCGCCTTTTAATGGTAGCCAGGGAGAACTGGCAGCGGAACTGCTTTCTATATTACGGGAACACCATCCTGAAGCGGTGGTGGATATCCACAATACCTCTGGAACCGGCCCCAGTTTTGGTGTGGCTATTTTTGTGGACAAAAAGCACGAAGCACTGGTCTCGTTGTTCACCAATCGACTGGTCACCAACGACCTGCGCCTGGGCGCATTGATGGAAATTGCCGAACACCTGTTCCCAACGGTCACCATTGAGTGTGGCGGCCGCCTCGACGACGATGCCCATGAACTGGCCTGGGAAGGGCTACAGCGGTATTTGAGTACCGATGATGTACTCAAACCACAACCGGCGGACTGGGGACTGGAAGTGTTCCGCAACCCGGCGCGTCTAGAGCTGGCCGACAACTGCCGACTGAAATACGCTGACTGCCCTCAACCGGGTTACGACCTGACGTTAAAAACCGATATCGAGCACTATAATTTTGGCCAGGTCAAAGCAGGCACTCTCCTGGGCTGGGTAGGTCCCAAGGGACTGGAGATATTTTCCTCCCGCAACCTGCAAGAGGAATGCGTGCTGAACGAGCTGATTACCGTCACCAAAGGCCAATTGAAAACCGCCCAGGACCTCAAACTGTTTATGATCACCAACAACCCCACCATTGCCAAAATGGACTGCCTGTTTTACGCGGTCAAAGACAATGGCACAGGGGTGTTTGAGTTCTAAATACTAAATTTCCAACGCCAACTGATCCAGGGTCTCGAAGATCTCCGGCGGCAAAGCCAGCTCTTCAATCAGATGCTGGCTCAGTTCCGGATCGCGGTGGCGACCACTGGCGTAAACTTCACACAGCAGATTGGCTTGAAACAGCAGATGACCGTAGGGCCCGACTCGCTTGCCCGCTTTCAAATCGACCTGCTGCTCCAACGCCGCGCAAATCTGATCGGACAGTTCCCAATCCCGGGCAATCCAGTAACTGAGCTGGGCTGACATCTGCATCATCAAGGGGGCAAAGGTCTGGTAACCGGGGCTCTGGCCGCCACCATTTGCCTGCACCTGTTTGCAGATCTCACTGAAAATCGTGATCTTGCCAATATCGTGGGTCAATCCCATCAAGTAGGCCTGGTAGGGCCCCAATCCCCGCTGGTGCGCCAGAATTTCACAGGCCACAGCGCAACAGAGAGAGTGCTGCCACAGTCCCTGGCCAAACTCGCTGAAATAGTGCGATTTGCGTTGGATAATCGGCTGCATCACCGCCGCTGACAACACGGTCCGCAGGCCGGCAATGCCCAAGGTGACCACGGAGAGCTCGATGCTATTGATAGCCTGACTGGCGGGATTAAAGTAAGCACTGTTGGCCAGTTTGATCACCGCAGCGCTCATGGCCGGATCTTTATTGATAATTTCCACGTAATCCTTTGCGGAACTGTCCGGATCCCGCAGGCTGCGCATCAACCGGGGAATCACACTGGGCAGTCGCGGTACTACCTTGCGCCGCGTATCCGCTTGGGAGACATTGTTACGCACCACATCCAGCAGCAGCTTGTGGGGCACGGCCAACTCCCCATCATCGATATCCCGAGTCACCAGCAGAGTACGGTAAAAACCGCGCTCCGACGCCTTGATCGTCATCAGCATCGGTTCAGCCACAGTCAGGGTACCACCCCTGTATATCTCCCGCTCGCGGCCATTACTGACTTTGGCAGCACTGCGAAAGAGGTTGCGAAGAAAAGCGGGAACGGCCATGGCGGGTATCAAGTCCTTTTCAGCGGAGCGGGCCTTTTCAAAATCGACTGATCGAACCACCCAGCAATCTGCTGGTCGATCTACTGGCCATTGGAAAAACCCTGTCTATATACAGCTACGAGCGAGTCTAGTGCATTTCACAGCGGGAGCCAATCGCCAATTAACACCGCTTTTTGCAGTAGGCTCCACTACACTAGCTACACTAGCAAGTATGACGCCCAGTTTCGATCCACAACCAGAGAACCACTCGGTACCCGGACCAGTGCAAGACGCGTTGTACCTGACCATGGATCAGGGAGGGCATGGCACTCGAGCCGCCCTTTATAACTGCCGGGGAGAGAAGATCGCCAGTGCCCGGGTGGACTGCCACACCCACCGTCCCCGACCGGGTGTAGTGGAGCAGCATGCCGATCAAATACTGGACAGCTTTTATCAGTGCCTGGCCCAACTCGCAGAAGCGCTGGAAGACGCCCGCACCCAGACAATACACGCCGCTGGATTGGCCTGTCAGGGTTCTACTTTGGTGTGCTGGCACCGGCACACTGGCCGCCCCCTATCTCCCGTGATCAGCTGGCAGGATTGCCGCGCCGCCGATTGGCTGCGACAGCTGGCGGCGACGGCACCACCACCCTTGTCCGCAGACACACTGCATAACCATACCGGACTGCGTTTATCCCCCCACTACGGGGCCAGTAAAATGCACTGGTGCCTGCAACACTTACCGGCAGTGAGCGCCGCGGCTGCTGAGGGGCAACTGGTCATGGGCCCCCTGGCCAGTTTTGTGCTGCATCGGCTCACCGACAATGCCCAACCGCAGATTGATGCCAGCCACGCCCAACGCACCCTGTTGCTATCACTGCGCACCGGCAACTGGCACCAGCCCCTTTGCCAGACCTTCGGCATTAATACCGAGTGGCTGCCCCACTGCCGCCCCACTCGCTTTGCCTTTGGCACCCTCACGTTGGGCCAACAATCAGTCCCGGTGACCACATGCCTGCGCGATCAGGGTGCCAGCCTCTTTGCGCACGGGCGGCCAGACCGCCATAGCGCATACATAAATCTCGGCACCGGTGCCTTTTTGCAACGCCTGATCGAGACGACTCGAGACGCTGCTTTGCCACCAGCTCCCCATGGACTGCTACTGAGCCCACTTTGGCTGAGCCAAAATGACCAGTGGTACAGTTGGGAGGGCGCGGTTAACGGTGCTGGCGCCGCCATCCCCTGGTTACAACAGCAACTCCAACTCGAACTGCCCCCCGAACGGATACAACAAGCGCTGCAAACCGTCAGTCAAACGCCTACCGACAAGCCTCGCCATTTCATCAATAGCTGTGCCGGGCTGGGCTCGCCCTATTGGCGCAGTGACGTTACGCCACAATTCAGCGATGGTCTGACGGCGGATGAAAAGATCACAGCCTGGATCGAAAGCCTGATCTTTTTATTGCACACGAATTTACAACTGATGCAGACAACAACACCGCTGAGGCAGATCCGCATCAGCGGCGGTTTGAGTAATCTCGATCTCCTGTGCCAGGGTTTGGCAGACTTGACGGGGCTGCCGGTGCAGCGAGCCAGCGATACCGACAGCACGTTGAAAGGTGTCGCCTGCCTCTGTGCCGACCTGCCGGCAAGCTGGCGTAGCGAAACCACTGCCGACGTGTTTAGCCCCCATCACAATCCGGTGTTAACACACCGCTATTACGGTTGGCAAAAGGTGATGCAACCCTACCAGCCAATTCACGAATAACTCGACACTGAGCAATACGATGAACAATCCCGATTCCGCAAAGCCACCCCAACGTATACCCGCAATCATTGCCCACCGCGGCGACCTGGACTGGGCGCCGGAGAATACCCTCGCAGCCATCGAGGCCGCCATTAAGAATGGTGTCAGTCTCGTCGAGTGCGATATCCAGCTGGATGCCGAACGCGAACCGGTACTGCTGCACGATGCTGACTTCAAGCGCACCCATCGCCTTAACCAGTCCGTTTTTGACCTCAACTCGTCCGAGGAGACGTTAGCTCAACCCCTGGACACATTGGCTCACCTGCTGACGTTACTGGACCAGCATCCCCAAGTGATCGCCTTCCTGGAAATCAAACACGAAAGCATTCGCCACTGGGGTGCGCAAACGGTGCTGGACCAGGTTCTGAAACTTTTAACGCCTGAGCGCCAACGCCATGTGGTGATCACCACTGACATCACTTTTTTACACCAGGTGCGAAGCCGTGGCCACCAAAATATCGGTTGCATTTTGAGGGACCGCAAAGCCGATACCCACGCGCGGGTGAAGGAGCTTGCCCCTGATTACCTGATTATCAACCACCGACGCATCGGGGCCGCGCCCCTGTGGCCGGGACCCTGGCAGTGGGCTGTTTACGAAATTGGCAGCGTTTCCCAAGCACTGAAATGGGCTGCCTTCGGTGTCGATTATGTCATCAGCTTCCACTGCGGCGAATTGCATCAACAACTTGCGGCCTTACGGGACGGGCCCTTAGGCTAACACTCCAATACCCTTCCAAACACTTCTTAACGCTGCTTGAGCCAACTTAAAGTTGAGATCCCTATACTGATCACAACTGCTCAGGAAACAACGCCTTCAACCACAGCAACCACCTGAGCCCCGAATTGAACATGAGGACACCGCCATGCTACACATGATTGTTTACCCCATCGCCCTTGCTCTCTTAGCCGCCATTGCTGCCGACGACCTGGCACCGCTGGCGGATTAACCCCGAATAGCAGTGCCGGTGATCTTCTCACGGTTTGTCACTGGCGCTTGCTGTGCTTGCACTTGTCTCTGCGACTCTCCCAACTTGGCCCCACCCCAATGGGGCTTTTTTTTGCCTGAAACTTGAGTGATGGCAGAAATGAACTAAACGCCGCCTGACAGGGCGCCTGCATATAAAGATAAGCTCTATCTATCAAGAGGAAAATATCGATAAAGCCATCAACTTGGCATTTTAACAACCCCACTTATACTTAATGTATATCCATAATTACCAATCGCTGGTCATACCAGCATCCATTTTGGGGCAAGCATGGCCAGCCGAAGTCCAACGAGGAGGCTCGGTATGGGTATTGCTATAACCTTGCAGAACTATCTGAAGACCAGAGGCGTGGAGTTTGACGTAGTCGAACACGACTATAGCGAAGGCTCCATAAACACCGCACACGCGGCCCACATCTCCACTCGCAGCCTTGCCAAAGGCGTTGTCTTCCGCGATGAAGACTTGCACTACACCATGGCGGTATTACCGTCACAAAACAAAGTCAAGCGACACACGCTCAACCAGATCTTCGATCGCCGCCTGGAGCTCGCCGATGAGGACGAACTGGACGACCTGTTCCAGGACTGTGCTCACGGGGCAATCCCGGTTATGGGGCAGGCTTACGAAATCAATGTGATCTGGGACGACGAGTTATTACAATCAGATGAAATATATATGGAGGCGGGAGATCACGAGCACTTGATACACATCACCAAGGACCAATTTGAACGATTAATGTGCAGCTTTATGCATGAGCACTTTAGCTCCACCCTCCCGGGACTGGAAATTGAGCAAAGCTATCGGCCCAGCGCTTAGCAGACCCCAAACCGCAGGTACAAAAAAGGCGAGCCCCCAAGCTCGCCTTTTTTGTACCGGAAAGGTCAGTAGTTTTAGCTACCCTCTTTAACCGGTGCCAGCGTCACATCATAAACCCCGGCTTCACGGGCCGCATCGGCAATGGACACGTAAGTTTTCGCTTCGGACTTGCCGTCAGCGCGGATAATTACCGCTGCCTTGGGAAATTCCGCATGCATACGCTCAATGTTTGCACGCACAGCGCGTACGTCAACACGGCGCTGCTCCATCCAGATTTCGTTGTTGGCAGTCACGGTCACCAGGATATTTTGCTCAGCGTCTTCGGGTGGCGGCTGGTCCTGGCTTTCAGGCATATTCACATCGATACCCACCTCTTTTACGAAAGATGCGGTTACGATAAAGAAGATCAGCATGATAAATACAACGTCCAGCATCGGGGTCAAATCGATTTCTGAACTTTCCTCTTGGGCGCCACGACGTTTCTTTCGGCTCACAGAGTATCTCCCTCAAAACACGAACATAATGACCTGTTTGGTCACTTTTAACACTTATTTGGCGACACGCCTTTAGGGCATGCCAAAACAGGTGCGCATCTTACCAGCTTTGCCACGAAAGTGCCCGATTTCTCACAACTCCCGCCCGGATTTCCGGAGGATGTTACCATTCCACCCAGTTGCTGGATATATCGGCTTTAAAGCATTTCCAATCCACACAACCTTACGCTGGCAAGCAATGAGACGGTACAAATAGACCACAACCCGAACAATAATCATACACGGCAAGCGGATGTTTTGCCCCAGCTGGCATTTTGCTATGCTGCGCCGCCTGAAATTCCACACAGTAAATGATTGAGGCGCCAAAGAGCATGAAAATCGCCGATTTTCTTAAAAACCTGAATGAAGCCCCCGAGTCACTCACTTTTAGTGACACCCTAGCGGTGGTGGAAGCAAACTATGATTACACCCCCACGGCCTTTCGCAATGGCAATACTCACAATGAGGCAGGCACCAACGAAGGGTCTTGCAAACTGTTTGCTTTTGCCAAGATACACCAGTTTAACGAACAACAAACCCTGGCCTGCTTTGCCCAGTTTTACCGTGACGACGTCCTGGGCAACCCGGAGGGCAGTGACCACCAGAATATTCGCAACTTCATGGTCAGCGGCTGGGAAGGGGTCAAATTTGAGGGCGAACCACTGCGACCGAAAAACCACTAGGGCCGAAAAAACACCAGGTCATTCGGGTCCCCAAACGGCCAAAACCACCGGGCCCTGATTCAGCGCCGCTACCGGCGGCGCTTATACTTCTCGGCCTCTTTTCCTCGCGCATCCAAACGCGCCAATATGGCAGCCATTTCATCGGCCTGGGCAGCCGCCTGGGACTGACGCAGCGAATCCCGCTCGGCCTTCTCCCGGGCGATAGCTTCTTTAATGCGCTTTTCCTTGGCAGAGGAGCCGCCGCGACCCTTAGCCTGGCTCGCCGGAGCGGCATCCGCAACGCTTCGGGATTGAGACTTGGTTTTCGCGGAAGGGTCGGCGCTGCGTTGCGGCGTCGCTTTGGCGTTGCCGGCCGTCGGGGTAGCACTTTTTTTCTTAACCGACGGCTTTTTCTTCTGAGCGATACGGCGCGCCTCGACAGCTGCCATCAAGGCGCGCATCTCCGCCGCTTCCTCCGTTGAGCGAGTCTGGCGCAATTTCTCCCGCTCTTCGCGCTGTTGCTCAATGGCCTCGCGAATGCGCTTCTCTTTGGCGGACGAACCGGTGCGGCCAGCCGCCGGCTTTTCCGGGCCTGCGGGTTGAACTTTGGCTGTCACAGCCGTGGATGGAACCGCGGGCTTGGTTGTCTTAGAGGCAGCCTTGGCGGTCGGCTTTTTCCTTTGCGCAATCCGGCGCCCTTCAATCGCCGCCATCAGCGCGCGCATCTCCGCCGCCTCTTCTGTTGATCGTGTCTGGCGCAACTGCTCCCGCTGGTCGCGTTGCTGCTCAATCGCCTCGCGAATACGCCGCTCTTTTTCGGCAGAGCCGGTCCGCCCTGTGGCCAGCTTGTCGCTCACGCCTGCAGGGAATCCCCCCTCTTGCGGAGTGACCGACACATCTTCTGCAGAGGGTCGGGGCTTGGGAGTTTCGAGCCCCGGCTTAACCGCCGCTGCCACATCGGCCCCCGGGGTTTCCTTGCGTCGTGCCGCCAGCCAATCGCTGAAAGGTTCATCGTCGCCGGCGCTTTCTTCCTGCGACATAAGTTCACGCAGCTGGGCGGTTTTTAGCACTTTCTTCTTGACCGGCTTGGCACTGCCGGCCTTGATGGGCTCCGCCCCCAGATCCTGCTGCGCTTCGCGCATTAAATCCCGCAGCTCGCGGGGGTTCTCCGCGTAGGCCCACTCTTCTACCTCAAACCCGGCCCCACCGTCAGCTCGAAGCAGATTAAAAAAGTCTCCTACACCACCCGTCTCAGCTTGAGTGAGGAGTAACGCCCATGCGGATTCCATATCCCCACGTGCGCTGCCTACAAATGTTTTTCCAGATTCCTTATGCGTTGCAGTGAATACAATCACCAAGCCTTACCTCTGCCAGGTCGAATTGAGAGATCGAAACAAAAGGCCGGGAATTATAGTGATCTAAAAAAAAATTGTAAGAATTGACAGCAGCCGCAGTTTATGGGCCAGCTTGTGGGAGTCCAATCCCCCTGCCAGCCCATCGATGACTTAACTCAATGACAGGCTCCTCATTCAATAACCCGGTTGCGCAGCTCGCCTGCTCCGGTGACCGAAACCACCACTTCGTCCCCGGATTTTAGATATTTGGAGGGTCGAAAGCCCATACCGACGCCGGCGGGAGTACCCGTAGCGATGATATCACCTGGCAACAACGTCATGCCCGCTGACAACACCGCCAGGATTTCCGGCACATCAAAAATCAAACGATCAAAAGTATCGTTCTGGCGCAACTCACCATTGACATGGCACTGGACACGAATGTCTTTAGGTTCCGGCATGGCGCTGCGGTGCACCACCCACGGCCCCATGGGTGCAAAACCGTCCAGACTTTTGGCCTTAAACCACTGCACATGGTCCTTTTGCAGGTCCCTCGCAGAGACATCATTAATAATGGTGTAACCAAACACATGCTCCCAGGCCTGCTCGCGGCTGATGTCACGCCCGCCTTTGCCCACGATTAACGCCAGCTCCGCTTCATAATCCAGCTTTTGGGTTAATTCGGTATGAGCGGGGATAGGGTCGGTTGGCCCCACGACAGCAGTGGTCGCCTTGGTGAAGATAATCGGCTTGGCCGGCGCTTCGGCTGAAGCTTTCATTTTCGCAGCCACCTCCTGGGCATGTTCCAGGTAGTTTTTGCCCAGGCAGAAAATATTGCGCCGCGGCTCCGGAATGGGTGCCAGTGGCTTTACCTCCGCGAGAGGGCGAAGGGCAGCCCCTGCCGCCAGCGCCTTTTGCGCCAACGTAAACACGTCCGCAGCAATGTCGTCTCCCGCCGCTACCAACTCACTGACACTGGAGGCGGGCAAAGACACACCCAACTTTTCAGCCGCAACTGCAGCATCGACGACAAACGATTCAATCAAAACACCCAACTGTCCCTGTTCCAGGGTCAAAAATTTCACAACCAAACTCCTCTTTAACGTATATAGATAACCTTAGATCTAGTGGCACTTAAATTAAGCCGGAGTTCCCTGTAGGTCGGAATCAGCGTGGCCCATGAGCGCAGAGAATGCAGTGGGCATTATTCCGGCAAAAATGCCAGATCAACGTGCGTTGTCGGAATGAATTCCGACCTACAGAAGATATGGTGAGCATTAATTTAGTGCCATTCAACCTTAGATTCACAGCTTGACTAACTCTCTTTGCCCGCCTCAAACAAGTCGAGTTGCGTTGCCAGACCGTCTCCGCGCAGATCCACAAAGCGTACACCAATACCCAGCAGACGCACGGGGCGATTGCCGCGCTGGATCGCCTGCTCCAACAACTCGCGATAATCCGAAATTCTCGCTCCCGTCCCCATCCGCTCCAGGGTGGTAGTGGTGAAGTCGTCAAACTTGACCTTTACAAAGGCCTTTACCACACGATAGTCGCTGTCCAGTCTATTCAAGCGGCTCTTTAACATCACAAACAGCTCCGGCAACTTCGCCAAACATTGATCCACACCGGGCAAATCCGACGCATAGGTATGCTCCACACTGAGCGACTTGCGCCGCCGACTGGGTTTGACCGGCCGTTCATCGATGCCCCGACTGAGGTCATAAAGTCTTTGACCGAACGATCCGAAGCGGTCACATAGTTCAAACACCGTAAAACGGCGCAAGTCGGCACAGGTTTCAATACCCATACGCCGCAACTTTTCGGTGGTCACTTTGCCCACACCGTGAATTTTGTTGACCGGCAACTGCAACACAAAGTCTTCCACGCGACTGGGGGTAATCACACACAAGCCGTTGGGTTTATTCCAGTCACTCGCAATTTTGGCGAGAAACTTATTGGGCGCAACCCCGGCAGAAACGGTAATGGCGAGCCTGTCAAAAACCCGCCGCCGAATCTCTTCCGCGATTAAGGTAGCACTCCCCTGGCACTGCTCGGAGTCCGATACGTCCAGATAGGCTTCGTCCAGCGACAGCGGCTCCACCAGCTCCGTGTAATCGAAAAAAATCTCGCGAATAACTCTGGAAGCCTCGCGATATTTTTCCATGTTACCGGGCACAATGATCAAATCCGGACACATTCGCAGGGCTGTTGCCGATGCCATCGCGGATCGCACCCCAAACTCCCGGGCTTCGTAATTGCAGGTAGAGATAACCCCGCGCCGATCGGCACTGCCTCCCACCGCCATCGGGCGACCGCGTAGAGATGGGTCGTCGCGCATTTCGATAGCCGCAAAGAAGCAATCCGCATCACAGTGGATTATCTTGCGTTGCTTTTCACGCGTTCCATTCTGCATTTTTGGCTGCACTACTGGCATCACACTACTGCTTTTTACTTTCACTATCCGGCTTTGGCGGCGCTGCAGGGGTCATGGGGCCTATTCTGCCTTATAACTGTCTATACATACAGTCCAGATATCAAATATTGGTGACTGCTGCTTCTATATATAGCCAGTAACTATTATAGAAGCAGGAATGCCGATTTTTAGTGCCGCGACATCGGGCAAATCGCTATAATAGACCTACCCTCAGACATCCAGCAGAAACAGTAAATAGGTACAACTATGAGTATAGGTTCCTGGGATCCGGAAGCTGCCGATCATTCCACGCCGTTTGAATTTGATAACGGGTTGCTCGCCGAAATTATTGCGCTAGGCCAAAACGCTGGTTACGCTGAAATTGCACAGATCATTCCGCAGGATCAGCTGCAAAAGCAGAGTCGCATGATGACACTGGGCAAAGAGGCCTGGTTTCAAAAAGCAGAAGACTATAATGAAGCCGACATTATCCAGCTAATTCGCTTTTTCACTCTGGCCGAGATGAAATTACCCGGCTGGGAGGCGGGTGCAGAATCTCCAGTGGTCTGGCTGGTAAAGGTTTTGCGCAAACGCGGTACACCGCCAGATCGCGACCTCCTGTTGTGGATAAAAACCAACACCACCAACAAATTTTTACCAAACGGGGCCCTATAAAGCCCTGTTTGTAGCTTTTCCTTTTCGGACACCATAAACATAAGCCCCAAAATGGCCTGCCCAAGGCGTTTTATCGCCCCTCATTCAGTCTCCGATCCCCTCAACTAACGCAAAAGTGCCGGCAAACGGCTCAATAAGTCCTGGAGTGAGGGCGGCAACCGATAGTTATCCGAGCATTCACTGTATTTAACTACCGCATTTCCATCATTATCCACCGCAATAAGCTGTAATGCGGGAATCAATGCATCATCACCGTAACCAAGCAGAGACAACCCCAACGGCACCCGGCCCCGCAAAAGCAACCCTAACTGCTCAGCACAGCCTGCATTTTCATCTTGCCACAACAAAACCGGGAAATCGGGTAGCAATTTTTTGGCGAGGTTTGCGGAGTGAAGTGAAATGCAGACGGTTTGTATCCCGGCTTGCTCAAACGCCGACAACAGGGGGAGTAATTGCCGTAATTGAATCGCCGAAGCAGGGCTCCATAATCCATGCAGCCAAATCACCAGGTATTTTTGCCCGGATTGCAGTTTTTGCGGCTGTTGATTGGTGTCCAGAAACGAAAAATCTGGCCATTTTTTGATTTTTTTTGCCGCAGAACGTGAAACGGGCATTAACGAAGTGGTCCAATAAACGTAAACCAGCACTCCAACCAAACCGATAAAGGCTACTAACAGGGGAAAACCACGATCGCTGTCCCCCACCAAAACCATCGCAAATCCGATTAACGCGAACAGGGTAATTGTCGATTCCCGTTCATCGGCAGTGTGCAAACCGTAAAATTTTCGCCAAAGCCCAAACGCTAAAAGGGGTAAAACTGTCAGTGAAATCCCAATCCAAAGCAATGGCCGCTTAAGCCCCAATTCGAGTGTCGCGATCAAAAAAATAGCCAAATTCACAAAAATTTGCAGCGAAACGAGGGCGGATTTGATTTTATTCATGGTTTTTTACGTTTTTTTGCCGATTTTTGGCGCAAAAAAACTTGAATTTTTACGCCAAAGCCTTAACTTATACACGCTTGAAAATTCTACCGGAATTGTCAGCGATTTTTTTATAAAAAAATTGAAGACCTGTTTTCTCTTAAACAACTTTAAAACAACACTTACTATCAAGGAAGCTCTCCATGGCTGCACGTAAAAAAGTGGTAGATCCGGTCGCTCAACTCGAAGCTGAGCTGGCTAACCTGCAATCTCAACTGGAAAAGGCTCGCGCCAAGCAAGAAGCTGATGCAACCAAGGCTGCTGCCAAGCTGACTAAAGACGCTGCCAAAGCTGCTGCTCAAGCTAAAACGGCTGCCAACAAGTTGGCTGCTGCTCGCAAGAAGAAGAAAACCCCTGCCAGCGTTAAGCAAGTTGAAGCTGCCAAAGCTGCCGTTACTGCTGCCAAGGCTAAAGCTGCCGAAATCAAGCAAGCTGCTGCCGCTGCCAAGACAGAGCTGGCTGCTATCAAGGCTGCTAACAAGCGCACTACTGCCCAGGCTAAAGCTATTGCCAAGCAGGAAGCTGCTCTGGCCAAGAAGCAAAAAGAGGCTGACAAAAAAGCTGCTGCTAAAGCTAAAGTAGCTGCTAAGAAAGCGGCCGCTAAGGAGAAAGCTGCTGCCAAGAAAGCCGCTGCCAAAGCCAAAGAAGCTGCCAAGAAAGCTGCCGCTAAAGAGAAGGCCAAGCAGAAGAAAGCCGCTGCCAAGGCTAAAGAAGCGGCCAAGAAAGCCGCTGCTAAAGCGAAAGCCAAGCAGAAGAAAGCTGCGGCCAAGGCCAAAGCTGCTGCCAAGAAAACCACTGCTAAAAAGCCAGCTGCCAAGAAAGCCGCCAAACCAGCTGCTAAGCGCGCTGCCAAGAAGCCTGCTGCAAAGAAAGCCGCCAAGAAGCCTGCTGCTAAGAAGCCAGCCGCTAAAAAAGCCGCTGCCAAAAAGCCAGCTGCTAAGCGCGCTGCCAAGAAGCCTGCTGCTAAGAAAGCGGCTTAATATGATTGGCGCCCCTTCCATGGGGCGCCATCATTGCTCTCCTCTCCTTTCCCCTTATTTTCCTTTTCTAAGAAATCCTCGAATCTTCTGGCTTTATATTTCTCTTTGATGTGCCTGGAGAGTGCCAAAGCCGCACGCTATCCAGTGGTTATCTCTACCAGCAACAGGATCGGGGTCGGGGTGCTTGGGCACCCTGACCCCATAGAATGCAAGCGGCACGATGCTCAAAGGTGACCTGACCTGGAGCGGCACGGTCGGGGACGGGGTGCCTCTAGCAACCGTCCGGTTTTGGCACCAAGCAGCCACGAACTCGTTAAGGATCAAAAATGGTCTATAAAAAGCCTGGCGGGAATCTACAAACACCAGAACAAAAGAAGTACAAAAAACAATCAATCAACGACGTGCACGGATACGAATATCAAAGTCTTCTTCCGAAACATAATCGCACTCCGCCCGGTATCGCAGGTGCTGGCCCTTAAAATCTTTTGCATCAAAACTGATGAAATAACGAACATGCCCCTCCAGCGACAAATCGGGATTGGGCTTCTCCGTCGTCAACCACTCCAAATTCCGCATATTCGTCGTCCGACGCTCCAGCGCCTGCTCACATAACAGCCAAAAATGTGTCTGGCGGGCCAACTCAGCTTCCACACGTTCACGCTCCAAACGAGCCGCTTTCTCCTGGCGTAATTCCGCAAAGGACTTAGTCTCAGACGGATTTCGAGAGTCCACCACCTCTTGAGAAATGCCATCGATCAGCAGCGCAAAGCTCCGCCGCTGCGGATTTCGGCATATAAACTTGAAAATGGGGCGCTGTTTGCTGCTCAAGCCCTCATGCAAGCTGCCGCTGATAATGCTCTCGCAACTTTCCGCCTGCGTCTCCACCAGCTCAGCTGCCTTGCTCAGATCGCTCATGTGCGCCCGATAACTGACCGGCAGCCACAAGCGGCTATCCGGTACCGCCTGTACATCTGCCACGGGTAAAAGCCCCGACAACGCCGTCACCAACGGCACACCCGTCAACATCGTCACAACACGAGGAGATTGTCTTTTCATATTATTCTTTCACGAGGACAAAGTTATCAGGCATCACGCGGGGTGTTGCGACCAGCTCGCAACAGGGCAACAAGTCGCTGCGCCCCCGGTTTTACATAGACTGCCGCCAGCTGTCGCAAGCGGCCAGGCATCACCAGCATGACAGGCGTCACCAACAGGGTCAACAGGGTAGAAAACACCAGACCATAAACAATGGCGCTGGCCAGAGGCACCCAGAAAGAGGCGATGACGCCGCCCACTTCCACCGTGCGCCCGATTAAATCAACACTCACATTGGTGGCGATAGGCAGCAATCCCAACACCGTAGTAGCCGTGGTCAGAAACACCGGTCGCAAGCGTTGGGTACTGGCCATCACCACAGCCTGGACAGGGCTCAAGTGGCTATGCAACCGCCGCACGTGATTGTAGGTATCAATCAAAACAATATTGTTGTTCACCACAATCCCCGCCAAAGCCACGATACCCACCCCGGTCAGGATCACACTGAATGTAGACTGGGTCAGAAGCAGCCCCAGCAACACACCTGCCGTGGACATAATCACCGCCGAAAGGATCAACAGGCCCTGGTAAAAGCTATTGAACTGGGTGACCAGCAGCACAAACATCAGGAACAGTGCAAAGGAAAAAGCCACCGACAGAAATGCCGAAGATTTGGCCTGCTCCTCATTGGCGCCGCGGTATACCACTCCCACTTCAGGATCCAGCGGGTTGGCAGTCAACCAGGCTTGCACCTTTTTAACCATATCATCCGCCAACACGCCCTCTTCCACATCCGCCTTGACCGTCATCACAGGAATACCGTCAATCCGCTCCACCTTGTCCACTTTAGGCTTGGCGACACGACTGACAAAGCTGCTGATTGGGACAGGCCCCTGATGAGTATTGACCCGCAGATAGTCCAGCGCCTGAATGCCGCGGGCATCCTCCGGGTAGCGCACGCGTATATCCACTTCTTCATCGGCATCATCCGGACGGTATTCCCCCACCTTGACGCCGTTGCTCACCAGCTGCACCGCCCTTCCGACCTCAACGACATTGGCGCCCATTTGTGCCGCCAGGCCGCGATCCACTTTCAATTCCCACTCCACGCCAGGCAGGGGAGAACTGTCCCAAACGTCGCGCAGGCCTTCCATGCGTTTAAGTTGATCGCGGAGGTAATGGGTGGCAGCCAGCAGTTTTTCATGGTCGTAGGATTCGAGCTGCAATTGCACTGGCTTGCCGACCGGCGGCCCCCCTTCCATCGCCTTGGCATTGACGATAATACCTGGCATATCTGCAGTGCGCTCTCGGATTTCGGCAAACACCGCGTAGCTGGAGCGACCCAAGGTAGACGGATCCTCGAGCTCCACCAGGATTGTGCCAATCTGGTCCTTGGCCCGATCAGAGCCGTTATCAAAGCCACTGGTGCCACTGATCGCATAGGTCACATCCACGCCTGGCACTTGCAGCGCGCGTCGTTCAACCGCCTGAACGAGTTCACGACTCTCATCCACTGACAGGTTGCCCTGGGCGCGCACACTTACCATGCCATACTTTTGCTCGGCATCATTAAAAAACTCGATACCCGCATTAAACATCCCGAAACCGACAAAAATCGATACCAGCACCAACAGTGCAGCCAGAAAAGTCACCACCGGCCGCCGCAGCACTGTCGCCAGCAAGCGCGCATATGTACCGGTTATCCCAGGCAGGTCGAGCACGGAGTCGGTTTCCAGGCTGCGCAGATAACGCTGCACTCCGGGTTCCATTTTGCTTTTGCCCATTAGTGAGCCAATGACCGGCGCAAAGAACAAGGCGTACAGCAGCGACCCCACCAGCACGGAAAACACCGTGACCGGCATATAACGCATAAACTCACCGGCCACCCCCGGCCAGAACATGATTGGCAGAAACGCGGCCAGGGTGGTGGCCGTGGAGGCAGCTACCGGCCAGAACATCCGTCTGACCGCGATTTGGTATGCGGCCCGGCTGCTCATGCCTTCTGCCATTTTACGATCGGCAAATTCGGTAATCACAATGGCGCCGTCGATCAGCATACCCAGTGCCAGCAGCATGCCGAACATCACCATAAAGTTGAACGAGAAGCCCAGGTAATTAAGGAAGATACAGGCAAACAGGAGTGAGAACGGTACCGCCATCCCTACCAACAAGCCGGAGCGAAAACCCAGCGCGGAGACCACGATGACCATAACCAAGGCCATGGCAGTCACGATATTGCCCTGCATCTCATCAACCATGCCACGGGAAAAGTCGGACTGATCCATCACAAAGCCGACCTCGATGTTGCCCGGCAGTGCAGGCAGTTCTTCCGCTACCAGCGCGCGCACACTGGCCGACACTTTTATGGCGTTAGCACCGGCTCTTTTTTTTACGTCCACGGCAATCGCACGTTTACCGTTAACACTGGTAAAACCGCTGGCGTCCTTAAAGGTACGGCGAATCTCGGCCACCTCCCCCAAGGTCACCACGCCTTCACGGGTGGATTTGATGGGCAGCTGATACACATCGGCGCGCGTTTCAATCAGGCTGGGCACTTTCAGGGAAAAGCGTCCGCCGCCGGTTTCCAGCTCTCCCGCCGGCACCAGTAAGTTATTGCCCACTACAGCATTGATCAACTCATCGCTGGTAATGTTGTAGTGCTCCAGTCGCGCCGGGTCGATCAGGGCTTCCACCACTTCTTCCCGATGCCCCACCAGGTTCGCTGACAGGACATCGGGCTCGGTTTCGATCTTGCGTTTTAGCCGCTGGGCTGCGTTAAACAGGTCCCGTTCCAACACCCCCTCACCGGAAACGGTGACTACCACGGCGGGAAAATCGGATGCGGAGATCTCTTTAACCACCGGCTCCTCCGCATCGGACGGCAGCTCGGCTTTGGCCCTGTCGACCGCTTCCCGCACCTCGTCGATGGCGACATCCATATCAATGCCAGTCTCAAATTCGACAATCACATAAGCCAGCGACTCACGTGACGTGGCCGTAATTTCTTCCAGTCCTTCAAGGGTACGCAACTCTTTTTCCAGCGGGCGCACCAACAAGCGGGCACCGTCTTCCGGAGAAACCCCATCGAGGTACACTTGCACAAAAACAATGGGCACCGTGACGTCTGGGTCTGTTTCGACCGCCATATTACTTCGGCTTGCCACCCCGGCAATCAATATCAACAACAGAATACAAAAGGTACTGCGGTAGCGACCGACCGCTGCGTCGAGAAGGTTCATAACTGCGCGGCACTCAATCCTTGCTGATCAGCAGACAGGGCGCTTTGCGGTTCCAGTTTTTTGGCCTCCTGCTCTTGTTCGGCGGGGCTGTCCACCACCTGTTTAACCGGCACAGCCGAAGGGGGTTCTTCTAAAGAGACCGCCACCTTTTCCCCGGGAATCACATACTCCTGGCCAACCGTGATCAGGCGGGTCGTTTCAGGCAACCCCGTCACCCAGACGCCGTTGCGATCGTCTCCCACCAAGGTCACCGGCATGTATTGTACCCGGTCATTGTCGTCCAAAATTCGAACCCCCACTTCACCGGCATCATTCAGAGTCAACACCGACCCCGTCACCAAGTGAGCAGCGATTTCGCCGGTGGGAATGGTCAAATGTGAGGTGATACCGCCGTGCAGGGCAAAATCCGGGTTGGGCACTGCGACTTCCACACGAAAGGTCCGAGTCACTTCATCGGAACTGCGACTGACAAACCGCACCTGCCCCTCTACTTGCTGCCCCGTCGCCAACTGTGCCTGAGCGTTACCACCGCGTGGAATCCGCCCCACTTCGGCTTCCGATACCTGCCCACTGATTACCAGCGGATTCAAGTCGAGCACCGTTGCGCAGATATCGCCACGCTGAATCAGGTCTCCCACTTCGACCGCACGGTCATTGACGACCCCGTCAAACGGCGCGCGAATTTTCAGCTGCGCCAGATCCAGCTGCCGCCGCTTTAAATCTGCCTTGGCCGATTCCAGCCTGGCTTTGGCACTGGCAATCGCGGTTTTGGACTGATAGCCCCCCGACTTCAAACGCAGGGCACCATCGTATTCAAGCTGGGAAGAGGCCACTGCCGCACGCGCCTCCGCTAAACGCAACTGGCGGTCTTCGACCGCCAATTCGCAAATGACGTCCCCCGCCTTAACTGTGGCGCCCTCCTGCACGGGGACTGCAACCACCTGCCCGCCAATCTCGGCCCGCACATCAACCCGGCGATTGGCTTCTGTGCGGGCCCGCACGGCAACGGCAGTGGGAAAGGCCTGGGCGCGGATAGGACGAGCGCTGACCAGAGTCAACTCCGACGCCGCCCGCTCACTACCCGTGACGACCGGCTCACTGTCAACCCACAGTCCTGAAAACAGCCACAAAGACATCACAGCGGCAAAAATGGCCGCCATACGGTAGTTCCGGGTATTCCACACGACTTGGAGTAATTTCATAAATAAAATAATCAAACACCCACTCTACGCAGGGTTGACGAGCATTCAAGATAATAAATGTAAAGTAGAACAATGGTACCGTTTTTAGGGCCAAATTGGCACCGCTGATACGGTGGCGCCAGGCTTCCAGAGCCGCCAGCAACGGCCCTATCCCTTCGGAGCATAGGTAGTGCCGCTGGCGCGCAAAAGCACTATTGCTCTGCGGCTGAAAAGGGCGCCACAAGGATTCACACACTTGCAGTCGGCGCTGAAACATGTAGAGTAGTTAGCTTATAAACGGACACAGAACTTATAACCAAAAACCAAAATACAATAATAAGTAAATAAGAGCGATAAAAACGATATGACTTGGCACACTGCCTCCAGGCAGGCCCCCCAGCCAGCCTCTTGGCTCTTTTTGACGCTGCTATTCCTGTCGACCCCCTTATCTGCAGAGCCCCTGATGAATGGCCTGGCTGCGCATTCTGAACTGGGGAAAGAACATTTTATTGCTGCCCTGTACACCGATACCCTCAGCACCACGCCCAAAACACTGCTAAGCGCCAACGAGCACAAACGTATGGAGCTGCGCATCACCGCCAAACGCATCTCTAACCGCCGTATGAACAGCCTTTGGATTGAGGGCATGGCGATCAATGTACCAGGCAGCCTACTGACCAAACATGCCGAAAATATGGTCAAGTTAACCAGCATGTTCCGCGGCAAACTGATGGCCGGCGACATTCTCTCCATCGCCGTCGCCCCCGGTAAAGGCACGTCGGTGACACTGAACGGGGTAGAGTTGGGCCGTATCCAGGCCGACGGCTTTTTTGAGCTGCTGCTGCGCACCTGGATTGGCAGTGTTCCCTTATCATCGGACTTTCGCGATCAGATCCTGAGGGCCGGCGATGTCGATCAGGATCTTTTGGCTCGCTACGATGCCATAGGCCCCGAAACCGAGCGTGTTGCTACGGTCAAAGCCTGGGTAAAACCCCAACCCAATGCCAAACCCAAAACCTCCACCCAACAGATTGCCAGAGCTCCCTTACCCCAGGTTGCTCCACCAACCCTGCTGACCGCTCCAACTGTCGAGATGCCCGCTCCGGCTGAGCCCCCCGCCGTGCTGGCAGCAACCAACGAGCCCCGGACTAAACCAGAGGCCGATGCCGGCATAGCTGCGGCCGAAAGTACTCCAACAGAAGAGCTAGAACAGGAAGAGGAGGCGCCTCAACTCACCGCCGAGACCCTGCTGAATCGCCAGCTCTATCACTCCAAGTTGCTGAAGTGGACCTACAAATACCTGAGTTACCCGCAGCGAGCCCTCAAACGCGGACAGCAGGGCAGCGTGCGCCTGTCCGTGACCATCGATCGGGGGGGTAATGTGCAGAAGGTTACTGCAGTCGAGGAGTCACGTTTTGCCCTGCTCAACCGTGAAGCCATGGGCGCCGTCAAGCGGGCAGAGCCATTCCCCCCTGTGCCAGACACGGTTTACGGCGAACAGTTTGAATTCTCACTGCCTATTGTTTTCCGGCTGCCCAAATAGGAACCGCGTTTAACAGCCCTGGAGCAATTAATAAACAGTCGCCAGGCGCTCGGAGATCACCTTTTTAATACCGTCTGTTTCCAGGCTGGAGAGGTGTTGCAACCGATCCAGATGCAGACAGTGCAAATGAAGGCAAGGGGTCTGTGCATCCATCTCCCGCAAATCGCCTTTGATAAGCACCGGCAGTAACGGGCTGGTCTTGGGGCGCTGTTGATTGATAACCCGCAAGCCTATTTGCAGGGGCACCTTGCGGTAGCGGGTTTTGCCACTGCGAAAGGGGATGGTCAAAAACAACTGCATCCTGCCCTCATGCTCCCCCGGTATCACGTGCAAACCCGTGGCAGCGATCGCTTTATCGGAGATATTGTGATAGGTGTCGTGGTGGGCATAAGGATTAGGCAGAATCACCAGTTTGCGGCTTTCTTCTTTGGGAAAGAAAATATTGTAGTTGGTGTAGAGCTGTTCCACCGCTCCCGAGTAGACACAGAGCTTGTTTTCAAACCCCATGACAAAGTCGATCGCCTGCTGTCGCCGGTTAAACGAATCCAGCTCCCAGACGAGGTCTTTGTTTTCTGTTGCCAGTTCTATCGTTTCCACGATATGCCCCCGATTTCCGGCTACCGCCAGATCCCTTTCCCACTTACCTGATCTTAATTCTAGCGCTTAAAACACGTCTGGCTAAGATAAAAAAATTATAACGCTGACGAAATCTATGCACAGATCAATAGGTTACGCGCGGGAGACCACAGCTTACAGTTGTAGGATCAAAACACTCCGAGAGGTGCAAATGAGCCACTAAGCCTGATAGAAGTTTACGGTTTTAAATTCCTCGAACTCCCCCAAATCAGGCAGGGTTACTGCCTGCATGCTGCCGGTGTGACGATAGCCTGGCTCATTAAAGTTTCTGACCCGGGAGTCAGCAATAATCACTCGCTTAGCCTTTTGCCGAAACAGTGGGATCAGGGGTTTGTTATCCCAATCGTAGAGTACATCTGCAGCCAATAGCAGATCCACAGGTTCGTCGAGGGCAAACAGATCGTCCAGCATCTCCAGCTGCACTCCGTTCAGCTGTGCATTGGCCTGAGCAGCATCCAGGGCATAGGCATCCAGGTCACAGGCGATGACCCGGGCCGCTCCTGCCCGCGCAGCGGCTATTGCCGCGACACCGGAGCCACAACCGAAGTCGAGCACGGTTTTTCCGGCCACCATTGCCGGGTGCTCCCAGAGATAGCGGGCCAATGCCTGGCCACTGGCCCAACAAAAAGACCAATAGGCGGGCTCCTCAAACACGGCACTGATGGTTTCTTCCGACAACCGGGCGCCCATGACATCAGGATCGATTAACCACAAACAAAGCTCCGGCAGTAACGGTAGCGGGAATTTCCTGAGTTCGCCGTGGGGCAGAGTTTGTTTCAGGTTTGCCAGTATCTGCTGGCGCTCAGTCGAGGCTGTCAACATGGATTCACTTGATCGTTTTATTCATACAATGTGTCGCACTCTACGAAAAAGGCCGCCCCTCTACAAGGGCGGCCCCAGTATAGATTCCGCAGTTGTCTAAGTAATAGCGAAGGATCGAGTTGACGACAGATGATACCGGCTAGTTAATGGACAGATATCCTGCGTGGTGGAGAACTGGCCTCCTCGGCAAACGGCATTTCGATGGTCAGTACACCCTGCTGATAGTTGGCATCATTGTCGACATCAGACACCTTGCGTTTTGGCAGGGTAATACGGCGCTCGAAAGTACCGTAGGCAATTTCTGAAAAGAAGTAGTGCTGAATATCGTCGGTATCTGCAGTCTGCCAGCTTTTTTCACCGCGAATGACCAGCTCATTGCCATCCACAGCCACCTGCAGGGCATCGGACTTCAAACCAGGCACCTCTAGCCGAACCACTAACCGGTCTCCCATGTCATACATGTCAGCTGCCAGCAAGCCCCATTCATTGAATTTACCATCACCGTGGGATTCCGGACGCTTGGCTTCCGGCTTAAATGCTACCAAAGCCTGGTTGGCCCTTTGACGGAAATGATTCCACTGATCAGTAAGTCCATGCCAGGCACTCTCCCATTCATTGCGCACATAATTGAGAACTTCTTGTGTTTTCATGGCCATACTCCGGGGACTTTACAGCTGTTTTTTTGAAGGCCCACTAAGCATAGACCAAGCCAAGGCGATTCTATGCCAAGGCTTTGAACTGATTTTTTATAAGCCGGGACAATAAAGTAACTGTAAACTCTTATTGACACTCTTGTTGTGTGCCAGCGCTGCGCGAGGCCTTCGGATTACGAGTGCCTGCCCCCAACATAATGCCAATCCAGCGTGTATCCTCAAAGCTCTCCAAAGCGATCTTGACGGTCATGGTCAAGGGGACTGACAGCAACATGCCGACCGGCCCCAACACCCACCCCCAAAACACCAGCGATAAAAACACGATCAGGGCTGCCAGATTAAGACCGCGGCCCATTATCCGCGGCTCCAGCACATTGCCAATACCCACATTGACCACCAAAAAGCCTAACGCCGCCAACAGCGCACTGCCTCCCCCCAACTGCACCAGCGCCAACAACACCGCTGGAACAGCCGCCAGGATTGATCCCAGGGTTGGTACAAAATTGAGCAAAAAGGCCAACAGGCCCCAGAGCACTGCATAGTCGACACTAATCACCATTAACCAGACCATAATCAATACCCCTGTGGCAAAACTCAACAGGGTTTTGATCGCCATATACTGGTTGACGCTGTCGGTGAAGCGGCCTATCGCCTCAAGGCTTTTCGCCGAACCGCCAGTGGCGCGCCGCAGCTTGTCGGAAAACGCCACCTCTTCCGCGAGAATAAAAATCACCGTCAAGAGGATCAAAAAGGCGTTAGTCATCACATTCCCAAACGAGGCCAGGGTATTGCCGGCCAACGCCAATGCCGCACTCGGATTAAAAGCTTCCCTCCATTGCGCCGGCTCCACCGGCACTCCCAAGGCCGCCAGGCGCTGTTGCCAACCGGTGCTGAGAGTTTGCAAGCGCGCCTGATATTCCGGTAAATCGCCGCGAAAACTGTTGATAGACGCCCCCACCACCACCGCAATAATAAATCCGATGATGGCGATCACGCCGATAACCAACAAAATGGCCAAGCCGTTAGGCACCCCCCGTTTTTTTAACCAGCCCAGGGGCGGCGAACAGATCACAGCAATAAACAGCGACAACAGAAACGGCACCAATAGCTCTTCCGCCGCTCGCATGCCGGCAACCACGACAATAAAAGCAGCCATCAGCAACAGGAACCGGGCAATAGGTGAGGCTTCTCCAGGCATGGGCACTCCCTGTCTCCAATATCAAAGTCAGTTATTCCGGTGGCGAAAGTCTCGCCTCGGCCTGCAATTCTTCCAGAATCACGCGCAACTCTGCAATCCCTTTTTTGCTAAACAGGTAGGGGGGACGCGCATTTCCCGTATATTCGCGCTCTTCAATCTCTATACAGCGCAAGCGAACCGCTTCGAGGGCTTCATCGTGTCGCAACGGAATCGCGGTAAATACACTCCAGTCGTTTTCCGTCGCCTTTCCCTCTGTAACCATGATCAGTAAACAGATAATGTTGTCGCGTTGCAATTGATAACGAGGTGTTCTGACTTTTATCAGGACAATCAGCACCGATAATATGACAATAAAAGTCAAGACCAGAGTAACCAGCATCGGCGACGGGTTTATCATCTAAGGCTGGCGGTGGGAATCATTTTCCGCACCTGGCCCCAACGGCTGACCATAGCTGAACTCCACGTAATTGCCATTGGGATCGCGCAAGCCGCAGTAGTAACCAACCGGGTAGGGCTCTTGTCGCGGTTCCCAAACAAGACAACCCTGCTCCTGGGCTTTTATCGCTATAGCATCCACCGCCCCCTTACTTTCCAGCGCAAAGCCAAAGTGACGGTAATCATTGGCGGGTAACGCCAGGTCACGGCCGCCATTCATCATCACAAAGATAAAATCGGTTTCACGTCCCGGCTCAGCCATCCACACAATACGCTGTCCCGCGCCCGCCGTCGTTTCCGCTCGCCGCTCGCGGGTAATTACCATGCCGCAAAAGTCGCGATAGAAGTCGATGCACGCTTCGATATCAGTGACGTGCAATGCAATATGGGTGATCCTTGGATACATAGACAGCCCCCAGCGATGTTATGGCTTTACCCATAAGTATAGCGCCTGGGGGCAAAAGGCTTGGATTGAACTTCAGTGCTCGCGAGTAGCCCGGAACTGTACGTCCGGATAGCGCTCTTCGCTCAGGGTGAGATTGACGCGGGTCGGCGCCAGGTATGTCAGGTGACCGCCTCCATCAACGGCTAGATTATCAGCACACTTGCGCTTAAACTCGTCGAACTTTTTCAGGTCGTCACATTCAACCCAGCGCGCAGTATTGACGTTCACCGGCTCGTAAATGGCCTCCACCTTGTATTCGTCCTTCAAACGGTAGGCCACCACTTCAAACTGCAACACGCCAACGGCACCGACAATAATGTCGTTGTTCTTTTGCGGGAAAAATACCTGGGTGGAACCCTCTTCAGACAACTGTTGCAAGCCTTTTTGCAGCTGTTTGGTTTTCAGCGGATCCTTGAGGCGGATACGGCGGAAGAGTTCCGGAGCAAAATGGGGAATACCGGTAAATTTCAGCGCCTCCCCCTCGGTAAAGGTATCGCCGATCTGAATCGTCCCGTGGTTGTGCAAACCGATAATATCGCCGGAAATCGCCTCGTCCACGGCGCTGCGATCACCCGCCATAAAGGTCACCGCATCGGCGATTTTCACATCCTTGCCAATGCGCACATGCCGCATTTTCATACCCTGGCGATAGGTGCCGGAGCAGACGCGCATAAAGGCGATGCGATCCCGGTGCTTGGGGTCCATATTGGCCTGAATCTTAAACACAAAACCGCTGAATTTATTCTCGTCAGCCTCGATGGGCCGCTCTTTGGCAGCCCTTCCCTGGGGGGTCGGGGCCCACTCCACAAAACCGTCCAGCATTTCGCGCACACCGAAGTTGCCCAGGGCAGTTCCAAAAAACACCGGCGTCATGCGCCCGGCCAGGTACTCTTCCAGGTCAAATTCGTGGGTAGCGCCGCGCACCAGCTCGATCTCTTCACGGATATCTTCCGCATAGCTGCCCAACAGCTCGGTGGCCTCGTCACTGTCGATCCCCTGGATCTGGATGTCGTCGGGGATGGTATGACCCCTCCCCTGCTGAAACACGTGAATGGTGTCGGTATAGAGGTTGTAAACGCCTTTAAATTCCTTGCCCATACCCAGGGGCCAGTTGATGGGCGCCGCGGTGATTTTTAATACCTCTTCGATTTCGTCCATCACCTCGATGGGGTCGCGAATATCGCGATCCATTTTGTTGACAAAAGACAGAATCGGGGTGTCCCGCAAGCGGCACACATCCATCAGTTTAATGGTGCGGTCTTCCACACCCTTGGCGCCATCGATGACCATCAACACTGAATCCACAGCGGTCAGGGTGCGGTAGGTATCCTCCGAGAAGTCCTCGTGTCCCGGGGTGTCCAGCAAGTTAACGGTGCGCCCCTTGTAGGGGAACTGCATTACCGAAGAGGTCACGGAGATGCCCCGCTCCCGCTCCATGCTCATCCAGTCTGACTTGGCGTGGGGCCCCTTTTTACCTTTAACGGAACCCGCCACCTGCAAGGCATTGCCAAACAGCAGCAGCTTTTCCGTAATGGTGGTTTTACCCGCATCCGGGTGGGAAATAATGGCAAAGGTGCGCCGTTGGTTGATCTTACTGGTAAATTCTGTATTGGCCATTCAGTTACTATCCTATCTCGGCGCTGGTCTAAACCGCTCTATTATACCGGCTCAGACCGGTGGTTTTAAGGGAACAGGCGCTGAAAGGAGAGCCAAGCCCGTTTTCAGGGGATATACTGAATAGAGACTGGAAACCTTGGAGCCCCGCTGTCGCCACCCATGTCTATCCTCCAGCGCTTTTGCCTGCGATCACCGCTAGCGGGCATCGTTCTCTGCCTCGCCAGCTGCGTCTCAACCCCAGGCCTGATTCGCGATCAGACGCTTAAGGCAGCTGTAGAGACCGGATTTCAAGCTGAGGTTATCGATACGCCAGACTTTCAACTTTTCAGCCTGAGGCGCACCGGGCCTGGAAAACTGCTGCGGATCTATCTCGAAGGCGATGGCCACGCCTGGCAGAACCGCTACCGACCGTCACCCGATCCCACCCCCCACAACCCGATAGCCTTGCGCCTGGCGATCCGAGACCCAAGCCTCTTTCCGATCGCTTATTTGGCCAGACCCTGTCAGTACCAACCGCTCCCCCGGCAGCCAGCCTGCAAACCGTCATTATGGACCGACGAGCGTTATGGACTCGCTGTTATTCAAGCGGTCAACAGGGGCGTTAATGACCTGAAACAGCGCACAGGTGCAGAATGGGTTGAGCTGGTGGGCTTCTCCGGTGGCGGCACCATAGCCCTGCTGGTGGCCCGTGGGCGGCAGGACGTGGTAGGCGTGCGGACCGTGGCCGGCAACCTGGCGGTGGCCGCCTTTACCCAACACCACGGCGTAAGCCCCATGAGCGGCTCGTTGGACCCAGTGGATTTCACGGACCAATTGGAGAAACTGCCTCAGCTTCACGCCCTGGGGGCAGCGGACAAGGTAGTGCCACCGGAACTCGGCCAACGCTACCTGGAAGCGTTTGAGCAGCACCGGTGCATTCGCTTGGTAGTACAGACAGACGCTGAGCACAGCAAGGGCTGGCTGGAACATTGGCCCGGATTGCTCTCGCAGCCGTGGCCCTGTATGCCCAGCCCGGCTCATCAAGATTCCGCTAATTTTGAGCGGACACCCTAAAAGGGTCCCTATGTACTAAGCGCAACTGTTTGTTCAGTGATTGACACTGCTCAAGTGGGCTATACGCCGAGACATCCAGCCATAGGCGAGCAGACCCACCAGCAGATTGGCAGCGGTGGTCGCCCCAAACAAACCGGTCAATCCCCACAATGTCTGCCCGACCCAGGCCAGTGGCAAGTACACCCCCAATACGCGGGCAAAAGAGATAACCATCGCCGGATGCGGCATACCCAGGCCGTTAAACACGGCATTGACGGACATTACCAACCCATAGGCGCCGTAGCTGATAGGTACCAGTGACAAATAGGTCACTGCAATTGGCAGCACTTCGGAAGAGTCGCTAAACAGCGCCGCCAGAGGTTCGCCCACCAACCACAACAAGACTGCCAACAATAATCCGAAAACGAGACAGAACCGCGTTATCACCAACTTCACTTCTTGCAGGCGCTCAATTTTGCCCGCCCCCAGGTTTTGCCCGCAAAAAGGGCCCACCACCCCGGAGAGTGCATAAAATACGATCAACGCCAGAGGCTCGATGCGCAGAGCCACCCCCAAACCCGCCACGGCCGAAGTACCGTGCATGGCGACCAGAGCCACAACCACGCCACTGGCTAACGGAATAATCACATTGGTGATCATCGCCGGCACACCGACGTGTACAATCCCACTCCAGGACTGCTTGACCTTCCGCCAACCCACCAGCGGATTGACCAGCATGTGCAGGCGCCCATGCAGCACATAAAACGCCACCACCAGGGTAAAGGCCCGGGTGACCAGCGTAGCCAGGGCAGCGCCCTGGAGTTCCAGCCGCGGAAATCCCCACAGGCCAAAGATCAACAATGGGTCCAGCAGCACATTAAAAATCGCGGCGGCGCCCATCAAATACCCCTGGATATGGCTCATTCCCATGGCCCGTAACGCAGCCAGAGAGACTTGGGGCACCATCAGAAAGGGCGCACTGAAATACCAGATCTCCATATAGTCGCGCACCAAAGGTAACAGTGCCGGCGTTGCCCCCAACAGACTAAACAGTGGCTCAATCGTCAACCACCCCAGGGCACTCACCGAAATAGAGATCAAGCTGGTCAGACTGACAGCATCGGTGGCAAGACGACGGGCTTTTTGCTGGTCGCCGCTGCCGATGGCCCGGGATACCGCCGACGAAGTCCCCGCCCCGAGGCCAATGGCGATACTGGTCAGCACCATCACCACCGGAAAGGTAAAACTCATGGCCGCCAGCTGGTTATCCCCCAGCTGCGCCACAAAGAAGGTATCGACCGCATTAAATGACATGGTTGCCAGCAAGCCCCATACCATGGGCATGGCCATGGTCCGCAGGTGTTGGGAGACGGAGCCCTGGATCAGGGTGGCGTGGAGAGCTGGAGCCATGGGGGGAGGTAACTGCCTGTCAAGAATAGGGGCGGGGGAGTATACCACTTCCAGCCATAGGTCGCGGATTTAATCCCCTGTCCTACCAGTCACTGGGAGTCTGCGACAATATGTCACATACCGCCAGACCGCCTTTTTACATACTATTACACTCACAAATCCGGGGGATCACAGCAACTCGAAACAAGAGCGAAGATTATGACCAAACGTCACGCACTGGCAGCAGCCATCGGCCTGATCACCTCATCCACAGCCTTACTTTCAGTCGCTGAGAACGGCGAGGTACCTGAGGTCAAAGTCCAGGCGGAGCGGGAGGGATTAAACCTCCAGTACAGCCAGGACACCGCATCGTTACAGGGGGCGGATAGCGCGGAACTGTTGAATCGTCTGCCAGGTGCGGCCGTTAATAGCAACGGCCCTTTGAGTGGTATCGCTCAATACCGGGGAGCCTATGGGGATCGAGTCAGCGTCCACATCAACGGCGCTCACTTTGTGGGCGGCGGTCCCAATGCCATGGATACCCCGCTTTCCTATGCGCCGGGCACACTTCTCAAAGAACTCAGCGTTACCCGTGGCATTGCCCCAGTCAGCGTCGCTCAGGAATCCATTGGCGGCCATATGCAGGCCAGCCTGCAACGGGGAGAGTTTGGCCAGGGCGATGAATTTAAAACCCGCGGCCAATTGCACAGCCGTCTCAGCAGTCACAACCAGGGCACCAGTAGCAGCGCCCTGTTTTACAGCAGCAACCAGCACCACAAACTCGGCGCCAGCATCAGCTACGACCACGGCGATGACGCCAAATTTACTGACAGCGACAAGGTCAAAAACAGCTTTTACGAGCGCGATCGTTTCGATCTGTTTTACGGTTTCCAGAGTGACGATTCCGGTTTCAACCTGAATCTTGCCCGGAACAACACCGGCGACACCGGCACCGCGGCTCTGCCCATGGATATCCGCAGCATTGACACAGATCTGATCAATACCGACTTTTACACCCAACTGGGCGAAACCAAACTGTCCGTCAAGTTGTCCTACAACGACGTTGACCACACCATGGATAACTTCACTCACCGCACTGCACCGAGCATGGTGATGATGATGGGCGGCATGCCCATGAGTATGCCAATGAATCGACTCAATACCGCAGACGGTAGCAACCTGTCCTACAAAATTCAACTGCAAACGCCCCTGACCAACGGCGAGCTGCGCCTGGGTTTCGACAGCAGCGACAGCGAACACAACGCCCTGATCACCGACCCCACCAATGCCATGTTTTTTGTGGAAAACTTTAACAATAGCCAGCGCCAGGTCCTCGGCAGTTTTGTAGAGTGGCAACTGGAAACCGGTCAATGGCTGTTGGAGACAGGGGTGCGCTACAACCGTATTCGCAGCGACAGCGATGCGGTAAATTTTGCCGGCATGATGGGCATGATGGGCAGCAACGCTACTCAGCTGGCGAACGCCTTTAACAACGCCGACCGCAGCCGCAACGATGGCAATCTGGACCTGGTGGCCATGCTGGCCTACCAGTTCGATCGCCATACTACCTTGAACCTGGGTCTGGCCCAGAAAAGTCAGGCACCCTCCTATCAGGAGCGCTATTTATGGCTTCCGTTACAGGCGACGGGTGGCCTTGCGGATGGTCGCAACTATATCGGCAATCTGAACCTCGACAGCGAAGAAGCCCATGAACTAACCTTGGGTGTCGACTGGCAAGCGGCCGCTGTTTATCTCTCTCTACAGACTTTTTACCGGGATGTGGACAACTATATCCAGGGCACAGCTGTGAGCGACATGAGCCTGACCATGGCCGCCAATATGGTCTCCAACATGATGCCCGGCAACCGGGATGCCTTACAATTTAACAATGTGGGGGCCAAGCTCTACGGTGCCGATATGGCCTACGGCAAACAACTGGCGGATCACTGGCGCCTGGATGGCAACATAAGCTATGTACGCGGCAAACGTACAGATGTGAGCGATAACCTTTACCGCATCGCCCCCTTAAATCACCGCCTGACGCTGACCTATAGCGCAGATAGTTATCAACTCAGCCTGGAGTCGGAACTATTTGCCGGACAAAATCACGTCGCCGACTTTAACGGCGAAAGCGAAAGTGGTGGTTACGGCCTGGTAAACCTGCGCGGCCAATGGCAATTCAGCCCGGCCCTGAAACTTTCGGCCGGCATCAACAACCTGTTCGACAAGGCACACGCCAACCATCTGGCAGGTTTTAATCGCATTGCCAACAGTGATATCGCCCGAGATGAACGCATTAACGGTGCCGGTCGCAGCCTGGTAGCCGGCATCAATTACCTCTGGTAGCGGCTGCCGAGACTTTTCCCAGGCTCATAGTGAAGGGGGGTACTTGCCTCATTTTTCTGTTAAAGGGATATCGGGTAAGTGAGTCACTGCCCGAGCCGCGTATTGCCGTTAGTGGTAATATGCACATTATGCACACACGAACGCTGAGCCTTTCCGCTCCGACCCAAAACCTGCAGCGCCTGGTGATCATCCGCAGCCTCTTGATCCTCGGCCTCTGCGGAACTTTTGCAACGGCCTACTGGGGTATGCAGTTAATGCTGCCCTATCAGACACTGCTCCTTCTGCTGGCAGGTTTGACCGCCATCAATGCGGTCACCTGGTTGCGTATCCACAAACCGTGGCCGGTTACCGAATGGGAATTTCTGTCACAACTGGTGGTAGACATTGCCAGCATCTGGCTGCTGCTCTATTTTGCCGGCGGTGCCAGCAACCCCTTTGTCTCCTATTTTCTGGTGCCACTGAGCATCGCCGCTGCTACCCTGCCGTGGACACTAACCGCCATTACCGCCCTGCTGGCACTCGGCGCCTACACGCTTCTGCTTTATTACCATGTGCCGCTGCCCGACCTGGCTCCCCCCGACAGTCATCAGCACCACAGTGCCCAAAGCGGCTTTAACCTGCATATCTTGGGTATGTGGTTTAACTTCCTGGTCAGTGCCGCCCTTATCACCTACTTCGTATCTCAAATGGCGGCGGCGATTCGCGAGCAACAACGACAACTGGCCGAGCATCGCGAAGACGAATTGCGCGATGAGCAATTGATGGCGGTAGCGACCCTGGCGGCGGGCACGGCTCATGAACTGGGCACACCTCTGTCAACCATGAAAGTGCTGCTTAAAGAGATGCAGGATGACTACGGCCAAGGCACTGAAATCGATACGCCCGCTAACAGCGCAACAGTGACCAACCTGCAGAGCGATCTGGCGCTATTACAACAACAGTTGTCTCACTGCACTGAAACATTAAAGCAGCTGGTGCACAAAGCGGAACAAACCAAAGACGGCGCCATAGAGGCCATCGACATTCGCCAATTTTGTGAGGCACTGCTGGAGCGTTGGCAGATTATGCGACCCGAGGTAAAACCCGCCATCCACTTTGCCGCCGAGTGCCCGGAACTACAGGTCCGACTGCACCCGACGGTCAACCAATCGATCATCAACCTGCTCAATAACGCGGGGGATGCCAACCCAAACGACATCGAAATAGATATCCGCTGGAGCCGTGAGTGGCTCAGCTGGGATATCAAAGACCGAGGCCCTGGCATCCCCATGGAGATGGCGGATCAATTGGGCAAAACATTTATCACCACCAAAGGCAAAGGCCTGGGGCTGGGATTGTTCCTGACCCATGCCACCCTGGCCCGTTACGGCGGCACCGTTAAACTCTACAACCGGGAAGAGGGCGGCACGCTGACTGAGTTGCGCTTAAACCTGAAGGAAAGTAACTGACATGAGCGCAACCAAGGAAAAAGTCCTGCTCGTGGACGACGACCTGGCATTCACCCAGGTATTGCAACGGGCCCTGGAAAAACGCGGTTTTAATGTTTTCACCGCTCACGCGGAAGCGCAAGCGCTGGAGCTGGCCACACAAATCACATTTGACAAGGCCGTTATCGATCTCAAGCTGGAGAACAGCTCAGGCTTGCAAATCATAGCCCCACTCAAACAGCAACAACCACAAATCCGCATCGTGATGCTGACCGGTTATTCCAGCATTAGTACGGCTGTGGACGCCATCAAATTAGGGGCGATTAATTATCTGTGCAAACCGGCTGACGCTGAAGAGATTCTGGCTGCCTTCGACAAACCCGAGGGCAATGCGGACACAGCGATCGCCCCCAACCCACCGTCAGTGGAACGCTTGCAATGGGAACATATTCAAAAAGTGTTGCAGGCACACGATGGCAATATCTCGGCCACCGCCAGGGCGTTGGGTATGCATCGACGGACTCTGCAAAGAAAGCTGCAAAAGCGTCCAGTAAAACAGTAATCCGCTAAGCGACGAGAGTCACAGCACTCGCGCCATAATCAGCGCATCCTCACGACCCTTGGGGCCAGGGTAATATTTGTGGCGACGACCCACTTCGATAAAATCCAGGTCACCATACAGGGCGATGGCACTGTGATTGGACACTCTCACCTCCAGGAACAGGTTTTCGGCCAGAGTCTCTATCGACGCTATTTGTGCTGACAAAAGCGTCCGGGCAATACCTCGGCGCTGCCAGCGCGGATCCACCGAGATATTCAGCAACTCGGCGTCCACCGACACCACAGAAATGATGGCATAGGCCACTAGTTGGCCCTGCGTCCTGGCAACCCAGCATTGGTCCCCCAAACGCAAACGGGTTTCAAAAGCGCTGCGTTGCCAGGGGTGGCTATGGACTCGGTTTTCGATGTCGAGCACCTGCTCCAGATCGTCGACACTCATGGTCCCCAATTCCAGAGACAAGCCGACCTCGGTGGTAAGGGGGGTTGGTGGCGGCTGTGGCGCGGAGGTATTCACACCTGTACCAACGGAATATCAGTCAGCCGGCTGTTGGCGTAGTGGCTGAATAACTCGCCAGGCATCAGCCTTGAGTTCGGGGGTTTGCAGCATCTCGGCAAGACTGGGGGTTACCACCGCAGTGGTGGCCAACTCCTTCAATTCGATCCCTTCCAGGGGCAGATTTTCTAAATCGATATCCACAGGCAGGATATAGCGGGCGGCATCTTGCCCCATCAACAACAGATGTTGAACCGGGTCCAGTACCAGGTGAGCATCCAGAAAGGCGTGCAACATTTCCCGCACTTCAGTCTCGGTACCCGCAGCCTGGCCCGCCATTTTGTTTTCATAAAATGGCCAGCGAACCACCTCGGCTTTAGGTAGAGAGGACAGCTTGTAGCCCAGGGCAAGCAGCATATTGCCAAGCAGCCGGTCGGTGGGTAGTGCTAACTGTACCTGGCGACTATCAATCACCATCAGAGCCTCACTGACCCGCCATACGCTTAAAGCAAAAGGGGCAACCGCCGTGTCGGCAGCTGGCGATCCAGCTGTGGCTTCAACTTGGGCAGGTACCTCCGGCGCAGGCCGAGCGGGCGCCTTGTCGAGCTCGTTCAACATGTCGGTCGCGGCCACCACAGACTGGGTTTTCGCAGCGACCGCGGGTTTATCTGCGGCCACATCGGCAACCTGGGCAGCGGGCGATTGCGCCACGAGCTGAGTCTGTACCGCGGGACCAACAAACTCACAGGCCGCCGGTACCGGTGCCCCCGGCAGGATCCAACGCGGCATATAGGAGTCGATGCCCATTGCCGATAGGTACGCCTGACGCTGAATCTCGTTCACTGATATTACCTGTTTCGCTGCCCCTAAAACCAAGGGGTGTCAATCCTGATTACACCCCGTGTTGCGGGTGCGCGCGACCATTGGATTCTAACAGATTCAGCGCGTGCAGGTAGGCTTTTGCAGAAGCAGCCACGATATCCGTGTCTGCACCCACCCCGTTCACTAAAGCGCCATCCCGCTGGAGTCGGACCGTGGCATCGCCCTGGGCTTCTGTGCCCTGGGTAATAGCATTCACGGAGTACAGTTTCAAGTCAGCCCCACTGTTAGCCAGTTTTTCAATCGCCTTGAAGACAGCATCCACTGGTCCATCGCCTGTAGATTCTACTGACTGTGGCTGGCCATTCACATTGACCACCAATTTAGCCACAGGTGCTTGACCGGTCTTACAGTGCACGTCCATGGATTCAAACCGGTAAACCTCTTTCTGCGCCTGACTGGCGCCACTGACCAAAGCTTGCAGATCCTCGTCAAAGATCTCGTGCTTCTTGTCCGCCAACTCCTTGAAGCGCTGGAAGATCACGTTGAACTCCCCCGCCTGGTCAAGGTCAACCCCCAACTCCACCAAACGGGCCTTCACCGCGGCACGACCTGAGTGCTTGCCCAACACCAGCTTGTTGGCCTGCCAGCCCACATCTTCCGCTTTCATAATCTCATAGGTTTCTCGATGCTTAAGTACGCCGTCCTGGTGGATGCCGGACTCATGTGCAAAGGCGTTGGCACCAACAATCGCCTTGTTGGGCTGCACCGGGAAACCGGTAATGGTCGACACCAGGCGGGAAGTCGGCACGATATGTTGAGCTTCAATATGGGTTTGCACAGGGAAGACATCCTGGCGGGTGCGAACGGCCATCACTATCTCCTCCAAAGAAGCGTTGCCCGCGCGTTCGCCGAGGCCGTTAATGGTGCATTCCACCTGACGCACGCCGTTCAAGACGGCGGACAGGGAGTTGGCTACAGCCAGTCCCAAATCGTTGTGACAGTGGGTGGAGAAGATCGCCTTGTCTGAGTTAGGTACATTTTCGATCACATTTTTAAACATCATGCCGTACTCGTCCGGCGTTCCGTAACCAACGGTGTCCGGGATATTAATGGTACGGGCACCAGCTGAAATCACCGCCTCGATTATGCGATACATAAATTCCGGTTCGGTACGGCTACCGTCCTCCAGGGAAAACTCCACATCGTCAGTAAAGTTGCGGGCGTGAGTCACTGCGTCCACCGCCTGCTGCAACACCTGCTCCGGCTCCATTTGCAACTTGTACTTCATGTGAATCGGCGAAGTGGCAATAAAGGTGTGAATGCGCCCGGAATTGGCATTCTTCAGCGCCTCACCGGCGCGGATAATATCGGGGCCGGCCGCGCGAGCCAGGCTACAAACGGTGGCGTCTTTCACCACATCTGCCACGGCTTTCACTGCCTCAAAATCGCCAGGACTGGCGATGGCAAAACCCGCCTCGATAACGTCTACACGCATTTTTTCCAGCATCTTGGCGATGCGGATCTTTTCCTCCTTGGTCATGGAGGCGCCGGGGCTCTGTTCACCATCGCGCAAGGTGGTATCAAAAATCACCAAGTTGTCTTTGCTCATAATCCTGTAACTCCAGCTGTGGCCACGTCTCTTTGTAGTATTGCCCATTTTGGGGACAAGGACTGGCCAGGTTCTATATCAAAAATGTGTAAAAAAGCAGAAAAAACGGGTACTGGGGGAAAGAAATATTAGCCGCGCAGCGGCAGTCGTAGGCCCAGTAGTAGTGAAGCCAGAGTCAGGGGAGATAGATCAGCACACACGCGGACAGCGCCGAAGGGTCGGCTATCGCGGAATTGATGTGCTGGTAAAAAGCTCATGGCAAAAATTCAATATCAAAGAGTCAAACTAATATTCGCGGATCATCCGTATTTGGGCACTATAATGGCCTCCCCCCGGCCCGTCAAGGATTTTTATCCTAGGTTTTGATATATATGAAATTTACATCCTAGATAAGTGCCATAAACTACCCACAAAAGAAATTTTTATCACACAATATGGCAATATTCGAGATCGGCCTTTTTTATAGCTCGCATAAATGCCTTCAGCTGCTCTCGCAGCTGAGAAAGATCGTCCAGGTGCGGCCCGGCAGATTGCAGCCCGGCCTTAGCCCACTGCAAAGCCCGCGATTTCAGTCCAACCCCTGCTTCTGTTAAACCCAAAAACACCTGCCTTTCATCAACAGGATTACGCTGTCGCTTAACGAGCCCCTGCTTTTCCATGCGCTTTAGTAAAGGGGTGAGTGTACCTGAGTCCAAAAACAGCCTTGAGCCCAGGGCATTAACAGTGGGCTCGTCAAAACCCTCCCGCTCCCACTCCCACAATACCATCAACACCAGGTATTGCGGGTAGGTGATGCCAAGGTCTTTTAGCATGGGCTGATAGGCCTTGGTCATTGCCCGAGAGGCGCTGTACAACAGAAAACACAGCTGCTGATCGAGCGCGATCAAGCTATCGTCCTGCAAAGGCTCTAATTTGGATTCGTCGTTCATTAACTTGATCAAAGTGCCTCATGAATTACAGCAATTGAGCAATCGCTTGTTCCAGGGATTCAGGCTTGTCGGTAGGTGCAAACCGCTTAACCACCCTACCGTCACGATTCACCAGAAATTTGGTGAAGTTCCATTTAATGCGCTGTGTCCCCAATAACCCAGGGGCCTGCTGCTTTAGGGTCTTATACAAGGGGTGAGCATTATGGCCATTTACGTCAATTTTGGAAAAGAGTGGAAAAGTCACTCCAAAGTTGTGTTCACAAAATTCACTGATCTCAGCATTCGTACCCGGTTCCTGTTTGCCAAACTGGTTACAGGGAAAGCCCAATACTTCCAATCCTTGATCTTTATATTTTTTGTACAGAGCTTCCAGGCCTTTGTACTGCGGCGTGAAACCGCATTTGCTGGCGGTATTTACAATCAACAAAACCTTGCCTTTAAACGAATCCAGGCTGACCGATTCGCCAGTATTATTTTCTACTGTGTGTTCGAGAACTGAAGTCATGGGTATAGCCTCCTTTTAGATTGTCCAATATTATATTGTGCGCAATATTATTGGAAGACCGTGTGGCTCGATTGTGCCAGGAGCGGATATTGCCAATGGCACCTCTACAAGCGGCACGGCGCCAAGTTGTGGCCTGACCTGGAGCGGCACGGTGCGGGGTCGGAGTGCCCTAAATTTTGACCAGGCTTTTTCTGGTCCAAATTTGGGCACTCTGACCCCCTCGAGAGG
>Ga0213841_1000308_pt1 | contig 71193 bp, 60 predicted proteins | sample SWPATP23_FD_160125 | JGI IMG/M metagenome (GOLD analysis project Ga0213841, IMG submission 160125) | Coastal seawater microbial communities from Marineland, Florida, United States - SWPA TP2 #3 | ecosystem: Environmental > Aquatic > Marine > Coastal | place: USA: Florida | collected 2016-08-14
ACAAGCATTCCGTTCACGTGTTTCTATTTGGTTTTCAGAGAACCGGGGAGCAACTCAGAACTGCTGTCTTTGCTGCGTTGGTGCGGCGCGTCGTTTCCGGCGGCCGGGGGCGCATTGTACGGATTTCAGCTCATCCGTCAAGCCTTGGAGAGAGAACTTTGTCGTTTTCTTTTTTTTCGTTTTAATACAGACAGATAGGCGACGCCGCTGGCCGCGTGACGGGAGGGTTTTGATCGCGGCGGCGGCGGAAAAGCGATCGCCGGGGCAAATGATAAGGTTTTGCGATCGTTTTCGTGGTTCTGATCATCCTTCAAGGAGGAAGTATGTTGCGTTCTTTTTCACCTGCAGACGGCACTTTGGTCGGGGAATTGACGGCTGCGTCGCAAGAGCACCTCCAAGCTGCCGTGCGCCGCGCGCGAGGTGCCCAGAACGCCTGGGCGGAGCTGGGGTTGGCAAAGCGTGTTCAGCTGTTGCGGGAGGCTGGCGCTCTGGCCGAAGCGCGCGCGAAAGACATGGGCGCCCTCGCCAGCCGGGAGATGGGCAAGCCCATCCGCGAAGCTGTGGGTGAGGCCGTCTACGCCGCTTCGCTCTTCGCATCCGACCTCGATGAGATGGCCGAGGCATTTGCGGATGACCGCTTGGACGATGGCGAAGTGCACACGGTGCGCGCTCGCGACCCTTTGGGCGTCGTGGCCTGCATTGCACCGTGGAACTTCCCTGTGCTGATGCCGCACCAGCAGATTCTTCCCGCGTTGGCGGCTGGGAACACGGTGGTGTTCAAGCCTTCAGAAGAGACGCCGCTCACCGGGCAGATGTACGCCGACTGTTTGCTGGAGGTGCTGCCTGAGAATGTCTTGCAGGTGGTGCACGGCGGGCGTGACGTCGGCAAAGCGCTCGTGCAAGCCGACGTGGACCTTGTGGTGTTCACCGGGTCCCGCGCTGCGGGCATCCACATCTTGGGAGAGGCGTCGAAAGACCTGAAACGCGTCGTTCTGGAGTTGGGCGGCAAAGACCCGCTCGTTGTGACGTCGACGGCGGATGTGGCGAAGGCGGCGAAGTTCGCCTGCCGCAACAGCTTCAGAAACGCCGGACAGGTCTGTGTCAGCACGGAGCGCATCTATGTGCACGCCTCCGTCTATGACGACTTTGTCGCTGGCCTCGTCGATGCTGCGGGCAAAATGACTGTGGGTGCTCCTGATGAAAAAGGCACGCGCGTCGGCCCCATGGTGCATGCCCGGCAGAAGGAGCTCGTCGAGAAACAGCTCGACGACGCCATCGCCAAAGGCGCGAACGTCGCGTTTCGCGGCGACAAGAACGACGGCAACTACCTTTCGCCCGTGGTGCTGACCGACGTCTGCGACGACATGTCGATCATGACCGACGAGACGTTTGGGCCTGTAGCGTGCGTCGTGAAAGTCGACAGCGACGACGAGGCCATCGCACAAGCCAACAACACGCCCTATGGATTGGGCGCGGTGCTGTTTGGCGAAGGCGATGCTGCATTTGCCCTTGCTCGTCGGCTGACGGCTGGCATGGTGGGCGTGAACCAAGGCGTCGACGGCGCACAAGGGTCGCCCTGGGTGGGGGCCCGACAAAGTGGCTACGGCTTTCACTCCGGCATCGAAGGGCACCGACAGTTTGCCCAAACGCGCATCATCAGCCGGGCGTCGACGTCGACCGACAGCGGAGCAAAAGCATGAGAGGCATTGGCGGAACGATTTTTTGGCTGGGCCTGGTGTCGTGCATCGTGCACTTCGCCCACATGGAACTTCTGGTGTTCATGTGGATGAACGACCTCGCCCCCAACGTGGCGTGGGGCATTCGCTTTGGATGCATCGCGGTCGGCGGCGTGATGTGGCTCGTCGGACGCCAGCAAGAACGCAAGGTGCGCGACGAACTGGGGCTGGCCCCGGAAGGCCAGCCCACGTACGGCAGACACGAAAACGACGGTTAGGCGACGTTCTCGACGAACCAGGCGTACATCTTTGTGAGGCCCGACTGCATGGTCTCGTTGGGCGTCCAGCCGGTGGCGCGGAGCTTGGTGTTGTCCATCAGCTTGCGCGGGGTGCCGTCGGGTTTGTCGGTGTCGAAGGTGACGTCGCCCGAGAAGCCGACGATGTCTTTCATCAACAGCGCCAAGTCTTTGATGGAGATTTCTTCAGAGGAGCCGACGTTGATGAGACCGCCGTCGTCGTAGCTCGACATCAACTTCACGATGGCGTCGGCGAGGTCGTCGGCGTCGATGAATTCGCGCATGGGCGACCCCGTGCCCCACACGACCACCTCGCTGGCGCCGGCGAGCTTGGCCTCGTGGAATCGGCGCATCATGCCGGCGATGACGTGGGAGTTCTGCGGATCGAAGTTGTCGCCGACGCCGTAGACGTTGGACGGCATGATGGTGAATGCGTCGAAGCCGAACTGACGACGGTAGGCATCGCACATGGTGGCGCCCGCGATCTTGGCGATGGCGTAGGGCTTGTTCGTCGGCTCCAGGGGGCCGGTGAGCAAGCAGGACTCCTGCATCGGTTGCTCGGCGTGCTTGGGGTAGATGCAGCTCGAGCCGAGGAACGCCAGCTTCTTGCAGCCGTTTCTGTAGGCCGCATCGATGACGTTGGTTTGGATGCGCAGGTTCTCGCGGATGAAGTCGCCGCCCATGGTGTCGTTCGCCAAGATGCCGCCCACTTTGGCGGCGGCGAGAAACACATATTCGGGCTGGTGCTCGGCGAAGAACGCGTCGGTGGCGGCGGCGTCGTCGAGGGGCAGCTCGTTGTGGGTGCGCATCACGATGTTGTCGTGACCGAGGGCCTTGAGCTTGCGGACGATGGCGGAACCGACCATGCCGCGGTGCCCAGCGACGTAAATCTTCGACGACGTTTGCATCAGAGGAGACCTTCTTTTTGGGCTTGGTCGGCGTGCGCGGCGTACCACTCGACGGTTTGCTTCAGACCCTGTTGTAGGTCGACTTTTGGCGCGTAGCCCAACCCGCGCATCTTGCTGATGTCGGGGCAGCGTCGACGGGTGCCGCCGACGGCGGCGGGGCCGGGTTGGATGTCGAGTTCGCCGCCGAGGATGCGGCCGATGCTCTCGGCCACAGCGCGGATGGTGACCTCGTCGTCGTTGCCGATGTGGTAGATTTCGCGGTGGCCGCCTTCGGCTTGCATGCGCAAGATGCCGTCGACGACGTCGTCGACGTAGCAGAAAGCGCGGGTTTCGAGCCCGTCGCCTTGGATGGGGAATGCGCCGTCGCCTTTGAGGGCTTCGATGGCGCGCATGGCGAACTGGGGCACCACGTGTTTCCAGCCCATGTCGGGGCCGTAGATGTTGTGCGGCCGAAACACCTGCAGCTTTTTGAAGTGCTCTTGGGCGTAGTTGAAGGCGATGAGCTCGGAGACGATTTTGGACCCGCCGTAGGAGTAACGTGGGTTGAGGCTGTCGGGCAGCATCAACGGCACGGTCTCGTCGGTGGGGACGACCGCGGCGGTCTGGTAGACCTCCGCCGAGGACGCCACCACCAAGTCATAGACGCCCGCGCGGCGGCAGGCATTGACGACGGAGAGCGCGCCGCGCACGCCGACGTCGAGCACCAGCTCGGGGCGGTTGTAGAAGTTTTCGGTGCCGTTGATGGCGGCGAGGTGGAAGACCACGTCGGCGCCTTTGATGGCGTCGGTGACGGCGTCTTCGTCGCGCACGTCGGTGGTGCGAATGTCGACGTCGTCGGCGACGGAGGCCAGGCGGGTGGCGCTGCCGCGTTCGAGGTTGTCGAGCGAGACGACGGCCCAGCCTTCTTGGAGAAGTTTGCGCACCAAGAAGGCGCCGATGAATCCGCTGCCGCCGGTGACCACTGCGCGTTTCATTGGGCGCCTCCTGTTGCGTTGCCGGTGTTGCCCACGGCGAAATAGGCGTCGCCGCGCTCGTTGGCGCTGAGACGACCGAAGTGGTTCCAGTAGTCGTAGACAAAAGCGCCGTCGGCCATGCGGGCCGTCAACAACGGCGGGGCCTGCTCGCCGAACACCGGGTGGTTGTTGGTGATGAGCACGACAGCGGCGCCCTCGACGCAGGCCTCGACGGAGGGAGCCACTTGCGTGCCGGGTGCTGCGTCTTGCAGCGCGTCGGCGCCGGTGACGGGGTCGTAGAGGCGGACCTTTGCGTGGGGACGCACTTCTTTCAGCGCCTTCAACACCGCAAGCGACATGGCGCCGCGGAGGTCGTCGGTGGCGGGGACCCCTTTGAAGGCGATGCCCAACATGGCGACCGTGGCGTCGTCGGGCATGTTGCGTCGCTTCATTTCGGCATCGATGAACTCGACGGTTTCACGCGGCTGGCGCTCGTTCACCAAGCGGCTGGCCGCGGTGATTTCGAGGTCGATGCCTTTGGTGAGCACGCTTTGGCGCAAGATGTGGGGGTCTTTTTCGAGGCAGGGCCCGCCGACGAGGCCCGGCAAGGCGACGTTGGTGCGGGGGTAGGCCAACTTGCCGCTCTCGATGACTTCGAGGGCGTTGACGCCGAACGCTTCGCAGGCGCGGGCCACTTCGTTGGCGAAGGCGAAGCTCACGTCGCGGAAGGTGTTGTCGACGAGCTTCACCAATTCGGCAGCCTCGAGCGACGACACGCCGACGGTGGTTTGCGTCAAGTTGCGGAACAAGGCGCCGGCGCGGTCGCGCACTTCTTGGGTGTCGGCGCCGATGATCTGCGGCAGCTCGCGCAGCTCTTTCATGGCCTTGCCCTCGAGGGTGCGCTCGGGGCACATGGCGACGTCGAAGGTTTTGCCCGAGCGCTGCAGCACCGGCGTGACGACGTCGCGGGTGGTGCCGACCTTCACGGTGGAGCGGAGGATGACGAGGGCGCCGTCGCGCATGTTCTCGGCGACCTGGGCGCTGGCGGCTTCGATCATGTCGATGCGGGCGTTGCCGTCTGCGTCGAGGGGGGTGCCCACGGTGACGACGTAGACGTCGCAGTGGTCTTCGGGGAGGAGGGTTTCGGTGGCCACAAGATGGCCCGACTGGATGACGCTGGTGAGGGCGTCTTTCAGGTGGGTCTCTGAGAAGTGGGGCTCGCCGTCGTTGGTGAGGTCGACGACGTCTTTGCGCCGCTCGACGCCGCACACTTTGAGGCCGACTTTGGCCAACGCCACCGCCAAGGTGAGGCCGACGTAGCCGAGGCCGATGACCCCGACATCATATTTTTGTCCCGCTTGCATTTGTGCCTGCATCTTTCTGTTGTTGTGCGCAGCGCTGCGCCTCTCCACCCGGTCGGTTGCCGAGCGAGGGCATAGCGTTCAAGCGGCGGAAATAAAACTCAGAAGTCGGGGTTCTGTGCGGGGCGTCTCGTCATGGCCTTGGCCGTGGCCCATCTGGGGGGTCGGCAGGGTCGATGCCGTCGATGGCGGGTCTGCTGCACGGCGTTTTTTGCAGACATGTCAGACACAACCGGCGCGTGGCCGACGCTCTTTGCTCAAAGGTCAGGATTGGACTAGCAGGGCGCATGCGCACACTCCTGCTTTTCTTGACCTTCTCTTCTTTCATTCTTTGCGGTGCACCGGCGGCCTTCGCCAACGGCGTCTCCGATGAGCGCGTGTCGTTGCCCGACGGACCCGGCTCCATCGGCGGGATTGGGGAGAATGCAGACATCGACCCCAACATGGGTCTGATGTCGACAAGCGTCCCGTTTGAGATTCCTGCTGGGCGGCCGGGGATGACGCCGGATCTCCGCCTGACGTACAGCAGCGGCAACGGCACTGGCCTGGTCGGAATCGGGTGGGACTTCTCGGCCGCCTCCATTGAGCGCACGTCGCTGCGCGGGCTCCCCGACTACAACGTCGACGACGAGTTCGCCGCCAGCGGCGGAGGCGAGCTCGTGCTCACCCATGTCGACGGCGACGTGCGCACCTACCGCGCCCGGTTCGAAAAGGGCTTCATCCGCTACCGCTGGCACGACGTGGGCGACGGCTCTGCGGGGTACTTCACAGCCGAAGAGCCAGACGGGCGGGTGCACTTCTTTGGCGCTGACGAACAGGGCGCCCTCGTCGACAACGCCCGCGTCGACGGCGACCGGGGCGTGTTTCGCTACCACGTTGTGGCCACGGTCGACCCATACGGACACGCCATTCGCTACTCGTACCTCAAAGACGGCGGACACGCTCTGTTGAGCGAGGTGCGGTACCTGTTTGACGACGACGGCGACGCCCGCTTCTCCGTCGCTCTGGCGTACATCGACCGCGACGATCACACGTCGGATTGCACCTCTGGCGTCAATTTGGTGCTGCAAAAACGGCTGGGCTCTGTCGCCATCATCTCGCACCGGGGCACCACGCACGAGGTCATCCGGCGCCTCGGCCTCGTGTATGAAGACCAGCAGGTCAGCGGGGGGGCGTCTCGGCTGCAACAGGTGACGACGTACGGACGGGAGAACGAGGCCTTTCCGGCGGTGATGACCTTTGCGTACTCCGCGTCGCTCACAGGAGCCTGCGGCGGCTGTGAAGGGCCATTTGTCGTCGACATGGGCACCATTCCTGGCGAAGGACGCCTGCAAAATGGCCGCGCCACCTTGCTCGACATCAACGGCGATGCCCTGCCCGACTTGCTGAGCACGCCGCCCACCGGCGGACACCAGTTTTTGATGTCGAGCATCAACGAAGACGGCAAGCCGCGCTTCGCAGCTGTCGCCGTCACCAGTGCGGCCAATGTCGGCACAGGATTCGTGCTCGACGCTCCTGCGGTGCAGACCCTCGACGTCAACGGCGACGGATTCACCGACATCATCTCAGGCACGACCGGTGAGGTGCGCTGCAACAATGGCACAGGCGACTGGAGCGGCATGGACTGCCTGATGAATGCGTCGCTCCCCGCCATGGAAGAAGACGCGCCCGGCGAGGCCGACCCCCGTGGCATTCGTTTCTTCGACTATGACAACGACAAGCGCATCGATGTGTTGCGCACCAACATTGGCTCCGCCGAGGTCAACCACAACACCCCCGGCGGATTCGTCACCGTCGCAGTCGAAGACGTCGGCGCCCGCTTTGACGAAGGGACGCTGACGCTCACCGACATGAACGGCGACGGCCTGCAAGACGCAGCCGAGCTTCTGCCCGACGGCGTGGTTCGCTTTCGGCTGCACCGTGGGTTCGGACGGTGGCTGCCACAGCAGGAAGTGTCGATCGCCGGCTTCGACGGCATCGACCCCAACTTGTTGCAGCTCGAAGACATCAACGGCGATGGCTTGGCCGACGTCGTCGCCGTCGTTGCCGGCGACATCGTTTTCGCCATCAACCGCAACGGCACGTCCTTCGATGCAGCGATCACCCTCACCAACGACGACGTCACCGGCGCGATCCCCGCCTACGACCCCGCTGCTGTGGTGCTCTTTGCCGACATGAATGGCTCCGGCTCCACCGACGTGGTGTGGTTTCTGCCCGACGGCGGCGTTCGTTTTTTGGAGCTGTTTCCTGAGCGTCCCAACTTGCTCAGCCGCATTGAAAACGGCCTCGGCCGTGTGCAGGTCGTGCACTACGGCACGAGCGTCGTCGAGCAGGCCACGAGCGAGCGCCCCTGGCAGTTCAAGTTGCCGAACGCCATGAACGTCGTCACGGGCACCGACACTTGGGTCACCCTCACCGGCGGTGAAGACGGGGAGGGGCTGCATGAGGTCGACGAATACACCTACTTCGACGGCCACTACGATGGCGAAGACAAACGGTTCAGAGGCTACGGCGAGGTGGTCATCACCTCGCTTGCCGACGAGAGCCGAGACTCGCAGCCAGCAGGACGCACGCGAAACCTCTACGACACCGGCGCCCTCGACCGCTACCACAATGGGCTGCTCGTCGAACAAGTGCAGCAAGAAGACAGAGACGGCACTTGGACGACGCTGCGCACGTCGCGCACCGAATACGCGGATTGCGACGTCGACGCCATCGGTGCTGGGCCGTGGCGTCTGCCGATTCGCTTCATCTGCAGTGTCGCCGACGAGGTCACCCACCAAGAAGGCGCCCCCGTTGCCGACTGGAAGACCGTGCGCACCGAGCGCGAGTACGACGGTTACGGAAATGTCGTATTGGAGTCACAGCTCGGCGTGGTGTTCACGGGCGACCCTGCTGCGCCTGCAGCGTGCGAGGCCTGCACCCGCGACCCCGGCCTGTATGGTGCGCCGTGCAACGCCAGTTGTGAAGGCGACGAGATGTACACCGAGACGACGTTTGTGGCGCCGGTGACGTCGACAAACGGGCGCTGGATTCTCAACGCCCCCAGCGTAGAGAAGATGTCGGCTGACGCCACGCTCGCAGAGGCGAGCGAAGTGCGGACGTACTACGACGGCCCTGCCTTTGAAGGACTTGCATTGGGACAGCTGGATGCAGGCACGCCCACCCGACGAGAGCAGAAGGTCGACGAGGGGACGTACATCCAGTCGATGCGCGTCATGCTCGACGATCATGGAAATGTCGTTGATGAGCTTGACCCGCTGGGCGACCCGAACGACACCAGCGGCCATCGCCGACAGCTGAGCTACGACGCACTTGGATTCAATGTGGTGCAGGTCGACATTCTGTTGTCGGACGACGACGGGCCCTATTTGCTGCGGCAACAGATTTCCCATGAAGACGGCATGCTGCTGCCGGCGTCGCAGTCGGTGCAACAGGTGGTGCGAGCCGGCCAGACCTTGACGCCACCCGGGACCACGCGAACGACCTACGACAACTTCTTTCGTCGCGCCTCGGTTGAACGCCCCGATGACGACGAGGGGGCCCCCTCCGTGCTGTACAGCTATGAGCTGGCTGCGCCCGTGTCGACCGTCTCCATCGGGCGGCGGTCAACCGCGATGGGCCCCTTCGACCTCATCAGCGCACGCTGCATCGACGGCATGGGGCGCACCGTGCAGACCATGCAGCAAGTGTCTCCGGGCAACGTTCTCGTCGACGGGTTTGTCGAGCACAACGGCCGCGGCCAAGCCGTTCGTGTCTTTCAACCGCATACGGTGTCGTCGCTGCGTTGCCAGACGGCGCCGCCAACCGACGTGCCCTTCACCCGCAACCGCTACGACGGCTTGCATCGCCCCGTCGGTGTCGTGCACCCGCTTGCCGACGGCGAAGACGGCGCGTCTTTGACGCGACGCGACCACCTGCCGTTGCAAACGCGCACCTTCGATGAGGAAGACTCCGACGTGGACAGCCCACACTCCGACACGCCGAAAGAAGTCGTCCGTGATGGCCTTGGACGCATCGCAGCGGTCACCCACTGGCTCGGCGACGAGCAGGCTCCGACTTGGTCGGTGCAGTTCGACAGCACTGGCAACTTGGCCGTTCTCAACGACCCTCACGGCAACGCGAAGCACCAGTCGTTCGACGCTGCAGGCCGCCTCCTCGACATCCAAGACCCCAACGCCGGAAGCGTGGCCTTCACCTACGACGACGCTGGCAACCTCGTCGAACGTGTTGATGGCCGGGGCCGCAGCGTCGTCAACATCTACGGCGGCGCCAACCGTTTGCTGCAACGCTTTGATGCCGACGACCCTGCCGGCACAACGTCAACGCTGCGGTACGACATCAACGACGACTGCCCCGACTGCGGCTACACGGCGGGGCGTGTGGTGCAGACGGAGGTCCCCGTCGTCAGCGCTTTGCAGGACGAGCTCGGCCGCACTGTCGTCGATGGGCTTGCTTGGGACGCCCGTGGGCGCCTGACGCGGTTTTCCCGCACCATCGGCGACACTGCCTACGACGAGTTGTACACCTACGACCATGCCAACCGCCGGTTGTCGACGACGACACCTGACGGGACGGTGCTGTCGTCAACGTTTGATGGCGCCTCCCGGTTGACCGCACTGGACCCGGCCATCGACGACGTTGCCTACGGTCCACGCGGACTGACGTCGACGACAACGCTGCAAAACGGACTTGTCGACGCTCAGACCTACGACACCCGTCTGCGCATGACGTCGCGGAGGGTGCAAAAAGGCGACACAGACCTGTTGCACGACGTCTACACCCTGAACCGCGCAGGGTTGTTCGTTGGCGTTGATGACCAGTCCACGTCGTCAGATGCCTTGCGTCGCAGTGCAGACTTTGACCTCGACGCCTGGTACCGGCCCCAATCGGTAGCGCTGAACGCCGACCACGCCAATCAAGAAACCGTCAGCTACACCTATGACGCCGTCAGCAACGTGCTGTCGAAAACATCTGACGTCGTGGGCAGCGTCGAAGACGTCGGCGCATACACGTATGACGCCGCCCCCAACGCGATCACGTCCGCTGGTGGTGTCCTCTTTGCCTACGACGACGCAGGCCACGTCGTCTCCCGTGGCACCCACACTCTTCGCTGGGACGCACAGGGGCGTCTTGCATCCTACGCTGAAGACGGCGACGCACCACATCTCCATCAACACGATGTCGCCGAACAACGTGTGGCCCGCCTCGACGACGACGGACTCACGCTGAGCGTTACGCCTTCGTTCGAAGTTCGTGACGGCGTCGGCGTCAGTTTTGCGCGCATCGGAAAGCGGCGCGTTTGGCGCCGGGAGAACGTAGGCTTTCAAACGACGGTGCTCACCGACGTCGACGACGATGGTGCCATCACCGCCGCAGATGCGTATTTGCGCGGGCAGGGTGCCGAGGGCGACAGCACGACATCCCTACTGCGGGCTGCCGCGCAGAGCATGCTCGCGGGTCCCGACGCCTACCTACACCACGACAGGCTTGGCAGCATTGTCGCCGAAACAAACGACTCTGGTGACGTCGTCGCCCGTCGCCGATTCACACTTGAAGGCGCCGTTGCAGCACAAGAGGGTCAACCTGACCGCTACGGATTCACCGGCCAAGAGCACGACGCCTCGGGCTTGGTTCACTTTCGGTTTCGCATGCTGGACCCAGTTCGCGGACGCTGGCTGAGCCCGGACCCAGCATTTTTGGCCGCAACCGCTGCTTGGCAAACACGACTCGGCGAGGCGACAGCTTCGTATGCCTACGTAGACGGGCTGACCTCAACAGCGACGGACCCCACGGGCCTGGTGGCGAAGCTTCGAATGTCCACGAGGCAAAAAGGGCGCCGCGTCATGCACCGCGTCCGCAAGTCCCCCAAACGCTTTGATCCAGGCGTCAGCAAGCTTCCTGGCGGGAGGTACAAGGTCTACCTGGGAAAAAGGATGAACGGAGGCAGACTTGTGACCGTTTATGTCGGCATCACGCGACAAACGGTCGCAGCGCGACAGGCGCAGCACCACCGCAACGGAAAGACGTTCAACCTCCATCGGGTCATCAGCGCCGTCAGCCAAGACGTTGCGTTTGCACTGGAGCGTGTCTTGATCATTCGAGGAGGCGGGCCTCAGGGGCCGTCTCTTGAGAACGTTGTCCACGGTCATGCAAACGCGATGGGACGTCTCAACGCCAACAGCCAGCGGGCAGTCCAGCAAGCGGCTGCTCGCATCGCGAACCAGAACACGCTCCACAACGGAACGTGGTAGCCGGCTGCCATTGCGGTTGTCGGCGCGGCGGATGTTCTTCAGCGGAAGGTTTGGCGCGCCGCCACACCAAGAAACGGCGTGGTTCGATGGGCGCGTCATGTCGAGTGTTGTCCAAGACAACCTCGTCGGGCAAATGGTGTAGCCGACGCCAGAGGTCAACGAAGGCCCACCGGGCGCACCTACTTCGTCGTCATTTCAAACACGCCGTCCCAATCTTCGGCCGGCGGGTTTTGCATGAGGTCGTCGCACCGTTTGACGTAGATGGCCGAAGTGGCGTCGCCGTCGTCGGCAAGCTGCTGAAAGACGGCCTTGGCTTCGGTGAACTTCTGCGCTTGGTAGTCGGCGAAGGCTGCTTCGAAGCGGTCGATGAGGTCTTTCTCGTCGCCGCTGGCCTGCCCTGCCCCTCTGAGTTCGTAGATGGTGACGGGCTCCTTTTTGCCCTTCACCCGCACAGCGTCGAGGCGCCGGGCATAGATGCCGTCTTTGCACATCTCGTAGGTGTACTCCGAGATGATGATGTTGGTGGCGTATTGCTTGTTGATGCCCTCGAGGCGGCTGCCCAAGTTCACGTTGTCGCCGAGGAGGGTGTAGTTGCGCATGCGCTCGGAGCCCATGAAGCCCACGCGCATCATGCCGGAGTTGAGACCGATGCCGACGTCGATTTCGGGTTTGCCTTCTTTGCGCCACTTGCGTTGCATCTCGTGCAGCTTGTCCATCATGTCGAGGCTGGCGAGGCATGCGCGCAGGGCGTGGTCGTCTTGTTTCACCGGCGCGCCCCAAAAGGCCATGATGGCGTCGCCCATGTATTTGTCGAGGGTGCCGTTGCGCTGGATGAGGATGTCGGTCATCGGCGTGAGGTATTCGTTGAGAAAGCCGGTGAGCTCTTCTGGGTTCATCTGCTCACTCATCGTCGTGAAACCGCGGATGTCGGAGAACATCACGGTCATCACCCGCTCGTCGCCGCCGAGGCCCGCCAGCTCTGGGTTGTCGAGGAGCTGGTCGACGACGGTGGGCGACAGCACCGTGGAGAACTCTTTCTTCAGGCGGGCTTTGTCGCGCCCTTCGGTGAGGTAGCCGTGAAGGGTGATGCCCGCCCAGGTGAAGATGAGCTGCAGTTGCAGCGGCACTTGGTGCGCCCACACGTTGTTTCTGAAGAGAATCTGGGAGTCGATGAGCACCCAGGTGAACGACAGGATGACGACGAAGACGGTGCCGCTCCAGATGGGAAGTCGACGCAATGCAAAGCCCATGACGAGGGCGGCGATGAGGGCGAGGAGCATCTCCATCTGCACATGCTTGCCGCGGCGGCTGAGGGCGGTGCCCGAGATCATGCTTTGCACGGCAGCAGCGTGGACCTCGACGCCGGGGACAATGGGTGAAAACGGCGTGACCCGCTGATCGTAGGTGCCGATGGCGGTGACGGCGACGAGGATGACTTTGCCCTTCACCTGCTTCTTGTCGAAGGTGTCGTTGTAGATGTCGGCCAAGCTCACCCGACGAAAGACGCCTCGGTCTTGAAACTTGTCGGACTCTTTGTAGGCCATGGACGGCCCCAGATAGCTGATGAGCAAGGCACCAGAGTGGTCGACGGGGACCTCGACGGTGGAGCCGCTTTCGGCGGCGAAGCCGACGGCGGCGAGGCCTTCTTTGACGGCGGGGTCGGCGAGCAACACGGGCGTGGAGCCGAAGTGCAACGACGCCGCCGACAACGCCAATGAGGGCACGAAGACGTCGCCGTAGCGAAACACCAGCGGCAGGCGGCGCATGACGCCGTCGGGGTCGGGGTCGGCGTTGAAGAAGCCAGCGTTCTCGGCGGCGTCGACGTATTCGGGCAGCGGCACGACGAAGCCGCCTTTGACCTCGGGGACGTACCGCAAGTCGGAGGCTTTGCCGTCTTTCTTTTTGTTGAGGGTGGCCACCTGGCCTTCGGCGCCGGCGGCTTTGGCGTCTTCGCTGACGGCGTGCACCCAGCCAAAGCCGTACTCCTCGAGGGTGAACGTCTCCAACGCTTCGATGTCGGTGTCGGCGTTTTGGATGAGAAGGTCGTCTTGGGCGGCAGGGTTGGCGATGAAGCCCTGCACCACATACGACGAGTGCTCCTCAAACGACTCGTACAACCGGGCGGTGCCGCCGCGGCTCTCGTCGAGGGTGGCGTCGAGTTTTTGCGTGGCGTCGGCGAGCTGTTGCACGGCAGCGTCGAGCTCGGGGCCGGTGGCGTTTTTGGCGATGACCGCTTGCAGGTGTTTCATGCGCTCGGCCAAGGCGATGTCGGCGCGGGCCTTGTCGATCTTCTGCGCCTTCTGTGCCCCGATGGAGGCGGGGTCGGCGAACACCATATCGAAGGCGATGACGTCGGCGCCGGCCTTCTTCAGGTTGTCGATGATGCGGGCAAAGACTTCACGGTCCCACGCGCCCCACACCCCGAACTGGGCGACGGCCTTTTCGTCGCCGGCCGCGATGACCACGCCGGGGTCGACGTCGACACGGCCGCGAAACAAGAACTTGGCGTCGAGCACCTTGTACTCGGCCATCTGAATGAGCGAGCTGCGCCAGCGGTGGTTGTTCTCGTGGATGAGGAAGGTGAGCACCGCCGTCAGCGTGCCCACCAGGAGCGCGATGTGAAACGGGCGGATTCTTGACAGCAGTCCAATCACGGTGGCTCCCCTCGTCGACGACGCGTGCACGCCACTGCACAGCCGGAGCATGCGGGACGACGACCGTCGACGTCAACGCACGGCCTCCGTGATGCACTCCGAAGTCAGCGCTGAACGACGCTCGTCATCACCCGCCCACAGCCGTCGTCGGTGCAAGGCGTCGGCGTCATGCCCAACAGAGCCTCGACGGTGGGGCGGAGGTCGGCTTGCTGCAGTGGCGTGGACGACGGTGGGGTGACGCCTGGGCCCTTGGCGGCCATCCAGATGTGTCTGCCTTCAGGCCGGCGCCCGTGGCCGGTCCAGCCTTCTCCGTCGTCGCGTCCGTGGTCGGTGGTGACGAGGAATGTGGTGCGCTGCAGCACACCTTTGTCATCGAGGAGGCGGACGAGCCTTTGGAGTTGGACGTCGAAGGTCTGCAAGGCATCGACGTACGCCCTTGGCTTGTTGTTGTGGGCCCACTCGTCGGTGTCGAGAAGGCTGAGCAACAGCAACCGCGGCGGCTGGTGTCGCACGCGGTCGAGCGCGTGCTGGTAGGTGACGTCGTCGAAGCGCGCGTCGCGCCAACGCGGCCGACGTTTGTCGCGGCGGATCGACGCTGGCGTGGGAATGTCGACGGTGAACGCCGGCGACGACGACGACGTCACCGCCAGGCGCGTCTGCTTCCAAGACGCGAACGCAGCCACGTGGGTGGCCCCCAGTCGCTCGGCAACGGCATCCAACAACGTCGGTGACGACGGACGCGGGCAGTCGTTGCTGGTGCACGCCGTGCGCTGCCCGCCAAACAACACCTGGTAGCCCGGCAGACTCAACGGCACGCCGCTGCTGGTGCGCACATCGTCGCCGACGTCGAGATTGCCCTTCAACCACGCTCCCGACGACGTGAACGTCTTGCGAAAGAAGGGCAACGGGTACGCCTGCCCCGTCTTGCGGCGCATGGCGTCTGGGGTGTCGAAGACGTCTTGCCAGCGCACGCCGTCGAGGGTGAGGAGCACGACGTGGTGGCCGTTGTCGTCGGGAGGTGTCGGGGGCGTCGTGGGCGACGGCGGCGCACAGGCGAGTGCGCCCACGGCCAGCCACACCAACAGCGTCGTCTTGCGCAGCATGCTTACAGCAGCAAACGACCGTCGTCGTCGACGAGCTTGAGGTCGCGCAAGGTCTGCCACGTCTTGGAGTCGCGGCCGGTGGCGTAGAGCATGGTGGCCAGGCTGCGCAGGTCGGCGTCGTCGTCGACGTCAAAGGTCATGGGCAACAAGTGCGGCTCCACCCGTTGCGCCCGGCATTTGGCGATGGTGGCGCGGGTGACGTCGGGCGTGCTGTATTCGACGTTGCTGAACAAGTCGGGCGGCGGACGCTGCGCGCCCACCAACCAGTAGCCCCCGTCGGAGGAGGGCCCCAGCACCACCTGGTGCCAGGCCAAGGCGCGGTAGGCGTGGTCGAGCAGATGCAACGGCAGGTGCGGGGTGTCGGTGCCGAGGATGCACACCGAGCGGGCCCCCCTGGCGAACTCGTCGTCGAGGCAGGCCTGCATGCGAACGCCGAGGTCGCCTTCGGCTTGCACCTCGGTGTGGGCGCCGGCCAAACGGGCGACCTCCGCCAGCACGGGGTCTTGGGCATCGGGGGCGGTGTACAACACCAAACGGCGGTTGGGGTCGGCGCCGACGGTTTGCTGCAGCCACGACCAACAGGTGTGGGCGGTGTCGAGCATGAACGAGGTGTACAGCTGCAGCGCCCTGCCCTCGCCGATGGACTTGGCCAACCGCGTCTTGGTGCGGCTGGGCTGCGGCTGGCGCGCGAAGAGGGCTAGCGTTTCCATCGGCGATGTCTCAAGTTCTGTCGCACCTGACGATCCGGCGCGCTCGACGAGAATAGGCTGATTTCGCCAACGGATGGCAATGTGTCAGCCGCTTCTCGCTCATTTCGTGTCTGCCATGGCGACGGATGCGCTCACCCAAAGACCTTGCGGAGCTCTGTGAGACGGCCTGGGATGCGCCCATTGCCGGCGTAGACGTTGGGCGACAACAACAATCCCTCCTCGTCGAGCACCGCAGAAAACGCCGCGAACCGTTTGTTGTCGCGGGCCAACTGGCGCAGCTCACGCTGGGGAAAGAGCGCGGCCCGCACCGACGTCAACGCCGTGGCGCCCAACTGGGTGTCTTCTTCGCGGGAGCCGGCCAACGAGCCGACGAAGTCGCCAGGGTGCAACAGCGCTTTGGTGGAGATGCCCGGCATGGTGGTCTCGCGCTCCACACGGGCCTCCCCCTCGAGGATGACCCACAGCCCGTCGATGTCGGTGCCCTGCACAAAGAGGTCGTCGCCCTTGTCGTACTTCTTGTCGATGAACCGCTTGGCCATGTCTTCGCGCTGGCTCGAGGGGAGCTCTGAGAAAAACGGCAGCGCGCACAAGATGTTCAGCAGCAAACGCTCTCTGAACAACTGGGCGAGGCTTTCTTTCACCTCGGGGAACCGCTCGACGAGTGCGTCGAGCGCATCGCGGTGCACTTCGAAGTATTCGACGTCGGTGGCCGCGCGCACCGACGCCGTTCGCACCTCGTGCATCATCAAGGCGAACAAGCCGATGAGCTCTCCTTCGCCCAGCCGCGACAGCTCCCGCTCTGGTTGGCTTTCGGTGGGTTTGCGCACCACGTGCACGTCGCCGCGGATGATGACGAGGAGGCTGTCGGCCTTCTCGCCTTCTTCAAAGATGTATTCGCCAGGCGCTTTGCGCCGAAACTCCATGGAGTGGCTGAGCTCAACGAAAGCCGACACCGGCAGGCTCGACAGCAGGGGCACCCGCGGCAACACCAGCTGTTTTTCGTTGAGCACCTCGAGGAGAACTTGGTCGTCGAGCTCACGCACCGGCGGCTCTTCTTGGGTCGCGTCGTCTTCGTCGATCTCGTCGTCGGCGTCTTCGGCGTCGCCTTCTTGGCTCATGGCCTCCAGGATGAACTGGTCGCTGACTTCGAGGGCGTCCTCGTCTTCATCGCCCTCGTCGCTGTATTTGTGGAGCTCGGCGTCGATGTCGGAGGGGCGCACCACGGCGCCTGCGTCGTCGCTGTCTTTGACCACGGCGTAAAGGTCGGTGGCCTCTGGGCGAATGGCCCGCCAGATGCCCGTCGACGTCAGTGGCATGCCCCCCGGAAGCGCCATGGCCGAGGCGTTGTCGTCGAGAATGGGCACCGCCACGCGGCCGGTGTTGGTGGCGTCGGCCGCGCGGGTGCGGGCATACAGCTTGGCCAAAAACAGCAGGGTCTCTTCGTGTTTGGGCGCGATTTGCAGCAGCTCTTTGAGCACGGCGACGGCTTGCAGCGGGCGCCCTGCCAACGAGAGGTAGCGCGCCACCGTGCGGTAGTGGGCGATGGCGTCTTTCTTCTGCTCGAGCAGGCGGTAGGTGCGGGCCACACGCATGCGGGCGTCGAGGTCCATGGGATGGGCCGCGAGGCGCTCTTGCAGGCCCCGCAGGGTGCGCTTCAGCTGTGCCTTGGTGGGCATGGCTGTGGTGTCTTCGCTCACGGGCCCCTCCTGCGCGCAGCGTCGGGCGACTGTGGGGACGTCGACGCTGCTCTTCGTCGTCGACCTTGCCACAGGCGGGCCCCCGGCGGCTACTGCTGTGGGCGTTGCAAGGATGCGCCTGACGCCTTACACCCCAGGGGCTGTGGGATGGGGCCTTCACCAGGCAATTGTCATCCACACCTGCTGTCTTTCGGTTGAGGTTTGCATGCTGCGTTCCCCTGGTTCTCGTGTTTCACCATTGTCTTTGACCGCCGCAACGTCGACGTTGTTGTGTGCCATGGCCTTGGCCACCGGCTGCCCCACGACGACGGGCACCCCAGGCCCCGAAGCCGAGCCCGACGCGGGCACGCAAGAGCCCGACAGCGTGGTCTTCGGCCAGAGCATGGGCATCGACGCTTGTGACGACGAGACCGTCGCCGCGTACCCCAACCACCGCTGCTTCTCCTACCGTGGCGTCGCCGGCGTGAGCATGGGCGGCGGCACAGCGGCACGTCTCGGCTTCAACCACCCCGAATTGTTCGACGTCGTCGGCATCATGGGCACTCCCTTCGCCGACACCCGCTTTTTCTGGGGCATGCTCGAGAACGAATTCATGAGCGGCTTTTGCCCTCTTGAACAACTCGAGGCCGCCATGGCCCTCGACCCCGACAGCCTCAACGACCCCACCAACCCCGACATCTGGTGCGGCACCCACGACGTGTGGCCCATGGCCCAAAGCGGCGAGCAGGTCTCAAACCTGTGGCCCGCCCACCCCGACTCTGAGTGCTACCTCTTCAAGAGCGACTACAACCACTGGTACCGCGGCCCCGACGCCGGGCGCGGCGGGAGCTTTCACCGCAACAGCCTCATCGAAATCCTCCACGACTACGTGATGGCCTTCGGCAACCCGCTGTACCACAACCCCGACAACAACTACTTCCCGCCCGGCGTGCCCGACACCCGCCACGTGAGCCCCAACGACGACGCTGCGCGCGCCTCGTTCTGCGAAACGCCGGTGGTGCTCGAGAACTTCTACAACAAAGAATACAACCCCCAGGGCACCTACCCCGTCATCACCTTCTGCGAAGGTGTGGGCGACGGCAGCGGCGACTACGACCCCACCAGCAATCGCGCATTTGAAAACGTCATCGAATACGCCGTGGCGGTCGATCTCAACGGCAACGGCATTCGCGACTACGGCGAGCCCGTCGTGGTGAACAACAAAGAGCGCTACCAAGACACCGGCACCGACGGCCTCTTCAACGAAGACGAGCCGGGCTACGACCCCGTCACCAACCCCGACCCCAATGGCGACGACTTCGACCCGCTCACCAACCACACCGGCACCGAGCACAACCTCACCTACGACGAGGGTGAAACCTACGAAGACTTCGGCCTCGACGGCGTCGACGGCACCGGCGACTTTGGCGAAGGCAACGGCAGCCACGACATTTCGCCCGGATTGGCCCGCTACTACGAGCGCTCGCCCACCGACTTGTTCAAAGCCGTCACCGACGACCAAGCCAAGCGCCTCGACGTGTGGATCGACGCAGGCATTCGCGATTTCTTGAACACGGCGCAAATCTCCAACGCGCTGTACTCCGTGTTGGCCGAGCGCATGGAAGGCAAGATCTTCCAAGACTTCTCCGGCATGCCCGGCCTGCCCCCCGACGAGGGCTACGTCTACTTCAACGCCGACTATTCGCGCAGCGCCATGGGCCAGCTGTCATACCTGCAATACGGCGACCCCGCGTTCTGCCCCAACACCGACGACATCCTGGGCGACGGCAACCACGTCGGCCAAGACGTCGTGCACCGCCTCTTCACCTTGTTCTCGTTCATGAGCGCCCGCATGCCGGCTGAAGGACGCGATCAGAGCTTCGGCGGCACCATCACCGACCTCGAGAGCCCCACCGGGCAACTCACCGACTTCGGCTACATGGTGGAGTACGACAGCGAGGTGCTCGGCCGCAAAGTCGAGTACGGCATCACCCTGCCCCCCGACTACTACCTCTCCGACAAACAAGACGAGCGCTACCCCGTGCTGTACTTCTTCCACGGCCAAGGCATGGACGCCCAAGGCACCATGGCCACCGGCTACGCGTTGTTCGGCTCCATGCAGGGCTCGTCGCGTCCCGACCGTCTTGAAAACGGCCTCACCGACTTTCAGCGCGCCATCATCGTGTGGGTCGACGGCGAGTGCAAAAGCGATGAGTGCTGGACGGGCACCTTCTACGCCGACTTCGAAGGCCTCCCCCGACAAGACCGCAACTACGGCCAAGCCTTCATCGAAGTCATGAAGCACGTCGACGAGAACTACCGCACCAAGAAGCCTCGGCTGGTGCCGCTCGACGAAGTTCCGGAGTAGCCCCCTTCGTTTGTCGACGTCGACGCGCTCTGTGGCGGTTGCCTCAGGGCGCGTTTGTCGTATGAGAAGACATGTCTGCAGCTTCTGAGCCTGTGCTGTTTGTGGTGCGTGACGACGAGGATGGGTTGCGCCCCGACCGCTTGGTGCGGCGGCGCCATCCCGAGGTCGCCCGCGATCAGGCATTGGCGTGGTTGAAGGCCGGACGCATGCGTCTCGACGACACCAACGTCCGTCTCGCGAGTCGGGTGCAGCCTGGGCAACACCTCGCCCTCGACGTCGCCATCGCGCAGCTGGGGCCCGCAGCCGACTTGCCGGCGGCATCGACAGCGGCGTTGAAGGTGTTGTTCGCGTCGAACGACCTCGTCGCCGTCGACAAGCCCGCCGGGCTCGCCATGCACAGCGGCACGCGTGTCGACGACGACGACACCCTCAAGGGGATGCTGGCGCGCGCCTTTCCGTCGCCTGTGCCGGAGCAAGAGTGGGACGTGCGTCCACGTCGAGGCGGCAACGGCAAGCGTCGGGTGCGTGCGTTTGTCGGCCCCAGCTTCTTGGGGCGGCTGGACCGCCCGACCTCGGGCGTGGTGTTGGCGGCGCGCACCCGTGAAGGACTGCAGCAGGTGGAGCCTTCGTGGTCGGCTGGCGACGTGGAGAAGACATACGTGGTGGTGGTGCATGGCCAAGCGCCGGCGGAGGGCGTCATCGACATTCCACTGGTGTCGCTGCGGGCGCGCAAAAAGCGCAAACCCGCTGACGACGACGCCCGCACCGAGGAGGCGGTGACGCTGCTGCACAGGCTGGCGGCGTCGCCCGATGGTCGTCTGAGTGTGGTGTTGGCGTTTTTGCGCACGGGCCGCACCCATCAGATTCGCCGCCATCTCAAGGCCATCGGACATCCGCTGGTGGGCGACCCGCGCTACGGCCATCGGCGACGCGACCAGCAGTTGCAGGAGGCCTTTGGGGTCGACGTCGACAAAGCCCTGCAGTTGCATTGCATACGGTTGCAGTTTGCGCCTGCGGTGCACGACGTCACGGGTCTGCCGCGTCCGTTGTGGGCGCCGTGGCCGGCACGCATGCAGCGGGTGTTGGGGGCCGCTGGCCTCGACGTCAACGCGCTGCAGCAGCAAGCGCGCAACGTGCATGTAGACGATGTGCCGGAGACGCCGCTGCGCTCCCGTCGTCGGTGACGACGTCAGGCCACCAGCTTTTTCACGGCTGCCACGAGGGAGTTGGGCTCGAACGGCTTCACCATCCAGCCGGCGGCGCCGCTGTCTTTGGCTTGGCGGATCATCTGGCTCTTGCGTTCGGTGGTGAGCATCAAGAAGGGCACTTCTTTGGTGCCCGCCCGACGCTTGGCCCACTGCAGGGTCTTGAGGCCGTCCATGCGGGGCATGTTGATGTCACAGACGACGGCTTCGATGTTGGAGTTGGCGGCGAGCGCCTCGGTGCCTTCGATGCCGTCGCGGGCGACGATGACGTCAAATCCGTGCAGCGCCAACAACGACGACAATGTGGTGCGCACAGAAGGAGAGTCGTCAATCACCAGAACCGTTTTCGACATCAATCCTCCTGGGCGGGCCGCACAAACAACCACACAGGAGTCTCATCGATGACAACCGTACAAACCTTGAGGGGGATCCCCCCGGTGTACTGTTGTGTCATGTCCTGCTTTGAGATGGTTTGAGGCAATCCTGTGTCGAGGTTCGTCCCGCGTTCGCTGAGGCTGCCTTTGGCGAAGCCCACCACCCAGTTCACCATCTCGCGCAGCACGTCGTTGATGTCGTCGTGCGACGGCTCGACTTCGGTGACCCGCAAGACCTTGCAGGTGAGTTCGATGGCGGCATCGTTGCGGGCCCAAACGCCGACCTCCACCGACATCAGCGAGGGATGTTGGCTGCGCACCAAAATGCGTGCGCCGCGATCGGCCTCGGCACGACAGGCCTCGGCCGCCTCGTCTTCGGGCACGGCGATGTCGAGCCGCAGCATGTCTTTGCCGATGCGTTCCATGGCGTCGAGCCCGGCGTCCATCCAGGCTTGCAGTTGGTGGTCTGGCTGGCTGCGCGCCTCCAGCCGAGGGTGGTGTTCGACGATGGTTCCCATGCGGCCTCCCCAGCAGGCGTGACACCCACGCATGCGCAGAGATCATCGAGACGCGCCGTCGAAACTGAAGTTTCCGTCTCGGGCGATCGTCGTTGTTGGGATTCGCATCCGCCAAGAGCGCGTTTTCATGCGGTTTCGCCAAGGGCGCCGAAAAAAAGAGCCGAATGACACTTCAAAAGGCCTTGACGAATGAACGCGCTGGCCGTAGGTAACGCCTCACTCGCGGCGGCGAAAGCCAAGCGCAGCGGGTTGTTAGCTCAGTTGGTAGAGCATTGGACTTTTAATCCAATGGTCCAGGGTTCGAGTCCCTGACAACCCACCAAGAACCTCCCGGAAACGGGAGGTTTTTTCTTTTGTATTCCGATGAGATCAGTGGGGAACGCCCCGTGTTGGGCCAGTTCCCCACCAACGTTCCCCACCACTTCGCTGCAAGCCGCCGATTCTTCATGCGCAATCCTCGTCGTCACGACGCCTTTTTCGCATGACCATGGCGCCAAATGCCGATGTGCCGGCCTGCTGTTTCTCGGCCACGGTGACGTCGCTGTAGTGCTCCGTCATCGCTTGCGTGGCGTGGCCGGTGATGGCCCTCGCCGCGATTTCGCCCGAGGTTTGCCGCACCAAGTTGTTCACCGTGCGACGCAGCGCTTGGTTGGTGACGACCTTGTCGACGCCCGCACGCGCCGCGCAGCGACGGAGAGGAGCGATCGTGCAAGACGGCTCGCGGTGCGTGCCTGCCCTCGATGGAAAGACAAGGTTGTCTTTCGCGAAGAGCTGATGCTGCAGCCACGCGCGATGTTCCTCGAGAATCTCGGCGACAGCAGGCAACAGCGGCACGCTGCGGTTGGAGTTGGTCTTCGTCGGAAATACTTTCTTCTTCACCACCGACCGCCGCACGTGGATGACGCCTTTGTCGAAGTCGACGTCTTCCCAAGTGAGCCCGGACAGTTCGCCAAAGCGCATCCCCGTCGTGCCAGAGACCCAAATCATCGCGCGGATGTCGGGGCTTTCAGCGTCGGTGGCGCGCAGCACGCGCTCCAACTCATCGCGGGTGAGCGTGTCTTTGGGCCGCGTCGTCGGCGCCACCACACGGAAGCGCAGATTGTTCGGCCCGTCGTTCTTGACGCCGATGAGGGTCTCCGCGTCGCGGAGCATCGACGCCAACAGGCGCCACCCCGAGTGCAGGGTGTTCTTGGCGTAGGGCTCGCCGTTGGGCTTCTTCAGCTGGGTGATTTTGTTCATCCACATCGCGAGCTCGGGCTTGCCGATTTCGCTGATGTAGAGGTCTCCCAGCAACGGAAGGATCAAACTCTCCAGTCGGATGATGTCTCCGTCGACGACGTGCGGACGCTTGCGCCCTGCCCGTTCGACGTGAAGCAGCCATTTCTCGGCGTAGGCGGTGAAGGTCATGTCCTCGGCCAGCTGCCCCTGACGACGCACCGGAGTGATGGTGTTGTCGTTGGCGGCGGCTTGCTCCTCGACGAATGCCTCCAGCTGCAGCCGCATGGCGTTCTGGATGTCGAGGGCTTTGGCGAGGGACACGTCGTGAACCCTCCTTTCTTTTTCGTAGCGCTTCCTCGTCTTGGGGCACTTGGCGGTGGCCCGGACCTGGTAGCTGTTCTTGCCAATGCGAAGCACACCGGGGTGTGCGGTCTTCTTTCCTGTCCTTTTCATGTCTTGCTCCTGACGGGCGCAACGACGAGGACACGGGTCGTGGGGCCACGATAGGTCGTGGATGCGCCCCAGCCCAGTCGTTGCTGCGGTTTGGGTTGTGGGCGGGGCTCAGTCGGGTTTTCGGGCGGAGTTCACGCGGTCGCGGAAGGAGCCGAGCTTGGCGAGCGACGCCTTCTTGGGGGCGTTCTGCGAGGCTGCTTTGGGCGCTTCCTCGTCGTCATTCGCCGCAACCGGCAGACACACGGGCTTCTTCTGCAGGTTCTGCTGGACTTGCTCGTCGAGGTCATCCATGGAGAACAGCAGCCGTTGCCCAATGCGCCCTGTGGGGCGGAGGTGCCCTCGGTGCAGGGACATCCGCAGGGCATGGACGGTGATGCCGAGGTATTCGGCCGCTTCTTCCGTCGACAAATAGGCGGTGAGGCTCATTTCAGCCCCCACTTCTGCTCCATGGGCTTGCGCAGTTTGGCGAGTCCAGCTTTGCGTTTCTCTTGCACCCAACGTCGTTTGACGCCGTGCTTCTTCATGACGTCGTCAACAGAGTGGACTTTCGCGAGTGTGAGGACCGCGTCGGCTTCGAGAGGTGGAAGAAACTCCCGCACGTCGTCGACGACTGAGTCGATCATCGCCTCCCATTGGTTGTGCTCGAAGAGTTCGTCGGCGTCTGGTGCCAGTTCATCGGACTCTTCTTCGTTGAACGACAGCGGGTGTTGTCGACGACGGTATGCCTTGGCCTCCCACAGGCACCGGAGCCGAACGAACGTCTGAAGCGTCCCTTGGCTAGGGTCAAAGCGCTCCAAGTCGTCGAGGAGACGGATGCGGACGGCCTGAACGATGTCGTCGACGTCGGCATCGCACAAACCGTCGAAGGTGGTGACGCGACGGACGAGACCGACGACGTAGGCGTCTGCTTCATGAAGCCAAGCAAGACGCTGGGCTTTGCTGGGCACATTGCGTCGCGGCTGGCGTTCACGACGGGAGGATTTGGCCTGCTTTCGCTGGACAATGGTGGGGCGGGACTGACGATTCGGGAAGGACACGCTCGGCTCCTGGGTTGGCGTTTTCTCCTTTCCGAAGCTGACTGAACAAAATTGCAGGGATCCGCGAAGAAATATTGCCCTCACGAAAAAGCGGCTGTTTTTCAGATAGATATAGACGCGAAATTTGCGTCGGCCTGCAGCCACCGATTGCGAACCGCGGTTCCCGGGACTCATGGTTTGTGAGAGGCATTCGCCGCTGGTACCGTGTTGGAACTACATCGCCGGATATCCCGACATAGACTTCCGAGCAGAGTCGTTTCTTTTCGTCCCTTGTCAGACCTCTGTCTGGTGGATTTGTCGACGAGGCCTCACATGCGCATCCACGCCCTTTTTTCACTGACTCTCCTCGTTGCAGGCTGCCCGACGAACACATCAAACCCTGACGACATCTTGGAGCCTTGTTTCGTCGCCGGCACGGCCGTTTCCACACCGGACGGCGCGACTGCCATTGAACAGTTGAAGGTCGGTGACGTCGTGCTCAGCTACGACCACAACAAAGGCAAAGTCGTTGAGGGCAAGGTCACGCACACCTTTGCGCATGGCGCGAAGCCGACGCTGCGGCTGACCGCACCGGGCGTGTCTCTTGGTGTCACGCCCAACCATCCCATCTTCAGCCCCACCAAAGATGCCTACGTAGCGGCTGGCTCTGTCGCCGCTGGCGACTCGCTTCTGCGACGACAGGCAGGACGAGCGACGACGTCCACATGGACGTCGTCGACACCCGCCGCAACCGTTGACGTCTTCAACATCACGGTGGAGCCACACCACAACTATTTCGCGGGGGACGTGTTGGCGCACAACAAGTCGCCGGAGCCGCCCAACGAATGGTGCGTTAATGAGTTCAATGAGGTGGCAGAGCAGGCACTAGCCTCTCTCCCTCCAGACGCCATGGACTGTACTGTCGACGACGATTGTGCTCGATGGCCGCAGGTGTCCTGCTCCGAGAGCGTTTCCATTTGTTTCGACATCGTGGTGGTGGGCCGGGCTCATCTTGCTGCGGCTGCAGACGCGGTGACGTCGGCGCCGTCGTTCTCGTCGTATTGCACCGAAGTCGAAAACGGCTGCGAGATTGGCTTGTGCTTTGACGACGATGGCGAGGCGTATTGCGAAGCAGGCATCTGTGCGTTTCGCTGGAGGCTTGAAGACGACATCGACATCAGCGACGCAGGACAATGATGTGAGATGTCTGCAGCGTTTCCACAAATTGGACCGGCTTGTGGCGCCCGCACCCATGAAAGGTCGACGTCCCCTTCGGTTGGGGATTGGCATCGGTGTCGCCGTCGCTGTTGCCAGTAGGAAGCGCCTTCGGGCAGGTGTGACCAGACGAAGCAGGGTCAGCGGAACGAAAGACAACGGCCGGAACTGCAAAACTGATTCTCTTCACAGTCATCGCCGGTCTCGCACCCCCGACTATGGACGATGGCGCAAACCCCACTGCATGCCTCTCGTTCTCCAACGTCAGCCTCTTCGTTGAGGTAGCAGACCATGTCGTCCTGGCAGTCAGCAGCCGAGCTGCACGCCGACTCAGCACACGGTGGCATGCATGACGTTGAGCAACTCAGAGCCACAATCATCAAAGCCAAAAGCCTCTTCACAAAGCCTCCGTTAAAAGCATTTCAGCGGGGACGGCCCAGCCGGCAGCGCAAGGCGTGGACGACGCCCAGAGATTGCGAACGAGAAGCCGGTTCATGAGCGCCTCCGTCTTTGCACGAGTGCCAACAGCACACCTGCCGCAAACATCACACTGGACGACGCCGAACTCGACGACGACGCACAAATGCTGGAGTTCGGAGAGGTTTGGACTGGTTGCCATCACCCGCAACGCGTAGCTCTCAGACGGGCGCGTAAACGACTGGTATGTGCCAAGCGACCCACAGTCGATCGAGCTGTCTTCGTGAAAGACAAACTGGTTGCTGGGCTCAATGTCGGGTCGAGACAGCTCACGCGCAAACTCGTCAACGACGGTGAAGGTGATGTCGTCTTCCCAGGCGTTGAACCGCGGTGCATGCAGTGTGTACGCGCCTAGTGGGAGCGCGTTCGATGGGCGGAGCTGAGCGACGCGGCCGTCAATGACCGACAATTCAAGTTCGTGCGCAGTGCCCTCATCGTCGACAAGCGCCCATTCGCCGAAGGTCAGCTCGGCAGCCTCCTGTCCTTCGCCCCAGTCCAACGCTTGAACAACCACGTCACGGGGGACCGTGGTTCCTTCGCGAGGAAAGACCGGCATTTGCGGTTCTGGCGAGCAGGCGGCAGCGTCTGGCGGCGCCACCGTCACACCGCCGACGACGACCGCGAGGGAGAGAGGTGCAAGTGCGAGTGTGTATAGGAGTGCAACTGGTTTCGAGACGTTCATGCCTTCTTCCGGCGCAGGCCGACGAAGAGGCCGACAAGCAGCAGCTCCCACGGTGACGACGTCGTGGCCAAGCAACCAACAGCTTCCTCCTGCCGTGGTTCCGCCGTAATTGAAAACACCGGACCCCAGCCTGAGAAGCGCCCAGCAGCGTCGAAACCACCAAAGCGGGCGCCCAGGGTGGTGCCTGGAGAGACGTGAAACAGCCTGGAGGGTCTCCACGGCCCCCAAAGTAGGTCGCCGAGCTCTTGTGCAGATTGCAGCTCAACGACGTCACCGAAGCTCCAAACCAGCAGCGAATACGTCGAGTCCTCCACGAAGGATTGGTGGGTCCCAGGGCCGGTGCAGGTGTTCCCCTCGCCGTGCTCAACGAACCGACGGGAAGGCTCAAGGTTCGGAGGCGGCAGCTGTGGAGCCTCCTCGTCGACGACCGTGAAATGCCGCTCGTCGACGTCGAGAAAGAAGCCGGGGGCTGAGAGGGTGTGATCCCCCGGTGTGAGGAGTTGCGTCGGCCGCAAGTGCAAAAGGTTGTCGTCGACGACGACTTCAAAAGGCACGTCCGTTCCATCCGCATCCTGCAGGGTCCATGAGGCCACCCTTTCTTCGGCACGTTGCTGGCTCATGGCAATGGCGAAGGTCTGCATGACGACGTCCGTCGGTACCACCTGTCCCTCCTGCGGAAAGAACAAGGGAGGCTCTTCTGCTGGTGTGCAAGCCCACGCTTCGACGGGCGTGGAGGTGATTCCGACAATGACCGTGCCGACGGCAAGCGTCGTGAGGGCCGACGAAAAAAGAAATCCAAACGGTTTCATGTCACTTCTCCCGACTCGGCATGCACATCGAGTCTTCGCCGCAGACGAAGTCGTCGTCGCCGTCGGTGCAGTCGGCGTCTGAGCCGCAGCCAAGCCCATCCACAGCCGAGCACTGTGCGCTCGCGCACCCGTACACCGTGTCACTGCCAGCGACGCAGATGAGTCCGGCATTGCATTTCATGCTCGGTCGAACGACGTCGTCGCCCCAGGCCGGAATGCAAGGAGCGCCTTCGCGGCCATCACCGCACCGCTCTGGCTCGGCAGATGGACTCACACATTGTCCAAAGACGCAGGTGAAGTCCCACGGGCAGACGCTGTCGTCGAGACATTGCACGACGGCATCATCGCCGACGTCGTCGTCACAGTAGGTGTTGGGCAGCTCATGACACGGAGAGCCCTCATCGGCTTTGTCCCAGCCGGGATTCCCTTTCCAGTTCGCTGACCAGCAGCCGCCGTTGGGGGCCACCAGTGGGGGCACGACATCTGGCTCCCATGACGGCACGTCACACGCCGCCAGCGCTTCTTCGAAGCATTCGTCGTCGCCATTCCAGCGGTGGCCATAGATGGCGACGCAGTCTTCGGAGTCGCCACAGGCGTCATCGCACGGACCCATGCCGGCTTCCATGGTGCCTCCGTCGACGTCGACAGCACCTGCATCGGCGTCTGGTGAAGGCGTCGGCGTCGGCGTCGGCGTCGCAAGGCAGGCAGACAGGAGGAGAACAGCGGTGAGGAGCAGGCCATGTCTCATGGTTTTCTCCGGAAGAGTCCGACGAAAGCCAGAAACAGCAACGTCCATGGCGCCGTCGTCGTCGTCGACGCACAAGCGCAGCGCCATCCAGATTGCAGCGGGATGGGCTCACTCCAGCCGGAGAAGTCGCCCGCTTCGTTGTACGCACCGACGACGACGCGGTCGAAAGGAACGGCGTCGATGTCCCAGGTCTCCACGCGGTGCCAGGCGTCGGCACCGAGCCCTGCTTGGTCGGCATCCGCAGGTCTTGGCATTCCGGGGAACAGGAATCGAGCAACGAAAAACGCTTGCGACGGTTTCGGGGCGATGGCGACATGCCAGCGACGATGTCTGCATTCACCGACGGGGTCTCGCAACTCGACGAAGACGTTTTCGACGTCGACAGGCTCGACAGGAGCAGCCAGTCGCTCTTCGACCGTCATCCGCATGGCGTGCCCGTACCAAACGTCGAACAATTCGCCGTCCGCGCTCACCCGCTGCAACACGGCCGGCCCGACGGGGAGGGGTTGTCTCGGGACCAAAGCCCATCGTTCGTTGGGCACGAGGTCTACAACATCAAGTCGCACTGTTGTGCCGTCGTCGACGTTGACCCAAGCCCAGCTTGGAGGTTCTCTGGTGAAATCGCTGGGTGTGTCCGTGGCGACCTGAAAGATGCCGGCGAAATCACGCGGGACGACGACGCCATCCTTTCGTTGCGGGTAGCCCCACTCGTCTGGGTTTGCCTCAAAACAAATGCCCCAACCGTCGGCCGACGCTGCCGAGGAGGCCAACAGACCGACGGCAACGAGCACAGCACTGGCAAAGACGCTTTTCATATGGGAACAGCATAGCAGGCCCCACCTCAGGAGCACGCCGATGAAAGTCGTTGCCGTCCTTGCCTTGGTTTTCATTGCCGCATGTGAGCCGAACCCCTGTGGGGTCGACGCCATTGGCGTTGAAGGCGCTCCGTGCGAAGCCAGTGACCAGTGCGGTGATGGACTTGCCTGCGACTATGGGTGTGCCGACGAGATCGGGTATTGCGGAGGGACATGTCACGACGAGAACGACCCAAACGCCTTTTGTCGAACAGGCGCGACCTGCTCGACAAACGAGTCCTGCGAAGAGGGCGCCGACTGCATCCGAGGGTGGTGCACGGCGGGCTTCTGAGCTGACCGACTCAAAAGATCACCTCGGTCTCTCGAGCCTCGCAAACGATGTCGTCGACATCGTCACCCAAGGCGTCTGAGGCTTCACGGCGCGCCTGTTCACAGCGCGGGTGTCCACCCATGCCGCACTCGACGTTGCCGTCAGCACCACCGTCGACGGCGCGCCACACGCAGCTGAGTTCGTCGAACCAGTCCAAGTCAGAGAGTCGTGCCTCGCACGTCGTCGCGCAGCCATGAACGACCAGCGCATACGAGACTTCAATCGTGTCGCCGGGCTTGGTGCTGGGGTCGACGCACGCAGCGGTGCCGAGGGCCAGCAGCAGAGCTGCCATTCTTCTCATGGAGAGCCGCCGTCGACGTCAACATCGACGTCGTCGCGGCCGACCTGGGCGCGAATGCGGATGAAGGCTTCGACTGTCTCTTCTGCTCGGTCTGGCAGAAAGGACGTCAGCAGCACACCTTCACATACGGTGTCGTCGTCGACGGGGTTGAAGGCGAAGGCAAAGATGCCGGGTGGGTCGTCGCGGTTGAGTTCGACGGGGGCATTCTCAAGGCGCAAGACGGACTCGTCGCATGTGGGGTCGAGCCAGCGGACGTCGAGTGCAGTGGCGTAGGCCAGGCCGTCCTCGGTGAGGAGAAGCTTGAAGCTGTGGGGTTCTGTCGACGGGGCCTCGCTCACGACAGCGCAGTCGGCTTCGAAGAGCGCCTCGCACGAGTTGTTCGGCATCGCTGCTTCGCACTCTAGACCTGTGTTCTCGTCGTCAGGTGCGATAGAGAAAGTCGGGTGCGATTCAGGGAGCGCGATGAGTGGCTGAACGAGGCCACTGCAGTCGACGGATTCGAGCAGTGTAGGGCCGTCGTAGTAGCCGCGATGATCGTCGTTGAGACAGGCGGTCGAGGCGACAGCGAGAAGAGCGACGCAGGCGAGGTGGTGTTTGGAAGTCATTCGCACCGCTCTTCCTGCTGTGGGTCGGGGCCAAAGCAGACCGGTTCGGTTGCCGTTTCGTTGCCAGCGAGGTCTGTCGCAACAAAGTGGTAGCACCGCTCAATGGTGGGGAGCGGGCCGTTTTCGTTCGATGCTCCGCCGTACCTTGTCTGCTGCTCATCCATCCCCACCACAAACGAATACGGCTCGTCGTTGAGGTAGGTGTAGACCAAGCCTGCTCCGAAGTTGTCTGCGACTTCACCCACGTTGGTGATCATTGTGAGTTTGCACAATGGGACTGGGTACCCGGGTTCTGGCTGGTCATCCACGTCGAGGCGTTGCTCGATTGTCGCAAGCCCGATGGTCGGAGGCGTGACGTCCTCCGTAGACAGGCGACGGAGGCGGATTTCGGTACTCAGCGTCGGCCCCAGATAGCCACGTCGCACCACCGTCAACGCAATGTCCTCCTCAAACGGAAGGTCGTCGATGTCGACGAGGTACCAGATAGACGAATGCCAGTCATCGAGGCGCTCAAACGGCAGCTGTATGTCGTCACCATCCTGTCGGACGCTCACGTCGGTGATGAGTGACGAACGTGAGTCAATGACGAGGGGGCTGTTCGCAGGGACCTCGATGATGCCGTTGACGCGAGAGGGGCGGAAATCCGGCGGTTGGGGGGTGCGCGGCGACTCCACACCCGAAGTGGCGACGGTGGCGACGACAGAAATGGTGAGTACAGCCAGCTGGAGAAGCTTGGAGAGAATGCGAAACATGGAGTGGGTCCAATCGTAGTGTGATTGGAGTGTACCATTTAGGGCATGTGGCGCTACAGCAAGGAAGAAGCCTCGTGTACACCTCTTCCCGGGAGGCGACAGTCGACGAATCAGGTGTCGTTGCCCATGAGCCCGTAGGCGTGGAGGTGGCGGTAGAAAGTCGTTCGCCCACAGCCCAGCTCGCGTATGGCTGCCGAGAAGTTGCCGGGGTGTTTGGCGATTGCTTGCTCCAGCGCAATTCGTTTCAGGTCTTTGATGTTGAGCGTGGGCAGCGCATCAGTCGGACGAGCCTCTCTACGGCGAAGCTCGTCCGCGTTGATGCCCTTGTCCTCAAGAAAGGCAGCAGCTTCCTCAACCACGTCGTTGGTTGGACGCCGTTCGACGATGAGCTCGACAGCAGCGTTCATCCCGTCTCTAAGGGCGACGAGCGTGATGTCGGTGGCGTTGAGGCGCGGACCGCGCCGTCGCATGGCAGCGACAATGGCGACGAGTGGGTCGGTTTCGACGCCCTTGTCGTCGAGGAAGTCGATGGCCTTCTCGATGACGGAAGCTGCTGGTGCGCTCTCGTCGATGAGCTTGACTGCGGCGTCGACGCCGTCGCGAAGGGCGGCAAGTTCAAGGTCGATGGCTTGGATGCGTTTCTGGGTCATGAATTTGTCCGGGAGGTCCTAGGACGAGGAGAGAATCACTGCTCCGCAAAGGCAACATCCGAGAGCGCTGACTCCACCACCTGCGAGCCCAAGCCACAACAGCAGTTTGTTTTTCTGGGGGTCGTCTTCGTCTGAGCGTCGCTCTGGTGGCGGCGGGGTGTAGCCACCGCTACCCGAAGATGGAGGCGTGTAGAAGCCTCCCGCGCCTATCCTGTAGGGGGAACAGTTGATCCGCCATCGTTTGCCGCTTTTGTCCTTTCCTGACATCTGGAAATTCGTCGTCTCAGGAGATGGGCTGTAGTTGAGTTTCACCATCGCAACCTTCTTTGGCGAAAACCAAAGGAGCGCGTAGTTGGAGAACGGCGAGTAGTCATAGCTCATGGTCGCACGGTTGAGTTCGGAGCCCTTCGCAAACTCGACCGTCATCTCGAACCAGTCCGAAGTTGAGTAGTCAGCTCGTGTGTACTGGACAGAGCAGCGCCGTCTTTTGGCCTCAGCCACATCGGCGAGCATTAGTGACAAAGCGCTGAACAAAATGACCTGAACTGTGAGTGGTCGCCGGTGGCCCATACATGAATGGTACGGGCGAAGCTCAAAACTCGGCAAGCGGCTGGCTGGCTTCGCCAAAACAGCTGATCGCTGGTTGGAATACGCCGATGTGATGTGTGTCTCCAAGGGACGAATGGAAGCAACCGCACCAACGTCAAAGACCGAACCCCGGAGACCCTATGACCACTGAGAACGAAGAGTCAGTCGAAGTCCAGCAAACAGAAGCTGAAAGTGTTGTCACCGAGCCCCAAGACCCTTCCATGGAAAACAATGATGCTGCCAATGGCAGCGACGTCGTTGACGGATTTCGTGTGGGGCTTCCCCCGGGAAACTGGGTTGTCGACGGAAACAACGTCGCTCGCCAGGGGCCACCGCCAGGACAGACCGTTCGTCAGATTGTCGAGCTGTTGATGGAGCAGCTGCTTCCTCCCTTCGTCAATGCAAAGACGTCAGGGTGGCACGCACACATCATTGAGAACGTGCTGCGGACCCTTGTTGGATTGGCGGCCTTGACCGCTGGAGTTTGGTTGGCTGACAAGAAAACCATCGATGGTGGGACCATTTCTGCCCTGCTTGGCGCAGTGATTGGCTACGCATTTGCCAAGCGCTCCGACGAATAACCCACGTCGGGCACTTCGCTTTGCACCTGGCCCGCAAGCACACACCTGCTGTAGCGTCCAGCGCATGTCCTCGACTTCATTCCGCGCCGTCCTCGACACCCTCACCCAAGACCGGCTGACGTTTTTCGGCCGGAGCTTCGACGTGGGCCTGCCTGCCAAAGGAAAGAAGCAGGAGCAAATCACAGCCCTCACACGGCCAGGGGCGCTGCAAATCCGCGACATCCTCCGGGCGATGACGCGGGACGAACTGCGTGCTGCCTGTCGACGCCTTGAGCTCGACGACACCAGCGCTTCGCGTGTTGACCTCATGGACCGGCTGTCATCCGAGCTCGGCAGCGAGGTCACCGAGGAGCCAGAGTTCCTCTCCGGCGTTGGCAACATCGATCCGTGGATGCCACGTCAGGGAAACGTCGTCCTCGTGCGTCAGCGCAACCACCTTGTCGAGGCTGTCGAAAAGGCAGGTGGGATGACCCGCGTGTCCCTCGTCTGCCTTGACGACGACAACCAAGGCCGACGCACTGAAGTGTTGTGGGAGCTGGAACTAGGCGCACGCATCATTGACCCCGAGGCGTCTGGCTTGGGCGACTTCAAGAAGTTCGACGAGCCCCGCGCCTTCGGCGCCTACCTGCACACCGTGAAGTGGAACTGCGTCTCTGCCACGGACGGCAAACTCTTTCAGAGCCCGTTCCGGGCGGGCATCAAGCTGATGAACCATCAGCTGACGGCGCTCCGCAAGGCACTTCAACTGCCGCGCGTGAACCTCTTCATCGCTGACGACGTGGGCCTCGGCAAAACCATCGAAGCTGGCCTTGTCCTGCAGGAGATGCTTCTCCGTCAACGGGCCGACTGGGTGTTGGTGGTTTGCCCCGCGTCTGTTGCGCTGCAGTGGCGTGACGAGATGCAAAAGAAGTTCGGCTTGCAGTTCGAGCTCTACAATCGAGCCTTCATTTCTCGACGACGGAAAGAGCGCGGTTTTGGGGTGAACCCGTGGAGCACGCACAATCGCTTCATCATTACCTACCAAACGTTGCGTCGTCCGGAGTACCGCGATCCTCTCCTGCAGCATCTGTCGACGATGTCGCAAGGCGAGAAGGCGCGAAAGAGCATGCTCATCCTCGACGAGGCACACACTGCGGCACCGGCATCGGCATCTGCATACGCTGTCGACTCGGGCACCACCAAAGTCATTCGCGACGTCGCGCCCCGCTTTGAGAACCGGCTCTTCCTGTCAGCGACTCCGCACAACGGACACAGCAACAGTTTCTCCTCGCTGCTCGAGATTCTCGACCCACAGCGCTTCACACGTGGCGTTCCCACAGAAGACCCAGCACAACTCGACCCCGTCATGGTCCGTCGTCTGAAAGAAGACCTGCGAAAGCTGGGAGAAGGCTCATACCCTAAGCGGCACGTCGGTCGCCTTCGTCTGTCGACGTCGAAGCCTGCGTTCGACATTGAATGGTCGGGACCCGATGGCACGGCAACAGAGGGGCCATGGCCGCTGTTCGACGGCAACGTCGGTGAAGAGCTGGAGCTGTCGCGACAGTTGGCCGAATACACCGAGCTGATGGCTCCGAAGAAGGGCCGTTCACGGCTGGTGTTCATCAACCTGCAGAAGCGTCTGCTCTCGAGTGTCGAGGCATTCGTTCGTACGTTGAAGAAGCACGACGACGCGATTCAACGCAAAGAAGCAGCCGCTGCGTTTGAGGCCGACGAAGACGACTCTGGCTATGGCGTCGACGATGACCTTCTCGAAGCACAAGCGGAAGCTGAGGTAGGGGCGTTGTCTGCTGGGCTCGACGACACGACCGCTGCAACCGCTTTGCGAGGATCCATGCTGGAGACTGCGGAGCGCATCCGTGGGTTGCCCGACGCCAAGGTCCACGCCCTCGTTCGCTGGATGCAAGAACAACTGTGTCCGGCCATCTCCATTGGTGAGCGAGACCCGTCCGCGTCGACGAAGTGGAGCGACAAGCGCGTCATCATCTTCACCGAATACGGCGACACGAAGCGCTACCTCCTGCAGGCGCTTTCCCGTGCCATCTCTGGCACCGACCAAGATGAAGAGCGCATCATGCAACTGCATGGAGGCATGGGAGACGACTCTCGTGCTGCGGTTCAACGCGCCTTCAATGCCAAGCCTGACGAGGAGCCTGTTCGCATTCTCATCGCCACTGACGCGGCACGTGAGGGCATCAACCTCCAGGCGGCATGTGCAGACCTCTTTCACTTTGATGTTCCATGGAACCCCTCGAGGATGGAGCAGCGCAACGGCCGCATCGACCGCACACTTCAACCCCAGCCCGACGTTCGCTGCATGTACTTCACGTATGACGACCGCGACGAAGACAAGGTGCTCGCCACCTTGGTGGACAAAGTTGAGCGCATTCGCGAGCAGCTTGGCAGCGTCGGCGAAGTGGTGATGGGTCGGTTCTCCAACGTGCTCGACAAGGGCGGCATCGACAACAAGACCATCTCGCTGCTCGACGCCCAGGAAGACACAGGTGGTGCAAACGAAACCGCTCGGCGAGAACTCGATGGCGCTCGCGCCGAGGAGCGACAGCACCAAGAACGGCTGCGGCAAGACATCGACCTCGCTGGGAAACTGCTGAGCAACTCGCGCAAGGTCATGGACTTCGCACCGGCTCTGCTCCGCGAGGCGATCGACGCAGGATTGGAGATGTCGGGACACCAACCGCTGACGCCCGTCGACGGCCAGCCCGGCGCCTACACCTTGCCCGAACTCGGTCCGACGTGGCAGCCAGCGCTCGATTGGATGAGGGAGCCCATCGGCAAGGATGAGTCCTTCTGGGAGTGGCGCAAGAAGCCACCCGTTCCCGTTGTGTTTGAGCCGCCTGACCTCATGACGACGAAGGTGGCGCATCTGCATTTGCACCATCCATTCGTGCAGCGAGTGACCAGCCTGTTTGCTGCTCAAGGCTTCTCGGCACATGACTTGAGCCGCGTGACCATTTTGCGGAGCAAGCGTGACGACGTCGCCCGCGTCATCGTCTTCGGTCGACTGACACTCTTTGGCCCTGGTGCCGTGCGGCTGCACGACAAAGTCATCTCTGTCGCGGCGAAGTGGCTCGACTCCAAAGGGGCTGGCCATCTGAAGCCATTTGCCGACGCTGCCGACCAGAAAGCTGTCGACCAATTCGAGGAGACGTTGGCCGACGCGCCAGGACTCGACTCCGTTTCTGACGAGCGGCGCAACATCCTTCTCCAGTCTGCACCCGACGACTTCAAAACGCTGTGGAAGACGTTGTCGACGGAGGCAGATGCCCAAGAGGCAGAGGCCATCAAACAACTTCAACAACGTGGAGAGGCTGAAGCGCAGGCTCTTGAAACACTTCTTCGAAGCCAACAAGCAGCCATTCGTCGACGGCTGGGACCTCAGCAGATTTCAATGGACCAACTCTTTGGCCACACCCCAGAGACGGCTTCAGAGAAAGAGCAAGCCAAGCAACTCGAGAACGACCGCAAGCACATGGAGTCGCGCCTCGATGCCATCGAGCGTGAAGTCGCCTCCCAGCCTGACGAGTTGCGCGCCTCCTATGAGGTCGCGCTGACCAAAGTCGTGCCCGTGGGCATGGTGTATCTCTGGCCCTCGACGCGTGGATAACGAAGATGTCTGACCTCGAACGCAAGTTTCATGAGCAGTGGCTGGGCATGGTGCAGCCGGTCGACGGCCTTGTTGTCTCTGTGCCCGTCCTCGTCGATGCCCAAGTCATGGCGCGCAAGCCCCCTGCCTTTCAGGCGGAGGTCATGGCGACCACAACAGAGCACAACAAGCAGCGCTGCATCGACGACCTCGGTGTCTTTCTCGACGTCGCGTTGGGCATCACGCCCGACCTCTACGATGAGGGAAACCAGCTTCCCGACGACCTCAGCCTCTATGTCCCCGAGGGGCAACAGCTGCTGAAGCCGACGCTCGCGTTGCGCAAGCTCGACGTCTACGACGACGAACCTTCACCCGACGACACGCCCGCCATCGCGGCAGGCAAGGCTTACGAGATGCTCGTGTGGCGCGTCGCCGATGGCCTCGATGTCGACAAACCAGAGACGGTGACTGGCCCATGGGAGTACCCCGCCTCCGCCAAGTTCGACCGGCTGCTGCGCGCATGTCGGGTGCCGCTCGGCCTCCTCGTCAACGGCACCAGCATTCGTCTGATGTATGCCCCGCATGGCGAGTCGACGGGGACCATCACCTTTCGCCTCGACGACATGGCATCCGTGGGTGGGCGTCCCATTCTCGACGCCTTCGCCTCCTTGCTGTCGGCGGAAAGCTTCTTTTCCGTCGCTGAAGAGCGGAGTCTGCCCGCCATCGTGCAGCAAAGTCGTTTGCGGCAAAGCGACGTCACAAACAAGTTGGCCGGGCAAGTCTTTGAGGCGTTGCACATCCTCCTCGAGGGGTTCGAATCGGCCTCCGAGCGCGACGGCATCGGCAGCATCAGTGAGGCGCTGCGCCGCAACGATGACCACCTCTACGGCGGCTTGCTCACGACGCTGTTGCGACTGGTGTTCTTGCTCTACGCCGAAGACCAGGGCCTCATGCCCATGGGACATCCGCTCTACACAAACGACCTCAGTGTCCTCGGTCTGTTCGACCAACTGCAAGAAGACGCTGGCCGCTATCCCGACGCCATGGGCCACCGTTTTGGGGCTTGGCCCCGTCTATTGGCGTTGTTTCGTGCGGTGTACCTCGGCGCCAGCTGGGGTGAAGGCGACCATGCGCTGCACATGCCGCCTCGACGTGGCGTGTTGTTCAACCCGCACGAATACGCCTTCCTTGAGGGGTGGCCAGCAGGCGGCAGTGCGCCCATCCAGCTGGCGGAGCACCGCGCCGCTGTGCAAGTGCCCTCCATCGACGACGGCACGGTCTACGGCGTGTTGAAGCGCCTGCTGCTCCTCGACGGACAACGCCTCAGCTACCGCGCCCTCGACGTCGAACAGATCGGCAGCGTCTACGAAGCGCTCATGGGCTATCACGTGTTGCGCCTGGTCTCGCCCGCCGTGTGCATCGGCAAAGCACGCGTGTGGGTGGAAGCGAGGAGCGTGCTCGAGGTCGGTGGTGCCCAACGTGAGAAGTGGCTCAAAGAGCAAACCAACATCGCCAAAGGCAACATCAGCAAGGTGGCGAAAGAGCTGAAGGCGGCAAAGACAGAAGAGGATGCGCTTGCTGCATTGGAGCCTCTCCGTCTCAAGGGCGTCGATGTCCGTCGACTTGGGCGCCTGGTGTTGCAGCCCGGCAAAGAGCGACGGCGCACCAGCTCGCACTACACACCACGGAGTCTCACCGAGCCCATCGTGCGCAAAACGCTGGAGCCGTTGTTGCGCTGCATGGGCGACGCTCCGTCCAGCCGGCGGCTGTTGAACCTCAAGGTCTGCGACCCCGCCATGGGCTCAGGCGCCTTCCTCGTCGAGTGCTGCCGTTTTCTCGCCGACCAAGTCGTCGCCGCGTGGACGCGTGAAGCCCTGCGCGACGATGACCTCGGCCGCGAAGCCCAACGCTGGTTGCACTGGGAGCAAGGCGACCCCGTCCTCGCTGCCCGACGTCTGGTTGCCCAACGTTGCCTCTACGGCGTCGACAAGAACGCCTACGCCGTCAACCTCGCCAAGTTGTCGTTGTGGATGGTGACGCTCGCCAAAGAGCTTCCTTTCACCTTCGTCGACCATGCGCTCCGTCATGGCGACAGCCTCGTCGGATTGAGCCTGCAGCAAATCAAGAGCTTCCACTGGGAGGTGTCGAAGCAAGTCGACTGGACGGCCGACATCATCACCGCTGGCCTCGAACGCGCCATGGAGCGGCGGAGTGAAATCCTCAAGCTTGCCGCCGACACCACTGGCAGCATGTCACGCGAGAAGGAAGTGCTTCTCGCTGAGGCGGAGCTGGAACTCGACCGCGCCAAGCTCATCGGTGACCTCGTCGTGGGCGCCTTCTTTGCCCATGACAAAGCAAAGGACCGGAAGGCGGAGCGTGACCGACGCCTTGCCCTCGTCGAGGACTGGCTGAAGACGGATGGGCCGCCGCCAGACCGGCTGCTGGAGATGCGGGAAGAGATGCTCGAACAGCAGCCGGTGTTTCATTGGCCGCTGGAGTTTCCCGAGGTGTTCTGGGAGGACCGGCCTGATCCGCTTGCCGATGACGAGGTCAACCATGCAGCGATGATGGATGCGTTTGTGGGGAACCCGCCGTTTTTAGGGGGAAAGAGTGTCTCAACGCATTTCGGAGCCATCTACCGAGACTGGATCTTGTTGAGGCCAAATACACACGGAAACGGCGATCTGTCTGCACATTTTTTTCGGGCCGCTTTTGAGATGCTTGGAAAGCACGGGACGATGGGACTCGTCTCGACAAACACAATCGCACAAGGCGACACCCGAATCTCGGGGCTGCAGCCTATCGTTTCAGGCGGGGGTACAATCTTCTCAGCGACAGCTTCGATGCCTTGGCCTGGAACGGCTGCCGTTGCAGTGTCTCTGGTCTTTGTTGGGATTGGTTTAGACAATGCTCTCGGGACTGCCACTCTTGAGGGGCGGCCGGCAAAGTTCATCAACTCAGCACTAGAAGGCAGACCTGAACGAGACGACCCGATAGCACTCGCAGCGAACGGCGACCGAGCGTTCCTTGGTTGTAAGCTCGGCGGACAGGGGTTCCTTGTCGACGAGGAGTTCCTCTCTACAGTACCGGAGAAGTCGGCTCACCTTGTTCGCCCCTACCTTGGTGGCGAGGAAGTCAACAGCAGCCCGACCCAAGCGCCTAGCAGGTTTGTAGTAGATTTTGCACAGATGTCATTGGAGGAGGCCTCAACTCATCCTTTGCTGCTCTCCGTCGTGGAAGCCCAGGTGAAGCCGTATCGCGACCAAGTTTCACGCGCTTCTTGGCGAAATCGATGGTGGCAGTTTGCTGAGGTTTGTCCGAAGCTGCGCGAATCGGTTCGGGAGCTGCCGAGATGTCTCGTTACAGCTCGAGTAACGAAGCACATGATGTTCTCGTGGCAGCCGACGTCTCGGTGTCTCAATGAAAAGCTCTACGTATTTCCTTTTACGAGCGACGGATACCTCGCAGTTCTCCAATCTCGAATTCACGAAACATGGGCTTGGGTGCTGTCTTCGACGATGAAGAATGACTTGAACTACTCGGCGTCAGACTGTTTCACAACCTTTCCGTTCCCAGGCAACCTTGAAACGCTCGATGACATTGGGAAGCGACTCGACGAGATGCGCGGAGAGCTTTGCATCAAACGCGAGCAGGGACTCACCGAGGTGTACAACCAGCTCAAGGATGCCGACTGCACTGACGCCGACATCGTTGCGTTGCGCGAGCTGCATGTGGAGAACGACCGAGCGGTGCTGGCGGCGTATGGGTGGGAAGACATTGAGGTGCCGCCGTACACCACGCCGACGGATGCGGACGAGGAGAAGGCGCTGCAGGACTTCAAAGATGAGGTCATCGACCGGCTGTTTGCGCTGAATGCGGAGCGGCACCAGGAGGAGCGGCGGCTGGGGCTCGTCGACGAGAAGGGGAAGCCGGTGAAGAAGAAGAAGGCGGCAAAGAAGAAGGCGGCGAAGAAGAAACAGGACGATTTGTTTGGGGAGGGGGCATGACCGAGACAGAGAAAAGCAACCCGGTGTTGGCCTTGGCTGACGCGCTAAAAGACCGGGAAACTGAAGCAAAAGAGACAGCTAGATTCTTTCAGAAGGCCGCTGCCGGCACACTCATTCTCGGAATTGCGTTGCTCTACCTGTCCGGAGTTTTCTTCCTTCAGGAAACCGAGGTCGACAAGCTCATCGTTCAGAAAAGAACCGCTGAGATCGTGGAACGATTCAAACGAACCGAGACAACAATCAAGGACGTTGAGGACCGCTCGAAGAAATATCTCACGACGATGGCGTGCTCCGAAAAGATGACATCCCGGCAACTGAAGAGTTTCATGCAGCTGCCGATTCAAGCAGGCGATATTGAGCGGCAAGTTGGCCGGGTGAATGATGAGCTACGTGGGCTAAGCAAGTACCTGAAGGATGATGCCTTCAAGCCGATCAGAGTGACGACCGAGGAAACATCAGTTGTGTTCATTGCAATTGCGCTGACACGTTTTGCTGTTGGCGCCCTCGTCGTGGCTCTGTTTTGGTTCTTCGCCCGCAACTATCGGAAGTATTCCGACATTGCGCTCTGGTTCGGGAGCCGAGCAGATACCCTCGCAGCCGTGTCAGACGAAACTCTGAACCGGTCGGTGCTAGCGCTTATGGACGCGATGTCACCGCCGGGGTTCGGGGACCACGACCAGGCGGGGGCGACTCAACTGACAGAGAAGGATGTCCTCGACATTCTCACCAAGAAGCTCGGAGGATGAGAACAGCATGATTTGTTTGGGTGACGGCTTGTTTTGAGGCAAGCTCTGTGTCCGACTTCACACTCTACTTCACATCGAAATCGAGTATCACTATGTTCAAACCAGCGGGGCGGAAAGTTGAGGTGGTAAGTGGCCGAAAATAGTAATGAAAATCCTCTCAAAGGACCACCCCCATCTGAGGTTCCGCTCTCAGAAGCCCCCTTGATTCGTGTGGTGGCCCAAGTCCGGTTCCCGCCGGTCCTATCGGTTGCCAACGGGGAGTTCATTGCTCCGTTTCAAGAGGCAATCAGAGATGCGTACCCAACGTTGCGTCCAGACCAGAGCCAGAGAGTTGTGTTTGGCCCCGGCGGGCCCATCGAAACCCGCACCGACACAATCTGGCGCTTTTTCGACAAGTCTGAGTCTTGGAGTGTGACGCTGGCGCCAGACTTCATGGCCCTGCAAACTTCTGACTACGAAAGCCGCGACGACTTCTTCCAACGCCTGTCGATTGTGCTTGAAGCACTCAGGGCGCACATCAGAACCGACAAGATTGATCGGCTGGGTGTTCGGTACATTGATCGAATGCCGGTATGCAACCCGGCCGATTTGACGTCGCTGGTTCGACCTGAAGTAACAGGGGTTCTTGGGACGGCTCTCGCAGAGAGTGCAGAGCACGCGCTCACGGAGAACGTTTTTCGGCTTCCGGAAGACCATGGCAAGGTCAGAACAAGGTGGGGTCTTCTCCCACCACGAAGCACCGTCGATCCTGCAGCCGTTGAGCCCATCGATGAAGTCAGTTGGCTGCTTGACCTAGACGCCTTTTCTGAAGAGACAGTTGGATTTGACGTCGAAGATACTGTTCAACGCGCCCGCATGTTTGCCGAAAGGATCTACTCAATCTTTCGGTGGGTCGTGACGGAGCAATTCTTGTTGAAGTTCGGAGGTCAGCTCGATGGGTAGCGCACTTGAGATTCAGCGTACGGGGACGTCCTTCGTATCCCAACTTCCGCAGCCGAAGCAGGTCATCATCCTGGTCGGCGGTGCGCTTTCGATTTCCGGTACCACATCTGCTGAGCCCAACAGAGTTGAGCAGAACTCCTTCGTGGTCAGTTCTACCGCCAGTCGCCCAAGTGGCGAGCTTGTGCCTTACGTGCTCTCTCTCTCTTCCGAGAGGGCCCTCTCTGAGTTGCGACGTATTTCGGGTCTCACCTGGGGCCAACTTGCACAGCTTTTCGAAGTCTCCCGTCGCAGCATCCACTTCTGGGCGAGCGGCAAGCCGCTTAGTGCCGCGAATGAGGAGCGGCTCCTGAAAGCCCTCGACGTTGTTCGCTCTGCTGACCGAGGGGAAGCAGGACGCAACCGTGCCGCTCTGTTTGCTTCTTTTGAAGGCGTCACTCCATTTGACTTGCTCAAGCAGAAGCAATTCGGCGCTGCTCTATCAGCCCTTGGAGAGGGCGTCGTTCGGCAAAACACCGAACGGTCGCCACTGAGTTCTGAGGCAAAAGCGAAAAGGCTTCCGCCTCCACCAGAGTCATTGGTGGCTTTCGCTCAAGAGGTTGTCCACAAACCTGGACGTGGACGAGTCGCCAAAGTTGCGAGGGCGAAGAGCCGTGACGTCACTTGATGATTCAAGGATAGCTGAGGTCGACACGCAGCTTGGCATTTGGTGCCAGGGGGACTGTGTCGTCGAGCAGCATTGGTTTGTTTTTCGAACTGACCCCAGCAATCCGATCACCAACGAAGCAGCTGAGGCATCGGCCGCAGATGAAGAGGCTGAAAATGCTGAGGCGGAGGTCGAAGGTTTTGTCGTGGTCTCCCAGACCTGCGACATTGTACGCGAGTGCAAGGACCGGCCGTTCGTTGAGGTATGCCCGCTGGTCCAAGTTGATGATCAAGACTTCAAGGAAATCATGCGCGGTAGTCGGCCTGGGTACGCCTATGTTCCGGGCGTGGCAGATCGAAAGCTGGTCGCCGACCTCAACAGAGTGATGACCGTCGAGAAGCCTGTGGTTGCTGGTTGGGGACGCGTCCAGGGATGTGCGAACGACACGGAGCGACGAGCACTGTCATTCGCTCTGGCAAGGAAGCGTTCGAGAGCGGCGCTTCCTGACGACTTCGTCGAAGTCGTTCGGAAGCTCGTCAGCCGCATGAGGTCGAAACACGACAAGGAGAGCGCAGAAGGAAAAGCCCTCCGTTCGCTTCGAGAGATTCGAGTCCGAGCCGCACCTTCATGGGACGAATCCAACGTCGAAGTCACGCTGCTGTTCATTCGCCATAGCGAAGAGGCTTCTTTTGAGGGCAAGAGTTGGGATGCGCTACTTGCGTCGTGGCTGGGCTACATTCCAGAAGACACCGGCCGGTTCGAAGTTGAAGGACAGGTCACAACGCTCGACAACTTGATTGCTCGCGACTATGTCGAGAGCGATCCGCTGGACCTCGGATACCTGACGATTCGAGGCGAGAGCTTAGGCTAGGCGAGACAGTTCCACGGTCTCGCGACAAGCCCTCCCAGAATGGGCGAGTCTCCCCTGAGCGGGAGACCTCATGAGCAACGACGACTGGCTCATCACCATGAAGCCGACTTTCCTGACGCAGCTGACAGCGCTGCCGCCGAAGGAAAGTGCACAGGTGCAGAAGAAGCTTGAGCTGCTGGCGAACGACCCCACGCCAGACGCCAAGGTGAAGAAGAAGCTGAAGTACATGGACGGCGCCCTGCACCGGCTGCGGTCGGGCAACTTCCGCATCTTCTACACATTTGAGAGTCCGTACATCTCGGTGTTGACGTTGGTGCGTCGTGACGACGACACCTACGACGAGGAGCTGCCTGCTGAGTTTTTGGGCGGCCTCAACCCTGACCTCAAAACCAAGCCCAAAGACGACTGGTCGAAGTGGATCACCGAACCGAAGAAGGCGAAGAAGACCAAGCTGCCCGCTGCCATCACCGAGGAGCTGCTTGAGAACTTGCACGTCCCTGGCGTCTACCACGACGTCCTTATGGCCATCACGACAGAAGAAGACCTGTTGGAGGTGGAGGGCGTGCCCGACGAAGTTCTGCTTCAAGTGCATGAGGCCGTTGTCGAGAAGCCGCTCGACGAGCTCCTCCTTCAGCCCGACCTCGTCGCACCCGGTGCCGACGACTTGCTTCGCTACAAGAAAGGCGAGCTGCTTGGGTTCTTGCTCAAGCTGACGCCAGTGCAGCAGAAGTTCGTCGACTGGGCGAAGAACGCGAAGGGGCCGACGCTTCTCAAAGGCGGGCCCGGCACGGGGAAGAGCACCGTCGCCATCTATCGGGCGCGCACCATGTTGGAGGTGCTGCGCGGCAAAGGCGTTGAAGAGCCTCGCTTGTTGTTCACCACGTACACGAAGGCACTCATCGAGTTTACGCGCCAGCTGTTGCGAAGCCTGCTGGGTGCAGACGAGAAGTACATCGAGGTGCGCACTGCTGACTCCGTCGCCCGGCAGGTGGCGTCGCGATTCGTGTCAGGAAAGAAGCCGCTGTCGTTCAAAGAACAACGGACGTTCATCAAGGATGCGATTCAATCCGCGAACTACAGCGGGAACGCGCTGGAGGTGAAAGCCCAAAAGCTCGCGCTCGAGCGTTTGGGCGTGAACTACCTCGTCGAAGAAGTCACCGGCGTCATTCAGGCGCGTGGTCTCGAGTCGTTGGACGACTACCTCAAGGCACCACGCCCCGGCCGCAAGAAGCGCCTGAAGAAAACGCAGCGTCGTGCGGTCTGGGCGTTGGCGCTGCGGTTCGCTGAACTCCTTCGACAAAAGCAGCGGTACACCTGGCCTCAAGTTCGAGCAAATGCAGCACGCATCGTCGCCCAGGGGGGCGGCGGTAACGCCTACGACGGTGTCATTGTCGACGAGGCGCAGGACTTGGACCCGTCCGCCATCCGCATGTTGGTGGGGCTCTGCAAAGAGCCAGGCGGGTTGTTTCTGACGGCGGACGCCAACCAAAGCATCTATGGCGCCGGCTTCCGTTGGAAGCACGTGCATGAGTCGTTGAAGTTCGCCGGACGAACGAGCGTGTTGAAAGCAAACCATCGGTCGACGCGCGAGCTGGGGGAGGCCGCATTCAGCTACCTCGGCATGGGCATGCTCGACGATGAAGACGGCGAGCGTGAGTATGTCCATGATGGGCTGCTTCCTGCTGTTCGTGCAGTTGAGTCTGAGAGCGACGAGGTTGCACTCCTAGCTCGCTTCCTCCCTGCTGCAGCTCGAGGCTGCTCGCTGACGTTGGGGGCGTGCGCCGTGCTGACGGCATCGAGCGACGAAGGAACTCGCATCGCTGAGGACCTCAATGAGCGGGGTGTCGAAGCGACGTTCATGAAGAGTTCTGACCTCGACTTGAAGAAGCCAGGCGTGAAGGTGCTCCCGTTGCAGGCAGCGAAGGGCTTGGAGTTTCCCGTCGTCGCCATCGCCGGCTTCTCGTCGAACGCGTTCAACTACCTTCGATTCCTCGACGGAGACGACCTCGAAGAGGGGCTGCTGAAAGAGCGACGGACGATGTTCGTGGCCATGACGCGTGCGATGCGTGCCCTGCTTGTCGTGTTGCCGTTTGACACCGACCAACTCGGCCCAGCACGTCCGCTTGTCGATGGATTCGACCCAGAGCTGTGGAACATGGGAGACGAAGCATGACCATCATCCACCTCCCAGAAGACCTCACCGCTGTGGAAGACGCCGCCGAGCTCAACGCGAAGGTGCGAGCCGGTGACGCTGAGTTTGACTGGTCCGATGTCAGGACGATCGACGACGACATCCTCGCAACGCTGTTGTCGGGCCTCGATCTCGCAGAGCACGCAGACGAGCTTGGACTCGGCTCGGTTCCTTCTTCAATCGAAAAAGCCGTCACGGCGGCTTTGCCGACAGGCGACTATGCAGAGCCTGAAGCGCCCGTAAATTCACCGTCGACATTGCCGACCGCCAAGCCTGCAACGTGGCGTGCTCCAGAAGCCTCGGAGGCACCGAAGGCGAAAAGGGTCGCAGCAAAGGACGGGCTCACTCCGCTGGATGTGCGACGGCACCTGGTTCGCGCTCTCGAAGCCGACTTGGTTGGCCCTTTTCAGCCGGACGAAGGCGGGCACGAAACGCTGCCTTTGTCACCGAGCCGCTGGTACCTGACTGGCTTTCTCGCTCCAGACGGTCAGCGCGAGCAAGACGACCCTGACGCCGACGACGAAATGCTCGGCGGCAACGACGAAGACGACATCGCGCAGACCGCGCAGCCAGATACTGGAGCCAAGAAGAAGCGCTTCTTCCCGGCGTCGATGGGCATCACCGTTCTCGTTCCTGCGTCGACGACGAAAGTGACGGCGGTGGTGTCGTATGCCGACTACACCGTCATCGAAGAACAGGGCAGCGCTGACGATGAGGGCGTCGAACTGGGTGAAGACGGACGCGTTCCGTTCGAGCGGGTGAACTGGATGCGTTCGCCTCGTCGCCCTGTCCCCATCGAGCTTTCCGTCGAAGACGACGCGTTGAAGTCGGGCGTCGTCGTCCCGAACTCTGCGGGCCTTGAAGTCACCGGAGAAGTGAAAGAGATGCGAGCGCCGGGCCTTCCCGATGGCACAAAGGCGGTGTCGCTGTTCTTGGTGAACAGACGCCAGCCAATGCCTGCCCTTTCAGCCGATGAAGCGTTCGTGTTTCAAACGTCGCTGGCGGTGCGAACGGAGGCGGGGCTTGTCGCACGTCCCAACATGAAGACCAGCAATGAATGGGATGATCGTCTTGCGGACGTGCAGTTCCGCAACAACTTCGAGTTTGCCGTCGGTCATGGTGTCGGCGTTGAAGTGATTCGTGAGGCTGGTGCTGTTGTCGGCGCCAAAACGCAGTGGATTCCAAGTGCCGAGGTAAAGCCCATCACCACTCGCGACGTCGAGGACGTCACCACAGAGATGCGCGCGCTCTCCGAGTTGAACGACGGAGCCGAAGCGAAAGCGAAGCTTCTGCCGCTCGTCGATGCGTATGCCGAGTGGATCGGAAAGCAGGCCGACATTCAACTGGAGGGCGCGGGCCGTCTTGCGACCCAGCAGGAAATCGTGCGGAATGCGAATCGCGCCTGTGCTCGCATCAAAGAGGGCATCGAGTTGTTGTCGTCGGATGCTCAGGTGTTGGAGGCGTTTCGTCTGGCCAACCACGCCATGGCGTTGGCGCAAGAGAAGGACCGGACGGGCCAGACAGCAAAATGGCGACTCTTTCAGTTGGCCTTTGTGTTGATGAACCTGCCGTCGATTCATGACGAGGCCCACGAAGACCGCGAAACAGTCGAGCTCATCTTCTTCCCTACAGGCGGCGGAAAGACGCAGGCGTACCTCGGCGTCATCGCCTTCACACTCGTGCTCCGTCGACTGAGAGGCGTGAGTCGTGAAGACGGCGGACTCGGGACCGCAGTCATCCTGCGCTACACACTCCGCCTTTTGACGTTGGACCAGCTAGGCCGGGCGTCGACGCTCATCTGTGCGCTGGAGGTGCTGCGTCGTGAGCGGAAAGAAGCCCTCGGGGAGACCCGGTTTGCGATTGGCCTTTGGGTGGGCCGTACGGCCACGGCAAACACGTTGTACGAAGTGAGCGAAAGGCTCACCGAATACAAGAACCGCGAGAGTGACGATGTGGGAAGCCCGTTCCCACTCGCAACGTGCCCCTGGTGCAAAGAGCCACTGCAGAAGCGTTCGTTTTCGATTGTCACCGACGCGAAGAAGAAGCCCGTTGACGTCAAGGTGTCGTGCTCCAACTTCCGCTGCGCCTTTGCTGGACGGTCGTCCGACGGTGGCCTTCCGGTCCTCTTTGTCGACGAGCAGATCTACAAGGAGCTTCCATGTTTCCTCATCAGCACGGTCGACAAGTTCGCATTGCTCCCTTGGCGTGGTGAAACCGGAAAGCTCTTCGGGCATGTTGTTGCACGAGACGGAACCCAGTTCATTGGGCCCGCAGACAAAAAGCCAGGGAAGCAAGCGGAGCGATTCGCTGCGCCTCTACGTCCTCCTGAACTCATCGTGCAAGACGAGCTGCACCTGATTTCCGGTCCGCTCGGAACCATGGTGGGACTCTACGAAACGGCCATCGACGAACTGTGTGCACGAAACGTGGAGGGCCATCGCTACGGCCCCAAGGTCCTTGCGTCGACGGCGACGGTTCGACGAGCGAAAGAGCAGATCCAGAGTCTTTTCGGTCGAGACCGAGCGGATGTGTTCCCACCGGCAGGCGTCAATGCACAGGAGACATTTTTTGCTGTAGTCGAACACGACGCCCCTGGGCGGCAGTACCTCGGCATCGCTGCTGGCGGGCAGTCGATGAAAAAGGTTTTGCTGCGGGCGTACATCTCGGCACTTGGCTCAGCTCAGCGACACTTCAACGAAAGCGGTGCCGAAAAACAGGCGGCAGACTCGTACATGACACTCGCCGGCTACTTCAACTCGCTGCGCGAGCTCGGCGGGATGCGTCGTCTCGTCGAGGACGAGGTTCACACCCAGCTGCAGAACGCGAAGAAACGTGTCCCACTCAGCCATCACGGCCACCACCCGTGGGTCCGTTCTCGAAAGATTGGCGAGCCCGTCGAGCTGACCTCTCGTGAACCGACCCACAAGGTGAAGGACACCAAGGACCGGCTCAGCCGGCCCCACGTCGAGAAAAACAACAAGGTCGACGTGCTGCTCGCCAGCAACATGATTTCAGTCGGCGTCGACATCGACCGACTGGGTCTCATGGTCGTGGCGGGCCAACCGAAGAGCACCAACGAATACATCCAGGCAACGAGTCGTGTGGGCCGTGACAAAACGCGGCCCGGACTGGTGATCACCGCATTCAACCTGCACCGGCCACGAGACCGCTCGCACTACGAACGATTCACAGCGTTCCACGATTCGTTCTACCGATTCGTCGAGGCAACGAGTGTTACGCCGTTCTCTGGTCCAGCCCTCGACCGGGGGCTTGCTGGGCTCTTGGTGGCACTCACCCGCCACCTCGACGACGACATGGCGTCTCCTGGGGCGGTGATGGACCTGAAGGACCATCGAGAACGAGCCGAAGAGGTTGTCCGCAGCATCACCAACCGAGCCGTGTGGGAGCGCTCGAGAAGCGAGTCGTTGAATCGTGCTCAAGAAGACGAGGTTCGCAAGACGCTTGAGCGACGAGGCATGCATCTCCTTGATGAATGGGAAAAGGAGATGCGGATTTCGAACGACGAAGCTGCCGCTGACCGCTGCTACTCGCCTTGGGACCCCGATGGAAAGGGACGTGCGCTCCTTCGCCAAGCGATTGAGGCAAAACGCTCTCAACGGACGACGCCGCTTTCGCCCCGTGCCCGAAAGTTCGTCGCGCCGACATCGATGCGAGACGTTGAAGAGTCCGTTCACGTTTGGGTCGAGCGTCGCCCACTTGATGGAGGCCGGTGATGGCAAAGAAGCGACGAAGAGCCTTTCGCCCGGACGGTGAGGTCCGCCTCTCGCAAATGCTGTCGACTTACGGCGCCGGGGCCATGGTCGACTTTCCCAACGATGCCGTCCTCATTGGTGGCCTCGACTTCTGGAAGGCGGACACAAAGAACCCCCAGCAAGTCATCGAGGAGTCACGACTGAGAGATGATCTTGCCGAAAGGCTTCGTCAGGTTGGGCGAACTCTGTCTGTCGAAGAGGCGTTTCGAGGTCCGCCCGTTGGTGACTCCAGCAATGCCCACCCAGGTGCGGGTGTTTCGGCACTGGAGTTTCCCCGCTGGTTCGTCTGCCAGAACAGCTCGTGCCGAGCCCTGGTGCGGGCCCACGAGGGGCTAGAGCGAAAAGGAAACCACTACCGGCACGCTTGTGACCGTGGGAGTCCATCGAGAGCCGTTCCCGTTCGTCATGTCATTGCCTGCAAGAATGGGCACATTGACGAGTTTCCATGGGTCCAGTTCGTCCACGGCAAGTCAGGCCCATGTGCGTCACCACGTCTTTCGCTGCACGAAGGAAAGAACGGCGACTTTTCCGAAATCCAAGTCAGGTGCGCGTGCGGAGCGAAGCGATACCTTCGTGAGGCGCGCCGACCCGACGTCAAACTGAAGTGTCATGGTCGTCGCCCGTGGCTCGGTACCGAAGGAAACGAAGACTGCGATGAGGACGCACGCCTTCTCGTCCGGACTGCGAGCAATGGCTATTTCGCTCAGGTGGAAAGCGCGCTCTCCATCCCTGACCAGGGCAACACGTTGTGGGAAGCAGTGCAGTCGGTTTGGGATGTTGCACAAGCCGCTACAAACGAATCGTGGGCAGCCTTGAAGACCATTCCGAAGGTTGCCGACGCACTGGGTGAGTTCGACGACGAAGAGGTCTTGGCTTGTGTTGCCCGCGTGACGGACGGTCGACGGCCCGAACGCGACCCCATTCGTACGGCCGAATTCAAGCAGCTCGTTTCGCAGCCGTTGGAGCGACCAGGAGACATCCCAGATGACGAAGTTCATTTCTTTGCTCGTCGCCTTCCAAGGATGGAGGAACTCCCTGACGTCATTGAGAACGTCTTCGTGGTGAAGAAGCTCCGCGAAGTGAGGGTGCAAGTTGGCTTCACACGGATTGAACCGCCAACGTCAAACCTGCAGGGCGAGTTCGACCTTGGTGTGAACACCGCGCCGCTCTCTTTGCAGGAGGACTGGCTTCCAGCGTCTGAGGTTTGGGGTGAAGGCATCTTCATTCAGCTCAACGAAGACAAGGTCCACGGGTGGGAGACGTCCGATGCTCTTCAGCCTCGCGTCGATGAACTGCTCGAAGGCTTTGATACGAAGATGAAGGACAAGGAAGTGAAGCCAGCCTTCCCTGGCGTTCGCTTCTACATGCTGCACACGCTTTCCCACATGCTGATGACCGCGCTTTCATTGGAGTGCGGCTATCCCGCCAGCGCCATCAAGGAACGCATCTACTGCGCGCCGCACGACGACGACGCTCCAATGGCTGGCCTCCTGTTGATGACCGGGAGCGCTAGCTCGGAGGGCACTCTCGGTGGTTTGGTGGATCAGGCACGACGACTCGCGTCTCACCTGCACCGAGCGCTTTTGGATGCTCGACTTTGCTCCAATGACCCTGTCTGCGCGTCTCATTCACCGCGAGCAGACCTCTCAGAGCGCTTTCTGGACGGTGCTGCCTGCCATGGCTGCCTCTACGTTGCTGAGACATCCTGCGAGCGCTTCAATGGCTACCTCGACCGTGCTCTCGTCGTGAAAACGCTTTCACACGCAGACTACGCGCTGTTTGGGGACGTCGAGTGACGTTGGCGGATGTCCCCACCACGGTTCTGGGCTCACTGAAGAAGCTGGTCGACGCGGGCGACCTCGTATTGCCGCTGACACCAGCGGCTTTGCGTAGCGGTGGCCTTGGCTCGCTGGAAAGTCACGCTGAGTTTCTGGCTTTGTTTGATGACACGACCCTTCCAGCTCTGCTTGAAGCAGTGATGGCCGAGCGGCGTGTAGTCGACGCGCCTGAGTTGGTGTGGTCGGGACAAACGTCGTCTGCAACGACGGCACGTGACACATCCATTGTTCTTCGCGACCTCTTTCGACGAGCCCAGCGCGAGGTCCTTGTTGCCGGGTTCGCATTCTCACACGGCGAAGACATCTTTGCTCCGCTGTTCGAGGCGATGCGCGACAAAGGGCTCCGATGTCGGTTCTACGTCGATGTCGGCCAAGCCGTTCGGGTGGGCGCAAGCGTGGACGAAGTTCGCGCCGCCTTCTTTGAGAAGGCTTGGCCGTTCGGCGAACCATTGCCCGACGTGTATGTGAATACAAGTGGACTGGAAGGCGACAAGTACTCAAGCCTGCACGCGAAATGCGTTGTCGTCGACGACAGTCGTGTCCTCATTGGCTCAGCCAACTTCACTGAGCGTGGGCAGGAGAGGAACCTTGAGGTGGGTGCGCTCATCCATGACGACGTGTTCGCGCGGTCGTTGTTGGAGCACTGGGCCCTCGCGGAACATTCTGGGATGTTCTCAGCTTTGTAGGGAACACCCATTTCTACATTCTCTAAACTATCAAACCTATGTCATGGTGTTGCTTGCTTGCCGACTTGTCGGGGCAAAAAAAGCCAAGCATTTCCGGCCCCCTATAAAATAGTTCTGCGCTTTTGCCGACCTCACGCCGCATATAAGTGAGGCCAGCAACTCCGCTTGCCTCGCAACCAGCGGCATCGACCGCGCAACGGCAGAGGCAAACATGATGCAGTTCGGCGACTTCAAGCTCCCCACCCTCGGGGACGTCGTAAACGGCGGCGAAGCCATCCTTGGCAACGTCGTCGAAGGCCTGATCGAGGGCGTCACGGGTGAGAAAGTAGAACTCACACCCGGCAATGGCGTCGACAACACCCGCGTCAAAGGCTCCAAGGGCCAAGGCGAAATCCACTTTGAGCAGAAGCTCGCCACCCACGCAGAACAAGAACAGCTGCGTCGGGAGGTCGAGCAGAAGCTCAGCTCCATGCAAACCGAACTCACCAAGCTGAAGATGAAGCAGCAAAGTGAGCGGCAACTCCGCCCGGCCGTCACCGGTCCTGGGCAACGCTTCATCCCTCCTGGGCAAGGTGCGGTGGGTCAGCAACAGCTGCCCATCATGCTCGCCCTGAGTCGGGCCGTGCCCGGTTTGTCGTCGGACCCGTTCTTCATGATGACGCTCATGCAGCAGATGTCGAACGGCAACTTCGGCGGCTTTGACCCCATGGCCTTCGCTGCGATGCAGACGTTCTCAAACGTGTTCGCACCCCAACCGGTGGTGCGGGCATTGAACGCGGCACCACAGCCCAACCCTGTGGTGACGATTCCGCAGCCCAACCCCACCCCCTGAGTCGACCTCGAGGTCGAACAGGGTTCGCCGACGGCGGCGGTCTTCGCCTCCTTTCTCCCGTCGTCGTCACTTCCCAACAACCTGCAGCCCCATCGTCAGCGGATGTTCGCTGGCGATGGGCTTTCTTTTCCCACACTCAAAACAAACCCACGGAGAGAACCATGACTCGCTCGCCCATCCCCAACCGCCTTCAAGTGCTCAACTTCTTCCTCGTCGTCGAGAACGTCGTGAAGCACGTCATCTCACGCCTTCGAGAGGAGCCCGACGCAGCCGTCGAAGCGCCGACGACGAACATCGACCTCAGCGACCTTCGCCAAGATGTTCAGAACGCGCTCGACGACTTGCAGGCAACGCAAGCTTCGTTCCTGCAGGAATATGCAGCACAGCGAACCCTCATCGAGGGCGTCCTGCAAGCCAACACTCAAGCACACCAACCTTTGTCGCCATTGGCGCTCTCGCTCTTCATGAACGGGCAAGCAGCGGCACCCGTCGGCGAGGCCAAGCTCGACGACAAATAGCCCTTCGCCGACGCCGGCGCACTGTCGCCGTCGGCTTTCCCTTTTCACCACACCTTGGGGGTCACCATGGACACGCCTGAATTCAACGAACACATCAACAATGGCCTTGCCCAAATCGGCGCCAAGCAGCGCGAGTTGGAGGCCTACGCCTACCAGCTTCAACAGCAACAACTGCAGTTCGACCAGGAGCGAGCGCAGTTCGCCGCGATGCAACAACAGCTGCCGCAGCAGTACGCGATGGTGAACCCCTACTTTGCTGGCGTTCAACAACAGCCGGTGATGCAGCAGCAGGTCCCCGTCACGTCGACAGCTGCAGAGCAACCGCCAGCACCAGCGCCCCAAGTTCAACAACCAACACCACCACCACAAGAGGCGGTGACCTCGTCGGCAATGCCGAAGTCAGACGCCCAACACTTGGCGGCTGTCATCGACCAACAGGCGGGCCAGTTCAACGCCGCCATGGAGCACGTGATGAACACCATGAATGACTTCGGTCGTCGCATTCAGGCGCTGGAGGGCGGCAAAGACGAAGCACCCACCTTCGACGAAGTGTTTGTTGCCCCTGCCCCACAAGCCACGGAAGAGCCAGCCGTGCCTGTCGTCGCCGTCGAGGAGAAAGAGGAGGTCGATCGCATCGAGCAGCTCTCCAGGCGCGTCGACGTGCTGGCTGACCGGGTCGACCGCCTTGCCGACGTCGTTGAGGACCTCGTCGTCGTGTTGCGCAAGCACTTCAGCGACGACGAGGAGGAAGCCGCCGACGCAGTCGTGCTGGAGATGCCGCCCCCAAGTTCTCCCCCTGCTGAGGGCGATGACGTCGTCGTCAAAGCACCTCAGCCAAAACCCAAGCTGAAGAAAGGAAAGACCAAACGCAAGAAACGAAAACGCTGACGACGTGAACCGTCGAGGGGACACCCATGCCAAGAAGCACAGAAGGAATGAAGCCGACGAACATCATCAAGGGCAAGAAGGCCTACCGCGTGGTGTTCGAGTCGGGTCAGCAGAGGTTCATCGCCAAGAAGGACCTCGAGATGTGGACCAAGCGCGTCGACGACTACTGGGCCAACAAGCCGGCCACGTCGACGAGCAAGTCCTCCCCCAAGCCACCGTCGTCAACGGTGGACATCAAACCCAAACCCACAGATGGATGTTGCACATCCGAAGGAGGCGCCATGCCCACCAAGAAAGGAAACACGACGACGTCGAAGTCGTCGGCCACCACCCAACTGCGCCTCAAGGAGCGCGCCGAACTCGACTACAACCCACGCGACCTCGCGTACATCTTGCGCGGTTTCATTCAGCACGCTCGAGGCTGCGGGCCCGACCCGTTCGAGGTGTTCCGCGAGAAGACGGAAGCGTGCTCGACGTTGAGCCCACACCAAGAGAAACTGTTGGAGATGGGGGGCGAGCTGTTCGACCTCTTCCCCAACGCCCTCTCGTTCTTCAACGTCAACGAAAAGGAGTGGCATGGCTGGTTCCGACGTGTGGACCCAGCATCGTGTGGTCCGGCTCGCTTTCAACCGTCGCCGCCTATGGCGACACAGAGCGTGCCCGTCGACACGACGCCCACCTCGAGGGCGGCATGGCTTGCGCCTGTCGCTGGCCAAATCACCAGCCGCTTCGGCGAACAACGCGGCAGCGAGCTTCATGAAGGCATCGACGTCGCAGTCTCTGTCGGCACCAGCGTCGTGGCACCGACGACGCTGCAAGTCAGCAAGGTCGGTTTCAGCCAACGTGCCGGGCGCTACGTGGTCGCCAACGTCATGCGCGAGGGCGGCGATTTCGACGACGGTGACGGCTACCGCCTGACGTTCGCCCACCTCTCGGCCATCCGCGTCGAGGAGGGAGACATCATTCAACGCGGTCAGACGCTCGGGCAGTCCGGCGCCACTGGAAACGTCACCGGCCCCCATCTGCATTTCCGTGTGCAGTGGGTGGAGGACGGCATCCTTTCCGATGACGTCGTCGCCATTGACCCCCTCGCTGTGATTCCTGAGGAGGTCTTCACTGGACGAGTGCGTCCTTCAGTGTTGGGTGCACAACAAAGCGTGGGCATCCGTCGAGGACAGCCCATCAACATCGTCATCGCCCCTGGTTCCGGTCGCGTCAGTGCTGGTGGCAGCGGCGTCACCCAGCCTGACGTCGGTGTACAGCTTCCGCTGTTGAACCGGGCGGAGGACGCCTCCTACAGGGACCGCTCGATGGAAGACGGTGATCCTCTCGCAGGCATCGTCACCGACGTTGTCGAAGAGGCACCGCAGTTCATCCGCAACGTCGGTCACATGGCGCAAGGGCTGGGGACGTTGGCGTCGGTGGGCGGCACGCTCGCCAGCTTCATCCCTGGAGCCGCACCCGTCGCTGCACCAGTTGCTGCGGTTGGCTCTGCCATTGGCGGAGCTGCACGTCCCATCTCCGAGATTGGCGCCGGTGTCGTCGAGGTTGGCGGGCGTTTGGTCAAGGCTGCAAATGAGGACGACGACGAGGGTGACCCTCTCGCCGGAATCATCTGACGAACACCAACAATCGGCCCGGCACTCTGCCGGGCCGTTTTCATCTGGAGGATGCAATGGCCTCAGCCTGCAAATGTCCGAAGTCCGATGACAACTCCTACCGCTGCATGACGTGCGGCGCAGTTCGCCAACGCTTCACCGCAGCCAACGATGACGTCGTCGACAACGGTGGCGCAACTCCCGTCACCGAAGTGTCGACGTCCCCCACGCCACACCTGCCGACGAACATGACCGCCGTCGACACCGTCCTCGGTGGCGGCATCGTCGACAGCGCCGTCTATCTCCTCGGCGGCGAACCCGGCATCGGCAAGTCCACCTTGCTGATGCAGATGGCCGGCGGCCTCCTCGCACAGGGCAAGCGCGTTCTCTACATCTCGGCAGAGGAGACCGCACAACGCGCACGCGAACGCTGTGAGCGGCTGGGTCTGCTCGACGACAACCTGCTGGTGTCGACGGAGACAGAAGTCGGCGCCATCCTGAGGACGGCAGCCGACGCCCGCGCTGACATCCTGTTGCTGGACTCCATCCAGCGTCTCCACGACGCCATGCTCGACAAGCACCCGGGCTGCCCAGCGCAGATGCGCCAGGTGTGTGACCGCCTGCTCGACGACAAGGGCGGCCTCACCGTCTTCATCGTCGGACACGTCACCAAAGGCGGCGAGCTGGCCGGCCCCAAGTTCCTCGAGCACATGGTCGATGTCGTCTTGCACTTCTCTCGAGGTGACGGCGACGGACGACTGCTGGCGACGAGGAAGAACCGCTTCGGGCCGACAGCGGAATCGACGCTGACCATGACCGAAGACGGCCTTGTTGACGAGGTTGCGTCGGGGCTGTCCTTTGCCGTCGTACCGGAGCTCGACTTGGAGAACGCCCTTGCTGGCTCACTGGCCTGTGTCGTCTTTGAAGAACAGCACGATGCTGTTGACGACCGCTGGCGTGTGCTTCATGGCGACGCCCTGCACTTGCTGGGCTGCCTGCCGCCCGAGTCCGTCGACGGCGTCATCACTGACCCACCGTATGGGTCGGGGACGAAGCTGTTTCCTGGCGATGTCCGCGACCAACACTCATACCTGTCTTGGTGTTCGCTGTGGTTGGCGGCGGCGCATCGCGCGGCAAAGCCGCACAGTCCCGTCTGTGTCTTCGCACAGTGGAAGCAACTGCCCGTCGTCATCGACGCCTTGCAGGCAGGTGGCTGGACGTGGCGCGGCATCGCCGTCTGGGACAAGACGGCTGGTGGAGCGCGACCAGCGAAAGGGCGGTTCCGCGACCAGTGCGAGTACGTCGTCTGGGGGTCGAAGGGGAAGATGCCGTGGGAGGGCAAGTGCCTCGACGGCATCTGGACGGTCGGACGCGACCGCAAGACGCCTCACCCGACGTCGAAACCGGTGCCGCTGATGGAGAAGGTCGTCGAGATTGTGCCGGCCGGCGGGAAGGTGTTGGACCCGTTCTGCGGTAGTGGCTCGACGCTGGTGGCGGCGTTGTCGACGGGGCGGACGGCCATTGGGATTGAGGTGCAGAAGGAGCACGTCGACACGGCGGTGTGGCGATGCAACGCCCAGCTTGTCGAGTAGGCGCATAGGGCTGGAACGATGCCATGAGCGTCGCCGTTAGTCGGGACAGTATGTGTTTGGGAAAACCACGTATGCGTTCCCATCATCGTTGTCCTCGCAAAACGACTCAATGAGTCCGTTGTCCGTCAGCTCCAAGAATTCTGAGCTTTGGTCGAGGCAACTGCAGGAGGCATCCGCTTCTGTGCAGCCGTCGAACGCAATGCACTCGTGGTGCCCTTGTCGAGGAGCCCCCTCGTCGCACTCCAACTTCACGCAGACCTCGCCCAACGAACAGCCTCCGATCGAGGAGCAAGTAGGGTCGTCACTCAGCGGCGTATCGCAACCAACCACAAGCGAGGCGCCAAAGGCGAGAGCAATCAGGCAGCCTTTCATTCCATCGGTTCTACGACCAGCCCTGCTTTTGGTGACGCGCCTCTCAGCTCTTCGTCGTCGAACTGCTATCCCGGCCAAGATAAACAGAGCGGCGAGGGCCTCTGGCGGTGCTCCGCTGACTGAACTCACCTGCGAACCTGAACACCACATCAGCGAGTTGCCAGCAGGCGCATCGTCGATGATGTCGTAGCAAGCCACCTCCGTCGCAGTTTCGTTCTCTGCGACGTCAAAGACTCTCATCCGAAAGCAAAGCGTTCGGTCTCCCCTGCCCTCGCTCATTAGCAACGCCGACGGGGTTGACGGCTCGACCAGGTGCGAGACACCGACAAGCTCACCCAACTCAGACTCCACGATTGCATAGGCCAAGCCACCCTCGTCACTTAAGTCGCCGGCAAGCTCGACAATCAGCGCAAACGCACAAACGTCAGAACGCGGCTCAAAGCAGGAGTCGGTGAACCCCTCCTCCCAGAAGACAAGCTCGACATTCTCGTCGAGAGTAGGAGCGGCGGTGTCCTCCTCGACAACCGAGAAGGACAACGGGCTTTCGAGAAGTGCCCCATCAATTTGAAGAGTGTCTCCGCTCGCGATCTCGTTGGGATTCAAGCTGTAGATTGCCTCCGTCCCTGGCACCCCCGATGAAAACGGAGATTCCACGTCGAGTGGTAGCTCCGCTGGCGAAGCACCATTGAGACTGACGGTCAGGGTGGGGGAAGGACCACCGTCCCCAGCGAAGAAAACCTTTCCGTTTGCTGGCAGCTCGGCACTTGGAGACAAGACACGAACTTGTGGGGGGAGGTCGACGGCTGGCTCACTTGAAACAAAGCTGAGTACGAAAAAAATGGATAGCGCGGTGTGCATGGCAACTCCTCCCCCACCGTACCGTGCGGGGACACCATGCGCCCGTGCTCCGTCGACCGCTACGGCACAGACAACACCTTGAAATCCCGCGCCACCTGCCACGCCGTGGCGAACGCACAATGCGCCTGACGCGCCGCCTCCGCCGTCGTCAACCTAGGGTCGCGCGTCAGCACCGTCCATACATCCGCACGCCAAGACGGCCCCATCATCACGCGGTGCCGGTACCCCAGATGCCTCTGCGCCAACGCCTCAGGCGTCAACACATCTGACGCCCGCTGCCGCAACGTTCCAGCAGGCACCACCAGCCGCTCGTCGTCAAACCGCTCATCCAGCCCACGACGACGGACCTGAAACGCAGACCCCGTGCGCAACAGCGTCACGGTGTCGTCGTTCCTGCCCGCCATCTTGTGGAACCGCCGGTCTTCCTGCGCCGCAGCCCAGGCCGCCCAATACGCCCGCACCCTCGTCGACGGATGCGCCTTCACCAGCTTCGCCAGCCGCATCACGTTCACGTAGGCAGCGTGCACGCCCAGCCACGTCGTCAACACCGACAACAGGCGAAGGTCGTCGTCCTCCATGCCAGCTTTTGATGCAAACAGCAGGTGGTCTTCGATGTTGGCGTCGAAGTCGCCTTCGGCGGAGAAGTTCATGCCGATGCCGACGAGGCCTGCAGTGAGGTCATCGACGACGACAGGCTGGATGGCTCGACTAAACCCCATGGCCCAGCCTCCCCCTGAGGTCATCGAAGACCTCAGCAACATGGGCAGGCCACAGCTCGTTTGCGTCTTGCGTCGTGACCCACGCCTGGGCATCTGTCAGCTCTGCTTGGGTGGGGCTGAGCGCGATGCAGTCAGCCAGGTCGGTGCCGCGATCGCAGAGGGCAAACAGCTTTGTCTTCAGAAGGTCTGAGCGCCCCAGCGTCGTCAGCTCCAGTGCGTCGCCCGCGAAAGCGGGTCGACAACGCGCCTCCCACCCCGAAGGCAACGTCGACACCAGCTGCGACGGGCCGTTGTTCAACCAGTCGTCGCCAAGCTCCGTCCCATCATCGCGCATCTGCTTGGCGAACGCCTGGGCAGCGTCGAGCACCTCTGGGGCGAGGTCGGGCTTGAGGATGTCGAAGTCCCGCGTCTGACGGTCGATGACGCCGAGAAGCGCAAGGGCGGAGCCGCCAATCACGACGGCATCCAGCCGAAGGCCTCTTGCCTTCAGGAATGCATCGAATGCTTGGATGGTCGGGAGCGGCCTCATAGTATCATTTTAACCGATACGTTTTCTGGTGCAACCGACAGGAGGAACGCGTGCGTAGGCAACGACTGCACTACGGCGGGAGGCAGATGCCAACAAAGCACTCTGGGCCGGACTGGTCGTATGCATATTCGCAAACCAACCCCGGCAAGCAGTGCTGGCCACCGGCGTCGACGTCATAGTCGGGCTCGTCATGGGCAGGCACACAACGCGCTCCTTCAACGCCATCGCCACACTCTGTTGGGAACAAGCTGGAGCGTTCGTTTGGTTGGCATCTTCCGTCGACACATTGAAACGGGTCGTCACCATCCGAACAATCTGCATCCGCTTCGCACGGTTCGAAAAGCAGTGACTCGCACTCGCCCGACAGGCAGCCCATTCCCGCGTCCATGGGGACGCAATGCAGGCCAATGCCGCAGGTTTCGCCGACGCTGATGTCACAAGGAGACTGGAGCCTCCCCGTCCAACAGGCGCCTGCCCCTCCATCCGCGGAGGGCGCATTGCTCACAAAGCATCCTGGTATGGCCGCTGTAAGCAAGAGGAACGTCAGCACACGCGAACTGGTCATCGCCACCCTGAGGGTCACGCCATTCAAACGGACGAAGCGCATGTGAAACCTATGGAGCACAACTCGACCCAAAGAGTTCATCCTCAGTCCCAGTACAGCCTTCTGCCTGACAACTCTCGGCGGTACGGCAGGCGCCACAGCTCACAGAGCATGGACAAGCCCCGTCGTGGCAAGGGACGTCCTGAATCTGGTCGCATGAACGAATGCACTCCTGCAGCACGGGAACCCAACCGCCGCCAAGCTTCGTGCAGGTTCGGCAGTCTTCGGCTGACGTTGGGTCGCAAGCGGCACCAACAACAGCCGCCAGGGAAGCGGCCACGAGTGCTAGAATCGTCGTATGCGTTCTCGTCATCTGGCCTCCAGAAATGACGCTACTGTCACGAGAGGCGTCATCACTCACTGTACCCATAGAAAACACCGAAGACCATCGGACCAGACCATTGGCCAACCCATGAAATCGCCAATCCCACCAGCCACCAGGGCACCCCAAGGCACTCCACTCAGTCCGACACTTCTTCAAAAACAGAATCGACCTTTCGCGCCACTCACATCTTCATTTCTGCAACCATTGAAATTCCCCACCAAGTTCCCCACCAGAGGTCCCACCAAATTGCGAAAACCGGCGAAAAATGAAGAATCGACCCGTGACCCCATCATTCGCTAACTCGCCGTTTTATCGCTGTTTTCCTTTTGTTTTCAGCACCCAAAAATTCGCTGGGGGCCGACTTTTAATCCAATGGTCCAGGGTTCGAGTCCCTGACAACCCACCAAGAACCCCCTGGAAACAGGGGGTTTTTTGTTTTGCCCAATGGTCTTCCGGCGATGAGATCAGTGGGGAACGCACCAGAGCAGAACAGTTCCCCACCAACGTTCCCCACCACTTCGCCGCAAGCCGCCGAATCTTCATGCGCAATCCTCGTCGTCACGACGCCTTTTTCGCATGACCATGGCGCCAGATGCCGTCGTCCCTGCGCGTTGCTTCTCGGCTGCGGTGACGTCGCTGTAGTGCTCCGTCATGGCCTGCGTGGCGTGCCCAGTGATGGCTCTGGCGGCGATCTCGCCTGATGTCTGGCGGACGAGGTTGTTCACCGTGCGCCGCAGCGCCTGATTGGTGACGACCTTGTCGACGCCCGCTCGCGCCGCGCAGCGACGGAGCGGAGCGTTCGTGCAAGACGGCTCGCGGTGTGTGCCTGCCCTTGATGGAAAGACGAGATTGTCTTTCGCGAAGAGCTGATGCTGCAGCCACTCTCGATGCTCCTCGAGAATCTCAGCGACGGCAGGCAACAGCGGCACACTGCGGTTGGAGTTGGTCTTCGTCGGAAATACCTTCTTCTTCACCACCGACCGCCGCACGTGGATGACGCCTTTGTCGAAGTCGACGTCGTCCCAGGTGAGCCCGGCCAGTTCGCCAAAACGCATCCCCGTCGTGCCAGAGACCCAGAGCATCGCGCGGATGTCAGGGCTCTCAGCGTCGGTGGCGCGCAAGACGCGCTCCAACTCGTCGCGGGTGAGCGTGTCTTTTGGCCGCGTCGTCGGCGCCACCACACGGAAGCGCAGATTGTTCGGCCCATCGTTCTTGACGCCGATGAGGTCTCCGCGTCGCGGAGCATCGACGCCAACAGGCGCCACCCCGAATGCAGGGTGTTCTTGGCGTAGGGCTCGCCGTTGGGCTTCTTCAGCTGGGTGATTTTGTTCATCCACAAGGCGAGTTCGGGCTTACCGATTTCGCTGATGTAGAGGTCGCCCAGCAGCGGGAGGACCATGCTCTCGAGCTTGATGATGTCCCCGTCGACGACGTGCGGACGCTTTCGCCCTGCCCGCTCGACGTGAAGCAGCCATTTCTCGGCGTATTCGGTGAAGGTCATGTCCTCGGCCAACTGCCCCTGACGGCGCACCGGGGTGATGGTGTTGTCGTTGGCGGCGGCTTGCTCCTCGACGAATGCTTCCAGCTGCAGCCGCATGGCGTTCTGGATGTCGAGGGCTTTGGCGAGGGACACGTCGTGAATCCTCCTCTCTTTTTCGTAGCGCTTCCTCGTCTTGGGGCACTTGGCGGTGGCCCGGACCTGGTAGCTGTTCTTGCCAATGCGAAGCACACCGGGGTGTGCGGTCTTCTTTCCTGTCCTTTTCATGTCTTGCTTCTGACGGGCGCAACGACGAGGACACGGGTCGTAGGGCCACGATAGGTCGTGGATGCGCCCCAGCCCAGTCGTTGCTGCCCAGTCGCTGCAGTGGCGTGCGTTCTGGGCGGGCTCAGTCGGTGTTTCGGACGGTGTTCACGCGGTCGCGGAAGGAGCCGAACTTGGCGGGCGACGCCTTCTTGGGGGCGTTTTGCGAGGCGAATTTGGGCGTTTCCTCGTCGTCATTCGCCGCAACTGGCAGACACACGGGCTTCTTCTGCAGGTTCTGCTGGACTTGCTCGTCGAGGTCCCCCATGGAGAACAGCAGCCGTTGCCCAATGCGCCCTGTGGGGCGGAGATGCCCTCGGTGCAGGGACATCCGCAGGGCATGGACGGTGATGCCGAGGTACTCAGCCGCTTCTTCCGTCGACAAATAGGCGGTGAGGCTCATTTCAGCCCCCACTTCTTGTCGAGAAACTTGCGGACGGTGGCGATGCCCTTCTTGCGACGCTTCTCGACGCAGCGCCGCTTGACGCCGTGCTTCTTCATCACCTCGCCGACGCTGATTTCTCCAGTGAGAGTCGGAACGGCGTCGGCTTCCAGTGGTGAGAGGACCTCGCGCACGTCATCAATGACGTCGGCCAACATGCTCTCTCGGAGGTTTTTCTCGAACAGCTCATCGGCATCCGGCATGAAGTCTTCGACGTGCTCCTCGTCGAACTCGACGTCGAAGCGACGTTGTCGGTACCGCTGCACCTCCCACCGCGCGCGCAGGTAGACGAAGTTGACGAGGCTGCCCTTCTCTGCGTCGAACTTGACGAGGTCGTCGAGGAGGCGGATGCGTACCGCTTGTGCGATGTCGTCGACGTCGGCGTCGCAGAACTGCTCGTGTGCTGCGGCACGGCGCACGAGGGGAACGAGGAACTGCTCGACCGTTTCGAGCATGTCGACAACGTCGTCGTCGTGGGACGTCGTGGGAGGCGGTGGGCGCTTCTGACGACGAGGACGGCATTGTCGAGCGGGTGGAGGTGGGGAAAGGCGGCGGCGGTTCTCGGCAGACACGGCGACTCCAGGGGTGGGGGTTCGCCTCCTTTCCGAATCTCGCGGTCGGCAATTGCATGGATCCGCCGACTTTCTGACGTGGGCCAGATAAGTGCGAAAGATGACTGGGTTTTATTTGGGGCGGATCGGGGATCTACTCAACCGTTTGGCTTTGTCAGACGTCGAAGTCCCCAGGCTGACCAACTCAAGGGGTGTCGGATGTCGTCAAAGCTAGTTTTCAACATCGTTGTTGAGCTGACCGTTATTGACGAAGTCCTTAGGCGGCTGTCTTCGCTCGGTCAGCTTTCTCACACGTCTGGCAGCCCCAAGGTTGAACTCCCCTGGAGCCCCTGGTTGTCGTTTGTGAGTCCAACGCGAAACCTCAAACACCGGATTGGCTTCAAGGGGGTTGGCGAGGCTTGTTGGCTGGAGTTCGACGACGCGCCTGAAGGGTGCGAGGTCTCTCTCAACGCTGGTGACCGATTCGCTGAACTCACGGGACTCGTCTACTCCAGAAGGGTCTATGAAAGATTCCTTGCGACAACCGTTCCAGCGACGCTGGCGGCGTTGCTCGATGACATCCCAGGCCAGAAGGCAACGACGACGTCGCCCTACGGGTTTTCGGTTCAGGGCGAGTTCATCGACATCCCTCGGGATGTCCCCTACCTTGAAGATTCAGATGCAGTCATCGACATCGACGCATATGCGTTGAAGCTGTTGGCGACGCCAGCTGAGCAACGCGAGCAGAGATGACCAAACTTCAGTTGCTGCACAACGACGTCGTGGTCGGCGATGTCATCGACGTCACGCTTGACGGGCATTGGTCCTACACGGCCCCGCCTGAATCGCTCGCCATCATGAGGTGGCTTGTTGACCAGGACGAGGACCTAAGCGAGTCACAGCTGCGGTCGTTGGACGGCTGGGTGCTTCAGGGGGAAGACCGAACGCCGTTGGATGCACCACCAGCCCTTCACGATGACGGCACCATCGCTTGGCGGTAGGTCCCAATGTTTCAGCTCAATACGTCCAGTTCTTGGCGTGGTCGGCCCAGTTGATGTCCCGCATCAGCAGCAGGGTCCGCTCATCAAGCGGGAGCCTCATCTCGTCTTGAAACCAGACGACCTTCAACGACGACGCGTCATGGTCTCCTGTGCTGTGCGGCGTTGTTCGAGAGCACTCCCATTCGCCGACACACGTCACCTGGGGAAGCGTTGCCGCTTCTCCTAGGGTCGCCAAGGGTTTCGCGCCTTCAATTGGAGTTTGGTCCGCGCCCACGACGACGACGTCGGGATAGCGTTTCCTGAGCGACTCGATCTTCCGGTCGTTCCAACGCCGACGCGGATACCCCTCGAGCAGGCCTTCATAGGTCCACCACATTTCGATTCGCGAAAGTCGAGCTGTGTAGCCGCCGAAGGTCGCCATCTGTGGTTTCACGTCGTCCCAAGCCATCTGTCGTCTCCTATCTTTCCGCCGCGCCGGTAGGGCTGGTCGTGAACCGTGGCTACCGCAACGTCTGTCGCAGCCACCTCGCTCGCTGCTCACATTCGGCGCAGTACCGCGTGGTCGTTGAAACGTTGAACGTCTCGTTGGGGACGAGGCGAATGTTGTGAGGCACAGCAGCTGGAGCCTCATCAGCGACGCGAAGGGAGGCAGCAGATGTGATGTCCGCGGTCGTCGTCCAGGCGTCAGCCTCGAGAAGGGCGCACTTGTGAAGCGGACAGCGGGTCATGTCCGCCTCGCGTGGACATCCAAGACGGCCCTCCACATCTCAATCGGATTCACGCCGCCGTATCCGCTCTCTTGCCCATCGTTGCATTCGATGCACACCCATTGGCCCGATGCTGTCTGTGCCAAGTCGACGACGAGAAAAGGGACGTTGACGGCGTCGCATACCTCGCTGGCGACCTGCAGTGCCTCCTCGCGCTCTGTTGCTGTCCACGTGTAGGTCGCAAACTCCGCCCAATAGGGCCCGGCACCGACGAGCTGGCCCTCGAGCCAGAAGGTCCGAAACTCGAAAGCCGCGTCCACTTTGTCGGTCTTCTTGTGCGCGTCGACGGAACGAAGGTCGATGTATTCGCGGCACACGAGCTTCTGCCAATGCAGCACAGGGTGGCATCGGTACTCATCGAGAATGCGGACGAGGTCATCACGTGACCGTGCGACGCAAAGGTCTGCCTTGTGCTTGGCCGTTTGGCGCTCGCCTTTGATGAAGATGGGGTAGGTGAAGTCACGCTCGACGTCTTCGACGGATGGAATCTCATCGAAGACAATCGAGCGCGGCGTGTAGCTTTCGATGAGCGGATACCAGCGCGACAACGTTGTTGCGCGCAGGTGCTCATCAGGCGTGTTCACGAGGCTGAAGCCGAGCTCTGCGAAGTCTGAGTATTGGTTTTCGTAGTCGGTGAACGCGCCGGTGCGCGCTACGAGCTTGGCGTCGGTCGGCGGCGCATACGGGCGGCGGCACTGAAAAAGCGGTTCGAAACCGAAGTCGTACGCAGGCGTCCCGGTCGGGGCATAGGCGACCCAGAGGGTGTCTTCGACGAGAAAGATGTCTGGCGCGGGCATCAGGTCATCCAAGGAGGTGGCTGCTGTGACGCTTGGTTGGTCGCATTCATTCTTCGTTCGGCGGAAACGCGACCAACTCGGTCACAACCGGGACGCCTGACGGCGACAGAAGCCGTACGACATGCGGCGCATTCACAATCACCGACGCCGGCCGGCTTCTTTCCATATTCATGAACGCCACGCTCGCGGTGCTCCCGCCGTACTCGTCACGCTTGCTGTCGGTCCTTGCCCCTCCCTTTCGCACCCGAAGGTCGCCGCCATCTACGTTCGGAAGGGCGAGCTCTGCCCAGTTCACGCCCATGGCCCCAAAAACAGCAACTGGGTCCGATGTCGATGACACAGACGACTTGGGCACCATCACGAAGCACTTGTCCTGATGAAAGTCGAGCCCAAAGTCCGGCTCCAGCATCAACGCCCAAAACGCATCGACGCGTTGCTCCTCGTCGGCATCTTCGTCGCCAACGTAGAACTCGTACGAAGCACCGTTGCGCAGCGGAAGACGCACCGACGCCAGACCCCGATCGCGATCGAATCCAAAGAATGCTTCGTCTTTCGTCGCTGACATCATCAGGCTTTTGGCTTTGGCACCAGTCGCGTCAACGAACGTTCGAGGCTTTGTCTGCTCTTCCTCGAACGGTTCAATCCACTTTGCGCTGGTCGTCAGGCACGACACCAACAGGTATTGGACGTCTTCAACCGCGTCCGGCTGAATGAAGTCTTTGATGCCGTTGAGCTCCACACTGCCCTCTTGGTTGCGGACTTCGGTGTTGGATTCGATGAAGTCGTTCGCGAGCTTCAACGCCCGCGCGGGCGGGGCCGTTGAAACGTCGATGAGCAGAGCGCCGAACTTGCTTTTCAGTGCCGACGAAAATGTCGGCAGCGGTTCGCTTCGACAAAAAGCTGCCAGGGCACTTTGGAAACCGTCCACATCTGCCAACTTGGTGAGCTCAGCGCCTGCACGTAGAACCGCGTCGACCTCGACGTCGATGCCAAGCGGCTTCAGCACGTGCTCCTTTGCAGTCTCTGGTTCTGCACCTTGGAGCACTGCAGCGAGCAGGATGAGAAGGTTGGCGGTGCTGAACGCCACGTTCTCGGAGAGTTCATTGGCGAAGAACTGGATGAGCTTTTTCTCCAGATGCTCGGTCAGCGCTTTCGCTTCTGGGCACACGTCGTCGGTCATGGGCTCACTCCGTGGGCCGAGTGTGCCATGGTGAACCGGCTGTTGAGTAGGCTTGTCGACGTTCGAGACGAGGAGGCACTTTGAAAACGATGACCCTCGAAGTTCAGCTCTCGGGAGCTGGCGCGGTTCTCCCTGAAGACGGCAACGCGGTGGTGCGGTTTTCGTGCGAGCCGCAAACCGATGGGGACGGACGCGAGCTTGGCGACGTGCTGGTTGTTGAAGGCAACGCTGAAGGACTCCGCCAGCTCGCACGTCTACTCGTCGGTGTCGCTGAGAGCGGTGTGCATGCCCACGTCGACGATGCCTACGCAGAGAGCCTTCGTGTCGACGGGACGTGGGGCGAAGCCCGCATAGAGCGGACGGAAGGGCGAAGCAAATGACAAAGGCCGTTGGCACCCGCAGCACGGACCTCGGCGACTCGCCTGACGGTCAGTGCTCAATGTGGACAGACGATTGGATGCTTCATGCGCTTTTCAAGCGGAACGTCGTCGACAATCCACTCTCACTCGCGCTCCAGAACCTTTTGGACAAGCCATCCGCAGCGAGGATTCCAAGCCGGCTCGCCCCTGCAACTGAAGTGGAGCGCCACTCCATGGTCGACACATTGGAACTCGATGGGCGTGGCTTTGCGGACGTGCCTCTCGTTGACGATGAGGCGCACGACGAAGGGTTGAAGGTCAACATTCATCCAGTAGATGCAGACCACCTGCCGAGGCAGGAGGCGCTGTTGAGGGGGCGATGGGGTCGGGAGACGCTGATGGTGTCTGTTCAGTCCCGCGAAGAGTGTCCTTCACCGGTCGTAAAGGCGTTTGTCGACGAGATGCTCAAAGCAGGCGCACACCGAGTCATGAGGCACCATCAGGATGAAGCCATCGTCATCGACAGCTTCGACGACTTTTCATGGGGCGCAAGTCGGTGCCCGCTTGCTCGAACCATCGCGTACCGAGAAGCGCCGCATGATTTCGTCGTCGACATGTTTGACCGCCTCGCGCGAACGGACGTCGAATGGATGAGCGATGCCCCTTAACTACGCGCTTGGCATGGTCGTTGACGTCGACGACACGCTGTCGATGCTGTGTCATGCGGCAGACCTTCTGCGTTGGACCTGCCGAGACGCATTCCTTCGGATGGGTGCTGACGTTGACCTTGAATCGTGGACATCTGCAATCGGAATTGAGGTCTGGCACCAAAGCTGGAAGGCCACCGACGACAGTGGAGCGCACGTCGATGTGAGCATCGTTTGTGACTGGTTGCCGTCGACGAGAAAGTTTGTCCTCGATCCAGATGTTCCGCCTGAAGTCTGGGCGTCTCCAACTTTGGTTGCTGGTCGTCGGTTTGCATACCTAGAGCTGAGGTCCATCACTTCGGACGGTTCACGCCTCTTTGAGGGCGATCTGGAAGTGCATCGACGGTGGCGCTCCATTGCGCAGGAGTGCGGTGCACGGTTGGCCTATGTGGACGTCGAAGACGAGCACTGCCAGGTTCTCTACCCCGAGGGAGCGGTCGCGCATCTCCCGAGAAGGTGCTGGGATGAGTTTGGGCTGGCGGACATCATGGAGCCGACTCCGGCTGACTTGCAGTGTGCGTATTGGTTGAACGAGTTGCGGCTACGTAGCCAGGAGATTTCGTGACGGGGCAAGTCAAAGACGTTCTTCTCGTCAACCAACGAGAATGGACGATTCTCAGCCGTGAGTTCCTTGGCCCCTCGGACCAGGCACTTGGCTACGAGACCAATCCGCCGAGCACGGCGAACTACCGAGGCAGGCGCGACACGTTTGGGCTCGTTGGGCGACAGTTGCTCCTACTGAAGAGTGACGTGGCGTTGGCACCAACGGTGGATGATGCGTTCGCCCCAGCGGGTGCGACCAGAACGAATCGCAAAATGGACCCGTTCCGCGGCGATGCGACATTTGTGTTCTCCAGCCACCCCCTCGGTGTCACGAGGAGCCTTTTCGTTGGCTACGGGTTCTTGGGCCATGCAGGAATCGGTCGGCCAGTCTTTGAATGGGAGGCGACGCTCAGTGTTTGCGACGGGGTCGTTGGTGAACCCGTCGATGTTGAACGGTTTGTTCTCGTCCCCGAAGTCGTAGACAACGAGACGCGACGGGGGCCGACATGGAAGAAGAGCAAACTCGAAGCTCACACGGTTCCGTTCGACGACTTCGTGGATGGAGCCCTCTTTGGACCCGCAGACTGAGCCTGATGGCGTTGAATTGGTTGGATGCGCCTTTCGCGAGCGGCTCCCTATTGCCAGCGCGAGAGCCCCTTCCTGGACAACGTCGAACGCGCCCAGCGCTGACACCTCGGGAGAAATCATGAGCATCGAGAGAACAATCTCCATGAACTTTGAAGGCCGCGCTGTAGCTGTCGAGGTCGGAGATACCTGGAGACTCGATGAACAACCCTTCGACGATCCCATCGAAGGAGCTACGGCCGTGCTCGGCCGATTGGGCCTGACAGGGCCAATCCCTCACAACGGCAGCAACATCATTGTCGATGGTGCCTTCGGTAGCGGAACGTTGACGTCGAGGGGGCATCCTCCATCGACGTGGGCGTATGTCCATGGTGAGGTGCTTACCCCAGCCGCGTCCGCGGCGATGACGTTGGCGAGCGAGGCATCTTGGGCATCGTTGACGTCGACGCTGGCGGCGGTGCTCGTTCGTGCTTGGGTTCTGGCCCGCGTTCGAGCACTGCCGTCGGAGGAGCGGACGTTGTTGGAAAACGTTGTCCGGCGGCTCGGAGCGACTCCCGTCGACGAGAAAGCTGCTCAAGAGGCGATTGTGAAGTGGCTGTCGTGCGTGCGTGAACCTGCCGCGTCACTGAAGAGCGCGAGTGAGATGCTGCGACGTCAGTTATCGACGTGGGATTGTCTGGACGACGATGGAGCTGGGCGAAGCCTCTGGCGCGGCGATGGGTTCGTCGCGGATTGCTGCGTCCCTGACGTCTCGGGCCTTGAGGCTGGAGAACTTCCAGATGTCGAAGATGACGACGAGCTTCGTGTTTACGGCCAAGTCGTCGTTGAGGTGCGCAGTGAATCCTAGTGACGTGGCCTATTGGACTGGCCTTGCCCCGGTTTCGTGGACAGTTGGTTAAGCGGCTTCCAAGGTCCGCATCGAGCGTACCTCGTAGGCCACGGGGCTCAATCCGCCATTCGCTGAATGACGTCGTTGAGGGTTGTAGAATTC
>Ga0213841_1000319_pt1 | contig 67901 bp, 53 predicted proteins | sample SWPATP23_FD_160125 | JGI IMG/M metagenome (GOLD analysis project Ga0213841, IMG submission 160125) | Coastal seawater microbial communities from Marineland, Florida, United States - SWPA TP2 #3 | ecosystem: Environmental > Aquatic > Marine > Coastal | place: USA: Florida | collected 2016-08-14
AGCGAACTTTTCTTGTTGCTTCTCGCAACAAGTCGATGTGTTCCACCAGTAGGCTTTTGCTTCTGTCATTCAAATTGACTGTGAAGAAATAGCTCCCACCGGAAATACGGAACCTCCTGTAGTACGGGTTGGGTAAACGGCGGGATTGCTCCACACCGCTCCCCGTAGATCCGGACGTGCGCGATTGACGCATCCGGCTCCTCATCTCATCACGCTCGCAGGTAGTGTGGTCTTTATCTTTGCTATCGGTAGACTGTACCGTTCGTAAAACCTCTTTATACGTTCGGCGGTCCAACGGTGTCTTTGCGATCGTCGTCGCAACCATTTCAACCAGATTCGGAGCACGGCAAACCTGAATCGCCTGAGCGCTTCATAGTTGCCACTAATGCCGTAGTAAGCATAATGTCCTCTTACTTTTCGGCTTAGCTGTTGGTATTGCTCCGGTATTGGCAGGTGTCGATTCCAGCGACACCATTCCTTGATGCTTTTCAAACCACGTGCAAAGCGGGCTTTCATCGTTTTTCGATGTATTCCCCACCGTTGAAAACGACCTCGTTTCCAATAGTGTGTAAAACCCAGAAAGTCGATACTGTTCTTCTTTCCCGGCTTGAACACGGTTTGACAGGTTTTCTCCGGATGTAACGTCAGTCCAAATCGTGCAAAACGCTTTGGCAGTACCTCCATCACTCGAGCCATATTCTTTGGATTTCTCAACACGATGACTCCGTCATCTGCAAACCGGATTAACGTCGCTTGATTTCGCAGACGGGGTACCACCTGTTCTTCAAACCACTGATCTAGTACATAATGCAGATACACATTTGCCAGTATCGGTGAAACCACACCTCCCTGTACGCTACCTGTCTCCGGGTAATGGAGTTGTTTCCCTTCCAGCACCCCGGCTTTTAACCACTTATTGATCAGGCGTAATATCACGCCGTCACCTATTCGCTGCTGGAGAAATGCCCGTAACTTACCTTTGTCCATCACATCAAAGAACGATGTGATATCCAGTTCAATCACATAACCCCCGCCCGCTTTGCCTAACGTTTCTCGCAAGGTGTCCAGTGCTTGATGAGCACTTCTACCTGGCCGATAGCCAAAGGAATACGGGTGGAAGATCGGCTCATAGAGCCTCTCAAGTATCATGACTATTGCTCGTTGCAGCACTTTATCTTCAAAGGTCGGCATCCCTATCGGGCGCAGGCTATTGCCTTTCGGCACATAACCTCGCTTGACCGGAGGCGCAAAGTAGCTGCCATCTTTAGCCCGGGTTAAAAGACTCTCGAGATTATCTTCTAACGCTTGCGCGTAATCAGCCGCCGTTTTTCCATCGATGCCAACAGCACCGTCTTTGCGCGCTTGATGAAAAGCTACTCTGAGCAGATCTTTGGTCAGATACTGGTTCAGATTGGAAAAGCATCGTTGCGGGTGTTTCCTGCCCAGCTCCGCTAACCTGAAGAGTGAGGTGGACATGGTGTTAGAACTCTGCGTTTCTAGCATGTTGCCCCCTTCAGGGTGTGATGAAATGGCTTTCCCTTCCCTCCACAGGGTCCCGGCGAATGTCGGTTCCCCTGCTTCAACGGTATTATGAAAAGCTCCGACTTCTGTAACGTCATCTCGCGGCCGTCCTTATCGTTCGACTACAATACCTTGGTTGGTGTTGGATTTTTTTTCTATCACAGGCAACACCACCTGCGATAGCTCGGACTCACTTGTTGACCGCGTGCCCTTATGCGGTTTTCTACCAAGGAACGCACAGACCTCCCAAGTTCCCAGAGTTTCCGCTGCATGCATGCCAGGCTCTTCGACGCCGGTGGACTGGTTATCACTGGTCATTCCTAATAACACTGTAGCCTTCCGTCAATATGAAAACGTCGGCATCCACATCAGGGAATATTTCGGCGCTCAATCACCGTGGCCTACACACTCGCTGTCTACGCTTAGCAGTTAACGTCACCGTTAACCACCCAAGACTCGCTTCCGGGTGGTGACCAACCCTTGCCCGGGCGGGGTTCGCACCCACGGGAAACTACTGCGCAGTTTCCATTAATAATGTCCTTATCGTCTAACTTCCCCTGCGCCTGAGCTTCGCTTGGCGCACCATATAACACATCCTTATGTAGTTGGCTGAGAGTTCTTTGGTGGATTACGCTGCGCTAATCCACCCTACCCATGTTCCTTAGGCCAAACATTAACGTCTGCTTATTATATATCTCCGGCCGAGGCATAAATCAAGACTGATCCACAATTCCTATTACCGCCCTTGGCTGAAAAGAGTTATTGAACGAAGCAATTAAAACGTTCACACAATTAGATTTGAGAATTCCGAAGATCTCTTCTTAGCGGTCATTGATCAAAGAAAGTATTTGCTAATTTCTCGGCCGCCAAAGTGTCCGGTGCCAACACCAAATCTGAAGAATAAGACCAGCCCAGCTAAGCACCATGCCACCCTAAATCAATTCGTATCGAATTTTTATTGCTGCCTCTGTGAGAATATTAGCCCTGATAGGATCTTTCAGTTCGCAATGGAAGACCGGTCGTTGGGGGGGCGCGCACTGATCGCGCTCAAAAAATGCGATCGCAGTTTCATTGCCATACATGGATGAGCAGTAGCGAATGCCATCTACTTCTGAATAGGCTAAATCAAGCATGGATTCCAGACCGGGCAAAGTGCTACCATCAACAAATTGAAACTGGGGGCAGCGCCCTTTAAAAGTGCTGCCCCTGAAAAATACGATCAATAGCGAGCCGGCCATGAACGATCACTGGAAAAGGCACTGGTCGAGCAATACATTTTCGGCCTCTCAACCAACGATCAAAGATTACTTTAGAATCGCACACGGCACCTTCCTGTGGCGTACCATCCAAGCCGATAGTAAGAACGTCAGCAAACGAGTGACTAAACACCCACGAGGTTACCTGCGAGATACTGGGCTATTGCACCATATCCTGCAAATTGCTTCCCACAAACGCTTGTTCTCACACCCGCAAATGGGCGCCAGCTGGGAGGGCCTCGTCATCGAAGAAATCCTCAGAAGCCTTAACGCCGCCGCGGTACAGCATACGCCCTACAGCTACCGAACAAGCGGCGGCGCCGAAGTGGGTCTAATTGTAGAGGGCAAATTTGGGCTGATTCCCTTCGAAATCAAGCACACCCAAACTGTGAATTCCAGGCACTTGAGGCCGTTACGAGACTTTGTCAACAAGTTTGACTGCCCCTTTGGCATCGTCGTCAACAACGATGAAAAAATCAGAAGGTACGATGAAAAGCTGTTGGGCGTTCCGCTATCAGTACTGGTGACCGCCAGTTCAAGTCAATAGTTTTTTTCAGCAAAAAAAAAAGCTTGCTGTCGTTGGAGGATATACAGCAAGCTCATCCCGGAAAGAAACCGATAGGTATCAACGGGTGGGTTATGTGATCGCCACCGTTTGCAGCTGCGCACCATTGCAAGGCCCGGCCACACATTTACCGGTGCGCGCGTCAAAAATCGCGCCGTGCCCGGAACACACCAGGTACTGCCCCGCCTTGGCGGCTATGCGGTCATGGCTGGTATTCAAGGGGATACCCAAATGGGGGCAGGCATTTTTGTAGGCAAACACCTCTCCCTTATATTTCACCGCAATGATCGTATTGTCGTCGCTTTCGGGAAAACAGACCTGCCCTTCCGACAGCTTGTCCAGTAATTGCTCGTCCAGCGTCTGCTTTTCCACCGGGCTTACACCACGCCGCGGCGGATCTGATCGGCTTCGATCGACTCAAATAACGCCTGGAAGTTGCCCTCCCCAAAACCGTCGTTGCCCTTGCGCTGGATAATTTCAAAGAACACGGGGCCAATGGCGTTTTCGGTAAAGATCTGCAACAGAATACCTTCATCGCCGGGGGCTCCGTCGATCAGAATCTGCAGTTCTTCCAGAGTCTTCAAGTCTTCACCGTGACCGGGGATGCGCTCATCCACCATCTCGTAGTAGATGGACGGGGTCTGCTGGAACTTGATGCCCTTGGCGTGCAGCTGGCGCATGGTGGAGTAGATATCGTCGGTGTGCAGGGCAATGTGCTGTACCCCTTCACCGCGGTATTCCTTCAGGTACTCTTCGATCTGGGACTTGTCGTCCGCCGACTCGTTGATGGGGATACGGATCTTGCCGCAGGGGGCGGTCATGGCGCGACTAAAGAGGCCGGTCTGTTTGCCCTCAATATCAAAGTACTTGGCTTCCTTGAAATTGCCGATGCGCTCGTAGAAACTGGACCAGACCTCCATATTGCCGCGCTGCACATTGTGGGTCAGGTGGTCGATCAGCTGCAGGCCCGCCCCTTTGGGGTGACGGTCCACGCCCTCGCGAAAGACAAAGTCCACTTCGTAGATATCCACGCCGGTTTGGTTGTCGACAAAATAGAGCACACTGTCGCCAATACCGTACACCGCGGGAATCTTCAATTCCATATAGTCCGCCTTACCCTCAAACAGCTGCGCCCCCTGGGACAGCGCATAGGCCAATGCCTTGCGGGCATCGGCGACCTTAAAGGCAAAGCTGCAGACACTGGGGCCGTGGGCTTTGGCGAAAGCGGAGAAGTGGGTAAAGGGTTCGGCGTTGATCAGGAAGTTGATATCCCCCTGGCGCATCAGTGTGACGTCTTTGGAACGATGGTCCGCCACAGCGCTAAAGCCCAGACCTTCGAACAAGCTTATCAGCTCCTGCTTCTGGGCCTGGTCGGGCACGGAATATTCCACAAACTCAAAACCATCACAGCCCAGGGGGTTTTCCCAAGTTACTTCTGACATCGCTCTCTCCTCGTTTTGTCAGACGCTATCAGCGTCTGGTGGATTAGAATTTGAGCAGAATAGCAGCAAGAGACATACAAATATATTTAAAATTTTCCAATATCTTGTTAAAATATTTCTTTATTCTTGCTGAGCGATAACCCTATGCGCGGTAATGACCTGGATGCCTTCAATATTCTGGCCGAGATTGTGGCCAGGGGCAGTTTTAAAAAGGCGGCGGAAGCCCTGCACAAGACGGTACCCGCCATCAGCTACAGTGTCAGCCAGCTGGAGAAGCGTTACGGTCTGAGCCTGGTGGACCGCTCCAGCTACCGGGCCACACTTACCGACCACGGCCTGAGGCTGTTGAGCGAGGCGCGGAAAGTGATGGCCCAGGCAGAGTACCTGGACTCGGTCGCCGCCCAGCTGCTGGACGACTGGGAACCCTCGCTGGAGGTCATTATCGACGGCATGCTGGATCCGCGCATCGTGCTCGATACCATCCAGGCACTAAAAGCCAAGGGGGTTTCCACCACCTTCCAGCTAACCACGGAATACCTGGGAGGCGTGGAAAAACGTTTTCAGCAGAACCGCGCCGATATCATGTTTACCCTTAACTACACCGCCAACGAACAGTGGCACTGTGAAAACCTGTTTGATATCGACGTAATGCTGGTCGCCTCCCCGCACCTGCTCACGGATCGACAAACTACCTATGAGTTAAACGACCTGACCCGGTATCTGGAAGTGAGTGTGAAGGATTCCAGCTTTACCGACCCGGTGCCCGGCCGCTCTCTGGGCGGGCTGGATATGTTTTTTGTGGGGGATTTCTACACCAAAAAACAGGCCATCCTGCGAGGCATGGGCCTCGGCTGGATGCCCAGCACCTGGATCAAAGAGGAGCTGGCGTCTGGTGACCTGGTGGAGGTGCCCTATCGCGGCGGCGCCCGCGACCGCTACCGGCTGTGGCTCGGGACCTGGAAGACCAGTGCGGCGGGTAAGGCCCAGACCCGGTTTATTGAGGCGGTGAAGGCGGGGTTGTAGCCATCTGCGCGCACTGTTCCAATGACAAAATCTGTGCAGCGCGCATAGCTCATAGGCTCCGTGCTACTGCAGCAGTGGATGATCCTCTGGCAACTGGCGGGAGATCCACAGGGCCAACTTATGTTTCATATTCGGCCCGCTTTCCTGCCCCGCCGCCAGGGGTTGAATCAACTTGTCGTGCACCAGCAGTCGGTAGATATAGGTGACTTTATCAGTGGCAGAGTCAGACTGATCGATTTTGCCCACTTTTCGCTTTTCCGCATACACGGCGCCAACTCGCAGCGCTTCTTTCAGCAACGCATCTTCATTTTTCAACTTTTTCACGGTCTCACGCCCCCTGATGAACACCTAAACTGAGCCACTTCATGTTTGAATGTATACCAGCGGCGTCAGTACGGCAAATCACTGGCGGCTAACATATAACCGCCATTATCCTTGAGCGTTTAAAAAACGAACCACCGAACCTTTGGGCTTGCGGGACGACGGCTGCATCAACGCAAACGAGATGGGAGCGCAGCCGTACTAAATAGACTACTGGGCCCCGGCAATATAGCCCGATCCCCCCTCCAGGCGATCTATACCCGCCACCGGCGTATCCACCACCGGCTTTCTTAACGGGTACTGCCGCAGCTGCTGCTGGTGGCGGTGTTTCATCTTGTCAAACGCAGTCCACGACCAAAGCATCTGTGCCATCACCGGGTGCTCCTCGCGGGGATCCTTGTAGAGATCAAAGAACTCCTTGCCCATCAGCCCCGGGCGTTCACCGGCCCAGTGGCGTTTGAATTGTTCCTTGACCGTCGCCGCCAGGTAGGGGCCGCGGTAGATATGAATATAATCACGGCGGCTGTTGCCCTCGCCGTTGAGCAGCAACGCTGTCTGGTCGACGCCGTCGATCACCCGGTCGCGGGGGATATATTTTGTCGCGCCGCCCAGCCGGGCAAAGGTGGTAAAGAGATCGGTGATATGGATGATATCACCCACCACGGAATCCGCCTTAATGGTACCGGGCCACCAGGCAAAAGCGGGTACCCGCACACCGCCTTCGAGGAAATCGCCCTTGCCGCCGCGGAACAGGCTGTTGATGCTGACGTTGGGTTTGACTTCGGTCATGGGGCCGTTGTCTGCCATCAGCACCACCAGGGTGTTTTCGGCAATGCCCAGCTCCTGCAACAGATCCAGCAGTTTGCCGATACGGCGATCGAACTTTTTGAAGCCGCTGGCGTAGCGATCACCGCGGCCGACATTTTCATAGTTTTCATGACGGCCGTAGTCGTGGGGTTCGTTGGGGTACCAGCTCAGGTAAAAGGGTTTACCGGCTTTGGCGTTTTTGCGGATAAAGTCCAGAGAACGCTGGTAGACCACGTTGTTAAACTGATCGTAACCGTCGTGATCGCCGCGGACAAATTCGCGGGCTTTGCCACCCTTTTTACCTTCCACCGAAAACACATAGTCGTAATAGCGGAAACTGCTATCTTTGGAGAAACGGGCGTTGATCGTATCCGGCGTAAAACCCCAGGTCCAGCCCTGCTCCTCCGCCTCAGCGTTATACATCATCGGCGGCCACTGGTTATAGGGCATAAACAGAGCCTCGTCGTAGCCCTGTTTGTGGGCGTAGCTCTCTTCGATATCCCCCAGGTGCCACTTGCCGTAAAACGCCGTCTGGTAGCCAGACTGGCTCATCACCTCCGCAATGGTGACCTCTTCGTCGGCGAGCCCCATACCGTCCGGCGGGAAGACCACTTTGTACATACCGCTGCGCGCAGCCAGGCGTCCGGTCTGTGCCGCCGCGCGGGACTGGGTGCAGGCGATCTCGGTATACATGCGTACAAAGGACAAGCCCTCTTCGGCCAGTTGTTCGATGCGGGGGGTATCCAGGCCATGCATTTTGCTGAAATGCGGGTTGCCGAGCTGACCGTATCCGGCATCGTCCCACATGATATGGATAATATTCGGGGGGGTACCAAAGCGTTTTTCCAGTTGAGCCAGGCGCTGATCCAACGCTTTGTCTTGCTGCGCCCAGGTTTGGCCGTTTTGCGCCTGTAAGACAGCGTGTTCGGCATCGTGAATAATGGGCTTGGCGGCTTGCACTGTCAGGGAAGCGCCGAACAGTAGTGCTAATCCTGTTTGTAAACCGCGTTTTAGACGCGGGGGGATATGTCTTTGCATTGTGGTACTCCTGTGGAATTTCCGGTGAGAATATCTGTGTCGAGCTGCTGTGTTTGGGTTAAACCTGTTCTAGGCGGTTTGCAGGTTGTCGGTCTCCAATTGGATAAAATCGCTAAGGGTGTCGAGCAGTTCGCGGTAGTGGGCACTTTGAGTTTGAGACTTTTCACAAATGCCGTTAACCAGCCGTTGTAGATGGCGTGATAAAAAGTCCTTTTGGGCGCGGCGTACATGAGTGTTGTCGTCACCGCGCTCCAAGGTTTTGTGTTCCAGGTGAGTGAGGTAGTGCATGAACTCCAGCTCTACCGCCAGGTGGTCGGGCAGATCGGCGTCGGGCGCGCGCTCAAGGCCGAAGTGGTTGTAGAAGCGCATCAGTTCTTCGAATACAGTGTCCTGGGAAGCCGTCGTGTAGGAGGACTCGTAAAGGGAGCAGGCGTTTTTGTAGACTGAGGGTTCAAAGGTTTGCATATAGTCCTGGGCCAGGGGGGCGTTTTCCGCGATGGGGTAGCGGAGGTTGGCAGCCAGGTATTGGTAGGCGGTGGAGCGTTGGTTGGAGGTTAAAGATTGGTGTGTAAGCGATTTATTTTGCGTTGAAATGTCCATCAAAGTCTCCGCCTATATAAAAAAAAACAATAAGTATCGTAGGGTGGATTTACCCAAAAAACGGGCATAAATACCCAAAAAGCGGGCATAAATACCCAAAAAACGGGCACGAGAGCGTTAGCGTAATCCACCATTGATGTGGCACCGTGCCAGCGTCTTGGTGGATTACGCGAAGCTAATCCACCCTACACAGCAATAACCGTTGCGAGTAAATTTAACCAACGCACTAGCTGGCTAGGCGCTCAACTTCGACTAACGTATCCCGGTCAAAGAACCCGATCTGGCCCCAGCCGAATACCGGCTTCAGGTGCGGGTGATCACCGGCCAGTTCCACAGGATTGAGGGGCGAGGGCGTCACGTCGCGCATACTGCCCTTGCGGAACTGGTGGTCTTCCCAGGCGTGGTAGATAATTACCTGACCGGGGCGGGCCGAAGGGGTTAGCTTGGCTCGCACCTCGTAGGCGCCCACCTCGTTAAAGACTCGCACCCAATCGCCATCGTTAATCTTGCGCGCCTTGGCATCTTCACTGCCTATACAGATAAAGGGTTGGCCACGGGTCAGCTGCAGCATTAGGGGGTTATCCCGCCAGGTGGAGTGGATACTCTCACGGGCGTGACCGCTGCTCATCACCAGCGGGAAGCGACCGCCGATATTGGGCGCATCCTTGTGGATCGGTAATTGTTCCCCCAATTCCTTGTAAATGGGATGGTCGAGGAAGAACTGCATACGGCGGGTTTGGGTGGCCCAGGGCACCTTGTCGCGGGTGTGGTGGGTAAACTGGGTGATGGTTTCCCCTTCCTTGACGTCGGTCATATTGCCGGCGGTAAAGGAGGCGTTACCGTAGCCGGTATAGCGGGCAAAGCCTTTTTGTTTCAGTTGCTCCCAGGGCATTTTCTCCACGTTGGTAGAGATCTCGTACATGACTTGGGCCACCTTCTCGTCATCTTTGGGACCAAAGGTGCCGCCCATGCTAAAAAGGTCGTATACCTTGTCCAGGTGGATCTGTTCACCGTAGTCATTGGTGATAGTTGTCAAACCTCGCTGGCGAGCCTTATGTTGAATACGCTGGGCGATCAGGGCACAGATCTCCCAATCGGGTTTGGATTCCCCAAAAGGCTCGGCCGCTTTATTGGTCATGGTGAAAAACGGTGACAGCTGGGTGGACCAGCGTCCAGAGGTACGCTCATACCAGGCCGCTGCTGGCAACACATAATCCGCGTAACGGGTGGTGCTGTTCATGCGGAAATCCATCACCACATGCATCAGGTGTGGCCACATCTTGTTAACGATATGTTTGGAACCGCGCAGACGGCGCACGGTGTTGGTACTTACACTAAATAGCAGGCGTGGTTTTTTCTCCTTGGGCGGATAGAGCGGCTGCCAGCCCTTGTCTAATGCCTCGTCCAAATAGACCTCCGCCTCTTTTTTCAGATAGGGGTCCCACTCACTTTTGGAGATTTGAGTCATGCCGCCGTGCACCATCCAAAAGAGCGCCCCGGAACTGTGAAAGGGCAAACCGGAATTTGGGTAAAACGCCGAGGCGCCGATATCGTAACTAATCTGTTCGGGGAGATCGCCTTGTTTCATACGCTCGGTAAAAATGCCTTGAATCTTGTGGTGCAGCTCTTTTAACGACGGCAGATCCGGCGTGGCGGTAAACGGCTCCAGCCCATCGGCCAGGATAAAGGGGAACGCGGAAAAACCGCTGCCCTTGTGACCGTACTGGCCGCGCAGTGCCCACACCAACATCTGCGCCCGCTCGATCAGGTTGCCGTGGTACATTTTGGTCAGTGTACTGGAGGTGACATTGGACAGTGCTTTGCTATTGGCAATCTCATCGGTAAGGCGCTGGATCATCGACGGCGCCGTACCGGTGATCTTGGCCACCTTCTCCAGGGTATACTCTTTTAACGACGCTTTCAGCTGAGCGAAAACGGTTTCCACCTCGACGGTGGAACCGTCCAGTAAGGTCACTTGCCGTTGTGTTTCGAGCGCCGGTTGCAGGCCATTCAGTGCGAGGGAATCAAACGGCGCGAGGGCCAGTTGGTCGCTGTGTTCGTCCACGACATAGTAGCGGTGATCGCGACCGCCTTTAACCATATGCGCTTCGTTAAGGAAGTCGCCGGTATCTTTGCGTACCAACAGCGGCATATCCGTCTGCTCCCGCAGAAAGCCCACGTCAATGCGGTTGCTTTCCACCAGCAGGTGGCAGATACCCAACGCCAGGGCGCCGTCGGTGGCGGGTTTTACCGGCACCCACAGGTCTGACTTGGTGGCCGAGGCGTTGTAGTCGGGGGTGATGGTAATAATCTTGGTACCGTTATATTTGGCTTCGGTAAAGAAGTGGGCGTTGGGGATCTGGGTGTAGACCGGATTGGATCCCCAGATCAGAATCAGATCGGAGTAGAAAAAATCATCCGCCGACCGCTCGCCGCCACAGGTACCAATGGTCTCCGCCGCACCACGGTGGCTGTCACCGGTTTCGGACACCATATCCAGAATAATGGCGCGGGTAAAATTGGCCAACCGCATAAAACCCGCCGAAGTGGTGCCCATATCGATACCCGGGCCCTGGTCCCAGATCACGCAATCGGAGCCATCCTCCAGAATCGTCTGCAGGTATTTGTCGGCAATATCGTCCAGCGCCTGGTCCCAGCTGACCCGCCGCCACTGGTTACTGCCGCGCTTGCCCACTCGCTTCAGCGGATAGCGAATGCGGGTGGGATCGTAGATGCGTTGACTGAAGGAGCAGCCTTTCTGACAGCCGCGAGGATTGAAGTCCGGCACATCGGCATTGGTCTGGGGGTATTCCGCGGCCTGCTCCTCCCGGTACACCAGCCCGTCACGCACATACACATCCCAGGAGCAGGCGGCCTGATACCAGCAGTTGATCAGGTGGGTGCCGCGCACCACCTTGTCCCACATCCACTGGGCGCGCCACACATCCTTGTAACCGGTGTAGGCCGGTGCCGGCTGCTCCGTCAGCGCCGCTACACTGGCTGCGGCATGGGTGGTAAAACTCGGTGCCGCCAGGGGTGCGCCAGCCGCGCCCAGCATTTTCAGAAATCCACGGCGTTTCAGACTCACAGCCATTGTTTACTCTCTTTTCTCTACCATCAGTGTCTTGGTGGATTACGCCGGGCGGCGCTCCGCTAACGCTCTTGTGCCCGTTTTTGGGGTATTTATGCCCGTTTTTGGGATAAATCCACCTGACATAACTGGTTAAATCAATCGTTACAAAGTAGAACTAATTAGTGACCATCCGGAAACTCGGCTTTTTAACCGAGATATATTTTGTAGGTCGGGTTTCGCTTAAGGCGCCTACTTTTGGTAACCCGACAACCGGTGCTCAATTCCGGCATCGTTGTCGGACTGATACCCAAAGCACTCGCTTCACTCGCGGGGCAGACCCAGTCCGACCTACAGAGTTTCCGGATGCGCACTAATTAGCCCACTTGGACAGGGTCAATAATGCGCACCGGCTGTACGTCGTCCCGCTTTTCCACCAATCCCAAATCCGGATCAAACACGCGAACCGTTTCGGTGCTGTTGGCCACCCGCACCCGTTCGGCGTCGCGAGGGTGTTTGCTAAAGGGGCCAAACAAGTCCTGCCACTTGCGGGAAATCAGCAGATCCATCAGCTCAGATTCCTTACCGGCTTGCTTTTTGGCCCGCTCGGCTTTCAGCTTTTCGATCACACCTCCGACCTCTTTGCCAAACAGCGATTCGAGGTAAGACAAGGGAATACGGTCCTTACCGGTAGGGTTGCCATCGTCATCCAACATCTCTGGTGACAGGGGCGGCACATAAAACACATTGGGCTCCGTTTCGTACTCCGGGTGCAGGGGCAGCGCCACTTTATATTTGTACACTAGCTGGTGGATAGGCCCCGCTTCGTCATCCAGATACCCCACAAACCGCACGCGGCCGGGACATTGGCGGGCACAGGCATTGGCCACCCCTTCGTCTAGCCGCGGGAAACAGAAGATGCACTTCTGGGACACCCCTTTTTGCTCGTTAAAGTAGATCTTTTTGTAGGGACAGGCCTCGGCACAGAACTGGTAACCGCGACAGCGATCCTCGTTGATCAGCACGACCCCGTCTTCCGGGCGTTTCTCAATGGCTTTGCGCGGACAGGCCGCCAGACAGGCCGGGTGAGTACAGTGGTTGCAGATGCGCGGCAGGTAGAAGTAATAACTGTTGGGGTACTCCCCGGCACCGACATCCTCATCCCAGTTGGCGCTCCAGTCCGGGTCGCCGGTTTTGGGGTTGAGCGGCATATCCGACTCGCCGCCGTAGAACACCTCGTCGTAGTTAAACTCAAAACGTTCGCCCCAGTCCGCCTTGGTGGGCAACTGCCCTGGCTGGGCCTTACCGTTGCGAAAGCCGCCACCCATTTGCTCAAAATTCCGTGGCGTACCGGCACCCGGTGCCGTGTTCACCGTATTGAACAACATATGTTCCTGACCCTCGTTGCGGGTCCAGAGGGTTTTACAGGCCACAGTGCAGGTTTGGCAGCCGATACACTTGTTCAGGTCCATGACCATGGCCACTTGACGGTTGACTGCTGTCATTGTGATCTCCTCTTATGCCTCAAGGGCCAATGGTTTCCAGTCCATGGAGAAAGCTTTTAACCCGGCGCGCTCCTCGTTAGCGCCGTTCCAGATAGCAAAACCGATTTTGGTGGTTTCACCCGCAAACAGGGGCGCGACGTTTTCCTTGCCACCCAGGGCGCGGCTGATGACCACCTGCCAGTAACCGTCCTGCCACACCGCCTGACCTTGCGGCAATACATCCTCCCCCGGTGCCGTGGTGCCGATACCCTGGGAAAAGGTGGAACGCACCTGTGCCTGGCCCGCCATCCAGTGCAAGAAATGGATCGGAGCATCCCTGGAGCCCATCATCACCAGGATCGGTTCACCGCGCACCGGCAATGCGATGGCGGCGGCGTCTTTGGGGTGGCGGGAACCGGAATACCAACTGAGATGGAAGGCGGCTTGTTGGTTATCGTGTACCGCTTTGATCGCTACACTGGGGGTTTGGCCGTAGGGTTTGTTTTCCCACTTGACCCGAATATATTCGGTGGGTTGCATCGGCTGCGGAGTTGGCATTAGCGGCACCTCCACGGCCTTTATATTGTTCCATTCACCGCTATCGGGAAGCAGAAAGGAATCCAGTGTCTTTACGCGTTTGACTTGCATTGCAGACTCCATTGTCGCTACTCAAAGTAATCCACCCTACACGGGAAGAGCCTATAGAAATGCCTTCAGCATCTCGGCGGTGTTGTTGTATTCACGACCGTAGTAGATCTTGCCGTCGGCCACTTTGAACAGGTGCACCCATTGCATGTCATAGCTTTTACCGGTGGCTTTGACGGTACTGGCTTCACGGCCGGTGACCACCACGGTGTCGTCCTGGGCGATCATCTGCTCCACCTCCATGGGGCCCATGTCGAGTGTTTCCAGCAGTTCGCCCCAATAGCGCACCACACCCTCGCGGCCCTCGGAGCGACGTCCAAAGGGGATGGCTTCCGGCATGGGATTTTCCCAGACAATATTCTCCGCCAACATCGCTGCTGCGGCCTCACCGTTGCCGGATTCGAAGTGGTGGTAGAAAGTCTTGATAAAGTCGATCAGTTGCTCAGGGGTCATGGAAACCTCGGAGTTAAAAAGTGACGTGGTGAATGGCGCAAATCAGATCAGGCGATAGGTGCGGGCCATGGCGACGGCGGTGGTGCGATTCTTCACACCCATCTTGGCGTACACCTTGTTCAGGTGCCACTTGACGGTCTGCTCGGAGATAAAGAGTTTTTCGGCAATTTCCCGGTTGGTGTGACCGCAGGAGATCAGCTCCAGCAATTGCTGTTCGCGGTTGGTCAGCGCTTCCACCATGGGTGTCTCTTTGGGAACAACACGGTGGCGGGAGGAAGGCTCACTGTCAAACTTAGCATAGATAACTTGATGGGCTTTCCGGTTTTCAGGTCCCGGCCGGGTTGCAACCCCTTTTTGCTGACTTGCCGTATGATCGCTGACAGTAAATGTGTTGACCAACATCATCAGTTCATCCGTTGTAAAACCAATCTCCTCCTGACCGGTCTTGGTGGCCACCTTGATTTTATTGGCCAGAGATTCCGTCAATCCCGAAAGCTGGCTGCGGGGGATCTGGTGTACAGTCACGTCTCCACTACTGTCAGTCCACTCTTGTGATGAAAGCATGGCCATCATTCACCTCCTCTCGGGCATGTGTTACAAACGCTTTGGTTTCTTCAGTTTCGCTCGCCACCGTCACACTACCGCTTACTGTCTGTAGGCTCAGTGGGCAGGCTTCTAAAGTAGTCGAACTGCCCTTGGGGGAGGTATCAAAAATGCGCAGCCACTATCGCGTTTGCGCAAACCTGCTAAGATGAGAGCAGAAAGCCGGCTGCGCTGCTGGATAGGATTATCAAGTTATAAACAGAGGCCCCTCTTAATAACTATGAGTTCTAGGCAGCACTGGGTTTATTACTGTTGAGAATTTCACTTCACTGGTGTTTGCCAACAAGTCATAATATGTTGTGCGTTTAAGTGAGAGAGTAAATGCTGCAAACATCGAGCTTCCCCTTTCAGTCATACTCCTATGTCGAGACCGGCAACCTCGAGGACGCCCGACGTGCAGCCCAGCAGAATCGGGAGGAGCGGCGTTTTCTCTCCACCGACCGCAAGCACCCGCCCCGGGTACGCATGGGGATTGTTCGCCTGCCCAGCTTCGATGCCATGTCGGTCAGTTACGGCTGCAATATGAAGGCCGAATCCCTGGTAGCGGTACAAAACTACTTCTTGATCACCCCTTTACATGGCGAGCTGCACCGCAACCACAAGCAGCAAAAAACCCTGCACAATGGCCAGGCAACTCTGTTCAGCCCGGGCGACGAGCTAGACCTGGACTGGTTTCACGATACGACTTCGCTGATTATCCGGATCAATCGCAACACCCTGCACGAATTTGCCGAAAAGGTATACGGCTTGACCCGACCTCGCACCCAGATCCACCTGCCCACCTACCTCTCCCTGGAGGAGGGCGCGGGCCTGAGCATTACCAGTATGCTGCAAACCCTGGTGACAGAACTGGATGATGAAAACAGCTTGCTCAGCCAAGGCGTGACCACCAAAATGGTGAGCGAACTGCTGTTGACCAGCCTACTTCACTCCAATAGCGATGAATTCAAGAAGGACATAGCCCGCGGCAAATTCGATAACCGCGTGCCTCACCTGCAACGGGCAGTGGATTTTATCAAAGCCAACCTGGAGCGGGAGATCAGCCTCAGCGAGCTTACCGAAACTTCGGGCACCTGTGCCCGCAAGCTGCAGAGTGAGTTTTCCAAGCACTACGGTATGGGCCCCATGTCCTATATCAAGCAGGAGAAACTCAACTGCTTGCGGGACGCGCTGCTGGCCGCCAACCCCCATGAGGCCACCGTTGGCGATATCGCCGCCCGTTGGGGTTTCTACCACGCCAGCAATCTGTCACAGATCTACAGGAAACAGTTTGGAGAGTCGCCCTCCGCAACATTGAACCGTCACAATCTGCAGGTTGCTCTCAGCCCCCATTGATTCGGAATAACACTGACCGAAAAAACACCGGGCTATCGCTTACGCCTGGTGTTTGATCAACCACAGTAGCGTCATGCGATAGATGCCGGTTCGGTTGTCGTTGCCGGCGCAGCCGTGTTCTCAATCTCAACCGTGCCGATACGGTTGAGATCGGTTTCCGGGAAGTAGTTCACCCAAACACACCAGTAGAGACCTGCCTTGACGGTTTCCACCCGCGGCAACTTGCCCTGATCGGAATCGCCCCAGAAATTGGCTCTTGAAACCGGTTTACCGCTGTTGTTGTAGTAGATCCCGACACTTTCAAATTCGGGATCGTAGGCCACCACAATGTCGCGACCACCCAATGTCACATTGATCAGGTTATTGTTGTCCCGGATAAACTGCTCGGTGTAGGCGACTGAATCCCTGCCGACATTAAAACCCCAGACATACTCTTTGCGGCGCAGACGATCGTCCTCCACATCCATAGTCTCGAACAAGAGCTTTTCGGTGCGATCATGGGGCAAAAGTCCCCAAATAAATATCTGCTCGACAACAGTGTCCACCAACCACAGAAAAGGATTCTGGCTAAACTTGGGAATTTTGTTAATAAACACCTGGCCATTAGGGAAAGCCTTTTTAAACGCTCGGTAAGGCATTCGATAGGTGGGCCACTCCTGCATCTTTTTTTCGGAAAAACGGCCGTCGCACTCCCGTGTTCCATAGACCTGCTGGATCGGCTCACCGGTGCCCATATCCTTCATAATCAGGTTATTGCCGTGCTGGGCCAGCACTTCCAGATCCAGCTTCTGGTTGTCAATCTCCGGCTTAAAACCGTGACCCAGGTGGGTCATGGCGCAGTAGGTGATTATCACGTTTTCACCGCCGAGACCCTCGGGGGTACCCGCCAGGTGGGGGCGTTTGATATGGTAATCCGGGTGAGCACGCGCCTCGCCGTTGTTGTCGATCACGACCACGCTCTCCTCAGGTCGCACCCAGTTATCCGCTTCGGCGATAGGATAGAAGGTGGCGCTGTTCTGCTGATTGCGCAAACCGATATGTAACCAGCCCCAGACAAAACACACCATAAGAACATTGACACTGGCCAGGGTGTAATAGATCCAGCCGATACCACTACCCTGCCAATGGTGCAACAAACCAGCCATCGCCGTGCCTGCCAGTGCGATGGCAATCAGCCTGTTTTCATTGCGAATCGCATAGAGCATGTTCTTTCGCTCCACCGACAGCAGTGCCTGGGTGATATCACCGAGGTCGCGAAAGTAGATAAAGGAAAAATAGGTGGCTACTGCCAGCGTCAGCCAGTGTAGCCCTTCAAAGATCAATTGCTCCATTAACAGCCCCTCATTAAATAATTATGGAAAAAATAGGGTAAGGCCATTTATAAACGGGGGTTAGCACGATTGCGCAGCCGCTATCGAGTTTGTGCAGCCCGGGGCCCATCACACAAAACCCACCTTTAGTTGGGCGGAAAGCAAAGCGTCCAGTTGCATAGTGTTATCTGGACAATAGACCGATAAATAATGTTGGAGAGGTGCAGATGTCACTGGAACAACTCTGTCATGCGACCATTGTCGAGGTCGCGCCATTACTGGAACAGAAAAAGATCTCCCCGGTAGAGCTCACCCAGGCGATGCTGGGGCGGATCGACAAGTACGACAGCGTACTTCACAGCTATATCACCCCCACCGCCGACAACGCCCTGGCCCAAGCCAGACAGGCGGAGGCAGAGATCCAGAAGGGTGAATACCGGGGTCCGCTACACGGTGTGCCCCTGGCACTGAAAGACCTGCTCTACACCCGGGATGCCCGCACCACCTGTGCATCCGCCGTGCTTAAAAACTGGGGGCCCGACTACAATGCCACCGCTGTCGACAAACTCTACCAGGCTGGCGCCATCAGCCTCGGGAAACTGTCGATGACTGAATTTGCCCAAGGCGGTTACCACCCGGATATCCCCCCACCCAAAAACCCCTGGAACCCCAACCACTGGTCCGGGCTATCCTCCAGCGGCTCTGCGGTGGCCGCCGCTGCGTCCCTCTGCTTTGGCGCGCTGGGTACTGATACCGGCGGTTCTATTCGCTACCCGGCCGCTGCCTGCGGTGTGGTCGGATTAAAACCCACCTACGGCCGCGTCAGTCGCTACGGTGCCTTCCCTTTGGCCGAGTCCCTGGATCATATTGGACCCATGACCCGAAGTGTGGCCGATGCCGCCATTTTGCTGGAGGCGATAGCCGGTTATGACCCTATGGATCCCACCTCTCTCAAGGCTCCCGTTCCCCACTACAGCGATAAACTGAAGGATCACTTGGCGGGAGTTCGCGTTGGTGTCGACGAGCGCTACTGTTCTGAAAATGTGGCTCCCGAGGTAGCCGCGGCCGTCATGACTGCCATCGACACCCTGGTGGAACTCGGCGCTAAAGTCGTTCCCTTGAACCTCTATGAGTTAATCGAGATCTGCGACTATTGGTACCCGGTCACCGCCGCCGAGGCGGCTGCCGCCCACAGCGCGTTTTACCCGACACAGGCCGACAGCTACGGCCCCACCTTCCGCGCCCTACTGGAATGGGGCCACACATGCAGCGCCCTGGATATTACCCGCAGCATCGCTGCCAAAACCAAAGCCGGGCAAGTACTGGAAAACGCCTACGCCAAAGTCGATGTGATCGCCTGCCCGACTATGGCGATGCCGGCCCCACCCGTCGAGGCTTTCCCGCCGGACATGGTGGCGCCGCCGGAAGCGATTCCACCGCTGCTGCACTTTACCGCTCCCTTTAACTTTACCGGGCACCCCACCCTGAGCCTGCCCTGCGGCTTTGCCGGAGATCTGCCCCTGAGCCTGCAACTGATCGGCGACCACTGTGGTGAGAGTGAGATTCTGCAGGTGGGTTACGCCTATGAACAGGCCACCGAGTGGCATAAACAACGGCCGGCACTATTAACCGAGCAAGTGCCTAGTGGCGCTTGCTGAAGCTTAATTTATCGAGAGGAATCTGGAGAACAACATGAGCGAATTACCCCTGGAAGCCCGCATTCAGAAGCTTGAGGATATCGAAGCAATCCGCCAGCTAAAGTACCGCTACTGCCTTGCCTGTGATGACAACTACAACCCGGATGCCCTGGCACCGCTATTCGCCGAGAATGCTGTGTGGGACGGTGGCCTACTGGGGCAAGCGGAGGGACGTGAAGCGATTCGTACATTTTTTGCCGCCGCATCCACTGCCGTGCCCTTTGCCCTGCACTATGTGACCAATCCCATTATCGAAGTAAGCGGCAATGAAGCCAAAGGCAACTGGCTGTTGTGGGAACCCATGACCTTTGCCACGGCAGCGGGCAAGCAGGGGATCTGGCACAGTGCCAGTTACAACGATGCCTATATCAAGCAAGGCGGCCAGTGGCTGTTCCAGCGGGTAAAGATCAATATCGAGCTGTTGAGTCCGGTGGGGAATAACTTTGGTGAGGTGCCGATTGTCGATCCGCAGGGTAGCCAATAACGCCCTGGATCAAGCATTGAGAATTTTCCATTAATTCAATTTCCTTCGTGGTTATCAAGAAAATTGATAACCCGTTTTAACCTGTCGAAGTGAACATCTATATTCCGATCCATAAACGGATGTGAATAATTTGGGCCATCAAATACTGATGCGCCTTTCAACCGGGCAATTTCTCTAAATTCCGAGGTCATTTTGGGTTTTAGTACAGAATCAATAGCACCCGTAATAACGAGCATTTTTTCCGCATCCTCGGGAATATTTTCGGTGGGATCAATTGCCTTTGGACAACCGTAGGGAGAAAAGCGGCTTGGGCTGGAATCAATGACGGCTCGGTCAAATGCCAGGCCGCTCCCGATAGCATTGGCTATAACGGCTCCTCCTAGTGAGACGCCGTAAAGCAAGCTCTTTTCATATCGGCTGTTTAGATGGTTAATGATTTCTTCATAATCTTTGATAAAGGCATTAATACGTCGTTTCCCTTCAGACAAGCCATAGCCGCGGTAATCAAAAATATAGAGATCATAACCTCGTTGAGAAAAGGATTTTAGATGTCCAATCATTTGATCAGCGATCATCGCATTGCCCAAAGCCATTAAGATATAGCCTTTTGGCGCAATTACAGCATCATTAGCATCATGCGACTGATATCTGTAGCCTCTAAGCATTCTGTTATCTGATGTCTTAAAATCTACAGCACTGATAAGCGGGTTATCCGAGACCCTTGAGGCATCAGGCGCTGGAGCAATTGAACTCCATATTTTAAACAGAAGCCGCTCTTTGAACCAACCGCATACTGTTTCTTCACGATCCGCAGCTAAAGCTGAGTTTGAAATCATAAGGCAAACAAAAACTATCAGTCTAAGGTTAAACATAGGGTAAACCCCGGTCTTTAGTTGACAGTCTTGGCGTTTTATTAGCTGGGCACTCTAAGAAGCAGTTTTAATATATTTGTATTGATTTATACCGCTACAATGTCGCCATTTACACTCGAAAAAGGCAGCACTGCCATCGCACTTTTTTTGAGGGACTTCTAAAGCTTGCATTTAACAGTATATATGAATTGTCGTATGCTGCTCAAAAAGCAAGCACTACGACCCCTTAATCTTCTACTGCATCACTCGTGTGTCTGGAAAAAAGTGCGACCACACCATCCAGAACACGCCGTTATAGCTGGGTACCCGCGACAGCTTGCCAACGGGGCTATTACCATATACATCCACCACCGTTATTTCGGTACCTGATTTACGCCGATAGATTCCGAGCGTATCGTAGTCGGTGTTATAGCTGAGTACGATGGATACACCCCCAACGCTCGTATTGTAAGTGGGATGTTTATCGAAAAAACTGCGCGCGAAGGCTACTTGTTCGCCATTGATATTGAGCCCCCAGACCTGCTCTTTTAGCGGCAACCGCGAATCATCCAAACGCAGGGTGGGAAACAGCGGACCTTTCTCAGGATCAAATTGCTGCGCCATCCCATCCGCGAACAATGCCAGCAGTGCTTTGTCCAGCCAGCGGTCAAACTTGTATTCGAACACCTCCCCCTGGGGGTAAATTGCCTTAAAGGTTTTCCAGCTCATCATCTGGTTGGCGTAAGTCTGCATCGGTGCAGCACCGAACTCGGTTTCCCCGGTAATCTGTTGTATCAGTTCACCGGAGTTGTCATCATAGAGCACCAGGTTGTTATGGGTTTGGGTGAGGATACCGAGACTGGTATCCCGACCGTCCAGTTGAGTGTCGTAAACCACCGGCAGGTTACTGAGGGCACAAAAGGTCATCGCCAGATTTTTGTCGCCAATTGTTTTGCCGGCGACATGGGGAATTTCCATAAAGCGACGTGGATAAGCCACCGCCTCTCCGCCGATCTCGACCGCGTAGACAATCTCCTCATCGGCCAATAGCTTGTCCGCCTGTTGAATAGCGATATAAACGGCATTTTTGTGCTTGGTGGGAAAGAAGTGGTCCAACAAGGCGTTAGCGGCATAGAGCGCCAGCACAATACCCGCACCAGCGAACAGTAAATACACCGTGCGCCAGATACGGTATTTGAGGCTGAGGTACACCACCCCCACAAACAGCAACAGGTTCACGGCTCCATAGAACCATTTGTAGCGGTAGTAGAGGACGATCCAATCCCGGTTGAGGTTGAGTAGCTGTCCGGGTTCGGTCATTAGAATGGCGGCGAAGATAGCCATAGCTGCGCTGGCTAGTGCCAATAGGGTAAAACGCAACTTAATTGAGAGTGGTTGATTGAAGTAGAAGGTTGTCATAGTTTGTTTCTGTTAGTGGTTTGTATGGGTAGTTTGGTGCCAAAAGCAGACATTAAATAAATGGCGGTGGTGAATTTGTACGTGGACATGGTGGATTACGCTAACGCTCTTGTGCCCGTTTTTTGGGTAAATCCAAACTGACAAAACAATTCAATCTCGACAATAGTGATTTTTAAACTGCTCCCGAAGCGTCAATTTATGGATCTTTCCGGTGGCTCCCAAGGGCAGCTCCTGCAAAAAAATCACATCATCGGGCATCGACCATTTGGCAATATTGCCCTCGAAACTGTTTAACAATGCCTGTTTAGAAACATCCTCCCCCGCTTTGGTTTTGACAATCAACAGGGGGCGTTCATCCCACTTGGGGTGTGCCACCCCAATCACCGCCGCCTGCTCCACCTTGGGGTGGGCCATGGCAATATCCTCCAGCTCCACCGAACTGATCCACTCACCACCAGACTTGATCATATCCTTCAAACGATCGGTCAAATGCAGGTTGCCCTCGGGGGTAATCACCGCCACATCCCCGGTGGCAAACCAACCATCCTCATTTAGAGCACGCTCACCTTTCTGATAGTACTCACTGCAGATCCAGTGGCCTTTAACCATCAACTCCCCGGCCGACTTGCCATCGCGAGGCATCTCCCCACCCTGCTCGTCCACCACCTTGATATCGCTTCCCCATACCGGCGGGCCCTGCATCGCCATCAAGTCGCAATAATCCTCCATACCGATGCCCTGCTCTTTAGCAGTGGCTGTATTCAATGTCACCAATGAGCTGGTCTCGGTCATGCCCCAGCCGTGCATCACCTGCAAACCGTGTTTTTCATGGAGTACACGAGTCGTCGCCTTGGGGCAGGCCGAGCCACCCGTTCCCACTTTCTTCAAGGTGGAGAAGCTCAGGCCATTCGCCTCCACATAATTGAGTAGGCCGTTCCAGATAGTGGGCACACCGGCCGTGACCGTCACCCCTTCACTCTCCATTAATTGATACAAGCTCTCCCCGTCCAGGTTGGGACCAGGCAGCACCAGCTTGGCACCAGCCATGGCACAGCTGTAAGGCAGCTCCCAGGCGTTAATATGAAACAGGGGCACCACCGGCAGCACACAGTCCTGTCGCCCCAGTCCCATGGCATTGGGCATACAGGCCACTAGCGCGTGAAGGGAGGTGGAGCGGTGACTATAGGCCACCCCTTTCGGGTTGCCGGTGGTACCCGAGGTATAACAGAGCGAGGCGGTACGGTTTTCATCAAAACTGGGCCACTCGAAGCGCTCGGAGATATTATCCAACAGGCTTTCGTAGCTATGCAGGTTGGGGAGTGACGTCTGTTGCGGCATCTGCTCTGGGCCGACCATCAGGACAAAACCTTTCACCGAGGGGCAATGGGGCGCTATCGCCTCTACCAGCGGTAAAAACGTACTGTCAAAAAACAGATAAGTATCCTCAGCGTGATTGACGATATAGGTGATCTGCTCCGGGGTATAACGGGGATTGATGGTATGGGTCACCGCCCCGCAGCCACCGATTCCGTAATAGAGTTCAAAATGACGGTGGGTATTCCAGGCCAGGGTGGCCACCCGTTCACCCGGTACCACACCCCACTGCTGCAATACATTGGCCACCCGCTTAGCCCGGCGGTGGGCATCGCTGTAGGTGTAGCGGTGCAATGCGCCGTCCGGCAACCGGGATACGATCTCTCGCTCACCGTGCCAACGATCGGCATATTGGATAAAAGAGGAGGTTAGAAGCGGCAGCTGCTGCATCAAGCCGAGCATAGGTCACCATTGGGGTTAGTCACAATTTCATATTTGCGACTATAACCAACCCCAACCCCGCAAAAACCCATCTTAGGTTGGGGTTTTCTGTCGCCGATTCACCCTACACTTAAGTGGCAGTATGATCCGCTGTCATGGGTTATTCCCTCTGGATTCCGCTGCACCTTGAAGACAATAACCAAAAGCAGAGCCAGTCACCTTTACTGAACAAGAGAGTTAACAAGATGAGGAAGATAGCCAAGCACCAGCGCCTGTCCCTTGCCATCAGTGCGATCAGTGTCGCCTTGGGCAATGTTGCACAGGCGGAAGAATTTGCTTTGGAGGAGGTAGTGGTTACCGCCCAAAAGCGTTCCGAAAGCATGCAGGAAGTGCCGGTAGCCGTGTCCGCGATCGGCTCCAACGATATCGAAGCCCTGGGCTGGGACAATCCCACCGACGTCGCCTCCCAGGTCCCCAATATGCAGGTGAGCGCCCCCCTGGGGGAAGCCCAGCCGATCTTTGCCATCCGCGGTATTTCCATGTCGGACTATAGCCCCAGCCAGGCCAGCCCGATTGGTGTGTATGCCGATGAAGCCTATTTGGGTTCCACCTATACCCACGGTATGAGCATGTTCGATATCGAACGCATCGAAGTGCTGCGCGGTCCTCAGGGCACCCTTTACGGTAAAAACACCACCGGTGGTGCCATCAATATTATTACCCGTACCCCGGACGTCGACGGCGTGACCACGGGTTACGCCACCGTGGGCGTGGAAGATTTTGGTGGCAAATCGGCCAGCACGGCGATTGAAGCACCCCTGATCGACGGCAAACTGGCTGCACGCCTCGCCCTGAAATACAAAAAGGATGATGGCCACTGGGAGAACCACAACGGCCCCGATATGGCCCAGACCGACTACCGTGCCGGCCGCCTGACGTTGAACTGGGAGCCCACCGATGACCTCAGTGCGGTGCTGAAAATCACCTCCGGCAAGAGTACGCCCCGCAGTGCGGTGCCCCGCGCCGAGGGTACCCTGCCCGGCGGTATGACCTTGGCTGGAATAGTCCCAGAGGGGCAAAATAACGAAGGGTCTATCAGCTATGTGGGCAAGACCGAAACGGAGATGACCTCTGTCAACCTGAAGCTCACCTATGAAACAGAAGATTACAGTTTTGTCTCTGTGAGTTCATTCTACGACGCAGACTACCTGGCCGAATCCGATACCGACGGTACCGCCGCAACAATGCTTGCGATCGACTGGCAATCCGATAGCGAAGCCTTTGGCCAAGACTTCCGTATTGTTTCCAACTATGACGGGCCTTTCAACTTTATTGCTGGTGTCTACTACGGCCACGAAGACATCAATACTGACATTCTCCACAGAGAGTTCTTTGGCGACCCGGCAGTACCGGTGGTACTCAACAACCTCAGCGCCGCTATGGGCGCTATGGGTAATACTGCAATGCAGGATCACTTCGCAGCGCTGGCCCTAGCTGCACCCAATATGGGCCAGGTTCAGCGTCGCTTTGATGTAGTGAAAGAATCTTTCGCCGCCTATACCCATATGACCTACGATATCCGTGATGACCTGGGGCTCACGGTCGGGCTGCGTTATACCGAGGATGAGAATACCCGCAACTACATCAACTACTCACACCTGGATGCCGACGGCAATCCCCTAGGCAGCTGGTTGCCGGGCAACCTGCTGAGCAGCCCCTTTATCACCTTGGGGATCGATGCACCCTTTGTAACATCCGGACTGGCGGCAACAACCGGTTTACCGACGGGTATGTTCCTTGATGGCCCCTATACCACCGCCTCCGGCGAGGTCCGCAGTGAAAAAGAGGATGCCGTTACCGGCAAGATCGCCCTGGATTATCAGCTGACCGAGGATGTGATGCTCTACACCAGCTACTCCAAAGGCTTCCGCTCCGGCAGCTTTAACAACGGCCTGGTTTATGCCGACCAGTCCAACGACAACGGTGCCTACGCCGCCCCCGAGTATGTGGATGCCTACGAAGTGGGTTTCAAAGGTGAATTCTTTGATCGTCGCCTGCGCCTGAACGCCAACTACTTCTTTTACGAGTATGAAGATCAGCAGTTTATCAACCAGGTGGGTATATCCGCCCAGCTGGTAAATGCGGGCGGTGCTGATATCCAGGGGATCGAGGTTGAACTGCTGGCCATGCCGATGGAAGGGCTGACCCTGCAGGCCGGTCTGGGCCTGATCGATGCGGAATACACAGAGCTGGATCTGCCCAGGCTGACTACACCGTTGGATCCCTCGGACACTATCGACCTGGAGGGCAACGAACCGGTCTCCAGTCCGGAGGTGAATTTCAACTTCGCCGTGGACTACGAGTTCGAACCCAGCGACAACCTGATCGCCCGCGCCCATCTCGATGGCACCTTTACCGACGATCAGTGGTTTAGCGCCTACAATGACCTGGATGGTCACCAGGATATCCGCCAGGACGACTACTGGATCTACAATGCGCGCTTTACGGTCTCCGATACTTCAGAAAAGTACGCCCTCTCCCTCTGGGTACAAAACCTGACTGACGAGGAGTTTGATCTCTACGGCATCAACCTCCAGGGCGGTTTTGGTTTTAACTACTTCCTCGAAGGCGCACCGCGCACTTATGGTGCAGACTTTACTGTGCGCTTCTAGTGCCTTTTCCGTTTCGCACTTTTTCAGGAGAGCCTTGTGCTCTCCTTGTTTACACCCCTACTTCACCCACAACCAAACTTTGGTTAGGTCCGGCGGCACCGGAGATAAGGCACAATATCTCAGTGAATAGCGCCTTTGGGTAAAGTTCAAACAACTCTCCTCCCTTTCACAACTGCCGCCGATTCCGACAGTGGTTGTGATTTTTAAAGACTCAGGACCATGCCCGAATTACAGTTTCTAGAAAACACTTATAGCGTCGACGACTACGATACTGTCCTCAATTCCCTGCTGAAAAACGGCCATGCCATCCCCAACTTTTGCCGCAGCGGCTACTGCCACTCCTGTTTGATGAAGTGCGAAGAGGGCACGCCACTGCCGACTGCGCAGATGGGCCTTAGCGAAAACCTGGTTGAGGAAAACCACTTTCTGGCCTGCCAGTGCGCGGTCTTTGCTCCCATGAAAGTGGTACCACCCGAGAAGGAAAAACGCACCCGTTTTACGGCCATGGTGAGGCGCAAGCAACGCCTTGGCGAGCAGGTCGTGGCCATCGAACTGGATCCCGGCCACGCCTTTGCCTACCGAGCCGGTCAATACACCACACTCATCAATATCGACGGCATCAGCGCTGACTACCCCATCGCCAGTATTCACGAACACGATCCCTATATGGTGTTTCATATTCCCGACAACGAACACAGCCCTTTAAACCACTATCTTTTTCATGAACTGGAAGAGGGAGACGGTCTGGAGATACAAACCGCGTTGGGGGATAACTTCTATCGCCAGTCGCAACGCAACGAAACGCTGCTGCTGATCAGCTCCGACACCGGATTGGCCAGCACCAGCGCCCTGGCACGTGAGGCACAGCTAAACGGCCACAGTGGTGCGATCCATCTGTTGCATATATCAGAGCAAATAGCTGAGCAATACGCCAAAACCGTGACGTCTGGCCTTCTCCCATCGATCAGCTGTCATTACCGCAAGACCGAAGGCTTTGATATCGATACCCCTTGGTTGACAGGCAAGATCCAGGAGATTTCTCCCTCCGAAAAAAGCCACTGCTATATCAGCAGCCAGCACTATCCACAGATCGCCGACGCCGTTAGCGCTGCTGGCTTACCTGTTAAACAGATCACCCCACTGGGGTGATTACATAACCAGAAAACGCCCTGTACCATGACCAAGCCCCCCAGCTACCGGTTAAAGGATTTCAAATTTCTGGAAACCAACCGCCTGGAGATTGTCGAGGAGACGTTTAACAACCTGTTCGAACCACGTCACTTCTCAGTGGTGAACCCGCAACAAACGCCTGATATTCGCGTCTCCCTGGCACGCCTGCCCTACTCCAACATCTTCGTGGGCAACTTCGGCTGTGAAATGAATGCGGTGTTCAAGGACAAGGTGAAAGACTATCACCTGTTTGTCCCGGTACAGGGAGAGCTTACCTACACCGGGGAGCAGGCGCTGACGATCAAACCCGGCGAGGCGCTGCTGCTCTCCCCAGGCTGTGATCTGGATATTACCTGGCAGAACGACTGCACCGGAATCAGCGTGGTTACCTTGCGAGATACCTTCCAGCAGTTTATTGCCAACACTGGCGGTCGAGCGCAGATCGATACCATAGACCTGCCCCGCTATATTGACCTCGCTAAGGGCGTGGGGTTAAGCCTCTCCAATGTACTGCATACCATCATGATAGAGCTGGAGGACGAATCCAGTTTACTGAGTAAGGGAATAACCACCAAGGCTCACAATGAGCTGTTGCTAACCGCGCTGCTCAATACCAATATCGGCGGCGTTATTAGACCGGAACATGCTCCCCCTCAGCCACCAATGATCGCCAATGCCCAGAACTACATCCGGGAAAACCTGGAGCACCCCCTACAGCTCTCGGATATAGCCGAAGCCTGTGGTGTCAGCACGCGAACCCTGCAGACAGGATTCAAAACACATTTGGGACTGAGTCCCATGGAGTTTGTAACCCGGGAAAAACTCAAGTTGGTACGGGAAAAACTCCAAGCCGCCAGCCCGCTTACCGACCGCGTGGGTGATATTGCCGCTAAATGCGGCTTTTATCATGCCAGTAATTTCTCCCGCAATTACAAACGCCTTTTTGATGAGAGCCCTTCGGAGACTTTGTCCAGCGTCACATCGACCACAATGTCGTCAGGGGCACCGAAATGGTAGGGCCCCACCCAAGCGGCTATGTCATTGCGTGATGATGTTGATTTAATCCCCGTGTAGGCATCCCCTCTGCGGCAGGCAAATGTATGACTGTTTGCTACAATGGATAAAGCGGCCCACGAGGGCCCTGCATCAACCCGGAAGATTAGATAGAGAGCCAGCAGCGCCATGACGGACTTGAACTTGACCTTGGAAGAAACCCGCGTCATCGGTGTTTTGATCGAAAAACAGATCACCACTCCCGACCAATACCCCCTCTCCCTCAACGCCCTGACCACCGGTTGCAACCAGAAAAGCAACCGCGACCCGGTGTTGAACCTGGACGACGCCAGCGTGCAGGATGTGGTGGACGAGCTGGTGAAAAAACACCTGGTCACGGAAAGCAGCGGTTTTGGCAGCCGGGTCAGCAAATATCAGCACCGCTTTTGCAACACCGAGTTCAGCAAGCTGCAGTTTGATGAGCAGGAGCTGGGCGTGTTGTGCGTGCTTTTCCTGCGCGGGCCACAAACCCCCGGTGAGCTGCGCACACGCACCAATCGGTTGTGCAAGTTTAGCGATGTACAGGCGGTGGAAGCTTGCCTGCAGCGGCTCAGTGAAGGCGAGAGCCCCTATGTGATGCGCCTGCAGCGGGAAGCCGGCAAACGGGAGAGCCGTTTTGCCCACCTGTTCAGTGGGGAGGTGGATATATCTACTATAGCGTCCACCTCAGCTGCCCCCGCCGCGGAATCGGTAGTCGAAACCGACAATGACAGGTTAACAGCACTGGAGTTACAGGTGGCGGAGATGCAGCAGGAGATCGAGCAACTCAAGCAGGCCATCGCTGACCTAAGGAGCATTTAAACCTCAGCTGCAACTATAGCCCAGAAAATCCAAGCCATTCTCGAGGTGAGTCGGCAGCAGCGGGTGGGCGATCAGATATTCAGCCGTCTCCGGTGTCCAGTTATCGGCGGCCATCTCCAGTGCCGCCTCCCATTCATCACTACTGAAGTCCTCGCGCCCTAGCCATAACAACGCCACTACCTCCTGCTGCTGATCCGGCTCCAGATCCTGGACAATCGACCTGAACTCGTCAAAACTGGCATCGTCAGCGTGACTGGCCAGCATCTGCACTGCCCAATCTCCACTGGGTGTAGAGGGCGCCTCCGGAATCGTGACATCTTCCTGGGCGTGAAATTCGCGAGCCAACAAAATCAGGCGGCATACGGTGTCGGGATTAACATTCAACATGGCTGAACCTCCCACCTTTCCTGTCTTAAAGTGTAGCCCTTCAGGCAAAAACTGCAGGCTCAATCTCCCTCGCGCTCGATACCGCAGCAACTCCCGGCGGGTAGGTCATCCTCGCCAGCAGGGGAGAGTATGGCACGAGTAGCGGCGGTGGACCGAAAAGTGGTGCACCCCTTAAGCCCTTTGCTGAAGGCGCTCTGATAGATATCGCGAAATGCCGCAAACCGGTAGTCCTCCGGCACATTAATGGTTTTCGAGATCGCGTTATCCACAAAGGGCTGTAGCGCCGCCGCCATCTCCAGGTGATCGGTGGGCGACAGCGTGTGAGCTTCGACAAAATAGGGCGGCAAGGCCGCTTGTGGGTTGCGCTGCCGCCATTGTTCATAGACAGGATCCACCAGGTGGTAGGCTTCAAATTGGCCGTCGAGCTTGCGGATACGCCGTTGATGCCGGAACGCAAACACCGGCTCAACCCCACTGGAGACATTGTTGGCCAGCAGGCTGATACTGCCGGTGGGCGCAATGGCGGTCAGGTGACTGTTGCGCAAACCGTGACGGGCAATGCCCTCCTGAATGGCCGCGGGCAGCTGTTGGATAAATTCCCCTCGCAAATAGTTATCCCGCTCATAAAAGGGAAAGCCCCCTTTTTCACGGGCCAGATTGATGGAGGTCTCATAGGCCGTGTGGCAGATTAGCTGCATGGTCTCGGCCGCGATAACCCGCGCCTGTGCATCCGCATAGTGACATCCCAGCAGCATCAGTGCATCCGCCAAACCGGTAATGCCCAAACCGATGCGACGGGAACCCTGGGCCTGCTCCCGCTGGGTCGCCAACGGGAACTGCGACAGATCGATCACATTGTCCAGCACCCGCGTGGCGGTCGCGACCGTCTGGCGGAGGGCCGCCAGGTCCAGATGTGCTTCGGGGGTAAAGGGTTGCCTGACAAAGGCGCTGAGGTTAACAGCGCCGAGATTACAGGCTCCATAGGGCGGCAAGGGAATTTCGCCACAGGGATTGGTGGCATTGATCTGCTCGCAGTACCACAGGTTGTTCTGCCGATTGATGCGATCCACAAACAATACGCCGGGCTCGGCACTGTCGTAGGTTGCCCGCATGATCTCTTCCCACAGCTGCCGGGCGGGCACTTTTTTCAGAATGCGGCAGCGCACCGCCTGCGGTTCGCTGGGCCAGTGGCGCATCACATAATCCGAGCCATCACCGTTATCCAGGTCGAGCTGCGCTTCCGGAAACACCAACGGCCAGGTTTCATCGTCGGCCACCGCCTGCATAAATGCGTCGCTGACCTGCACCGACAGATTAAAGTTCGTCAGCGCCTGGGGGTCTCGCTTGGCGTCAATATAGCGCTCGATATCGGGGTGATCACAGCGCAAAGTGGCCATCATCGCTCCACGCCTTGCCCCCGTCGACAGTAGCGTTTCGCACATGGCATCCCATATCCGCATAAAAGAAACCGGCCCCGAGGCGATAGTACCCTTGGTGTGAGCCTGGATACCGTGGGGGCGCAGGGTGGAGAAATCATATCCGACACCGCCGCCCTGCTGCATGGTGAGTGCAGCCTCCTTAAGGCTGTCGAAGATGGCGGCCATGGAATCTTCGATGGTGCCCATCACAAAGCAGTTAAAGAGGGTCACCTGGTGACCGGTACCGGCACCCGCCAAAATGCGGCCCGCAGGGATAAATTTGAAGCCTGTTAACGCCTCATAAAAGCGTTCGGCCCAGGCGTTAGATTCACTGGCTTCCACACTCGCCAAGGCGCCGGCCACACGTCGCCAACTATCCTCAATGGAGGATTCGTGGACGATATCACCATCCCGATAGCAGTATTTACTCTCCCAGATATGCTTGGCGATATCGCTCATCACGCAGGCGTCCTTCATGGCGGACTCCTTATTCAAAAAAACAGGTGTATCTACTAATCAATATAACTCAACGGCAACTCCGTGGTGTGTTTCATCGTCTCCATCACAAAACTCGAGCTGACATCAAACAGATTAGCCTTAATCAGGCGTTTAAACAGGCGGATTTGGACACCCCGTCCCGCTCGGCAATATCCACCACCGAAAGGGTGGCGCTCCGCTGGAACAGCTCCAGGATATGGCGATCCTGCTTATCCAATTTGAACCTTGCCATATAAGCGCCCTTTATAACGACCCTTTCTTGTCAGACAAGAATGTTCTGATTGAACTCAGCAACCTGGATCATTGTTCCACATTTCCCTCCAAACTGAAACAATAGTCCGTGCCTTACAACAATCGCCGCTTAAATAGAAACATTGTTTCAGCCGATTCGCTCTACAATTTTGCCATTGATTGACCCCAGGAAGAGCAATATGAACGCATTGATTGAAACCCTTCACGAGGCCGTGATCGGCGAGAAACGCGACGGCGGTACCTACTCTCGCTGGAGTTGCCACCTGCGGTTGAAAAACTGCGCTGGTTTGTACAGCCCCAGGAAGTGAAGCCCATTTAACATTCGGAGACCTCTTATGCTGTTCCGACAATTATTCGACGAAAACACCTGGACTTACACCTACCTTATCGCAGAGCAAAAAGGCGGCCGGGCGATTCTGATCGACCCGGTGCTGGAAAAGATCAAAGTTTACCAGGAACTGATTGAAGCGCTAGAGCTAAAACTGATTTACGCCATCGACACACATGTACACGCAGACCATATTACTGCATTGGGGAAATTGCGCCAGATCTATAACTGTGAAACCGTACACGGAGAAAAATCCAAAGCCACTGGCATTACCCGACATGTAAAAGATAACGAAATTCTTGAGCTGGGTAACCTTAAATTAAAAACCCTCTACACACCGGGACACACCGACGATTCCTACTGCTTTTTGTTGGACGCACAACCGGCCAACCTGCTCTTCAGTGACGACACTCTGTTAATCCGCGGCACAGGCCGCACAGACTTCCAGCACGGCAATGCCGCTCAGCAGTACGACAGCATTTTTAACAAACTGCTGCAACTGGAAAACAACACCCTGGTTTATCCGGGTCACGATTACCGCGGCTTGACTGTCAGCACCATCGGTGAGGAAAAGCGCAACAACCCCCGCTTGCAAGTTAACAACAGCGCGGAATATATCGAGCTGATGAAAAACGTAAAACTGGAAAAACCACAACAGATGGACGTAGCCGTACCGGCAAACTTACAGTGCGGAAACCTGTAAAAAACTATATTTACGGCGTTTTATTGACGGGAATCAAGGCAAAAAAAGCGGAGACAAATTAACATTAAACAAGCTCGCAAACTTTCATCCGCGCAGCATATTGTGTCTCCCTACAGTTAACCTTTTGTTAGTATTGAGTCGTAAAAAATGAGTAAAGATTACCGTCAAATTACCACCGACCTGAGCAAATCATTGATGCAGTTACGCAAGGGCAAGCCCGGCCTGGCCAAAGGTTTTGGTGCACTGGCCGCCGGTGCCATGGAGGACAGCGTACTGGACAAAAAGACCAAGGAACTGATTGCCCTGGCAATTGGCGTTGCCACCCGCTGTGATGGTTGTATTGGCTTTCACTGTAAAGCGCTAGTCGAACTGGGGGCAACCAGGGAAGAGGTTATGGATGTATTGGCTATGTGTGTTTATATGGGTGGCGGACCGTCCTATATGTATGCCGCCGATGCGTTGTCCGCGTTTGAGCAATTTAACCAATAAGGTGAGACCTGAGACCGCTAGCCGACTTCTCGAACAACCAGATCGCCCGATCCCATACCATTTGTTGCCACTTCTCCGTCGGGGAGTAGAAGCAATCAAACATCTCCTGTTTGATTTTTCGCCCCTGATCGGAGTCGACTACACCCTGCATATGAAGCCAGTTATCGGCTCGTAGCGCTCTAAAGACCCTTTCGATTTCCACCGTACCATATTCAATCACCAAGCCCAGTGTTTTGTGTCCTGGCAAAATCGAGTCTAGTGCGGAGACAAAGGCCCCCGTCGCCTGATAGCTTACGTCGCCCATGTATTGCTCTTCGATTGTCGCAACTGCTTGTCCTTCAAACCAATCACCAAAAACCCGGTTTTCCCACGAGTTCTCGGGATAGGTATGAAGAATGTCTCCGTGACCAAAAGGTCCCAATCCCGTATGAAAATCGATAACTAATACGCATTTTTGGTTTTCGAGCAAGGTAGGCAAACACTCGCGCATGACGATGTTGGACCATACAGGTTGCAGCCCGCCGTAAAAGATACCTTTGGGGTCAACCCGTTGCCCGGATAAGGCCGTTCGCAAAAAGTTATCTTTACCCTGCTCATCAACCCAGGCATCGAGGACCGCCTCAGACCTATCATCAATAACATCCGGAAGAATAAGGTGTTGAATAGCGCGATAGGCCTCGTTCGTATCCATCTTTTCGGAAAAATCCACATAATTTCGATTAATGTCAACATTGTCCTCATTGACCCTCCGTGCCCAGGCGAAACCGTGGGGGTTGTGGGCATGGACACAGACCAACCGGAGATCCGAGAATTTGGGAAGTTCGGTGGGATTGGAGAGCAGTTCAACCTGACAGCCTGAACCACAATAACCTTCCGTCCCATGTGTGCCTGAAACGATAACAAGAGCATTGGCGGCGTCTGCCGGCCCTACAACAGCAAAGTCCATAAACAAGGTTTCATTATTCGGTCCTTTATCTGGATGGGAAATGGAATGGATGTCAGCCCCGACACCTCGCGCAGCAGTCAAAAATTTACCTCTCGCTTCTAAATAGGACATTGAAAAAGAAGAAGAAATATTTCGCATTGTTTTATTTCCCGGGCATTCTTACTCAGTCTCTGGAGAGCTCATTACCGCGATCACTCCCATCTCCGCCCGGCTGTTGCAGCTCCTGTATCGAAATGCTCAGAAGCCTCCAGCGCAAACCGCCGGATCCCATTAAAGTGCATAGCGCAATGACATAAACGCTTTTAACCCTGGCGTGCGAAAACCCTCGATCAGGGTATAGTCCTTCTCAAAAATATTATCCAGCTTTAACGCCAGTTTCAGTCGCGGACTCAAGCGATAGCTGCCATGCAGGTTAATCAGGCCGTAACCGCCCAGGCGGATTTCGTTGGCAGCGTCATCATAGCGAGCACTTTGAGTTTTCCAGCTCGCACCCAGCTGCCAGGCCCCGAAGTTGCGACTGACGTCCACAAACAGGCTGCGCCGGGCGCGCCGATTGAGGATCTTGTCCGTTTCCACATTGCGGGGATCGGTGATCGATAGCGCAGTGTTCAGCTCCCATCCCGCCACCACCGTCATAAACGATGCTTCAAAGCCGTTAATGCGTGCCTGATTCAGGTTCTCCACCGTGGTGGTGGTCAAGGCGATCAAGTTGTCGATCTCGGTGTGGTACACATTCACCGCCCAGTTGCCCACCGGCAGTTTACCACGCAACTCCAATTCCACCGATTCCGACTCTTCCGGTTCCAGGTCGGGATTGCCCACAAAGGTAAAGCCAAAACCAAAATCGGTGAAGGGGAAATAGAGATCGTTAAAGGTGGGATTTTTAATGGCGGAGCCGTAGGAGGCAATCAGCCGCAGCTGCCCACCCAGATCGGTCCCCAGAGACAGATTGCCGGTCACCTTATGACCGTAAGCCTCATTGTCGTCCTCGCGCAGGCTCGCCGCCAGGTCGTAATCTGCTACCGGCGTTTGCAACTGCACAAATACGGCTTTGTTGTCCCGCTCATCCGCCACAAAGGTACTGCTACTGCTGAGCTGATCGTTGTAATAGTCCAGACCCAGGGTCAACAGCTGATCCGGGCCCAATTGGATATCGTTTTGCCAGGTGGCGGTGTCGCGTTCAGTATCAAACACACTCGGGAAGGCGCTGAAGGTCTGCTGTTCGTCGATAAAGCGGCTCACGCGCAAAGCACTCTGCCAGCGGTCGGTGAGCGGCAGTATCACCTGCCCGCTCAGGGTTTCCGCGTCAAACACGGTATAGACATCACCGCCGCCAAAAGACTGGTCAAACTCCTTCTCGCCCTCGTTGCGCAACCAGGAGAGATCGACTTTGGCGCCGCCTTCAAAGCTGTGGTTCAGCTGCAGGGCCACCGACGTCTCCCGATAGGCGTCCTCGTCGTCATTGGTGTCGCCGCTGGTGTCGGTGCCATCAATCCCCTCAGTATCGTGATGGGACGCACTCAAGCTAAAACGGGTTCCATTCCAGGCACCGCGCAGGCCGGTCTGCAGCTCCCGGGTCTCGTCGCTGCCCGCCCCCAGGGTGACAAAGGGTTCAAGCTCCTCATTGCCCTGTTTGGTAAACACCTGAATGACTCCGCCAATCGCCTCGGCACCGTAGAGGCTGGAGCGGGGACCGCGCACGATTTCTACCCGCTCGATCTGGTCCAACGGGATAAACTCCAGCGCCGTGGCGCCGTCACTGACACTGCCGCTGCGCACGCCGTCAATCAACACCAGCACATGGTCTGACTCAGTGCCGCGCAAGCGCAGACTGGTTCTGGCGCCCCGTCCCCCGGTGCGGGACACGTCGGCACTGGGCACTTGGCCCAACAGCTCGTACAGGTCCTGCGCCAAAGTCTGCTCGATATCCAGTTCGGTAAACACCGTGGTCGGCGCCAGTGTCTCCGCCAGTGGCTGTGGCGTGCGGGTGGCGGTGACCACAATGGTTTCCATTTCGGGGTCTTGCTCGGCGTAGCCGGGAATAACAGCGGCGATAGTTGTGAAAAGAAAACCGACAGTCAGCTGTGAAGAAAGAGGGGAATGAGTGATTGCCATTGGCGCAGCCCTCCGCGACACCGTAGTTAGCGAAAAAGGCCTGTTCAGATCGGTCTCCGGACTGACAACCGGTTAGCGGCGTGCCGCCCACCCACCAGAATACCTTCCCATGCAAACTGCACAGTGGTTTGCCATTCTGGCTTGAGTTGATCACCGTTGCGGAGGCAGTGTTGGAATTGCCCAATTCCGGGCGCACCAAGCTTCCCATATTCCGCCGAGTAATCGCGGCGAAAACCTGAACGGGTTAGAGGTAAGTCTAGTACAATCTGCCAATAAACAAGACGGTATGAAAAAAAACCGGTGAACCCGATACAGGTTACACCGGCTTCAGGAGAGAAACGTTTAAGCTGCTTTGACGCTTACCCCAGAGTTGCTTATTCCACCTTGAGACAACGCCAAGCGCCAGACCAGCAACAAACTCAATCCGCTGAATCCCAAGCCGCTCAATAGTACGGCATCATAGCCGGCATGCTGTTGCACCACCGCGGCCAACGCGGGGCCACCCGCCAATCCGGCGCCGCTGACCATATTGGTCAACATGATCAAACGTCCCGCGATATCCACCTCAGCGATAGAGGCCATCAGATATGGCAATACAAAGTTAAAGGCAAAACTGAAAACGGAGGCTGCCACCAAGAAGCGATGGGGCTCGACAGAACCCAGCAGCGACACCATGGCAACGATGGAAATCATCAACCCCAGGGTGATCGGCAACAATCGGGTAAAACGGTTTCCCATACCAACCGCCGCCAAAGCACCGAGGATACCGACCACCGTCGCCACGGAGAGCGCTTTGCCAATCGTCACCGGCGCCAACAGGGCGTTACCGCCAATGCGCTCCAGATAGGCCCACACACCATAATGGCCCACGTAAAACACAAACAGGGCCGCCAGTCCGAGGCCCGCCAACAGATACCGGCGGTTGGGTGCTGCGTAAACACCGTTGCTCGCGCCCGCTGCAGCAAGAGTGGGACGCTTACCGTGCTGAGGTAGAAAACGCAGCAACAACAGCATGATCACCATGGGGGGCACCAAGATCAGATAGACACAACTATAGCCAAAGTGCGGCAACAGGTTGGGCAATCCATATAACCCCAGAGCGCCAAACAACAGCTGTCCCGCAACCCAAAGACCAAAGGTGCCATCGGGTTTACGGGTTAACCCGATCATGGCAATACAAAGGGACATGGCCACACCGTCGGCTAAACCCGCCAAAAACCGCAAACTGCACAGCTGGATAAAGTCACGAATAAAGAACGAACCCAAGTTGCCTGCGATCATTCCCAAGAGGGCGACTAACAGGGTGACGCGCCAATTACTGCGATTGTGCAGGTAGAGCGCCAATAACGTTGCCAGCGACATACCGGCCAACTCAGCTGAAATAATATAACTCGCTTGCGCTTCGCTATACGCCAGATACTGCACCATGGCGCCAATCAAAACCGGCGCTACAAACAGAATGGCAACACTCAACACCCCCAACAGCACCAACACTAAAATAGTGACAGGACTATTGATATCCTGCGTCCGTTTAAAATCCAACAGTTTGTCCAAGTTCATAACCGGCCCCTGTGATGATTACCGCCCGCGATTAGCGAAGGCGTCCGCCACCACACACAGCATTTCCCACATCATGGTAGCGGCCACCAGAGCCGTGTTGCCGCTGGGATCATAGGGCGGCGCCACCTCCACCACATCCGCTCCCACCAGGTTTACGCCACGCATACCGCGAATCAACTGTTGGACTTCCCGAGGCATCAGACCACCGGTCTCCGGGGTACCGGTACCGGGGGTAAACGCCGGGTCGATGGCATCCACATCAAAGGAGATATAGGTAGGGCCATCACCCACTATGCGGCGAGCCTCGGTTATCACCTGCTCCACGCCCATTTGGTAAAACTCCTCGATATGCACCACGCGCATACCGCTGTCATAGGAGAAATCCCAATGGGGTTCGGCGCGGCCGCGGATGCCGATTTGAATCGTTCTTTCCGGGTCCAACACACCCGCCAAGGCCGCGTTGCGAAAAGGCCCACCGTGATGAAATTTAGAGCCGTTAAAGGGGCCGCCGGTATCGGCGTGGGCGTCGATATGAATCAAACCCACCGGCTCCTCGCGGCCAATCGCTTTTAAGATAGGGTAACTGATGGAGTGATCACCGCCGGCGGTGATAGGGATAACACCGGCGTCGGCAATCTTGTGGTAAAAGGCTTCAATTTCCTCAATGCCCTGATCCAGGTGGTAGGTGTTGTCCAAATTGACGTCACCATAATCGCCATAACGGCACAACAGTGCGGGAATGATGCCACTTTCATGGTGCATGGGCCCACTCGCCATGGCCGACAGCTCTCGAATTTGCTGAGGCCCAAAACGGGCGCCCGGTCGGTTGGTCACCCCCAAATCAAAAGGCACGCCTATCAAGGCGATATCCAACTGTTCCAGCTCAGTGGCTTGCGGGGCCTGTAACAGCGTGGAATACCCCGCGTAGGGTTTGACGCTCCCGGCTGCTTCGCCCTCGGCTTGATAATACGCATTCAAGCGTTGATCGTTGAAGTCTATCTTCTCAGCCAGCGCCTGCAGTTTTTTCAGTTTTTGGGGATCAATCACAACGACTACCTTTACCTATCACTTAAGCACTCAGAATCAAGCCAACCTATGCGACTATTGCCAGCGGTAGGTCACTTCCAGACCAAAGGCTCTCGGCGCACCCACCGTCCCTGACGCCAAACCCGCCGGGCCACCGATAAATTGCTCGGTGAAATACTCCTCTTCAGTCATTTTTTTCACCCAGGCACGGGCTTGCCAGCGTTCATTCGCCGGTGATAACACCACACTGGCGTTGGTAATCAGGTAGCTGTCTTCGGCGGCGCGGGGATCGTTGGCGACACTGAAATACACGTCGTCCTGCCAGTTAAAGTCCACTACGGCTCGCAACCCCAGTTCATTGGTTAACTGCCATTGGTAAGTGATCACACTGTTCAACGTCCACTCTGGAGTATTGGCCAGACGATTGCCCTCCGCCTGGGTTCCCAGGTTGGTGGCATACTCCACGATTTCGGTGTCCGAATAACCCACACCCAGGCGGACATCAAGGGCTTCTGTCACCAGCCAGCGACTTTCCAGTTCAAAACCCAACACCTCCGCATTACCCGCATTGGCCAATAAAAAAGCACTGGTGTTGATGTCGGTATCAAAGATCTGCAGATCCTTGTAATCGTAGTAATATACTGCGCCATTCAATTGCACGCGGTTGTCCGCCAGAGTGCCTTTAAAACCCAGCTCATAAGCATCCAGCGTCTCCTCATCAAACGGTCCCACCTCTTCTACGGCCAACGCAAAGGAGCCGTTAAAGCCGCCGGATTTAAAGCCGCGACTGTAGCTGGCGTAAAAGAGCCAGTCATCATTGGGGGTCCAGTCCAGGGCAATTTTGCCCGAAGGCTCCGCCACGCTGATGGTTTCATCAGCCAGCTTCCCCCCGGTTAAACCAAAAACGCCCAGGCCACTGGTCAGGGGAAACAGGTCCGTGGTGCCGCCATCAAAGGTGGCTTCCTCGTCCGTTACGCGAGCCCCTACGGTTAGCTTAAATGCGTCCGAGAGCTGCCACTCGGTGTGAACAAAAGCGGCCAGGGTGGTGGTGTCCTGTTGAAAATCCACATCGTAAGAGGTGGCAAACAGCGGGTTGTTGTTCAAGTTGTAGAAGTCTTGTTCCGCCAGCGAATCCTCGCTGTAGAAGATGCCGGCAATCACCGTGACATCCTCCCAGTCATTGGAGGTCAGTCGCAGCTCCTGGGAAAACTGTTCCACATCCCCATCAAAGTTGGTGTGCACCAGGGTATTGGGTGAAGCGTCAAACTCCTCTTCACGGAAATACTCAAAGTTTTCCCCATTGGTCACCGAGGTTAGCGTCATACTGCCCAAATCCCAATTAAGGGTCAGGGTCGCACCGGCGCCGCTATTGTCAATGCGGGGCTCCAGGTTATAGTCGCCTGCATAAAAGTCGCCATCGTTATCGCGATAACCCAACGCGTCATAACAGCTGGGCCCGGCACCGACTGCACAGGGATTGCCGCTTTCGTCCCGCAAGCCACGGTGCACCAACATCCACTGCTCGCTGTGATCGCTGCCGCCATGCACATTGAGCAAGGCACTGAAGGTGTTGGAGGGTTCCCACAGCAACTGTGCGCGCCACGCCTGTCGATCCACCTGGCCGTGATCCTTCCCCGTCAATCTATTGGTAAAAAAGCCTTCCTGCTGCTGGGTGGAGGAGAGCGACAGGCGCCCCGACAGTGTCTCGGACAGACTGCCACCCACGGCCCCTTCCAGGCTAAACCGCTCATAATCACCCACTCCGGCGATAACATAGGCCTCAAACTCCTGGCTCGGCTTTTCCGCCACAAAACTCACCGCGCCACCGGTGGTGTTGCGCCCAAACAAGGTGCCCTGGGGCCCTTTCAGGACTTCGACCCGCTCCAGGTCAAACAGGCCAAAGCTCATCATCGAGGTATTGACCTGGTAGACCTCGTCCAAATACACCGCCACTGAGGGGTTGACGTTGGAGACAAACGCATTAAGCCCCACACCGCGCACGGTAAATACCGGTGCCGTCGAACCCGAGGCATTTTTCACGGTCAGGTTGGGGGTCTGGGCGGCCAGGTCTGCAGGCTGCTCCAAGCCCAGCTCGGCGATATCGGCACCGGTAAAGGCCGTGACCGCGATACCCACATCGTTCAGGCTTTGGGCCCGTTTCTGGGCCGTGACCACAACCTCCTCCAGTTCGAGTGCCTGGGTATTGGCCATCATTAAGCCTGCAACGATAGGGGTTAGCAGGTATTTCGGGCGAACAAGTGCCGGTTTCATCATCTTCTCTTCCTCTCCGCTAGATCACTGGGAATCTGGCTTATGCATTTAGGTTATTAGATTTTGGGGGCCTTTCCGGAAACGATGGAGAAAGAGTACTTGAAGGTTTTAATTTAATAAATTATAAATTAATGAAGCTTATTTTAGTTATTTTTATCTATTGAGGTAGTGCGATGAGCCTGAGATTGACCGATGCCTCCCTCCGGCAGCTCAAAGTCTTCAAGTCAGTGGTGGATAACAGCGGCTTTTCCGCTGCCCAGGCGGACCTCAACACCAGCGCGGCCTCCATCAGTATCCAGATGAAAGAACTGGAGGAGCAGCTGGGCATGACCCTGTGTGAACGCGGCCGCACCGGTTTTAAGCTCACGGAACGTGGGCGAGCAGTGTACGAGGCCACCCGCGGGCTGTTTGCCTCGTTTGATAACTTCAACCTGGAAATTGCCAATATTCGAGAAGAGCTGGTGGGGGAGATACGGATTGGCTTACAGGACAATGTCTCCACCAACCCGGGGTTTAAAATGCCCGAGGCCTTGGCGCACTTTAACCTGCGTAAAAACAGGGTTCAGTTTCGGATCGAAGAGGCAGCCTCAGCTGAACAGGAGGCCCGCACGCTGGAGGGGCGCTACAATCTGGCCATCGGTGTCTTTCACCACCGTATCCCCGCCCTGTCATACCAAAAGCTGTTTGACGAGGATGTGGCGATCTACTGCGCCAAGGGCCACCCCCTGTTTGACAAAGCCGACACCGAGATTACGCTCGAGGACCTGCAACAGGCCAAGTTTGCCAGCACGGGTCTGTTGCAGAGCACTGTTAGCCAGAGCAAACACTTTACCCGGGAACCCGATGCCGTGGCGGAGAGTATGGATGCGATCAGCCTGTTATTGCTCTCGGGCCAATACATTGGTTTTATCCCCGACCACTTCGCCAGTATCTGGGTGGAGCGGGGCCAGATGAAGGTGCTGTTGCCGAAAAAAACCGCCAGCAAGGCGGAGTTTTATATGATCACCAAGCGGGGTACGCGTCCCCCTTATGCCGTGGAAACGTTTATCGAAGATTTGCTGGAGTGCCACGGCCTCAGCAACACAGGATAAATCTTCATCCCGGCAGGACCCTCGGAGGACTAACGGTATGACCTATTCAAGGCAAGCCCGTTACTGGCAGCGCGACACAGCACGATGCAGGAGCAAATCACCTGCATTTATTTGTTATCGCCTTTTCGCTGACAAACTTACCCGTTTTTAGAAAACTCAAGACTTCAGCAATTACCGCGTCATTTTTCATCATAAAGGGGTGGGTAGTCGGCAAAGCCACAAAACCGCACATACCCTCGACTTTTGTATTTTCAACGGAAACTTTGCCGTCATCAGGGTTCTGCAGAAACAACGACAATATGAGATTGATAGACTGAGTACCAGCAATAACACCCAACTCAAAATTAACAGGGCCCAGATTCAGCGGAACGCTATGTATGTCTGTGCCAAGTTGCATGCCAGCAGGGCCATGGAGCAGCTCATAACCCGGTGTATTCTTTAAATTATCGACAACTTCACTGCCTTTATTCGGAGGGGCTAACATAACCACCCGCTTTACGTTCGCCGGGCTGTGAACAGAGTAATACTGCCGCACCAAAATACCGCCCAGGGAGTGCGTCACAAAGTTAATCGGACTTGCCTTATATTCACTACACTTTGCGATGCCTTCGCCAACCGCCAACTCGGCCAATGGCTCGATTTCCATTTTTCTGGAAGGGTAATCGATATTGGCAACGGTATATCCGCTTTTCTCCAGCCGCTTTTCAAGTTTGTTCATTGAGCTTGCAGTACGAAGCAGACCATGCAGCAAAACAACACATTCACTTGACAGCGAAGCTGTTGAATAGAACAAAGCGATTGTTAACGCCAATATCGAATTAAATTTCATAATCTGCGAGCATTCTTTCTGTGAGAATGATAGTCCACCTTACGGCGGAGCGCCTCCCCATTCAGGTGCGTCGCAATGACATAGATACGATCTGCCAATCACTAACCATTATGCCCAATAATCTCCGACGCATCGGACACCACGGTCAATGCCTTGGGGTCTGCCTGCTGCACAATCTCATTGATTTTCATAATCTGGCGGGCGTTGGCCACCACACTGATCACGTGGGTTGGGCAGTCGGGATCGGCACCGGTGGCCTGCATCACTGTCACCGGCAAGTCCAGACTCTCGCGAATGGCCGGGACGATGGCCGACATACGGCGCGTGGTGATATACACCGCTTTGGCAAAGGGGGTACCGGTCAACACCATATCCACGGTGCGGCCGGTAACAAACACACTAAGACCGGCGTAAAGCGCCAGCTCGATATTTTGAAACACAATACCGGAAAAGCTGATAACCACCACATCGAAAATCAGCAATACCTGGCCCGGCCGCAAAAAACTGCGCTGCGACACAATCTTGGCGACAATACCGCCGCCACCGGCGGAGGCTTCACCCTTGTAGGTCAAGCCTACCCCTATGCCGATTAACAAACCACCGTAAATAGCTGCTAAAAACAGGTCATCGGTGAACGCCCCAAAGCTGCTCCATTGTGACAAGAGATTCACAAATAGCGAGGTCAGCATCACGGATAAAATTGTGCGCAGGGTAAAGCGTCGGCCCAGGCTTTTCCAACCCAGTCCTAACAAAGGCAGGTTGACCAACGCGATGAGTATCCCGATGGGGATACCCCAAAGGTGGTGCAACACAATCGCCAAGCCGGTCGTACTGCCGGTTGCCACCTGATTCGGCGACAGAAACAACACCACACCGGCCGCCAGAGTCAGGGCCCCCAGCACCAGGTAACAATACTCTTTACACATAACCCAGGATTTGTTGGATTCGAGTGCGCTTAACAGTTGAAACACAAGCAGCCTCAATACAGAAAATCTTTGAGGCTGTTATTGTAGTGGTTTATGGTGAGAACTGAGCAGTCAGCAAAGTACTATCTGCACTTTACTTGACCTGGATCTACTCGTCCGGCGACTTGATGTCGCTCTCTAATCCTCCAGGGCGTGCTGTAAGGTTTCCGGTTCAAACAGTTTACGCTTCATCACCAGTTTGACCCACAGGGCGGCCGCTATACACACCAGCAACAACACCACGCCGGAGGTCAGGTACACCTGTTGTGTTAACTCCGGAGACGGCGAGTTGTGGAAACACGCGTAAACCATACCCAGGATACCGATTATTTGCGGCAGCGGGTAAAACGGGGTTTTAAAGGGACGTTTGACGTTCGGCAAGCGTTTGCGCAACACCATCACATCCACGTGGGCGATGATATAAGCCAGCAACCAAGACAGCGAAGCGGAGATCAACAACAGTGTGACCCCATCGGCATCATTGCCTAACACCACCAGGGGCAGGCCGGTAATCGCGGCGATGAACAATACTGCCACCCAGGGGGTTTGAAAACGCGGATGCACCTGTTTAAAGATCGGCAGCGCCTGGCCGTTGTGAGCCATACCGTAAAGCATGCGCGGAATCGCCGCCATGGAGGTATTGACGGTACTGCAGGTGGCGGTAATGGCGGCAGCCGCAAGGAAGATCGCACCGGTCTCACCAAAGACCGCAAACACGAAACTCTTATGGGGCAAACTGCCGGAGGCCAGTTCCTCAGTGGGCACGTACAAAAGGGCGCCGACACAGTAAATCACATACACCGCCATAATCACGCAGATACCCGTAATCATGGATCGGGGAATATTTTTTTCCGGATTCTTGGTTTCCTCCACCATGGGGCAGACAAATTCCGCGCCCACAAAACCCCAGATAGCAATGGCAATCAGGGAAAAAACTTCGGCGCCAGCCGGGTTCCAGTTCTGGAACAGGTCGATCTCAACCGTACGCGGCAATCCAGAGCCGGTGGCAGCCACAGCCCCCAACAGCAACAGCACGGTAATCATGGTAAACGCCAGCAACGACTGCAGCTTGGCAAAGATATCCACCCCGACAATATTCAAGGCGGTAAATACCACCAAAATCACTACCGCTACCACCATGGGGGAAAAGATACCGGGGAAGAGGTCACTGAGAATCAGATCCACCAGCAGCAGTTCCGCTGACAGGGCGAACATCGCCACCACCACATAACCCGCAAACGTCGCCACCATAGCCGGGAAGTGACCGATGGCGACTTCGGTATAGGTGCTCAGGCTCCCTGCCCGGGGCAACATCAACGACAATTCGGAGAATGAAAACGCGTAGGAAAGGGCCAGTACAAAGGCGATGCCGAGGGGGATAAAAAAGCCGAGGCCACCGATGCCCACGCCCTGGAGGATCATTACCATCACACCCTGAGACACCACCAGGCCAATGGCCACCGCTACCAGCGAGCGAAACCCCAGCACCCGTTTCAGGCCTGTGCTGGCGCTATCTGAGAGACTCGTTCTGGCTTCTGTACCGGGCATGGGGCTTACCTGTCCATCATCTGTATTACTCATTATAACTTGCCTCTCCCGCTTGTTTTCTAGTACGGTTTTTTCGAATGGACAACCGGTGCTTATACCGCCACCGGCGCCAGCATATTCTCCGGTTTTAACAGCTCATTTAACTGTTCTTCCTCCATCAACGCCTCTTCCAACACCAGCTCGATAATCCCCCGGCCAGTCGCCAATGCCTGCTGGGCAATGCGCGAAGCGTTTTCGTAACCGATCACCGGGTTTAATGCTGCCACTACGCCGATGCTTTGATTGACGTAGGCCTGGCACTGTTCGCCATTGGCGGTAATACCGTTTATGCAGCGCTCGGTCAACATGGTCATGGCCCGCTGCAACATTTTCATGGATTGCAGGATATTACCGGCAATCAACGGCTCCATGGCATTGAGCTGCAGTTGCCCGGCTTCCGCCGCCATAGTCACCGCCATATCGTTGCCAATCACTTCGAACGCCGCCTGATTGACCGCCTCCGGAATCACCGGATTAACCTTGCCCGGCATAATAGACGAACCCGGTTGCATGGGCGGTAAATTGATTTCATTTATGCCGGTGCGGGGACCGCTGCTCAACAGGCGCAGGTCGTTGCAGATTTTCGACAGCTTCACTGCCAGCCGCTTTAGCATGCTGGAAAACAAGACAAAGGCGCCCATGTCGGACGTGGCTTCCACCAAGTGTTGGGCCGGCTTCATTTTGCAGCCGCTGTATTCCGACAGGCGCTGCAGGGCCAAAGCCGCGTATTCCGGGTGGGCATTGAGGCCGGTGCCAATGGCCGTGCCGCCAAGATTGACCTCCGCCAACAGATCCGCCAGCTCGCGGATACGCTCCACGTCTTCACTGAGGGTGACAGCAAAGGCTTTAAACTCCTGCCCCAGGGTCATGGGCACCGCGTCCTGCAACTGGGTGCGGCCCATCTTGATCACATCGGCAAACTCTATCGCTTTGCGGCCAAAGCTGACCTGCAAGGTTTCGATGGTTTTCACCAGCGGGATAGAGGCCAGGATAATCGCCAATCGCACCGCTGTTGGGTAAGCATCGTTGGTGGACTGGGACAGATTGACATGATTGTTGGGGTGTACATGCTGGTACTGGCCTTTTTGAAAGCCCAGCAGTTCCAACGCCCGGTTGGCAATCACCTCGTTGGCATTCATATTGGTGGAGGTGCCCGCTCCGCCCTGGATGATATCTACAACAAACTGGTCGTGCAGTTCGCCGTCACAGATTTCCGCACAGGCTTTGTCGATGACATAGGCCACATCCGCAGGCAATAAACCCAGTTCGCGGTTGGCGGCCGCGGCAGCGCGTTTCACCATCGCCAGAGCATTCACCAGTTCCGGGTAATGGTTGATGGCCACACCGGCAATGTCGAAGTTGTCTTTGGCGCGTTGGGTTTGTACGCCGTAATAGGCGTTGATGGGTACTTCGGCATCGCCGAGCAGGTCGTGCTCAATACGGAAAGTGATTTCTGGTTGATTTGTCATTGATTTGTTTTACTTCAAAAGAAATAGGATCCTGAGGAAAAAGTGACGCCGGGCGGCGCTCCGCTACGCTAATCCTCGCTACAAGTTCGCAATTCATTTAAAAAAGCCCCGCCGGGTTGACGGGGCAGCGAACGGATCAGTTAACGGCGTTATTCGCCAAACCGATAGTCCAGGGAGGCGCCAATATAACGCTGTTGGCCGGGCTTCATGGCCATCCAGCCCAAAGCAGAGACATCAAAGCCGGAGCCGAAATACTCCTTATCACTCAGATTCTTCGCATGCAGGGCGGCGGTCCACTTGTCCTCGGCATCGGTGTAGCTAACCCGGGCACCCCAGATGGAGTAGCCACCTTCACTGAGCAGTGGCGTGTTGCTGGGCTGGAAGAAAGTACTGCTCTGATAAGTCACATCCACCTGATAGGCTATGGTGGCGCCGTCGCGCAGGTCCTGGTCGTAACGCACTAAGGCAGAAGCGGAGCGCTCAGGTGTGAGAGAGATCTGATTGCCGCTAAAGTCTTCGCCACCGGCAATCGGACTGCCAAACTCTTCATATTCCGGATCCAGAATACCCAGGTTCAGCTGCAGGTACCAGGCTTCGGTGGGGGTATAGATCAATTCCACTTCCACCCCGGGAATTTCCGAGCGACCGGCATTACTCAGCGTTGTGATACCCGGGCCAGATACAGCGGCCGGATTGGGCTGCAGGATGGTATTTTGCTGCTCTTTGTAGATGTAGTAGAAAGCGGCGGCATTCAAGCGCAGATTACCGTCGAGGAAGTCGCCCTTAAAGCCGATTTCAAAGGCGTCGAGAATCTCCGGATCCACCGGGATAATCTTGCCTTGAAGGGCGTCGATGGCAGATTGGCAACGACCATCGGGGCCATCGGGACCTTCGTCGCCCAACGCACAGGCGCCGCGATCCGCGGCAACCACATAGTCGTCGAGAAAGGCAGCCCCATTAACATCACCGCCTTTGAAACCGCGGGAGAGGGCCGCATAGATCAGGTTATCCGCATCGGTAGTGTAGTCGAGAGAGATACGTCCTGTAATTTGATCCCAGTCTTGTTTGTTGGGTGTACCCACGGTCACACCGTAATTGGCGTAGACATTAACATCGTCGATATCTTCCAGGAAGCCGTCACCCACGGACACCAGCGGCAGGAAACCGTTGTATTTCTGGATATCCTTTTCTTCGTAGGTCCAGCGCAAACCCAGGCCCATACGCAATCTGTCGGTCACATCAAAGTCATACTGACCAAAGGCGGCATAGCTGGTGGTTTCTACCTCGTGTTCGTTACCTTCGCCTGTCCCCCAGATCGGATTGGTCCAGATCTGTACGCCTTCGGCGGTTTCGTTGTAGTAGTAGAGACCGACATGCCAGTTGGCGCCGTCACCGGTGCCGGACAGGCGCAGCTCCTGGCTCCAGAAGTGAAAGTCATCGGCGTAGAAGTCGTCTTCGATCGCAATCGCACCATCGTCCACGTCGTCCCAGCGACGAATTTCGGCATAGTCATAGGAGGTCAGCGAGTGCAGGGACATTTCACTATTGATATCGTAATCCACCTGCAGGAAAGCACCGTAGGCTTTCACGTCTTCAAAGTCATCGCCGCGACTGGTGGTATGGATATCAGCATCGTCGATAAAGCCGGTAAATAGATCGGTACAGCCGGAGCCCAGTCCGGGATTGGGACAGGGATCGGCATTGATCCCGTCGGAGGCGAAATCGGGATTCACCGCCTGCAGACCGATATTTTTAAACGGTGCCGTATCCGGCGTGGACTGGCCGTAATGGGTATTGACCAAAATACCCAAGGCGTCGTTGGGCTCAAACGCCACCTGTAAACGCGCAGCCAGATCATCGATGCTACCGGTCTTGTCTTCATCGGCGTCGGGATTGATATTGTCTACCGCGCCTTTGTTGTAGTTCCGAACAAACGCCACCCGGGCTGCGGCCTTGTCGCCCAACTCAAAACCGTAGGCGCCTTCAACATTGGTGGTTTCAAAACTGCCCACTTCGGCTTTGATATAACCGCTGTTGCCGCCACCCACTTCAGGCTTGCGGGAGATAAAGTTAATCAAACCACCGGTAGAGTTACGGCCGTAGAGGGTGCCTTGGGGCCCCTTCAGCACTTCGGCGCGCTCAGTATCAAAGGTGGCAAAACCCTGGGCAATGTTAGGACCAATAAAGACATTGTCCTGATAAACCGCGATAGGGCCGTTGTTGATCGGCGCAAAGTTGTTGGTACCAATACCGCGCAAATAGGGTTGGGGAGAGGCCATGCCGAATTCGGTGTGCCAGGTAAAGTTGGGAGTAAACATGGCGATATCACCAGCGTTTTTGACTCCTAAATCGTTCAGCATGTCGCCGGAAAAAGCGCTCACCGCAATCGGCACATCCTGCATAGACTCTTCCCGCTTACGGGCCTGGACCACGACCTCTTCGATTTCCAGGGCGCTGGCCAGGGGAATCAAACCGGCCTCGGCACCGACTAGCGCCCCGACAATCAGAGCCAATTTGCTGGTGCCAAAGTTTTTACGTTGCCTGGTATTTGTAGTCATTATCATTGTGTGAAACCTCTCCTACTCTCGTTTGACTGTGAATCGAATACTACTACTGATGTAAATCAAGTTTTGTTGTTGTATTACTTAATTTGATTCTCTGCCTGTGTCGGGGTTCTGTAAAATATTATTTTTTAGGGGTTAGCATAGTTTTTTTTGATGTTTTAGCACAGTGCAAACTAAAGACAGGACGCCCCAAATCAGTGCAAGAATTGCGGCCATTGGGTTCAAAATCAGGATATAAAATGGCAAATACTCCGGAGTATTTTCTGATAACAAAATCAGAATCCTACTGCGGAAAGCGATGCGGGCGAAAAGGGCGATATTCAAGAAAAAAAAAGTTATTCTGAAAGCGCTTTAATCAGGTTATCCACCATTCTTTCCGACCTTTGCAATTCCGTTACCGCCACAAACTCGTTGGGTTTGTGGGCCTCCTTGATCCGACCCGGCCCGCACACCACTGTGGGAATTCCCAACTGCTGTGAAAACAAACCTCCCTCGGTACCAAAGGCGATAGTCCCGGTGACTGGATCCTCCAGCAGGCTTTTGACAAAGGCCACAATCTGCGCATTGGCCGGCGTCAATAAACCCGGATAGCTGGACAAGCGCTCAAATTGAATACCACACCCTGTACTGACCGCTTGCATCCGCGGCTCTAACTCCGCCTGTGTGTAGATGACGATCTGTTGATAGAGACTTTCGATATCCTGCTCGGGGATATTGCGGATTTCAAAATCAAACTCACAGTAGTTGGGCACAATATTCACTGCCGAACCACCACGAATAACACCGGTCTGCAACGTGCTATAGGGAGTTTCAAAACTCTCGTCAAACGGGCCCTGCTGTTGCAGTTGGTTTGCCAGGCGGCGGATGTAGGACACCAGCTCGGCAGCAAACTCGATGGCATTGACGCCGTTACCGGGCAGGCTGGAATGGGATTCCAGGCCGGTGACCTTAACACGCCCCGCCATCTTGCCCTTGTGGGCCAGGCCCACGGTCATTTCGGTGGGTTCACCGATAATACACATGGCGGGTTTAACATCGAGCCCCTCCATCATATGCAACAGGCGCCGCACACCGACACAGCCGATCTCTTCATCGTAGGAAAACACCAGGTGAATAGGCGTTTTTAGCTCTGCCGCCACCATTTGCGGAATCCGCGACAACACAACGGCGATAAAGCCCTTCATATCGGCAGTGCCGCGACCGTAGAGACGGCCCTCTTTTTCCAACACCGCAAACGGATCGCTGTCCCAGGCCTGGCCTTTGACCGGCACCACATCGGTATGGCCGGACAACATTACCCCACCTATGGCTTCAGGTCCGATGGTCGCATAGAGATTGGCTTTGCGCTGATCGCCGCTAAACACCAGGGTACTGTCGACCCCATAGCTGTTGAGGTAATCCACCACAAAGTCGATCAGCGCCAGGTTGGACAGGTGGCTGGTGGTATCAAAGGCCACCAGCTTTTCCAGCAATGCCTGGGTAGAGAAGTCGTTGACGCTACTCATCCCCAGGCACCCCGTAGGACTCGGAGTTAGCCGGGTCCAGCGCCCGGATGACATAAGCCTGCAACTGGGGTTCGTACTCGTGCCATACCTGCCGCAGGCGAGCGATGGCCTCGTTTTCGGCGTTTTCCCAATCCACGCGCAGATCCACCACCGGCCACGATAAACGGTCCACCACTTTGATCCCGGCGGAGTGAATCGGCCCCGCCTCGCCACCGGCGGCCAGCCCCGCTTCCAACCCCGCAATCAGGCGATCGGCAAAATGGCCTTTGGCGTTGGTAAATCCATCAATTACCGCTTGAGGTACATCGGTATTGGCCAGCAGGTTGCCCACGGACACACAGCCTTCACTACTGGCGGCGGCGTGGATACCCAAGACCTGGTCACCGCTGTAAAAAGCGGTTTCCCCCTTCACATCCACCAACGCCAACTGGCGCCAATTGATATCCTTGGTTTCACTGCACAACTGCTCCAGTGCCTGGGGCGCACTTAAACCACGGCTACACAGTGCCAGCAGTTCAGTCCCCAATTGCGGGTCGGTAATATTCTGACTCAGGGCCGCCCCCACACCGGCGCGTGCAAAAGCGCAGCGACTGGCCACGCAGATACTTGAGGAGGTAACGGCCACGCCCATCAGCCCGGTGTCCGGGCAGCGGGCCGCAATGGAAAAGGTCATAACACTTGTCCTAAAATTTCAGCGCGCTGTGACACACGCTGTGTTAATAACAAACACAGTGATTCCCTACTCGGGAATCACCGCAATCACATCAATTTCCATCAACCATTCCGGCTGGGCCAGCCCCGCCACCACCAGGCCGGTAGAGATGGGAAACACGCCCTTTAACCACTTGCCCACTTCCCGGTACACCGGCTCGCGGTAACGTGGATCGACGATATAGGTAGTGGTTTTGACGATATGGCTCAGGTCGCTGCCCGCTTCTTCCAGCAGCTGCTTGACGTTTTTCATCGCCTGTTCGGTCTGAGCGACCGGATCACCCAGACCTACCAGGCGACCTTCAAAGTCGGTGCCCACCTGGCCGCGCACATAGACGGTATTTCCCGCACGCACCGCCTGACACAGGTCGTTATCCAGAGACTGGTTGGGATAGGTCTCTTTGGTATTGAACATGCGGATTCGAGTATGAGTAGGCATCAACTGACTCCCATTATGCTGACGTTCTAAACTTGCAAATTTAAGGGATAGGCCTTCTGGCCTATCCCTTCGATCAGTCTGTGGCTTCTGCCTAGCGTTGCGAGGCATCACGATAGGCGAGATATTTGCGCTGCGTGGCGATATGGTCCGCAATATGCTTAGCATCGTGCCAGACGCCCCAGATAAAGGTGGAGCCACGACGCGACAGCCACGGCAGGCCCACAAAATAAACGCCAGGCTCGGTTGACACACCACGCTGATGCTGCGGTTTGCCGTTTTCGTCAAAGGCGTTGACATTCAACCAGCTGTAATCAACTGTAAAGCCGGTTGCCCAGACGATCGAGGTAATACCCGCCTCGGCCAGATTGAGTTCAAGAATGGAATTGCTCACACATTCCGGATCCGACAGGGTATTGCGGGCTTCGGGCTCTTCCGGCAGGTCCAGACCATTGCGCTCAATGTAGGCATCAGCTGCATCCAGCAACGCCAGATAGTTCTCATCGCCGCGTGCAATGTTTTCGGCAAGGTCCGATTCGAAGGTCACCACACCGTCATTGAACGATGCCGTCCGGCCAACGAGCGTGATCCCCTGATGGCCAAGAGCCCGGAAGTCAATCGTATGGCCACCATGAGCTCCGCTTACTGCGATGGTGACATGTTCCGTGCCCGGCTTCATAGCCTCGGCATCCCACTCACCGAGAACGCCCAACCACCAGACGAAGTCACGGTTACGATAGGCGCGTGGCGGGCGATCGTGGGGACCGACCGAGAGGTAAACCTGCTTGCCGGCTCGCTGCAGCTCATCCGCGATCTGCACCCCCGACGACCCGGCACCAACCACCAGAACCGCACCCTCAGGCAGTTGCTGGGGATTGCGATATTCGGCAGAGTGGATCTGCGTTATGTTTTCATCTTTAGGCGCAATCGGCGGGATAGCCGGGCGCTGGAAAGGACCGGTTGCGGCGACCACGCGGTTGGCCTCGATCACGCCCTCAGAAGTTTCAATGGTGAAACCCGGCCGATCAGCATTGCGTTCCACGTTCTTCACTTCCACGCCAGTGCGGATGGGGGCGTTGAACTTGTTGGCATAGGCTTCGAAATAATCTGCAATCCGCTCCTTCGGGGCAAAGGCGTCTTGGTCGACGTCGTCAAACTCCATACTTGGAAAACGATCGTGCCAGGCCGGACCATTGGCAACCAGAGAGTCCCACCGCTCCGACCGCCAACGCTCGGCAATACGATGGCGCTCCAGAACCAAGTGGGGCACATCGAGGTTGCTCAGGTGTTCGCTCATGGCCACGCCGGCCTGACCGGCGCCAATTACAAGCGTATCTATTTTTTCAACTGTCACGTCTGCGTCCTCTCTTCGCTTTTTTTCAGTCTTTCAAAGGGTTGATGGTCCAGAGGTGGTAGCGCAATCGACCCGTTAGTGTTTCAAGGTGATATCAGCTTAGAGGCGGCGTTTGGTTTTGTTAAATATTATTATCATGGGATTTGGATCAAGATTTCTTATGGTCTCGATGCAGACCTGGCAGCACAGGAGAATATAGGGGGATCAGCCCCCCATAGAGCGCTATACTCTCTCCAACTGACAGCACAAACTGCCCGGAGATATATCAAAGCCATTAAAAAGGTCCCTTTTATCGATGATTAATTTTTTCTGATACAAAAGGGAAGAAAATAATATTTTCTTTGGACAGGCTTTAGGCCAGCATAAACCCACACCTAAACAACGTGCTGTGGCCCTACTCACAACCAATATCGCCACAGTCACTACCGAGAGCCTGGTGGGCTGTCATACGTAAAGACGCGCTCGTCCTGCAGCGGGACCAGCCCTAATGATTCGCTAAGAGGAGCAATCGAAATTGGCAGAACAAAAGTACGACACCCTAGATCTTCGTCAAAAGGATAAGGACCACTATATCCACCCCTGGACGGATTTCTCCACCTTTAAGGAGGAAGGTTCCCTGGTTGTCGCCGAGTCCGACAATATCTACGTCACCGATTCCGATGGCAATCGCTATATGGACGGTATTGGCGGTCTCTGGTGTGTCAATATCGGCTACGGTCGCAAAGAGATCGCCCAGGCTATGGCAGACCAGGCGATGGAGATGTGTTACTACTCCTGCTTTGGTCACCATACCACACCGCCCGCAGCGGAGCTGGCCGCCAAGCTGGCGCAGCTGGCACCGGGTAACCTCAACCACGTGTTTTACGGCTGTGGCGGTTCCGTTGCCAACGATACCGCCGTTCGTATCGCCCACTTCTATTTTAACCAGCTGGGCAAAAAAACCAAAAAGCAGATTATCTCCCGCATCGACGGCTACCATGGCAGCACCTATATGGCCATGTCCATCACCGGTGTGAAATTCGACCATATCGGTTTTGATATCCACGAGGACCTGGTACACAACATCAGCTGCCCCAACCCCTACCGCCGCCCGGCAGGTATGAGTGAAGCGGAATTCTGCGACCAGCTGGTACAGGAGCTGGAAGACAAAATCCTTGAGCTGGGCCCGGACAATGTGGCCCTGTTTTTTGCCGAACCCATTCTCGGCGCCGGTGGTGTGATTGTGCCGCCCAAGGGGTACCACAAACGCACCCTGGAGGTGTGCCGTAAGTACGACGTATTGTATGTCTCCGATGAGGTGGTCACCGCCTTCGGCCGCTTGGGCCACTTCTTTGCCTCGGAAGAGGTATTCGATATTGTGCCGGACATGATCACCTGCGCCAAAGGTCTCACCTCCGGCTATGTGCCCCTGGGCGCGACCATCCTGTCCGACAAGATCTATGACGTGATCAGCGTACCCCAGGAGGAAGGCGCCATCTTTACCCACGGCTTTACCTACTCAGGCCACCCGGTCTCTTGTGCCGCGGCGCTGAAAAATATCGAGATTATCGAAAACGAAAAAATCTGCGAACACGTGCAGGAAGTGGGCCCCTACTTCGAGCAGAAGATCAAGGAACTGACCGACCTGCCGATTGTGGGCGAGGTGCGTGGCAAGAACTTTATGATCTGCCTGGAAAATGTCGCCAACAAGGAGACCAAGGAGCTACTGCCGGCGGAAGCCAAAGTGGGCAACCGCATCGCCGATCACTGCCAGACCCGCGGTTTGATTGTAAGGCCGCTGGCGCATATGAATGTGCTGTCACCGCCGCTGATTATGACCAAAGCGCAGGTGGATGAGCTGGCGGCGATCTTGCGCGAGAGTATTACCGCCACCATGGCGGACCTGGAGGAAGAGGGATTGTGGCAAGCTTAGTGCCTAACGAGGCACAAGACTTGTTTGCCATCTGTTAACTTCTGGCATCTGTGATAATTGGGGCTTTTAAAGCCCCTTTTTTCTTGTCCCGGTTTTACGCCAAATCGTGGTCTGTCCCCAATGGTACTTACCTAAGCCAATATCCCTTGTAGGTCGGACTTAAGTCCGACAAAGATACTGACTATTTGGAGTGCATAGCCGGAATTTCGCAGGCCTTTACTATTTCAGCGGCTCATCCATCCGCGTCGATTTTCATCAGATCATCTATGGATAAGACCTATTTTACCATCTAAATTCGATATTAACATTCGAAATTAGGTGCCTTTGGCAAATAATGGCTCTTTACGCCGAGCCTGAGCGCTAATCTTTGCAATAGATCCCAGTACCTCCCCCTACACCGAAGCAGGCAGAGAGTTCCACCCCGAGCAGTCTATGTACTTCAGCGGTGAGGTGTCTTTTATCCCAGAAAAAGTGGGTAGAAAAGTCACCGCAAAAAGAAAATGAATTGGGAAAGTTATCCAGGTCCAGACAGGGATCGATAATATTGGAGAAGGTTCCCGAACCCAAAAGATCGCTCATAAAGCGGGAAAGGTCGAACTCAGTAATATGAGTCCCCCACCACGCGAGTCGTCTCAATCGCCAGTGCAAGTGCCGGTTAAATTTCTGCGTCAGCGCTGATGCAAAGGTAGCACGTAGTGGGTTCGGATCGTTCGCGATCTCTGGCGTTCTGCTGACATCGGGAGCCATTACCACGATGAATTTTCGTGCGCCTCTCCATTTTAATAAACGAATGCTAAGTGCTATGTGGTTAACGGCGGTTTGTACAATGATGTGGGCAAGAAGGGGCGGCAGACTACTCGCCAGTATAAGATCATTTCCACCGATAAAAATGACATGAAGCGCTCTAGGATCTGTTCTCGGTAAATAAGCGACCACTTGGCCAAATAAATTCTCAGCGCTAATGGTACTGGCCACGGCGCCGCCCACCGCATAATTGTTTCCGGCAGTCAGTACACCGGTAGGGGTGACACAGGACGAAGGGGCTAATAGATATAACGAGGGGTCGGCGTCACCGTCCAGGCCTAAGGCTTCTGCGAGATGCTCGACGGCCAACCGCCCATTGCTGGCCCTGCGCCCACCCTCTGAGATATTCAGGGGGAGAAACTGGCCTCTGAAGCAAGCCAGATTGCCAGTATCCGATAAGCTGTCGCCGAAGATGACTACCTGGTTGAAGTAGGGTTGGGCTAATACCCCTAGGGGCAACAGCAACCAAAATAACAGGATACAGCGCAACATAGGCTTATGCATGACATGCGCTCCTCTATTAGGGCGTTTAAATAGATTGATTTTCGCCATTCATATGCTTAGCTCGGTGACTTTTTCTGCCGATGCCAACGCATGGCGCATGGCTTATAGTTAATTTGCTTAACAGTTTCCACCGAACAAAAATTTCTCTTCTATCCAGGGTGACGCTAGATTCTTATCCCATAATCTTAGTTGCGGGTTGTGGAACGGTAGGAAGGATTTGTCATGAAGATGACGGTTGTAATAGCTGGGTGCTGTAGGATTCGCCTGAAGCGCCTACTATTGGCAATCCGACCAATGGGGTTCATTCGGGCAAATTTGTCGGACTAAAGTCCGACCTACAAAGAAAACCGGGGACAGACCACGGTTTTCGGTTTTTTTGGACCATAAACCGTGGTCTGTCCCCGGTTTTCCTGCAATGTGAATATTCCACAATTTTGTCGTAATTCAATTCACATTCTTTATTTCATTCCCTAGTCATAATCAATCCATCGCTTGCGTCGAGGAGCGCGGGTGTGCGCGCCACTAACCCGATGCTTGGCTTAACCGAAAACCCTATGAAACCGAACAGGCAAACAGCAATGGAGACTATCAACTCAAGGCTTGATCACAATGTTCGCCACACGTCCAATGAATGGTATTTCCCGGTTGAGTCCCGCTCTTTGACACTGGAAGCGCTGCGAGAGCATTCGTTGAAGCTGGCTTCCGTGCTGCGTGAACTGGGGCTGAGAAAAAGAGACCGCGTAGCATTGATGATGACCAACTCATCGAGCTACGCGATTACGCTGCTGGCCCTTTGGCGTCTCAATACCGTAGCGGTGCCTCTGCGGCCCCGGGGCAATTTGCAAACCCGTTATGCCGATTACGTCCGGCATTGCGATCGCATTTGTGATTTTCGCCTGATGTTATTCGACGACAGCACAACTGGCGAAGTGTTGGAGCAGGCAGCTCTGTCGAACCGGCCCCACGCCTGTGTCGGAGCGTTGCTGGCGACCGCGGAGCAAGCGCCTCTGTTTGCCGGCGACTGCGCCATAAGGGATGAGGATATCGCTGTTCTGCAGTTCTCTTCAGGCAGCACCGGCGCTCCCAAGGGAGTTATCGTCACCCACGGGATGATCATGGCCCAGTTACAGAATCTTCATTACAACCATATCAGCTCCAGACGCGGCCGGCCTGTCGAATCGATGGCCTCCTGGATGCCGTTGAACCATGACATGGGCCTCTTTATGGGAGTGCTCACCCCGTTGTACACAGGTTGTAGCCATATGCTGGCCTCCCCCGCTTTCTATATGCGCAACCCGCCGCGCTGGTTCTCACTCATGTCACAGCGCCATGTAGACTTGAATTTCAGTACCAACTCCGTCCTGGCCTCAACGCTGAAAATCCTGCGTCGTCTATATAAGCAGGATGATATCGACCTGTCGGGTTTGCACCTGTATATCGGCGCTGAAAAAGTCAGTCCGTTGATTGTTCGTCGCTGTTACGAGGTCCTCACTCCCCTCGGTTTCAAATCCCAACATCTGCATATCGGTTATGGCATGGCGGAAAACGCTTTGGGCGCTGCCTGTACCAAGACGGAAAGCATCACGTTGCAATGGTTTCGCTTTACTGGCCCCAACTGCCTTGAGCCGGTGCAGAAGGAGGAGCAAGGCGGACTGGAGTTGGTGGCCGTCGGTGGCGTCGACTGGCGCCACGAAATCACGATCAGGGACAAGGCCGGCCGCCCGCTGCCCGATCTTACCCTGGGTGAAATCGCCATCAGCAGCCCTTGCGTTACAAGCGGTTACTACAGCAATGCAGATAAAACCGCAGAGAAGTTAATCGACGGACGCCTTCTCACCGGCGACATCGGTTTTATCTACCATGACGAGTTGTATTTCTATGCACGACAGGATGACATGATCATCAGCGCCGGTCGCAATGTCATTCCCGACGACATCGAGTTGGCGGTTGAGGAGTTGCCATTTATGCGTGCCGGCGGCAGCGCCCTGATCGGCGTGGACAATCCGCAAACCGGTTGCATCGATCTGGTATTGCTGGCGGAAGTCCATGAACACAGCAGTCGCGATGAGCTGACCGGCTATCGACAGGCGATACAGGAGGCGGGCTATGAAAGCGGCGACATTATCCTGAATCGCATCATTTTTTGTCAGCGCGGCAGTGTGGAAAAAACATCGAGCGGTAAAAAACGACGCACTGTGATCCGCAAGCGTTTTATCAATGATCAGATTAACCGTGTAGAGGGATGCAATGAACAACACGCAGTTGTATAAAGATCACTGCCGGCCAAAGCTGACCGAGTTGCTGCAGGCCTTAAAACTGGATAAAACCTATGTCCGGGCTGAAGGGAATTATATGCAAACCGACTCAGGGGATGAGGTACTGGACCTGGTGGGCGGTTTCGGCTGCACGATTCTGGGTCATAATCACCCGGATATCATTGCCGAAGCCACCCAGGCCCTGCAAGAGCACATAGCCATCAACGCCCAGGGTTCCATTCGGGCAGACTCCGCCCGTCTGGCCCAACGCCTCAGTGATCTGACGGAGTCCCAACAGGGTTACTGCGTCAACTTCAGCAACAGCGGCGCTGAAAGTATTGAGGCCGCCATCAAACACGCCTATAAGGTTCAGTTCGACAAGGTGCGGAGGGAGTACGAGCGGCTGACCCGCATTCTCAACGATCTATACTACAAAATAGAACGAGAACAACTCGACGTCGAACTGCCCGGTAATAACACCGACCTGATCGATTTTCGCGACGACCTGGATGAATACAACCTGGCCCAGTTTGAAGCGTTTCAGAACAACCCTGTTATTGTGGGATTCAAAGGTGCCTTTCACGGCAAGACCACTTCGGCGCTCAAGACAACCTTCAACAAATCCTATCGCGAGTCTTTTGAAGGCCTGTCTGCCATTCGGCCCATCTATGTTGACATCCATCAGCCAGAACGAATCACCGAGGCCGTGGACGAGCAGATCAGCACTTTCTATTACCCGCTGTTAAAGGACAGGCGTATCGAACTCAGACCAGTCTGCATAACACGAGTAATTACCGTGATACTGGAGGTCGTGCTGGGCGAGGGGGGTATTCGCCCCGTACCGGACGTCACCCTGTCGCGTCTCGCCGCCATGAATCGGCAGCGTCAGGTTCCGCTTATCATCGATGAAATTCAGACTGGCTGCGGCCGTCTCGGTTCCATTTTCGGTTATCGCGATACCCCCCTGGGGGAGATCGAGCCGGAATACATCGTCCTCAGCAAGGCCCTGGGTGGCGGTATCAGCAAGATCGGCGCTACCTTGATACGCCGCGATATCTACGATGCGGATTTCGGTATTCTGCAGACATCCACTTTTGCCGAAGATGATTTCTCCGCGAGAATCGCCCATAAAACCCTGGATCTTCTCACCCGCAACAACAACGCCCTGCTCACACAGGTTAAAACCCGGAGCGCCTATCTGCTCCAGCAACTGCAGTCATTGAAACAGCGTTACCCGAGGTTGATTAAAGATGTACGCGGCCGGGGACTGATGTTGGGCGTGGAATTAACGCCATTACTCGATCGTTCGCCCTTTTTCCGGGCCAGCGGCAAGCAAGGCGTCTTGTCGTTGCTGATAGCCAGTTATCTGCTTGAGTATCACCACATACGCCTCCTGGCGCCACTCACCTCCATGCTGAAGGGCAATCCTGGCAAAAGCCGTCTCTCCATTCTGCGTATTCAGCCCCCGGTAACCATTACGCCCGAGGAAGTGGACCGCCTGGTGGCCGGTTTGCAGGAGGTTTGCGAGATCATTGAGAACAATAACGAATATTGCCTTATCGCGCACCTGCTGGGGAAACACCTCCCCGCCGAGGCACGCGTCACCCCCAATCATGTGCCCGTACGCTGGCCAGTGGTTGATGAAACAGGCCATATCGATTCTCGGGTCGGCTTTATTGTTCACCCCACCACATTGGGAAAGCTGGTGAAATACTACTTCCCGTCGTTTAACGAGTACGACTGGCAGCCCGAAGCCCTCGAAGCCTGGTGGAATTTAATCAGTCGTTTCCTGGAACCGGTCCATGTCAAAAGTACCTATGTCAACTCCAATGAGTTTGTGATTGAAAACAACCTCGTCTTTATACCTTACATGCCGGACTATATCACGCGCGTCAAACCTCCGGCCCTCACCCAGGAGATGCAGGACAAAATACAGGACGCCGTCACCGTGGCGCGAGAACTGGGAGATGACAATATTCCGGTTTCCATGGTGGGGCTGGGGGCATTCACCTCTATCGCCACACAAAACGGTCTGACACTGAACGATTACGAAATGCCCATCACCACGGGCAATGCCTACACCACCGCATTGACCATACAAGGCATAATGCGCGCCGCTGCCTGTAAAGGCCTGGATCTGAGCAAGGCCTCGGTAGCCGTGGTCGGCGCCAGTGGTAATATCGGTATGGTCGTTGCCCAAATCATGGCGCTGAATGTCGGCCAGCTCTGCCTGATCGGCCGTCCGGGCGAACGCGGCCTGACCCGTCTAACGTATGCCCGCCAACAGTGTCTGCAAGAGATCGCCCGCACTATTTATCTCGAACGGCAATCAGGGTACCTCGAACGGCAATCGGGAACCAACTTCGAACAGAGCCAACTCACCGGTATCGGCCTGACGGTGTACGCGCAACTGGAGCAGGCCTTGAATACCCCAGACACCCCGCTGCATGACCTGGCCCACGCATTGCAACAACAGTCTCCCGGTCCCGATTTTGGCAAGCAACTGAGCCAGGCCATTGAACCGGCGTTTCTGGACCGCGTTATGCCGTTGCAACTGGGTGTAGAGCAGCTGCATCAATATGATGTCATCGTCGCCGCCACCAATTCCACAGATCGCGAACTGATTAACCGGGATAACGTAAAACCGGACGCCATTGTCTGCTGTACCTCTGTACCCTCCAACCTGAGTCAGGGGTTTGAGCACAGCCAGGCCACCCAGTTTGCCTTCGATGGTGGCTTGGCCAAGCTGCCGGAGGATTCACACATTCACTTTGTCGGCATGCCGACCGATGGTCTGGCCTACGGCTGTATGGCAGAAACCCTACTGCTCGGTTTTGAGGGCCAGAACCACTCTTTCTGCAAAGGCACTCTCACCACCGAACAGGTTTATCACACCATTGAGTTAGCCGAGACACATGGTTTCGATTTGGGTGAACTCAAACTCAACGACCGTCCCTTGCCCTCTTTGCGTCCGCTCAAAGAAACCGCCTGAGGAGAGTGCCAGTCATGTTTATGCTAAAAGCCGACAAAACAACGGAAGTCTTCAAGGTCTTCAATGGCATCAGTAGCGTTGCAGAAATTGTTGATCATCAGCTGCCCGCCTACGGCACCCGTTCAGCCATTCGGTTTGACACCGGCTCCGGCTATCAATCGCTGAACTTTCTCGATTATCACGGCTATATACGCCGCATGATCAGCTGGTTTATGCAACAAGGGATCGAAGGCAAAGTTGTAGCCACCTTCTGCAAGAACCGCCTTGAATGGGACATGGTCGCCATGGCCAGTTTTTATCGGGCCAATACCCTTTTTCCTTTGGACACCAAGACCAATGACACCGAGTTGAAGCACCTGTTGACCATGAACCCGCCGGACTACCTGCTGGTCTCGCGGACCCAGCTCGATCGAGTCCGCAACCTGATCGCTGAACTGACTATCGACACTCGCCTCATCGTCGCCGATCTGTTTAATGTCTTTGAAGATGACGGTCACGAGCAGCGCGAACCGGTTGACGGTGAATTCAGCCTCAGCGCGATCCTGCCCCATCAAGTGATTGACACCCTCGCCCCGAGCACACGTCTGCGTGACGATGACTGCATCCTGGGCCACTACCCGACCTCGGGCACCACCAGCCTACCCAAAATCGTGCAGATCAGCCACGGCAATATTATTGCCGAAGTCAACGAAGCCATTGACGTCATTAATCTGCGCTCCAACGAAGAGCTCTTGAACATAGGTCCCTATACACATATCGCCACCTTGGTGGAATTTCTGGTCACCAAGTCCCGCGGTTTTTCCGTGACCTATTTCACCCGTGAGCCCGATGAAGATGATGTCCTTGAAGATGAGATCAAAAAGCTCAAACACCAGGGCGTAAGAATTAAAGTATTGATGGCGGTTCCCAAGTTCTGGATCTACTTACTGAAAGAAGTCCTGGAGGAGATGAAGAACAAGCCGGTGCTGAGGAAGCTGTACGACCACTTGATCAGCATTGAACGCAACGAAAAACTCTATGATATCGGCACCCTGGACAAGGCCAAACTGACCGCCATGCGCATTCTATTGCGCAACAAGCTGGGTGGATACTTCAGCTACGGCATCTCTTCTTCCATGAAGCTCGACGGCAGCATTGTAGAGGTTTTTGGGCAATTGGGAATCACTGTTATCGATATCTACGGTGCCACGGAGTGTAGCGGTATCATCTCCCGCAACCGCCTCAACGAGCTTAAACCAGGATCTTGTGGCCGCATCATCAGCCTGCTCGATTATCGCCTGACCGACAAGGAGAGGATCCCGGGCATCGACAAAGAGGTGGGCATGCTGGAAGTCAAAGGCCCAACCATCATGCACTCCTACGTCGGTATGCCCCGGGAGACAGGTTTTACCGAGGATGGATTCTACGCTACCGGTGACCTGGCCTGGATCGACGATGACGGTTTTCTGCACCTGGTGGGACGAAAAAAGGAGCTGACAAAATGGGAAGACGGCAGCTATATCGATCCCCAGTATTTGTCCAACCTGATGGTGCGCAGCATTTTTATCAAAGACGCTCTGGTCACTCGTACCCGGCCGGTGGATGACTTTCTCAGTGTCTACATCTACCCGGATTACAAACGTATCCACAAGGATCCGTCCTGGCAAAAAGATATTGCCACCGGCATCAGTAAAGACGCCGCACTGCGGCAACGTTTTGAAGCTGCCATCGATTATGCCCAGTCCATTGCCAACATAACACCCCGGCTCAGTAAAGAGCAGATATTCATCCTGCCCCGGTCACTGGAGCGCACGCCGACCCACAAGATCAAGTTTCATTTTGAGCTGGAACGACTACATCAGGCCAGGGCCATAGGAGATCATAAACAATGAACACGATCGAAGCTGTTAAATCAAGGCTTATGGCCTTGTGCGAAGAATACGAAGTTTTCGGCGATACGCCTCCCGAGATTTATGCCCGCGCCGACCTTGTCGAGCACGGGCTGATCGATTCCATGGCCACGGTCTATCTGCAGGAGATGATCCATGAGCATTTCGCTATAGAAATGCCCGCGGAGGTATTTGCCCTGGAATTAAGGACCCTGGACTCCCTGGTAAATTATGTTCATAACGCCACAACGGCTTAACCTGACTGGATACGACAATGATGTTCACTAAACAGCAACTGTCTCTATGGGGATTGATCCTGGCCCTGCTAACGCTCCCCACTCTCTCTCTGGCCAACGAAGCGGCGAATGAGGGGCGTGCCATCATGCAACGCTTTACTGAACAAGAAAACGGCTTCGGAGATTTCCGTGGCGACGTCACCATGACCATCCGGGAAAGAAATGGCAAGGAGTTTGATCGCCATATGGAGGTGCGTATCCTGGAAGATGGTGACCGTGGCGAAAAGCGGCTGTTTGTGTTCAATAAACCGCGCACCATTAATGGCACCACCCTGCTATCCCACACGTTGGATAGCAGTGAGTCGCAATGGATCTATCTGCCGGCGTTCAAGCGCGTAAAACGCATCTCCAGTCATAACAAATCCGGCGCCTTTGTCTCCAGTGAGTTCAGTTACGAAGACCTGTCGTCCATTGAGCTTGAAAAGTATAGCTATCAATACCTCACAGAAGAAGTCGTCGACGGTAACCCCTGTTACCTTATCAAGATGACACCGCTGTTAAAAGGCTCGGGCTATCAATCCCAAATCGCCTATGTCGACAAAACGGATTACATTTTTCGTCAAATGGACTACTTCGACAAAAGAGGCAACGCCCTGAAAACACTCAAATTACACGATTACCAGCAATACCTTGATCGTTTCTGGCGCCCACTGACCCTGACAATGGTCAATCATCAAAACGGCCGGGCAACCACTATGCGATGGTCCAATATTGTCTATGCGAATGGCTTTTCCGAGCATGAGTTCAATACCAATGCCTTAAAACGCAGCCGTTGAGGAGTTGATCATGTTTGTCTCACAGCTGTTACGCTGGCGTGCCCTGGTACTGACGGCCTGGCTGGTGGGAATTATTCTGGCCGTGTCGGCCTTTGCCGTTCGGCTGAACAGTGACACCCCCTGGGTAGACAATTCCGTCGGCATCTGGTTCAAGACGGACGACCCGGAACTGCTGGCCTACAAGGCGCACAACGCAGCCTTCGGCGAACAGGAGTGGACACTGCTGCTACTTGAGACGGACTCAATTTTCGAGGCTGGCTTTTTGCGGGACCTGAGCCGCCTGACCACCCGTATCGAAGCCTTGGACCATGTGGTCAAGGTGACCTCCATCGCCAACGTACGCGACAATGACATGAGCGCGGATGGCGACCTCAACTATGCCACACTCTACCCGGCCGGAACTGACCGCACAGCCACCGCGGAGGAGCTGAAAGTTCTTCGCCAACGCCTGCACAGCAATCCTGTGTTTCACAATAATCTGCTGCGAACGGACTCGGAACGATACACGGTTGTGTTGATTCAAAATGACAACCTCATCCATGACCCCACACCTTACCGCATCAGCCTTATAGACAACATCCGCGATATCGTTGACGACTATAACACCATCAGCGACAGCGCCATTGCCGGCACTACTGTTGTCAACGCTGAACTCAACCGCGCCTCCAAACACGATGTGCTTGTCTTCTATCTATCCATCTCAGTCCTGCTGGTGCTGTTCACCCTGCTGGTGCTGAAAAACTGGCGCGATCTCGTCGCCTTGTTGGCCGTGGTTATCGGCAGTGTGCTGCCCACCATGGGGCTGATCGCCTGGTATCGCCTGCCCTTCAATATGATGACGGTCATGCTGCCCACCATCATGATGGCCTTGGGAGTAGCCGGGGTTATCCATGTAATCAACACCTTTCACCGCATGCACCAGGACCACGATGACGCGACCGCCCTGCAGAAAACTCTGGCAATCGTGTTTCGGCCCGGTTTATACGCCATGTTAACAACCTCCGCCGGCTTTGCTTCGCTGACCCTGAGCAATGTCACACCGGTGTTTCAACTGGGCCTGTTTGCTGCCCTGGGCATCGTCCTGGCCTGGCTGCTGTCCATCACAGTGGCGCCAGTGTTATTACACAGCCTGTGGCGAAACCGCCAAAAGCCATTAATGGACAGCCATGGAAAACGCTGGCTACAAAGGTTGGCGACACCCTGGTCGGGCGCAACTGGCTGGGTGGCCATCATTGGGCTCACGATACCCCTGGGGGGCTTGACCTTGCTGGAAACAGATACCAACTACAGCGAATTCTTTTCCGAAAGCACAGCAGTATCAAAAGCCTATAAAAAAATCGACGCCGCCGGATTTGCCCAGAATCCCATTAACATCAGTCTCATCTATCCCGAAGGCACGACTTATACAACGGCCCCCTACGTCCAGGCCGTGATCCGCTTTGAGGAAGCCATCGCCCAGCTGCCACAGGTCATTAAAGTCCTATCCCCCAACGCCCTGGTCACTGAGATTGACAAGGCCTTTAACGGCAGCAGCGAGCCCGGCCACCTTGCGACTTATGAATCAGAAGCGATCAGCCAGTTATTGTTCCTGGGTGAACTCAGCGGCAATGACGACTTGTCCGACTTATTAACCGCAGACCAACGCCGCAGCCAACTGCTGGCCCTGACCGCCTACATGAGCTCAAAGGAACTGGACCGCTTCAGAGACGATGTCATGACCCTCGCTCGACAACATCTGCCACCGGAGATGCGGATTCACCTGACCGGCACTACTATCCTGTGGGCCAACATGGACCGCCACGTCAGCGCTACCCAGATCCAATCCCTGTTGGCCATGGCCGTGCTGCTTAGCCTGACCCTGCTGTTTGTCTTCCGCTCTGTCAAACTGACGCTGATCGGTCTGCTGGTCAACGGCCTGCCATTGAGCATCGTGCTCGGCCTTATGGGGCTGCTGAACGTTGACATCAACATTGCCACCGCCCTTATCGGCGGCATCACTCTGGGCATTGTTGTAGACGATTCACTACACCTGTTAATGCGCGTACGCGATAACCTGGCCCTCGGCCACGAGCACGCCATTGCCACCGCCATCGACGATGTGGGCCGCAGTATTCTCCACACCACCCTTATCATCGTTGGTGGCTTCGCCTGCATGATGACATCCGATTTCTCTCCCAGTGCTGAATTCGGCACCTTTGTGTCCCTGGCAGTGGTGTTGGCGCTGGTGTTTGATCTGTGGCTGTTGCCTCAGTTATTAAGGTTGATGATGAGACGGGAAATTGCGGGCAAGGCAAGATTAGCGTCAATAACGCATCTTGTTCATTGAACGTTTTGTACATACCCATAAACAAATACTGTCGCAATGGTTTTATCGGTATAAACAGCAGACGTTTTGGCTATGCGTATACTTTCGAGCTGCGAATTTCCGCTGGCTACCCGAAGACGGTCGTTGGAGACTTATTTAATTGAGCAAATTCTTTGAGAAAACCAGTTCTGGAATAAAACGTTTACCGGTCATTAACTCCATCAACTATTACCTGCGTAGGGTGGATTAGCGATAGCGTAATCCACCAATCACTCGCCGGCTTCTGCGATATTGATTCCCACTCCGCCAC
>Ga0213841_1000331_pt1 | contig 64595 bp, 42 predicted proteins | sample SWPATP23_FD_160125 | JGI IMG/M metagenome (GOLD analysis project Ga0213841, IMG submission 160125) | Coastal seawater microbial communities from Marineland, Florida, United States - SWPA TP2 #3 | ecosystem: Environmental > Aquatic > Marine > Coastal | place: USA: Florida | collected 2016-08-14
TTGTGCGGCGCGGAAAAAGACGGGACGTAGTTTTATTACTTCAGGGCAGTGGCATGCAACGACACATAAACTGCGTCCTCTCTCTTGCGCGAAAGAAAAAGATCGAAGTGATAACAGATCATGATAAGCCGGCAGCATCAAGTTGCCGAGAATGCTACTGTGTCAGCAATGTTTCACAAAGACAGTAACTGTGTTACGATTAACACACCTTGGAGCCAGCATACTGAATCTTATTCACCCCCCAGCCCAAAGGAGAAACGCATAGGAGCTTAGCAAGACATACAAAAATCTATTGATTGCGCTTAACTATAAACTTACTGAAAAGGGGTGTGATACCCATGTTTTTCTAGTAACCTCTCCCTTCGCAACACGAAAACACACCATAATGATAAGTTTCTTATCAAGGACAAGGAGAGAGTTATGAGAGTGGGTAAACTCTTACTCCTAACCATGTTGGTAGGTGTAGCAGCAACAAGAACTATATTTTGCGGTGGTGGCGGACTTAGTCCTGGACCACGTCATTTGTTTCTTGTTCTTTGCTAGTTGTACAGAAGCCCTTTCAATAGACTGAGTTATTGAGAGGGCTTTTTGCGTAGAGAAAAATGCCGGTAAACAAAACACAAAAGCCAGATTGGCGTAGAACGGGTAAAGATCTGATTCAAAGATCAGATAGTGATAGAGAAGAGAAGCGTGTTTTTTATGTAGCGGTTCTCATGCCTTATTACAGTGAGCTGTGCAAAACGATATATGACACATGCAAAGAAACCTTAAAAGGTGATGAAAAAACAGTTTTTGTTTTGGAAAAATTTGTTGCAAATGGCATCGATAATCGTGTTATGGAGCGCTTAACAGAGGCAATCATAGGATCAAAGATTGAGTACTCGGCAATCATTGCCATAGGAAAGAGTGCTTCTTTGGCTGCAAAGGCGGTAACAAAAGTTCATAAGTCCCATCTACCAGTTGTCTTTACGGCAATCGAAAAATCATTTGTTTGCACCCTTGTGCATTCAAGTAATAACTCCAGAAATAATCTTGTTGGTGTTGCTATGGTAACGCCTTGCCAGTTTATGCCTATTCAGCTTCTTCACAGAGTAAACCCAAAAGCTCGAAACTTTCTCATACCGTATCGAGAGGAAATCATGTTTGCTCAAATGGAGAAAAACATCGAAGAGTGCAAACTCTTTTTCCAGGCAAAGGGATGTGCAATTGTCTCAAAACCATTTTCAGGAAAGTATCTTTCAACAGATTTTCTTAATGAGATGAAAAGTTATGACGCTGTGATTATTCCTGAAGGGGTTACAACGATACGAGATCGTGATGCTCTCATAGATTTTTGTAACAATGCAAAAATCCCTGTTCATGCAGATGGAAGAGAGGCAATAAGAAATGGAGCAGTATTTGCGGTGACTTCCGATGTGAAGCTCATAGGGCGAGAAACGGCTGCTCAAGTTAAGGCGGTTACTGCAGGAGGGCAAAAACCATCTGACATAAAAACAATTGTTATGACTCATATGCGAAAGATGCTCTATAGCCCTGAAAATGCATCACGTTTAGGGATAGTTCTTCAAGTGGACGCATATCAATACATGTATGATACATGCACTGAAAAGACACCATTCTCACTACCATATGAACTAGCAACCAAGGATCGTTTTGTTGCGTATTGCGAAAGTAGTTCAATCGGTCTTCTGAAAGGACTTGAGGTCCTTACTCAGCATATTGGCTCTGAGGTTGATTTTCATATTGGTAAAGAAGAAGAGAGTTTGTTTAAGGAGCTTGATGTTCTTGGACTAGAGCGATCTGGTATGCATGCTTTCTTTCTTGATAGGCAAAGGCTTACTAGCTTTGTTTATAAGCCATCTACACCAGCATTTTTTGTCAGCGGAGGCACCGCGCTTGCAAACCTGATCGCTGAAATGAAAACATCTGGACGACACCGACCAATTACCTCAGTACAATTTGCATCTTCTCTTGAGCAGGCAGTTGGCCTGGAAGAATCTCTTGAACATGGTTTTCGTCATGAAGCAACTATTCTTGAGCCGGTTGATCCGATGTGGGCCATTGGCTACCTCAAAGCAATTGGTAGAAGCAGTATAAAAGTTGCCTATCTCCTCTATGGCGAAGAGAGTAAAAATCGCAAAACCTGCTTTAATGCATATCTTGAAAAGTGCTGCGCAGCTGCTCGCTCGCTTGCCATCGATCTCATTCCTCTTCATGTAAATTCTGCAGAGGCAATTAAGACAACAATGAATAACTATCACAGTAAAAGAAATGCCTTCTTGAGCATGGCACATTTAATTGATGAGTCTCTTGCCCGAGAGATGGTATTGCAGGGACGAGAGTTAGACCTCCTGGTTCTTGCCCCGACACTCTCCCTCTCTCATATCGCACCAATCTGCATCGGCATCGAAGAACATGCCCTTGCAAAGTCATCTGCTAACTTTGAGCAATACAGCAGCTCACTCTTCATCAGACGTATAAACGCATCACAACTCTACATTCGCGCAATGAATAAAGAGCTCCTGACTTTGATGGGATACGAAAAAGCAGTAAAAGACCTTGAGATAAAGGCAAGTAAAATTGTTACGCATCCGTAACACTTCTAGAAGCGCACTGTTCCTGAAACTCGCACGAGCACACCACTCATCATGCGCTTACCGCCAAACGGGATCTTCACTCCGCATGCAAACTCTGGCGACACTCTCCATAAAGAAGCATCTTTTTTTGACCACGTAATATCACAGAAAAGATTATGTGACTCACAGCTTTCAACTTGCTCAGAACGGTTTATCAACGATGGGCTAAAACTTTTATCCTGCTCGTACAACGTGCTGTCTGCATGCTTTATAAACTGGTATCCCGCAACAACAAATGCTCCTGGAACCACCTCTCTGACACGACCATACAACGTAAAGTCCCACTCTGGACCATACTCTTTTGTCGCAAGGCCTTTGCGCGGAAACAAATGCTCAGTTTGGCCCCAGCCGTTCATCAGGCGCCATTCTTTTGACCGGCGCACTAGCAAGAGCGTGCCCACATCTATTCCTGCTGCAAAATACCGTGAAAGACCAAGCTGCAAGCCTGCGCCCAGAGGAATGCCAAACGTCTCATCGTGACCAAAAGAAAGATCAAACGCGACATCATTATTGCGCACATGACCGGTAGGCAAACTGACACCAGCCCTCAAGTTTACGAGCACCTCAGTCAGGCGATTGTGATTATGCAAAAAACAACATTTCCAGTCGAACAGAGCAGAAATATCTCCAAGGCCCACTCGCTCAACGTCGCCAAGGTTGAGTGAAGCGTTTTCTTGTGAAAATGATTGTAGCCCTGCCTGATCGGCAGCAATATGCGACCGAACCATCGCATCATGAATTGATTGGTTTTTTGTCAGACTTGTCCACCGCACATTTTGTAGTGCCATCTTTTGAAACGGAACATGCAGTGAGAAAGTAAAATCACCCGGCAGAGTTATTGCAGAAAGATTAACACTCGTATCAATGCTTGCCTTCCACGCCTTAAAGCTTCCACTTGTGATAAACACCCCTCTTACCCCATCCTGCGTTGCACGCACGCGGTTCGCCAAGAGGTTGAGATCACTCCCTGGCTCAAATCCTTCGAGCATGGCAAGGGCAGACTCGTGTGTTCCATAAATCTGCGTGGCACTCACTCGTGTTTGATCTGGCCCATAACAACGATTGCGAAGCATGTACTCAAACGAGCTTTTTAACGAGACATGTTTTTTGAGCCACGATAAACGAGTAAACGACCGGTCATAGCCCCAACTCATATTGGTTGGTGTATAACCACATAACAATGCAGGAAGAAGCACAACACTGAGCACAAAACTTTTTTTCATTACATCTCCCGAAAACAATTTCATTACAGCACTCCTACTACCCATCGCCCAGGAACAAGCAACGCTCCTGAGGCAGGATCTCTGGCAACTTTACCTGCATCACTTGGACCGATATTTGCAGCCGACCTGAAGTACAAATTACAACTCAGCTTCTCAACGTACTGCATATCGCTCATCTTCTCGTTTACCGGCGTCAGCCTCAGGTGGTTGTTTTCAGGCTCAGATGAAAGGTCGCCATAGACATCAAAGGAGTGATGCGATGAAGCAGTGCTATACATAAACGCTCCATCAATAAAACAGTGTTCTCGTATGTCTTGGAAAATCGACATATAGCTGCACGTACCGCTCTCTGTTGTTTTTATAATTGGAAGAATGGTTGCACTTGTTAGATCGCTGGATGAAACAGTTACACGATACAGCATCGCTGTGTTGAGAGAGATGTCGGTTGAAAGGAGATATAACACTCCTCCCAAACTGGCGTCTCCTGCTGCAATGAATGACATGTCTGCACAAATCCCAAAGCCAACATGCGGCGTTACAGAGGTATCGAGATACACTTCTCGCCATCCCCCGACGCCTTTTGTATTGGTTACATCTTTTAACGTTGTGCTCTCTTGCACAAACAACCCTGCCGTTGTTGCTAAAAAGGCGTAGTTTCCAACCATCTTCAAACCAAGAAATGAATGTTTTGCAGACCCACACATAACCGCCGGTGTTGCAAGTGGTACTGATGCGAAAGTGTGATCGGAAAGAGAAAAGGCATACAACCCATCAAGAGTCAGTACATATCCTTGAGAACTGTCGGTGCACAGTGCGCGCACATACGCAAGATCACTTATCTTTTTAAAGCTTGCATCAGGGTCAAGCGTCGTTGCCCCACTAGAAAAACCATCACCTGAGGTATCAGAAAGAACAGCAACACCATGCTGCCCTCCCACATATAAACGATGCTTTGTTGCAGAAAAACCTGCTGTCGTTACATGGCCGATAGCAGAAAGGTCATACGATTTTACTTCGACATCGCCCGCTTCGATCTTTGGTGAACGTGTCGTACCCATGTTCGCAACGGCAACGGTTGTCCCTCCGCCAATCACAGCAAGATCCATAGAAGATAAACCGGTGTCGGCATACCCAAACGTTTGCGCAACAGTTGCCCCACCCTCTTGCAAAGGAAATATTGATGCTAACGTTTCGAGAAATAAGAATGATAGCAGCGACGGCACACCGCTCACTGCAACGCTATCTTTATTCGTTGCACTCGCACCTGTCAGATATAAAAAGATCCCTGTAGTACTTAATGAAAAACTATAAACATTATCTGCCGCACCCATAACACGGGACCACTTACTCCAACGCGTTATCACACCATTTTCATCAAAAAGTGCTGTTGATTGAAAAATCCCTCTCTCTTCTGATGTTGCTCCTGCAACAGAGGCAAACACCGTATCACCAACCACCTTGAGGTCGGTAATTCTATCGACAACATCGTGTGAACCAACTAAAGAAGCATCGCTTCCATCAACAAGCAGTTGCTCAGGCTTACCGCTCTCTGCGCGCAAGAGGAGGTTGTCTTTTTGTGCAAGCTTGCCGACATTATGAGCATGTGCTCCATCGCCAGAAACTGCTGAGCGAACCAACGGAACAGCAGTAACCGTCTCACCACTTTGCGTGCCGCCAACTACAATCAAGTACGACTGATTCGTTGATGTATGCATTACCTTCATATGAGGAAATGAGAGAGAAGCACTTGCGTTTTGTGCAACCACATAATCCTTTGTATCCCATATCGAAGATGAATTGCTTCCATCAGTAGCAGAAATAATTGGCTCAAACACCAACGACTGCCCCTCAACTCTGCCAACAAGCACACCAACGCCACCACCCGTAATAGAAAGACCAACATACAAGCGCTGGAGCTGTGTATCCCAGTAGAGAGAAGAAACTCCGGTGATCGTTCCCCGAGACCCAATCTGTATCATGCTTTTTGTTATCTGAGATGCTTCTTTAACCTTGAGACCGGCATTAGTAATATGCAACAAACAAATACCATCACCACTCTCTCCCTCAAACGAGCTGCTTGCATTGCGCGTAACCGCAGCAAAGACTTGTCCCCTCACGTAATTTTTTATTGAAGCGCTTTCATCCTTCTCATCAGCCTTCGTCTCGCTGCTGCTCTTTGTATCTTTTGCTAAAGTCACTGCGCCTGCCGAAAAACACCCTACCGATCCTGCAGCTGCGCCATGTGCATCGACAAGCAAGCGATCATTAATAAGCAAGCGACTCGTATCTAAAAAGCCACCCTTTTTATACTGGTATGCAACGTAAGGAATCAGTGCAAGATCTCTGCTGTCATATCGCATGAGCGGTTCATGCTCAAACATCGTAATATCGTTTATCTCTTTTCCATACATCGGGTGCACAACACTGCCAGACTCTTCGTTTACATAGGCAAGTGTCGGCTTGATTAAACCAACCGGAACCGGAATGGCAAAGGTGCCATCTTTTTTATTTTGTGAGGGGTCAGCCATTCGCGTCAGCGCATATGCTTTGTCGTAATCAGGGAGGAGCTGACCATTTGCAATCAGGTAAAAATCACCATACGCGCCAGACCCTTTTGAAAACGAAACACCTGGAAGCTGTGTTGTCCATGAAGGGGAGGCATAAGAACATAAACCGATAAACCAGAGGCAACAAACAAGTACACGACGTAATAGTGTCATAAGAAATCTTTCTGCTAAAAAAGTGCTCAGGGATGCACACTACCTATGTAGCAATCTTCCCTCTTACTCGATGGAGGGCGGGAGGATACGTCATTTAACTGACAAAATAAAGACGAACGCGTAACCGGTGCCGAGTTCGATAAAAAAGCGTAAAACATGCCGCCGTTAATGGCGCAACAACAAGCCAGTATCCATACGATGAGAAAAAGAAATGGTGCCACCATGAGCCACGAAGTATGTGAGCCAAAAGAGAAAAGCTTGTAGTATGCAGACAGGCATACACACCTAGTACTAACCCACTGTGAGCAAGACAGCGTGGTACAAACGACATAAATCGAGAGAAATACAACGGAATCGCGTGACGTTTATACAACATGACAAGAGAGACAATCATCAGGGCTGCTTGTGTGACAACGGTAGAAAGCGCAATCCCTGCAGGAACATTGTAGGCCACCGCCAGCTTATTCCCCATAAAGTTTGCAATCGTTGCCGCAAGACACGTCCATGTTGGCACCGATGAGTCATGAAGCGCATACAACATATTCATAATCACACGATTTGCTGAATAAAAAATCAAACCAATCGCATACACACGCAAGATATATGCCGACATCTCGATCTGGAAAACGGTCGCCTTTCCTGCAAGAAAACTTGTAAAAATATGTGGAGCAAAAAACATTAAACCTGCAGTTGCTGGAAGCAGCAACCAGAACACAAATTTTAACGACTCTAGTAAGTAGTATGGAAGACGTGAGGGAGCAAGAAGGCGAGTTCGCGAAAAACGTGGCAACAAAACTGTTGAAAAAGCTACGCCAAAAATACCCAGTGGTATCCCAACAAATCGCCCCGCATAGTGCAGCATCCCAACAGATCCTTTCGGAAAAGCAGATGCCTGCAAAGCATCCATCATCATATTGAGTTCATACGAACTCACACCTGCAATCGTTGCACCAAATTTTTTCAGAAGCGATAAAAACTTTTTCCATGCTGCACGCGTAAGCGGTCCAAACGAAAAGTGCTTCCAGTAGAAAACCAGATGGTACAAAAAGTGAAACACACCACCAGTCACAATCCAGTAAGCAAGAACATGTATATCAAGAGAGAACATGATGCATGTCGCTAAACCAGTCACATACATAATATTAAAGACGATAGGAGCAAAGGCTGTCACCCCAAATCGATGCACCGACTGCAATGCTCCGGCAAGCAGTGCACTACTCGAGATAAAGAGAATGAATGGAAATAGAATTCTCACGAGCGGCAAGGCATATGCAACCTGCTCGGGGCTTAGGCCTGGCGCTATGCGCAACACCGTATGCGGAACATACAAAACGTAGCAGGTAACAAGCGTTAAAATTCCTTCAAAAAAAAGAAATGCGCAGCTCATAAGCTGCTCTGCTTGCTCCTTTTTTCCCGAGCGAGCAAGCTCTACAAATGTTGGAACAAATGCCGATGATAATGCGCCTTCTCCAAAGATTTTTCTCAAAAAGTTTGGAATGCGATACGCAACAATAAACGCATCTGAGGCTGCAGAAAGACCGAGATAGCTCATCAAGAGCATGCCACGAGCAACACCAAACATTCGGCTCAGTGCGGTGAAAAAACTAATTGTTACCGTTTGCGCAAGAAACGATTTTTTACTGTGCTTTGAACTCACGCAGGCTTCCTTTGTGCACCTCAAGGATAACGTCCATCTTGTTGTAAACTTCTGGATCATGCGTTGCCATAATAACGCCCATGTTATCCGTCTCCTTACGATCAAGGATATACGCAAGAGACTCTGCACTGTGCACAGCGTCGAGGTTTCCCGTCGGTTCATCACTGAGTAAGAAGCTAGGATTACCAACAAGTGCACGTGCAATAGCAACCCGCTGCTGCTGCCCACCAGAAAGCTCATGCGGGTAGCAAAGTTCTTTATCGATCAGCGAGATATTTTCTAAAATTTTATACGCCTCAAGCACAGTGTCGTCGTTATCTTGATCGCGAATTAAGCCACCAAGCATCACATTTTCAGCAACGGTAAGCTCTTTGAGCAGATAGTGAAATTGAAAGACAAAGCCAAAGTGAGAGCGAAGTGCCGCCTCACGTTCGGACGAAGAGAGCTGAGAAAGCTTCTTATCTCCCCAAAACACCTCTCCACTTGTTGATTTCTCAAATCCTGCAAGTAGGTGTAAGAGCGTTGATTTACCCGATCCAGATGCTCCAATCAAAGCGTACGAAACACCACGTTCAAATGTATACGATACATCCTGTATGACAGGGGTTTGACCACGATCAGAGACAAAGACTTTTGTGAGATTTTTACATGCAATTTTATTCATAGCGGAGGAATGTATCACGCATTCAATATTCTGCATACGAAAAAGGTAGGTAAACCCAAAGCAAACGCCTCATAATTTAAATCCTTATTGCGATTCTCTTTTTCAGTTACCTACACTCGATAGAAGTGAAGCCTTTGCTCTCGAGCAGAAGCCATTCAAAAATAACATGTAAAACGTTTGAGCCTTTTGAAGTAGGGGGAGGAGACCATTTATGAAAAAAGGAAACACCGATTCTGTTCTGGAAAACGCATCAACATTCGCTGTCATACCAACAGTTGATGTTGTTGTTTTTCCTCATATGGTAGTGCCCCTTCTTGTCCTTGACCCCAAGATTATCCTTGGCGTACGAGAAGCTCTTGAGAAAGAAAACAAGCAGGTCATTCTTGTGGCAACACAACCACAAGCAAGTGATTTTGAAAATGAAAACACGCCTATCAGTATCGACGATCTTTATAAAGTGGGAACAATCGGCGAAGTCATTCGTGTCATGGATTTGCCTGAAGGCGGCATGAAAATTTTAGTACAAGGGCGATCAAAGGCCCGCGTTAATGATCTGATTACAACTGATGATACTCTGCAAGCAATTGTAACGCCCCTTGAAGAAGAAACTGTTGAGAGCAGCAACGAACGTTTTGTGCAACTTACCAAAGAAATTGTCGATCTTGTTGAGCGTCTGCCTGCAAGCAACACAACATTCAGCCCTGATTTCCCTGTCATTCTTTCTCAAATCGAAGATCCATACAAAATCAGTGACTTTATACTCTCACACCTCAATTTAAGCGTTGATCATGCACAAAAACTCCTAGAGAAACCATCGCTTACGCAAGTGCTTGAAGATGTTTCTCTTCACCTTGAACAAATTATTACCTCATCAGAGGTTGAAGAGAGCATTCGAACATCAACACGAGATTCTATTAATAAATCTCAGCGAGAGTATTACCTGCGTGAACAGCTTCGCGCGATCCAAAAAGAGTTGGGTGACGATAGCGAATCTGAGGTTGAAGAGTTTGAAAAACAAGCTGATGCAATGAAGCTTGACGAAGAGGTGAAAACAGAAGTTTTTCGACAAATCGGACGACTACGAAAAACATCGCCCGACTCTCTTGAGGCAACCGTACTTCGCAACCACATTGAGTGGCTCTTGAGCATGCCCTGGGACAAACAAACTAACGACAACAATAGTATTAATGTTGCCAAAGAAACACTTGATGAAGGCCACTTTGGTCTTGAAGATGTCAAAGAACGAATACTCGACTACCTTTCTGTAAAATATTTAAAACAAGATTGTGATAGCCCGATTCTTTGTCTTGCAGGGCCTCCAGGAACAGGAAAAACATCACTTGGTCAATCGATTGCCCAGGCAATGGGACGAGAATTTTCACGCATCGCACTTGGTGGCGTACACGACGAGTCAGAATTGCGTGGTCACCGCAGAACATATGTCGGTGCCCTTCCTGGCAGAATTGTACAAGCATTAAAAAAAGCAGGAAGCATGAACCCTGTTCTCTTGCTCGATGAAGTAGACAAGCTTGGAAGTTCACACAAAGGGGACCCTTCAGCAGCGCTGCTTGAAGTGCTTGACCCTGAACAGAATAAAACATTTTATGACAACTATCTCGGCGTCAATATCGATCTTTCAAAAGCTCTCTTTATTTGTACAGCAAACGACCTGAGTACGATTCCAGGGCCGCTGAGAGACCGCATGGAAATTATTGAAGTTTCTGGGTACACGCAAAACGAAAAGATCAATATTGCTCAAAAGCACCTCGCACCAAAAATCATCAAAGGATCGGGGCTTGCCGATACTGATATCTCGTTTAGCAAAGAAGTTCTCTCAGAACTCATTACCGGCTATACACGTGAAGCAGGCGTCAGAACACTTTCAAAAATGCTTAAAAAGCTTTGCGCGAAATACGCACGATCATACATAGAAAATAAGGACGGCATCACCTTTACACCGCACAACATCAAAGAACATATCGGACCACGAAGAGCAAGTGAGAACGAAGTGTTGGGACGGAACAAACTTGGTGTTACCAATGGCCTTGCATGGACACCGTTTGGTGGAGAAGTTTTGCAAGTAGAAGCAATTTTGATGCCTGGAACGGGTAAGCTCATTTTGACAGGGAAGCTTGGCGACGTCATGAAAGAATCTGCTCGCGCAGCGGTCAGCTATGCTCGCTCGCATGCAGCAGAATTTAATGTCGATCCAAAAATGTTTACCGATTACGATCTTCACATTCACTTGCCGGCAGGCTCTATTCCAAAAGATGGTCCATCTGCAGGCGTCACACTCCTCTCTTCAATTTTCTCGGTCTACACCGGCAGAGAAATTAACGGCAGCTACGCAATGACAGGTGAACTTAACCTGCAAGGTAATGTTCTTGCTATTGGGGGTGTGAAAGAAAAACTTCTTGCTGCAAAACAACGTGGCCTTGCTAACGTTTTGTTTCCAAAGCAAAACGAAAAAGATGTAAAAAATTTAAAAGATATTCCAAGCGGCATCACTATCTCATTTGTTGAGAGTGTTGATGAAGTATTAGAGCGTGTATTGCTTCCTAAATAAAAGGAGGCAATACGCATTTTACACCTATGGGAAAAGGTAAAACTCGCTTTTTATATTGACAAAACATCGCCCTTTTATGCTACATTCCCCGGCGAGAATAATGTAGCATTCAACCTCATTCATCTCTCTTCCTCCATATATATGGACTGAGCAATAAGGATCTACCATGACAACTTTTCTATCACGCTTTTCCCCGAAGGCTTTTCTCGTTGTTCTTTTTATCACCGCAACTCAGAGCGCACATGCTCTTATGCCGATTTTCTTTGGTCCAGGCATTGTGCTTCCAAACACCGAAGAGCCACTGACAATTGACGGTGCAAAAAACACAAATGTTGCAACAGTTTTGCTCAAATTATACGACGCACAAAAACCAGTACTTTTTGTACACTCTCGAAAAGGCGATGATCCATTTTACGGTGTCATGGGAACAGTGCAGGCTGCAATCCAGCGAAAAACAGAAACGTTTACATTCATCTTAAAGTTTTCTCATGTCGTAGAAGTTTCTCATCCTATGCAAAATATCGTGAAAAAGAATGGCATCCACTACGTTAAAGCAGGTGTAAAGCCTATCTCGGTAACAAGTACTCCTGAAATGAGAGATGACTTCTTACGGCAAGCTTTTGAAGCGATTCCGCAGCTTGCACATCTCCCTGAAGCAACAAAAGATCGCGCAGCAAGCGCTTTTTCTGTTGATGAGGCATTTCTTGCCATCAAAAAAGGCCTTAAGTTGACGGTCGAAAAAGATCACGCAATTAAACTTCTCAAAAACCGATCAGTGAAAGATAAAGTTGAAATCTTAAAATTGATTATTGAACATCAAAGCTCTCTGAGCAACCAAGCAAAGCCAAACGATCTAGACCTTGAAGATCACAGCAACCGCCCGTTTAGAGAACGTGCTGAACTGCTTGCACCACATTTGAGCGATGAAACACGAAGCGAGCTGATGGACGCTGTTGAGCACTACGAGTTGGTAGAAAACAACCCTCATGAGGGTCCGATCATGTACAACTACCTTAAATTTTTCTTATCGCTTCCGTGGGCAACATCATCTGAAGATGTCATCGACCTTCGAACAATTGAAAAAGACCTCAACGCAAGTCACTACGGTATGGATGAGGTAAAAGACCGTGTTCTTGATTACCTTGCTCTTAAACAACTTAACCCTACCAACTGCAGCACGATCTTGTGCCTGGTTGGCCCTCCAGGTGTGGGTAAAACATCTATCTGCCAAGGTATTGCTCGATCAATCGGTAAAAAATTCAACCGCGTAGCCTTGGGTGGTGTGCATGCAGAGTCAGACATCAGAGGACACCGTAAAACATATGTTGGCGCAATGCCTGGTCGCATTATGGATGCAGTGAAAAAGGTTGGAAGTAACAACGCGGTTATCGCTCTTGATGAAATCGACAAGCTTGCAACACAAAACAGTCACGCTGGTGACCCTTCAGCTGCACTGCTTGAAGTTCTCGACCCTGAGCAAAACCATTCATTTGTTGACCACTATCTCAATGTGCCGTTTGACCTTTCAAAAATCTTTTGGATCGTCACAGCAAACTACTTACAAAATATCCCCCCTGCTCTTCGAGATCGTCTTGATATCATCGAGGTACCCGGTTACACCGCAGCAGAAAAAGTACATATCGCACAGAAACACATCTTCCCTAAGCTGATCAAAGATTCCGGCCTTGTTTCGAAAAAGCCTGTATTAACTGACGAAGTTATGCATGCGATTATTGAGGGATACACATTTGAAGCTGGTGTAAGGAGTCTGAAAAACAAGCTGCGCGTTATCATTGCAAAGTATGCGCGCAAATACCTCAAAGGCGAGGAGCTCACCTTTACCGTAGAGAACTTGCCAGACCACCTCGGCAAACCATATGACTTTACAACAAAGATCCCACAAGTCAGTCAGGTTGGGGTGACCAACGGTCTTGTTGTTATTGGTAATGTTTCTGGTGCGGTCTCCTTTATTGAAGGTGTTAAAATGCCAGGTTCGGGCAAGCTCACCTCTACAGGTAACATGCTCATGGTTATGAAAGAATCTGTTGAAGCTGCTCACGCCTACGCTCGGTCACGCGCAAAAGACCTTGCAATCGATCCAAAAATGTTCACCGACTGGGATATTCATATCAACCTTCCTGGTGCAATGAAAAAAGATGGTAACTCTGCTGGCTGTGCCTTCTTGGTAACGCTCTTTTCAGTGCTCACAAACCGCCCCGTTGATCACACCTACGCAATGACGGGAGCAATCAACCTACGAGGTAAAATTGACCCAATCGGCGGTGCAAAAGAAAAACTACTTGGCGCGCATCGATCGGGCATTAAGCACATCATCTTCCCAGAAGCAAACCGCAAAGATATTGAAGAGATTAAAAATCTTCCTGACGGGATTGAAATCATCTTTGTTGAACATATTGATGAAGTTCTTGATCGCGTTCTTCTTGATCCTGTTGAGGATGCTGATCATATTCGTACGCCATTCTAAAAGATTACAAACTGTTTCTTTTTTGCAACATCCCCGCATACACTGCGGGGATGTTATGTTTTAAAGGAGTTGTGCGATGGTGGGAAGCACACAGATCACAACCACACCTTGTGCTGCGTATTACCACACATACCATTGTCGCTCTCAGGCTATCGTATGCACAAAAGTCTTATCGGGTTATTGCACAACAGTCACTTCCACTCTCATCAGATATCTTTGATGGCACATCGTTTTATTACACACACCCTCTTGCTGTATTCATAAAAAAATTTCTTACCAACGCGCAGCAACCATGTGGCGTGATTATCTCTGCACATCCAAACCTTCTTACCCCCTCCCTGCTTACACAGTGGGCTCTGCTGCTTACACAAGTAAACTGCTTTTTGTACAAAGCAACACCAACACCGTTGTTTTTATCAATAAGAGCTCTTCCCGCTCACACAGTGACACACCTCCCCTGCTTGCTACAGAAAAAGTCTCAAAAAACATCACTCATGCGACCATTTTTCTCCGCACTTGTCTCACTCCTTTTTCTCGGCGCTAGCGCGACATACCGCAACAGATTAATGCAAAACTTGCAAAGCAGTGTCACCAAAAAAGTACGGCATCATCTTCATCACAAGCAGCACAGGTCACTCCTTCCACCATCACCGCATACACACACCCTTATACACATGCTCACGCACACGCTCCCGGCGCTTGGTCAGGACATATGTATAAAAACAGTAAGCAGTTCTTCTCATGGCGTGAGGTACACCCATCACACCTCTGCAGAAAAAATAATTTCTGTATAACATGCGACTGGAGCTTTGCTCTTACGCTAAATAGCAATTCATTTGTATAACATTGATCCAATGTCTATACTGGTAAGCGCTTATTCGTAACATGATTTATTTGGGAAATAAGGAGATCCTATGAAAAAATATTACGCACTTCTTGCGTGCACACTTGCAATCGGCACCTGCCATTTCATGGCACAAGGTCCCACTAATAGGGAGATCTTCCCTCAAGAGAGAAACTTTTTCGGTGGAACAGGAAGCTATCGCCTTGCAGCTGTCGCATCTGGTTTTGGATCTGGTGTTTTTGCAAAAAAAGCCTGGGAAAACTTTAAAAGCTGGCGCAAAAAGCGAGCTCTTTTACAAAGCATTAAAAAAAACAAGCGAGGAACACAAGCGCATACAAATGCACAGAAAGCCCTTGCTCGCCTTAATGCAAAACATGCAGGTCGCTACGCTACAGCTCAAGGAGTCATAGCTGGTTTATTAGCTCTTGCTTCATATTATTTCACAGGCCCTAATAAACCTTTACTCGCACAAGCAGCCGCTGTTCAAGATCCATACCCGCATGCAAGACAATATCAAGCACCACGATATCCATCTAATGATTATCCTGCACCTATGCCTATGGCAGGTCCCGCTTACGGAGACGCTGCAGCAGTGCCGGCAGACTTCGGCAGAGACGATGCAGCAGATCATCGATATCGTCACAGAATCGGTCTCAGAGCTGAGGCATATCGTGACCGCCCAGGTCCCGGCGCAGGAGTATTTGAAGATGCTATGGAAGAAGTCGAAGCAGACGAAGAATACCCTGGTGCAGGAGCCGGCGCAGATCTCGATAGAGAGCCCTTGCCACCAACTCGTACTCCATAAATCATACAAAAGAGAGGCGCTTATCCTGTAAGCGCCCTTCTTTTTTCATACCGATACACACATATATGAAAAACATCTTTTTCTTTTTCACCTTCGTAACGCTCTCCATCTATCCACTTGAACAAACGCTCGGCCCTGAGCATGCAGCAGGACGTGGTGTCTGTGACAGAGAAGGAAACATCTATTTCTCAACGCAAGAAGAAGCTCCACGCACATTTCGACTGGTTACCAATGCATGCGGACTCCCAGAAGGAAGGCCGCTCAAAACCGACCGGTAACGCTGTAAGATTGGTATCTTTTTTCTAGAAATGCTCTAGTATTGTGCACTCATTGTTCGCATTTTACATATTTCAGGGGGATTTCTATGAAAAAAACACTACTCTTTTTTATCTGCACACTCGCATCACACTCGATGCTTCCATCTGCGGGAGCTGGTGCTGGCGCAGGAGCCGGAGCAGACAGGCAGACAGGCAATGATCGTATTGTCATAACAAATGGCGTTGTAACACAGCTTCCTTCTTCTTGGAAAGGAGATGGTGAGGCCATTATTGATGAAATAATAGAACGGTTCTCTCTTGATACCTCACTTTGCTTTAAGCTGAACATATCGGCCTCTCGAGAAGAGCAAGTAGTAGCTGCAGACCTTTTTGAGAGCATCATGCAATCAGCTCTTGTTGCTATTGTTCAAGAAACAATAGACGGAGGACACAGAGGCATAGGAGATGACGTGCATATGAGTGATTGCAGAGACCTTAAAAAGGTGTGCGATGATACAGACTGCAATGTGCATGAGATCGCAACGAACTTTTTTAATGCAGCACATAACGCTCTAGAAAAGCTGAAGATCACATCACCAACTAATCCTCAGGTAAAAACACCTCTGAGTAAGGATCTTTACTACGAACTCTCTGAGCAATTCAGAATGTTCATGCGATCACTTGCTTTTTATGCCGAAAGAGAATGCGGTGAAGATACAGTAAACTTTCATTTCAAACTTGCCCTTGCGATAAGAAAGTGTATTGCTGACCAGGTTCCAGATCAGACGTCACCAGCACTCGATCTTGCTGAACTTTACAACAAAGACAAACAATACGGACGAGCAAGAAGAGCACTTCTCAGAACACGAAATCACTTACAACGCATAGTAGAAAAAGAACCCGGCCAAGCTAAAGCACTTGCACCTGATATAGAACTTCTGCGCACAGAAATAGAAACACTTAATCAACGTATTAAGAATCCAGCGTAATATCGGCGTTATTCCTTTTGCAACACGAAATTTCGTTTGTTATACTTTCCAGCGGTCGTTTCGGTTTTCCGAGGCGACCGTTTGTAATTCAACTTTTTTTTAACTCTAAACCTTTCGGAACACGTTGTTCTGATGGAAGTGAATCTTAATGCAAAAACACTCATTTGACACGAAGGCAGCATACCTTCTCAATGAAGAGCTCATCGAAGAGCAATTTTCTCTTAACGAAACTGAAACTAAGCAACTCTCAGATCTCTACGACTCTCACGTTACAGACTGCAAAGCAGGTGAACTTGCAAAAGGCATTGTTCTTGCAAAAGAAGATGGTGGCGTTGTTCTTGATATCTCATACAAGTCATACGGAACTGTTCCAAACTACGAGTTTACAAAGCCAGAACTTGAAGCTCTCAAGGCTGGTGATGAACTTGAGGTTTTAGTTGACCGACTTGAAGATAAGAATGGCTGCGTTGTTCTCTCGTACCAAAAAGCTAAATCTATGAAAGCGTGGGATATTATTGTTGACCTCGCGAAAGAAGATAAGCCTGTTGTTGGAACAGTCTTGAATAAAGTCAAAGGTGGTTTGAGCATTGATATCGGAATCCCTGCATTCCTCCCAGGTTCACAGGTTGATATTCAACGTGTTGGTGACTTTGATCAATTCATTGGTCAAGAAGTGACCTGTAAAATTCTTAAAATCAACAAGAAGCGTGGCAACGTTATCATTTCTCGACGACGCTTCCTTGAAGAAGAACGCCAAGTTCATCGCTCTAAGATCCTCACAACAATCGAAGAAGGACAAGTTCTTCAGGGTATTGCGAAAAACATCACAAACTACGGTGTATTTGTTGATGTTGGAGGCGTTGATGGACTTCTTCACATCACAGATATTTCTTGGGGTCGTGTAAATCACCCAAGTGAAGTTGTTCAAATCGGTGATGCTCTTACCGTAAAAGTAATCGGCCTTGATAAAGAGAACGAAAAAATCTCTCTTGGCATGAAGCAATTGAGCAGCAACCCATGGGATGGCTGTGAAGAGAAGTACCCTCTCCAAAGCAGAGTTAAAGGTAAAATCTCAAGCATTGCTGACTACGGTTTGTTTGTTGAAGTTGCACAAGGCATTGAAGGTCTTGTACACATTTCAGAAGTATCATGGACTGAGCGTATTACAAACTTGAGCAAGCATTATCAAGCTGGCCAAGAGATTGAAGTACTCATCGTTGCAATTGATAAAGACAACAGACGTATGTCTCTTTCTATCAAGCAACTTACTCAAGACCCTTGGATTATCATCGCAGACAAGTACAACGTTGGCGATACCATCAAAGGTAAAGTAAGCAACATCACCGACTTTGGTGTGTTTGTAGAACTTGAAGAAGGTGTTGATGGCCTTGTACACGTATCAGATATTTCATGGACTGATCACATCACACATCCAGGCGATCGTTATACAAAACAAGACCCTGTTGAAGCAGTGATTCTTTCACTTGATTCTGCAAGCAGAAAGATCTCACTTGGTATCAAGCAACTCTCTAAAGACCCTTGGCTCGATGCTCAAGCAGAGTACCCTATCGGTGATATCGTCAAAGGATCTATTTCAAAGCTTACTAACTTCGGCGCATTTGTTCGTCTTGATAACGGCATTGAAGGCTTGATCCATATGTCTGAACTTCCAGACAAAGAAGATGTTTCTAAGATGAAAGAAGGCGATATCGTTGAAGCGAAGGTTATTAAAGTTAACCCAACAGAGCGCAAGCTTGGACTCTCTGTAAAAGCGTTAACTGAGCCTGTCAGCGCTCACGAGCCTACAAAAGCTACTTCTCAAGCGAAAGCTAAGAAGAAAGCTGTTGCAGCGCCATCTGCTAAGCCAATGAAATCTGTCTTAGCGCAAGCTCTTGAAGATCATGCAAAACGAACAGAAGAAACAAAGGATGAAGAGTAATGCAAAAAACATTTGCAATCATCAAGCCTGACGCCGTACGAGGCAAACACTCAGGCTCAATCATTAAACGAATCGAAGATGCTGGTTTTACTATTGTGCACATGCAAAAAATGCTGATGCCGGTAGAAACAGCACATCAGCTTTATGGCGTACATAAAGAGCGTCCGTTCTTTAGCGACCTTGTAAGCTTTATGACATCTGGTCCGTGCATCGTCATGGCTCTTGAAAAAGAAAACGCTATCGAAGCATGGCGTGATCTTATGGGAGCAACTGATCCTGCACAAGCTGCTCCAGGGTCGATTCGCAAAGACTTTGGCATCAGCCTTGACGAAGGTAACGCAACACACGGCTCCGACTCTCCAGAAGGTGCTGCGTTTGAGTTAAACCTTTTCTTTGGCTCATAAAAGAAGCCATATAGCATAAAAAGAGGTCGGGTTTTCCCGGCCTCTTTTTTTTAATACCTGCAGACATTTTCTTTTCGATCTGAAAGAAGCATCGAAAAAGACTGTATAAACTTGACTAAATCACGCAATGTGTCACTCTTTACAAACAGACAGAACAACCTCTTTAATGTAAGGCATTGGCGCACAACAATGATTGCAATCCCCCTTTTAACAGTCTCCCTGCTGTTGATCTTATTTTCTACCTTCTTCTATCTAAAAAGGGCTGCAAAAAAGGCGCATCTCTTTCATCAACCTCGTCAGCATATGTTTTCACCCGATACCATCGAAGAACGAAGGATCGGCATCATAACTCCCTTGTTGCATGAAGCCACCTATGCCCTTACCCAAGGCATACAAAGTCACGTCAATAAAAGTCGCTCATATCGCTATGTATTTTCTCACTACCACGGCGACAACGACCGCATTACATTATGTGAAGAAGCATCAAAGGCATTACGAGAAAACGATATCATCGTCAGCTACGGACTTGCAGCAACAAACATTGCATTTGAAGCAATTGATCAAACACAGTCAAATGTCCTTCTTCTTTCCGCTGGCTTGCGGCACCATCACATTCCACTCATTAAACAAAAGAACCCAGGCAAAATTCTTTATAGCGTTGTGTCTGAAAGGAATTACTTTGAGCAAGTAAAGCGCCTCACCTCTCTCAAACCTTCACTACAGCATGTCCTTATCATGTACCGCCAAAGTAATGAGTGGTTAGTTGAGGAGATAAAAAACCTTACAAAAACATTTCATGCTCACGCGGTAGAAGCAACACCATACCTCATCACCCACAGCGGGCACATTGATAACCAAATAGACGCACTCAATAAAACATTTGATACCATTTTTCTTATGCCACGCAGCCTTGAAGCAAAAGGGCTGCAAGAACTTATAACCTACTGCAATCAGACGGGAATAACGCTATGCACCAATGAACACGACCCTGTCGTCCTTGGTGCTGCAATCGGTTTTGGGGGAGAAGCGCACCTCATAGGCTCTCACCTCGGCCATATTGTTCGGCAAGTTTTGGAAGCAAAAGAATACCCAAAGCATGATCACATTATCGATCTGATAGACACATATCGCATTGCCATTAACCAAGCAGCCCTCTCTCGACAGGGAGTAAACCTCAATAAAGATGCCCTCTTTCTCTTGAATCAAGGTTTTGTGAGAGGACAGACATTATGAAACAAGCTGTCGCTCTTTTCGTATCAGATGAATATGAAGTGCTCACCTCTCATCTTAAGCAGTACCTTGCCCCACAGTATGAACTTTCTATCTACAAGCACCCCTTCAAAGTAGATGAAGGGAGTGAAACATATGTCGGAGCCATTGCCCTTGGAGAACAGGCCGTACAAGTAGCAACCTCTCATCCTTACCTGACAAAAAAGGCATTGGTAACCTATGCACGCACACCAGCAGCAAAAAGCCCAAGCAGTCTTGCGATAGAAGAGCTTTCTGATGACGAGTATGTGCAACAGCTCCTCCGCATCTTTACTTTTCTTCCAACATTCAAACATATCCTTATCTTTGAAGAAGAACGTGGCTCACTACGTTCGTGCGCACTAACAAAAACGCTCAAAGCGCAAGGGTACATTGTCAGCACACTTGCTCTGCACGGCAAACTAACCCGAAGAGATATTTTGCACATCGCTTCACACGACCTTTGCATCGTCATGTGTAACAACGTTCACGCTGATGAGGCTCAACGCATTTCTATTTTGTGCCAACAACATGGCACATGTCTCTACTACACAAAGAAGGAAGCTATTCATTTTGGCGCCTCACTTACTTTTGACCTTGATAGAAAAGTGCTGGCGAAAAAAATTGTGCATTCACTTACCGCTCTTTTAGAAAATAGAAGCGACCTTCAGAAAAAAGAAAAAGCCCCCTATCGACTTACCATCGATAGAGAAGCTCTTAAACGGCAGGGAACCCTGCCTAAAATGATTGATGACCTGACGTTACTGGTGCAAGACACTGTGCTCATCACACCCGATACGAGAGAGAAGGTTAATGCCTATCTTCGTATGCAAAAGATCCCTCTCGAGTAGCATTTATAAAACTACGCGCTCTTCTCTTCGGTTCTGCGGCCCAGGCTTTGCGCAACCTCATCAAGCACACCGTTTACAAACTTGAAAGAATCTTTCTCTGCAAACGCTTTTGCAAGCTCAACAGCCTCATTAAGAATGACAGCTGCTTCCTTATCTGTTGAGCGTAGCTCCCACACACCCATCCTCAAAATAAGCTTTGTGCAACATCCGATTCTTCCAATATCCCAGTTCTTTAAAACAGGCTCAAAAATTGTATCCAACTCATCTCTATGATCAATTGCACCCTGCGCAAGGGTAATTGCATACGAGTCGTCAGGAACAACAACATTGAACTCTTTTTCAAACTGAGCAACTACATCATCAAGAGAAGCCTTATAGTCGTTGCGATCTACAGCGTACACGTAGTGAAAGCCGAGCGCACGAATATCGCGCCGTGATGTTGGCTGAAGAGGAGTAAAGATTTCCTCTTGTTCATCTTCGCTGTTCTGCTCTTGATGCTGACTTTGTAACAAATCTTTTTCGTCTATCATGATGCATCCACGTTCATTGGTTACTGTTATTTAACTCGCTCAATGTAGCTCCCATCTCTCGTATCAATTTTAAGAAGGTCACCTTCATTGATAAAGAGTGGAACGTTCACAACAAGACCGGTTGAAAGTGTTGCTGGCTTACTGCCACCTTGTGCAGTATTACCCTTCACACCAGGAACAGTCTCTACCACTTCAAGCTCCATAAAGAGAGGTGGCTCCACTGCAATCGGTTCATCGCGAAAAATAAGAACAGAGTACAACGTATCTGCCTTGAGATAATTTTTTACAGAAGAGATTTGCTCATCTGAAAAACTCACCTGGTCATACGATGTTTGGTCAAGAAAGTGGTGTTGTCCATCGCTATACAAGTATTGCACTTCATTTCTTTGCAATCCCGCTGACGGAAACTTTACACCTGACCGGAATGTTTCTTCTAAGATTCTACCTGTTTTAAGGTTTTTAAGTTTTGTGCGAACAAATGCGCCACCTTTTCCTGGTTTTACATGCTGAAACTCAACAACAAGCCAAGGCTCATCATTCCACAAAATCTTTGTTGATCCCCGCTTAAAATCTGATGTCGCAATCACTGTTCGCTCCTCTCTTAGATATCGTCATTTTCATAAGGGGGACAGCATAACAAAAAAAAAAATAAGCGCTACGGCAATGCGCCCTATAATACAAGCTCTTCTGTTTTCCTCCTTAAAGAATCATAAAACATGAAGCAGTCAAGTTGCATCATAAAAGCACAACTAGTTCAATGTGACAAAGCACCTTCTCGTAGACCTTCCCCACTCCGTGTGCTACACCTCCACCTTTATTACGCAACTATGCATTTTACCGTAAGGAGCCCTCATGAGACATACAGGATATATAACTGCTTCAATGCATGCCCTTTTACTCAGTGCTATACTTTCTGTTCCTCTTAACGGAAAGGAACACCTGCACACCCGTGCAGCATCACCAACACCACCAACCTACAGAAGAACCATGAACGTACTTGATCTCTTACTTGAAGAACAAACACGACAGAGCAGGACAATCAACCTTATCGCTTCAGAAAACTACGCCTCACCTGCCGTCAGAGAGCCTCTGGCAAGCATTGCAGGAAGCAAATATGCAGAGGGAACTCCGGGTCGTCGCTACTACGCAGGATGTGATGTTGTCGACAAAATTGAAAACCTGTGCAAAACCGAACTCATCAAAGCATTTGTCCCACCAGCTCATCAAAAAGAATACCACGCAAACGTACAACCTCACGCAGGGTCACAAGCAAACTTTGCTGTATACAACGCCTTTCTTGAGCACGGCGATACGATTTTGAGTATGAGCCTGAACCATGGAGGGCATCTCACGCATGGTCATTCCGTTAACTTTTCGGGCAAGAACTATCACATAGAAAGTTATGTTGTCTCTGAAGAAACTGGCCTGATCGACTACGATGCACTGAGAACAAAAGCCCATGCATGCAAACCAAAACTCATTATCTGCGGAGCATCAGCCTACGCGCAGCACATTGACTGGCGCATATTCCGTGAAGTTGCCGATGAAGTTGGCGCACTCTTGATGGCAGACATTGCACACATTGCAGGACTGGTAGCAGCCGGTGTACACCCAAATCCAATTCCTCATGTCGATATCGTAACCAGCACAACACACAAAACACTGCGTGGCTCTCGCGGAGCTTTCATCATATGCAAGAAGGATTTAGGAAAACGTATCGATTTTAGCGTCGTCCCTGGCTCGCAAGGTGGCCCTTTTATGCATGCGATCGCATCAAAAGTTGTCGCTTTTCAAGAAGCTCAAACACCAGAATTTGCCAAATACTGCGCAGAGGTTGTTGCCTGCAGCAAACTCCTTGCCAACCTTCTTAAAGAACGTGGCTATTACATTGTTACGGGAGGATCACAAACACACCTCTTTCTTGTAGATCTTTCAAAAAGCGAAGGGCTTGAAAAAGTGTCAGGGCGAAAAGCAGAAAAACGCTTAGAAAAAAATGGCATCATTCTTAACAGAAATACCGTTCCTGGCGACACTCGCTCTCCCTGGTACACAAGCGGTATTCGTATCGGAACAGCTGCAATGGTTACTCGCGGCTGCACTCAAAAAGATATGCATGAGCTTGCCCACCTCATCGATGCAACACTAAGGCAAACTGTTGCTACAAAAACACTGCAGAAAGAAGTAAAAGCATTTGCTCTTAAATTTGCGCTTCCATAAGCCTCTTTAACAGCCTTTTTTATCTTTCTGTACAACGTTTTACCTGCTTGAGTATAGTGCGCCTATGAACACAATAAGACGCATACTCAGCTACACAAAACATTACTGGAGACGATTTATCGTCTCCGGTTTTCTTTCATGCCTCTACGGTTTGTTTTCAGCGTCACCGGCGTGGCTTATTCAGCACCTTGTCGACAATGTTCTTGTTGCAAAAGCCTCTTCTTTGCTTCTTCCTTTTATTGGCATTTTTATATCCCTCTTTATCGGAAAAGCATTGTGTATGTACTTTTCTACCTATCTGCTCCAATGGACCGGCTACATGATCGTAAACGATATCCGCCGAGAACTTTTTTCTCGCATTATCTACTTTCCAATTTCATTTTTTAAAAAGCATGAAACGGGAGATATCATCTCTCGCTTTATAAATGATATTGGCATGCTGCAATACGCAACCTCTGTCTCAATACGCAATGGACTACGTAGCATCTTTGAGGCTGTTGCCCTCTTAAGCATTGCTCTCTATCAAAACGTTCTGCTTGCAAGCCTTGCCTTTATTGTTGCTCCTCTCATCGGCATTGCAATCAAGCAAACCGGAAAGCGCATTCGACGAGCATCAAAAGCAACACAAAGAGATATGGGTGATGTCAGTTCCTTGCTGCAAGAGGCCCTTGTCGGCATACGATCGATCAAAGCTTTTAACGGTGAAGAGCGTGAGCACAATAGATTTGCATCAAGTTTAAGTACCTACTTTGCATCTATTATGAAGTGCGTGCACTACGAAGCGCTTGCACCTGCACTGGTAGAAGTTATTGCAATTAGCGGCTGCTGCCTTGTGCTCGGTGTTGCTTCTCACCAGGTTATTAAGGGAACCATCACACCAGGGCAACTCTCCTCTCTTTTTGCAGCACTCTTGCTCGCCTACCAACCTATAAAGCGAGCAATGAGCGTGTATGGCGACATACAATATGGCGTTGGTGCTGCACAAAGAATATTTGCGCTTCTTGACGAAACATCAAACGACACGCGCAATGACACAAAGCAACCCCTCTCTCCACTTACAAAAGAAATAACACTGAGCAATATCAGTTTTTCGTATCATCCCATGCAGATGATTCTCAAAGGAGTTAACCTCACCATTACACATGGCAGTCGCATTGGCATTGTCGGTCCATCAGGTGTTGGGAAAAGCACACTCTCAGATCTCTTACTTCGCTTTATTGAGCCAGGTGAAGGGGCAATTCTCTTTGATGGCACAAACATACAAGACGTTTCTTTAAAAAGCTTACGAGAGCGCATTGGCTATGTGGGACAAAACCCCTTCCTTTTCAATGATACCGTTTATGCAAACATCGCCTACGCCCAACCCGGTGTTGGCATGAAAGATATTGTTGCTGCATGCCAACAAGCACATGCCGATGAGTTTATTCGCTCGCTGCCCGATGGCTACCAAACTATTGTTGGAGAGAACGGAAAGTTTTTATCGGGAGGGCAGAAGCAACGAATTACTATTGCACGCGCTCTTCTTAAACAACCCGACCTGCTCATTTTTGACGAAGCAACATCGGCACTTGATGAACATGCCGAGGAAGTTATTAACCAAACAATTACAGAGCTGAGCAGAGAGACCACCGTTATTGTCATCAGCCACCGCCCCGCAATGCTCGCCTCAATGGACACCATCTTTACCATCAAAAATCACTCACTCGTTCCTACAAAGCAGCTGAACCTGTAAAGCCTTTACTTTTTTACCGCCACCTCATACGTTCTGGCCTATGAAATACCGAATTGGTCCCTTAAGCATCTCATCAAGTTCTGCACAATCATCACAGGCATGGCGCTCTGCCATACAGACTTTTCTTTCTCACGCCTGCTCTGGAATGGAAGCAACAACCGTAGAAGCATGCAAGATGCATATTGTCTTTCATGACTACGCCCATCGCCCACTGCTTGAGAAAGCATCTGTTGTGCCAGCAAACCTTGAATACACGCACCACCAACTGCACGACCTGCGACTTAAAGTACTCTACGATTTTTCATACAAGCATAAGCTGCATATCTGGACCACAGGAAAAGATCTTTCATTGCCATTTATCATGCAACTTGCCCTCATGCGCATCGGCGCAACGCTTGTGCATGCCGCTGCAATCAGCGTTAACAACGCCGGCATTTTGCTTCCCGCATTTGGTGGGATTGGCAAAACATCACTCATGGCAGCACTTATGCAACAACGGCAAACAGACATAAAGCTGCTTGGTGACGATATTGTCATTCTTGAAGAAGATGGCACCCTGTGGCCATACCCGCGTCCCTTTTGCATCTACCCCTACCACCGATCACTTTTCCCTTCATACTTTAAAAAGAATCGATGGCCACAAACAACGTCGTGGAAACTCTCGTATAAAATTGCTCGAGAATTTTTACGAGCAGCACGACTTGAAGAGCATCTCACACGCTACCTTACCGATGCGCCCTTCATTACTATTCCTCCGGCAAATCTCTTCGGTGAACAGGCGCTTGCAAAAAAGAGCGTGCCTCTGACACATGTCATACAAATGGAAAAAGTGGCAGGACTCGAGCATGCAAAAGTACAAGCCCTTACCCCCGATCATGCCGCAACGTTTATGAACAACGTTATGTTTCGAGAGCTACGAGACACAATGCACCTTCTCTTTGCCCTTGCAACCGCACACAAAATACCGCTTGCACAGAAGCTTTCACAAACACAAACCGTTCTGACACATGCTCTTGCAACAATCCCCCTGCACGCACTCACACATTTACAAATCCCAGAGCACACCACGCAAGAAGCTTTTTTAAAGCACGTTATCCCTTACATCATGCACGTCATCACCACGATTAAAAATCCAGCTCCGAAGCAAAAACTCCCACGCACACCATCACAACAAGCACAATGAGTGCCATACACAAACTTATAAAAAATGCTCTGTACTACGGTGTAAACACGCTTTTTATTCAAGGCGCCTCTCTGCTCCTTATTCCACTTTGGCTCTACATCCTTACACCTAACCAGTATGGACTTGTTGCCCTGCTTACCACTGTTCAAACGCTTGCAACCTTTGTTGCGTCATGCAATATCCATAATGTCTTTCGCCTTCACTACTACCACACACATGCGCAACAACGCGCACAGCTTATACAAACCTTTGTCTCAAGCTTTTTACTGGTCAGCATTCCGGTAACACTGCTCTTCTTTTGCATTATTCCCCCGGCATTTTTATACCTTTACACCACCTCATGCAGCATCATGCTCATTCAGAGCGCCATTCTCAGCGGCGCATTACAGTCGTTCATTTCTTTTGTATTTGATATCTGCATCCTCGAGCAGAAACGCTCATCAGTCATGCTGCTCCAAATTGTCAGCACCCTTCTGCCGCTCAGTGTAAGCATCCTTTTGGTTGGCATCTGCAAGCTTGGCGTTGCAGGTGTCATTGCAGCACGACTCAGCAGCACCTTACTCACCGCACTCTATGGTTACACACTGCTTGTGCGCTTCTTCCGTTTTTCTTTTCAGAACGTTCCACTCAAAACAATCTGGTCATTTATACAAGAAGGCGCTCCCTTCTATACAACCACGCTTGCCGGCTGGATTTTTGCATCTGCTGACAAAAGTGCTCTTGCTCATTACGCAACGCTCCATGAGGTTGGTATCTACTCACTTGCAGCCCGCGTCGGTTCACTGTTTCAGATCATAATCTCAACACCAATTAACTATGCCTACTATCCATACCTTGGAGAGTTGTACCAAAAAAAAGATACTCCCTTCTCTCAGCTCATCAGACACAACAACCTTATTATTGCAGGGTTGCTATCACTGCTGATCTGCGCAAGCGTTGTCGGTTATCTTATTGCACGCTCTTTTCTGCATCTCATTATGCCTGCAAAGTTTCATGCCGCTCTTGGATATATCATCTTTATCATGGTCGGCAGCAGCATTTACATCTGCGCAAACATCGCCTCATTCCCTCTGCAACTTATCAAGCGCGTTGCCTTTCGATCGTATAGCCTTCTTTTTGTTAGTGTGCTAAACATCGCCCTTAATACCTACCTCGTCCCTCGCGCTGGCATCACAGGGTGTGTTATAAGCACCGTGACCTGTTACAGCATATATTTTTTAAGTCTTCTTTATTGGAGTAATGTGCGTCATGAAACTACTAATCCTGCTTACCGACATGGTAAGAGCAGACCGCATACAGAGCTATAACAGCAGCCTTGCACAAGCAACACCACTTGATAGCTTCATTTCCTCTTTTGGAGGAACCTGCTTTACCAATGCCTATACCGTTGCACCCGATTCTTCTCGCTCATGCGCTGCGCTCTTTACCTCTCACTACCCCAAAGAAAATGGTATTACGCATCGATTCTTATGGCCACGAGAAAGCATTAACCCACAGCTGCCTACCATGGTCTCTCTCTTTGAAGAGCACGCGTATCGCAGCATTCACTATGTAGGTTACGGTCTGCCCGCCGCACGAATTATTCCTTCCCTTCAACCACATCACTCTCTTCACCTCGGAACATTTGACGCCTACACAAAAGAACTGGCGCAAGCCATCACACAAGAAGAAAACCTTATCTCTTACTGCGCACTTGATGATTATCACTGGGCAATTGACGACCTCGGCGCACACCTTGCATCAGAGCATGTCGCACAAACAGTTACCAAAGAGGCCCTTGATCTTCTGTTCTCTCGTATTGATAAAGATGCCTTTGATTACATTGTCATCCTCTCAGATCATGGCATGAAAATGGATCACGAAGCTGGCAAAGCTCCAGAGCTTGATATAAACGACAATCGTTCACGAATCTTTATGCTCCTTCGCAAAAGAGGAGAAAGCGATGTGATGCAAGACACGCGCCTCTGCTCTGTGCTTGATATCATGCCAACACTGGTTGAAGCATCGCCCCATCTTTCAACCGATCTTTTGAAACAGATGAAAGGGAGTAGTTTACTTTCTACACCAACAAATACGCCTCTTATCATTGAAGACTGGAAACTGCAGACAATCTATTCTCTGCATCACAAACCTGAGGTGTGGGCGGTTCGCACTCGTGATCATTTTTATCTCCGCTCACGAAAAACAGAAACATTACTGCACGTCTCATACCCCAATAACACACCACTCTATACCCCCGGATCTGTACACCAAGAAGCTGATTTGGTAGCAAGCTTTCAAGCTCTTATTGAACGCACAGCATCTCATCCACCTTCCCTCAGCACAAAAACTACCTATCAACCAGCCTACACAACGGGAAAACAACGCAAGCTTGGGAGCAATGCTCCGCTGCTGCTAAAAATTTTAAGAAAAACAAAACAGACGATTAAAAAAATCTGCCTTAGTTGGAGTCGATAATGAAATGGCATGACATTTGGGAAAAAAAGGGGAACCAAACAGACCCCTCAACATCAGATCTTTCTCTCATGCAAGCAAACGGCTATGACACAGGCGCTGGGTCAGTAGTCGATACGTGGCAAACCGTTCTTGCTCAACGCATAGAGCAGGTGCGCACAGCACTTTCTCTGACACAAGATGACATACTCCTTGATGCTGGATGTGGAGGTGGTCTTCTTTCACGAGCACTACAACCATGTGTAAAGCAGGTATGTGGCATTGACTACAGCTCTACACTCATCAACCTTGCACGCGCAGCAGCACCTCTCTGCTCATTTACGCAAGGCTCTCTTACCGACCTTGCATACCGTAATGGCACATTTACCAAAATTGTTTCATACAGCGTTTTTCATTACCTCTCAGATATGCATGATGCAGAACATGTTCTCGATCACTTTCTCAGGTGCACAACTGATGATGGCGTCATTGCCATTTTTGATATACCAGACAAAGCAATGCAACATGAATGTGAGCAGGTACGAGCACACGCACTTGGTGCCAAAACATACAAAGAGAAATATGCTCAACTTTCTCATCTCTATTATGAAAAGGAATGGTTCAGAGCATATGCTCGCCAGAACCGGCTTTCATGTGGTATCACACAGAACACATCAGACACATATATTAATGGGCGCTTTCGATTTAACGTGGTGCTCTCTCGCAAAGGACTCTAGTGCATATCATCATTCTTGCCGCAGGCTGCTCTCGACGCATGGGCGCATTGACACACTCCACATCAAAAAGTCTTCTTTTTGTTACCGAGAACCGCTCACCGATGATTCATCACCTCGAAACACTTACCACGCTTCCTCATATAAAAAAAATAACGATTGTTGTCGGGCATGCCGACACAGAAGTAAAAGCAGCCTGCTCTACGTCATATAACGGAATACCGCTTACCTATGTAAAAAATAACGCTTATAAAACAACCGGAAGCGGTTATTCACTCTCGCTTGCCCTTGCTCAGCAAATACAGCCTCCTTACCTTTTTATGGATGCTGATATCTTTTATGAATCAGAGATGCTCCATGAATTTTCTCTCATAGCAAAAGACAGCCTTCTTGCCTCAAAGCGGGAAGCCTACGATGACGAAATGGTAAAGATTACGACACAAGGCGCAAACCTGTGCAAGCTCAACAAAGCTGAAACAGATAATCTTTCAGGTGAGTCTGTTGGCATGGTGATGGTGCATACCCCTCAGTTTCATGCGCACATTATGCAAGAAGCACAGCAGAGAGCCGAGCAGCCTCGCTATGAGTGGGAAGAAGTCATTGAAAATATTGCCCAAAACCATCCATTGCATGTCTCTTTTACACAACGAACATGGACAGAAATCGACTTTCCGCAAGACCTTACCTTGGCGAAAAAATTATTCTCTTACCAAAAGTAGTAACGCATGACACCGCGCATATAGCCGACAAATTGTCGCCAACTACGTGCACGAAGCGCCTGGAAATGCAGCCCAATGATCGACCATATGTGCGCAAATAATCGCCAGCGGTTTTCTTGGTAAAAGTTTTTGTAAAAGAGATAGCAGTAGTTGTACATGTACATATCAAACAATTTTACTGGCTGCATTCTCGCACTCGGGCTTGGCTCGTGATACAGCTTTGCTGCCGGCTGAAAAAAGAGCTTATGCTTGCGAGAAACCCGCTTTGACATGTCACAGTCTTCCATAAACGCATACCCACCCAACTTCTCATCAAAACAAAACTCATCAAGCACCTCTTTTCTGTATGCCGCACAACCATTGAGTACACCAACGGTGGTAAAGGTTTGCGCATTATATGAAAAAATAGGAAGACCAGATGCGGTAAAGCGGCCATACCGCTCACCGTAACGACCAAGTAAAAACGGTTTAGTGAAGAGCGTTCTTCTCTTATATGAAGCCGGCATATTGGCAATAACACCCATTCCTCCACCGTAATTTGGGTGCTCTTGAAAGGTTTTTGTCATGATTTCGAGGTAATTTTGAGCAATATGTGCATCGTCATCAAAAAAATAAATGATGTCTCCCGTTGCTCGTTCTATGCCACGATTTCTTTGAAAAGGGAGCCCTTTCTTTGTGTGCAAATAGACAAGTTCTGCACCATTGAATCGCTCACCAGAAAGGACATCCTGAAAAGTTTTATCTGTGATTAAAGGCGTATCACTACTGTCGACAATAATGATTTGATGGAAGGGCTGAGATTGGTTCTGTAATGAAAAAAGACATTTTTTTATGTCATGAGGCCGATTATATGTTGGTATTATAGCTGTCCCTTTGTTACACTTCTGCCACATGAAAGTTCTCCATTTTATACCTACCCTCCTTGTCGGTGGAGCTGAAAAAAAGCTGACAGCCCTGTTAACACACTCCCTCACTGATCAAAGCGAGCACGTTCTCTGCTATCAGTATCCGGGACCTTTATTAAAAGAAATTCAAGAAGCTGGAATCAAAACAATTAAGATTCCATCAACGCGCAATCCCTTCTTTCTCTTCAAGGTAATTTTCTCAATCATACGCGTCAAGCCAACGGTAATTCACGCGTGCTTATCACCATTTACAACATTTTTGCGACTCCTTGCACCACTGATGAAAACACCGGTTATCTGCGACCTTCACGGAGCAACCGACATCCTTGATGCACGATGGTTTCATAAAAAGCTTCTTGCTTACACCGGCCACTGGGCTGATGGTTATTTTCCGGTAAGTAAGTTGCTGCGAACACTCCTTGTCCATTCAATGAACAAAGGAAGAGAGCTGTTTGAGCGTGATAAGAACAACACTGATGATTATGATGAACGACTTCTCTACTTCAATGTAGTTGATGGCGGCATTAATCCGCTCGACGTAAATGACAGTCCACACAAACGAAGTGACTTTGGTATTCCTGACGATGCTTTCGTTGTCGGTTGGGTGGGACGCCTTGAAGAAGTAAAAGGATGTGACCAACTGCTCGATATGGTTGGCTTTCTTCGCTACGGCCTTAACGGTGTACGCATTAAAAAGCTTCACATCGTCATTGTCGGATCAGGCAGTCAAGAAGACGAGCTCAAAGATATGATCAAGCGGCAAAATCTGACGAATGTCACCATGGTGGGCTTTAGAGATGACGCGCCGAAGTTTTATCACCTCTTCGACTGCTTTGTCAGTACATGCCGATCTGGCTGGGGTATGAGTCTTTCTTCGATGTATGCGTTTGCTGCCGGTATTCCTGTGATCACTGCATACCCTATTCCTGATCATGAGTTTGGCAATGGACCAAACCTCAGGCCATATGACCCAGAAACGCCAATCACGCTGGCGATTGCTCTTGTCGAAATTTATAAAGATTATGAAGTGAACCGCAAACGGGTGAAAGATATAAATACAGCAACTGCTCATATCATCTTTAATGAGAGGGTTATGATCAGAAACTACCTCAGATACTTTAAGTTGCTCAGCAACGAGCATGAACCAGATTATCTTCAATACAGATAAAAAAGGCCGACAGATTGTCGGCCTTTTTCTTTTTCGTTACAAACTACTGTGAGCAATCAAGCACGTCGGCCTGGCACACATCAGATAAAAGCAGTTACAACTTTACAATGATTGCGTCTTTAAAAAGATCTTTGCTCATCTCTTGCGATGCTTTATCCATTTTTTCTTGTCGCAGCATATCTTCGATCGCATGATACCGCTGATCAAGCGGGACAAGATCTGGCTGCACCGCCTCTAAAAGCTGCACAACAATAGAACCTCCAACCATCGTAATCGGCTGCGAGTACTCACCCTCTTTCATCGTTGCAAGTACCTTAAGATGCGCTGCAAGCCTTGCATACTCAATCCAGTTGAATGTTGTCCACGACAATGCATCTTTATCTTGGTTTGCCCATTGCTCCACCTGCTTCTTTGTAAGAGAGGCAAGGCGAAAGCGATATTTTGCAACCTTATAAACCGGGTTACGCTTGTAGTACTGCTCAACTTCTTCGGCCCTCACGGTGCATCGGCCCCACAGCTCTTGGCTCTGTGCTCGTGCAACTGCTTGCGCTCGTCGTATCATGGTTCTGTAGAGATCAAGGTTCATACCAAGCTCATTGAGCAACTGATTGCTAACCTCGTCATCAGACAAGTCCATCAGATTGTTCGCCTGCTTCATTGCAATCACCTGTTTTTCAACATCACTCTCTTCAGGAGTCAGGTTGCGGTCTTTTGCGCGCTGCACCCACAACTCATCGATAATTGCCTCATCGAGTGTTTGCCGCTTACCGGTAACAACATTAGCTGTCTGCAATATTGAGTGCATGATGTTAACGCCATTTACACGCGCAACAATTTTATCAACAAGTGTTCTGCTAAAAAGTTGGGTTGTCGCACATACAGCAACCAGGCTCAGAACAATCTTCTTCATCTGGTGATCCTATGCGCTCACTGTTGCTGGACGTTCTTCTTTTTCTTCTGGTTCAGAAGCTGCTGTTTGTTGCTGCAAGCTTTGAAGTAACGCTGCAATATCTTGGCTTTGGCCGGTAAAACCAAGCGCTTTCTTATCAACCGTCACGCTATACTGACCTCTCAAGTCACCAAGACGTTGCTCACGAAGCTCTAAGAAACGCTTGCTATGCACACGCATCTCTACTTGAGACTTAACCTCTTCATAGGCATGGTACTCAGGCTCACTACGCTTCTCGACAACAAGTACCCAGAAATCATCGCCATCATCTGCTCGAGCAACAGTTCCATCGCTTCCCAGCTCAAACAAAGGAGCATGAAGCGCTGCAGGAATACTACTTTGCATTGCCGCTCTGTGGTCTTGGACAAATGAGCCAAGGCGTTCGATTTTTACACCGGCATCGGTTGCAAGATCTGCAAATGACGCGTCACCTTGCTTCACAAGATTTGCAAGCACATCTGCTCGCTCTTTGTCTGCAAGTTTTGCACCAACAATTTCAAGTGAACCTGGTGTTTTTACAAGTGACGCTTTGCTCTCTTCGTATTCTTTTTGTATCTCATCTTCTGTAACACGAACAGCATCATCAAGCTGTTTCATAAAGCTTTGTACAACGAGCTGCTGCTTTAAGCTTTCAACCATCTTCTTAAGTGCTTCTTGATATGCGGTTGTTTGTGCAACATTTTCTTGCTCACCCCATTTTGCAATCAACTGCTGCTGCACAGCTGCATCAATAAACTGCTCTTGTACTTGCGGTGGAGCTGCTTCAAATGACGTAATGCCAAATTGTGCAAGATATGGCTGGCTCTTAATGAGAGCATCTACAAACTCGAAGAACTCACTTTTGTGCAAACAGATTTCGCCATCGATGGTAATGACGGCAGGATCACTTGGGTTGTTTTTTGCCTGAACAGGCGTTGCTGGTTTTGGACTGATCGACATGCTTTGGGATTGCTGCTTCTTGCGACCGAGTAAGTCATTTACGACATCACAACCGGTTATTCCAAAGAATGCTGTTGCTGCAACGACAACTGTTAATCCACGAAAAACTGCATGTTTCATACGTTTTTACCCTTAATTACTTTAATTTTGTATTACATGATTTTATGAATCTGAATCATCTTAGCGATGTCATAGACGCGAAAGGCGTCTTATAGCGAGCCGGAGCGTATCATACGAGTGTTTCTGTGACAAGACACTCGGGGCCACGCCGCACTGTACCCAATCAGGCTCACTAACAAGATATAAAAAACCTTTCTCATGGCTCTCCTCATCAACGTTGAGAATCAAAACGGCGCGCATCGTAGCACTTCACGATGCGAAAGGCGAGAAGATCGCAAAACTCCTCGTAAAAACCAAACCACTTGCCTATAATTGCACGCTTTCTTGCCGTTCACAAGCGGTGAAGATCTTTACATTTATGATCTGTGCATAGACAAGGAGTCACATGAGCACACAGGAAACCTCACAAAAACTTTCTCTCGTAGGCGCTGTATTAATGAACATCAACCTCATGGTTGGCGCATCTGCCTTTATCAGTCCATCGATGATGGCCGAGCATGCAGACAGCGCAAGTTTCTATTCGTGGATCTATGCCGCACTGCTCTTTTTTCCTGTTGTCTGGTGCGTTGCTCAAATCGCCAAGCTCTTTCCCGGCAAGGGAAGCTTTTTTTCATACTCTAATAATGTGATCTCAAAAAAAGCAGGCTTCATGAGCGGATGGGTCTACTTTCTTGGATACGTCAGTATTGGTGCTATGCAAACAATCAGTCTGAATGAAATCCTTACCAGACAGTTCAACCTCGGCTGGCTTGAAAACCATATGCTGGTCTTCAACCTTCTGCTTATCGGAATCCTTCTCTCGCTCAGCTGGCTCTCTGTGCATGCAATTGACCGCATACAAAGCAACGTCACGATCTTTAAAATAACGCCTCTCATTATTGGTGTTGTCAGCCTGCTTTACTACTTTTCACCCGCAACAACACCAGCCTTTACGCAAGTATCACTTTCGACAATCACCCCTACTATCCCTATGGCTATTTTTGGGTTCTGGGGCTTTGAAGGTGTCTGTAGTGTTAGTCACTTAATTCAAGACGGAAAAAGAAACACAAGTCGCGCCATCTTTCTCGGCTTTAGTATCGCGGTTACCGTTTACACCCTCTTTCACCTCGGAATGCTCTCAATTATGGGCGCAAAAGCACTCAAGGTATATGGCGCTGTTGCTTTTCCTAACTACATGGGACTCTCGTCACCACTTGTTGTTAACATCCTTAATGTTTTAATCACGAGTGCCATTATCTGTGCACACATTAACGCGATCTTTGGCGGCATCATTGCAAATAGCGCAATGTTTTGTGCAATGGCTGAAGAGAAGATTTTGTTCATGTCGAACTTCTTTAGTTCACGACGAGCACACACCAACCGGCCATACGGTGCCGCTATTGCTCATGCAGCCGGCCTGCTCTTTTGCATCACGCTTCTTGCGCGCAAAGAGGTGTTAAACGCAATGAGCAACCTCGGTCTTTTAATCGCGTTCTTCTTCTCAATTATCGCACTCATTATTGTGCAGAGAAAAAGAAATGATATAAAAGGACAAATCGTCAGTGTTCTCGGACTTGCCTCATGTTGCTTGCTCAGTTTTTATAGCTGGGAGTTGATTGGTTTAAACACATGGCAGCGTCTATGCTCATCTGCTCCACTCATTATGGTTATGCTTTTGGGATACATTATGTTCCTGCACACAAGAAAGTGTGCGAAACGCGCATAAAATTAAAGAAGAAAAGGGCTCTTTTATGAGCCCTTTTCTTCTTTATGTACAAATACTTGTACCACTTTTCTCACGCTTGCTTGCTTAACCTTAAAGCAGTACCCCTTCCATGAGAAATGCTCTCCTTTCTTCGGCACATGCTGCAACCGCTCAGAGAGAAACCCTCCAATCGTTACCGCGTTTTCTGACGGCAACCGTACACCAAGCACCTCTGACACTTTCTTCAGCTCTGCCTTGCCATCAATCAAGAACTCACCATTTTCAAGCGGCATGATGAGCGTATCAATCTCTTCATGCTCATCCCTGATTTCACCGACAAGCTCTTCAAGGACATCCTCAAGCGTTGCAAGCCCTTCGACACTGCCGTACTCATCAATCACAATGGCCAGGTGCCTTCGTGTTTTTAAAAACTCACGCATCAGCTGATTTACTTTTTTCGTTTCAGGGATAAAGACAACGGGACGCATAAACTCACCAAGCTTGCTTGTTTGCTGCTTATGCATAAGCGCAAAGAGATCCTTTTGATAAATAAACCCAACAATATTGTCCTCTTTGCCATCAAAGAGCGGAATACGAGAGTAGCGATATGACGAGAAAAGCTCTTGCGCCTTGTGCATTGAAGTATTTACATCAAGCATCACCATATCTTCTTTCGGCACCATAATAGAGCCAACCGTTGTCTGACCAAGACCAAACACATTTTGAAGCATCTCACTTTTATCTGATTCTATGATCCCCTTCTGATCGGAGTAATCAATCAAAAACTCAATCTCTTTTTCTGAAACATCATGATCTGAGTCACCGGAAGAACCAGCAATGCGATACGAGAAAAAATCTGCTACAGCGATACTCACCGACACGGCAGGACGAAACAACGTCAGCAAAACGTTTACAAACCCTATAGCCAGAGACGAAAGATTTTTAGCTCCCGTCTTTGCAAAACTTTTCGGCAAGATGTTACCGAAAAATAAAATGATAAGCGTTGCGACAAACACACCAAGTGCAAGACCAAGTTGCCCGCCAAAGGTTTGCTGCATAATTTCGGTAATAAGCACCGAGCTGACAACATCGGCAAAACTGCTCGCTATTAAAATAGTAATCAACAGCCGCTGCGGTGTGCTTCTCCATGTAGCAAAAAATGATTGGTATCGCTTAACACGCGACTCAAGCTGGTTGACCTCAAAAAGACGGAGTGAGGTAAATGATGTTTCGAGATATGCAAAGAGTGCCATAAAGAAAAGTGACACAACAAAGAGGAATATATAAACAGATATCGGGCCCATTAATCTCTCATGGTATAGAGGTGAAAAATGATGAATGTGTACGCGAAGGGATTATGACGCAAGAAGCTTCTTTTTATCAATCTTTCCTGTTGCCGTCATCGGTAAATCGTCAAGACAGGTGATTGAACGCGGCACTTTATATGGTGCAAGGTTCTGCTTACAAAACTGCGCAAGCTCAGATTCTGTTACAACGGTGCCCTTCCTTAGTGCGACAAACGCAACTGGTATCTGCCCCACGTTGCCCTCGTTTCTGCCTACAACTGCCGCCTTAATAACGGCCTTGTGTTTCAGAAGCGTGTTTTCAACCTCTTGCGGATAAATATTAAAGCCTTTGTTGATAATTAAATCTTTTGAACGACCACAAATCGTTATGTCGCCGTCAGCATCGATGTACCCCATATCGCCCGTATTCAGCCATCCATCTACAAGCACCGCATTTGTTTGCTTGCGCGCTTTGTAATACCCCTTCATTACATTATCGCCTTGTGCCCAGATTGTTCCAATCTCGCCAACAGCAAGCGGGTCACCATTTTCATCACGAATCTGACACGAGACACCAGGCAAGGGAGCACCAACAAGATTGGTTGGAGCATCTTCATGCACACCGTCAACGGCAAGAACCGGCGACGCCTCTGTTAATCCATACCCAGAACAAATCTTTCTTCCATAAACAAGCGCAAACGCTGCTCTAATTTTGTCGGGAAGCGCATCAGCGCCTGAAACAAAAAGTTTTATATTTTCAAGCGGTGCCGTCTTCATTAACACAAGCAAGCCATAGAGTGCCGGAAACCCAAAGAACATGGTTGGTTCTTTTTCAAGACCATCACGAATCGCTTTTCTATCAATGCGAGGCACGATGATAATCGAAGCGCCCATGATAACTGGCAGCCACATACATGCGTTTTGTGCAAACACATGAAAAAGCGGCAACACTGAGAAAAAGCGATCGCTCGACTGTGGAGAAGCAATAGACCCAAAGCGGGTAAGCACCTGCAACGCATTCGTCACAATGTTGCGAGACGAAAGCATGACACCTTTCGGCACACCTGTGGTGCCTGAGGTATAAAGAATCAGTGCTGTATCATCAGGGCTCGTTTGTGCAACCGTTTGCGAGTGCTCAGTCATTTCAGACTCCGTCCACCACGATGGCTTTAAAGCACACACCTTGCCACTCTCAACAGCAGGCAGTTTTTTTGCCATCTCTACTGTTGTCACAATCACACGAGGATTTGCATCCTCGATAATGCCTTCCATCTCTTTTTCGTGCAGGTAGACATTGAGAGGAATAACAATGGCACCAAGATGCCACACCGCAAAGTACACGCCGTAAAACTCGGGAGAATTTGCAAGGTAGAGCATCACGCGGTCGCCCTTTTTCACACCTTGCGAGCGCAAGACATCGGCAACAAGGCACACATAGTTCCACCATGCCTGATACGTAATCTCTTGAGAACCAAACAGGAGCGCGACACGGCTGTGCGCATGAGCTACCGTTCGTGGCAGCAAGTTACCAACCGAAACAAGATCACCATCTATACTCCACAATGCCTGCAATGCTGCATAGCGTTTTTTTTCTGATGCTTGCTTCAAGTTCATTACTTACTCCTCGTCGTCACTCACTTCTATCACACTTACCGGACACATATCTGCAGCTTCTTCTACATCGTCCTCATGATCTTTAACCGCATCGTGGTTGTGAACCTGCGCAGTTCCCTCAACCTTAAATACTGCAGGACAAATCGCTTCACATGTGCCACAGCTAATGCAACCAGGCACAATACGAACTTTTTTTGCCATCCTTGCGTGCTCCTGTTTTCAGAAAAAATTGTACTTATTTTTCATCTCTACAGCATGGATCTTGCCGACCACAACACCCAGCCTCTTCGTCATCGCTCTGAGCAGCTCGACAACAACCACCTGCTGCATTTTCGCTCTCGTCGCCCTCGCCAAACTCTTCAAAGAGACGTGCAAGATCGTCGTCCTCACCATCAGGATCTTCATCACTGTTGATCGCTTCAAGGACACGTGCCAACTCAAGCGCTTTTCCTTCTTCAACCGCCGCTTTCCAGTCGGCAACAATTTCAGAAATCTCACTGTTCAAGTCTTTTACTTCTTCATCCATCCAACCACGAAAAACCTTTGTATCAGTTTTGTAGTCACCTTCGTCAACAAGGTCGTGCGCAAGCTCTGCAAATTTTTCGCTCTCACCTTTTTCTTCCATCTCATTAAAGAGCTTTATTAAATCACCAAGCTCTTCTTGCTCCTCTGCAAGCATGCCAAGAAGTTTTTCTTGGCGCTCTGCAACAAGGCCATACACAGAGCGAAGGTCTTCATACACATCGCTTCCCTGAGATGATTCGCTTTGTTGATCAATAAACGCAAGAAATGAACCGTATTCTTTTTCAAGATGAGCCTCTACTTGATCGTTGTAAGAACAAAAAAGCTGAGCCTGTTCGCGAAGCGTAGGAAGAAGAGAGAGTTCGTATGTTTTTGTAGTCATATGCACCTTTCGCACGAGAGAGAAGAAGAACTAACGCAATGGATAAAAAAGAACATGTGCCCTTGGTTTTACCCAAAGGCACATGCTTTAGCTGATCAAAGCCGAAGTATACTTTGTTTTAAAATAAAGAGCGAACGATGAAGCACTCTTTTTTCAACAAGGAATTACTCTCTGCCGAGCGCCTCTTGCGCCAGTTTCTTTGCTTGATTCATAGTAACTTCTGGGCCTATGACACGGCTTCCCTGCAATTGTCCATAGGCAGAAAGTCGATCTTTGTACTTCTTAGCGTACAGAAGCTGTCTAAACAAATCATTGTCTGTTGCTACCGGAGTACCTTCAAGGCTCGCTGCCATCTCTCTTCGCTCTTCAGCGTTCCTTCTTGCTCGTTCTTTCACAACTTCTTGAGTTTCTTCTCTTGCTGCTTCTCTTGCTGCTGCTTCTGCTTCAGCTTGCAAGCGCAATCCTTTCTCATAGTCACTCTCTTTTCTTTTTCTTCCTTTACCTCTTCGGCCTCTTCGGCCTCTTCCCCTTCTCCTCGGTTTCTTAGAAGTCGTTTCTGCCCGAGTCGCTGGGCCTTCACCCCAAATACCGTTTGACGTATCTGTCGCTTTAAGCTGACCTCTTCCCCTTTTTTTTCCTGTAGGAGAAGCTCCACCAGCGGCACCTTGAGGGCTTGCATCCAGGTGACCACTTTCAATACTTTCTTCCTCTTCTTCTGGAGCAGCTGCTGCTGGAGGCGCTGCCGTCGCACTTCCTGATAAATCAATCGTAACTCGAGGAGCTGGCCCACTCCCCTTTGAAGGACTTACCGGCGTATCTGCAATCTCCCTAATTTGCTTCGGAGTTAATGGTGTTGCAGCGGCTTCACCTTCTTCACCACCCGACGAATCACTCAGAACAGGAGCGAGCGGTTTCCCACCTTCTTTAAGACCACTTGTATCATCACTATCCATGAGAGAAAGCGATTCCGGTGACACTGCTGGTGCAGGCGCCGGTGCAGGCGCTAGTGGCGATGTTGGTGAAAAAGCTGATCTAGTAGAAGAAAACGCAGCTAGCGCAGCATGAGCAAGTGCTCTTGCATCCGTTGGTTCCGGTGCTGGTGCTGGAGCTGGTGCAGGACTCGTTTCCGCCTCTGATCCCGTATCTACTACTTCTTCTTCTGCTGGAGCTGGAGCTGGAGCAGCTGAAACTGATGTAAGCAATTCAGAAAGAACATTCTCATACGCATCTCGCTCTTCAAATCCTGGAACTGAAACTTCTTCTTCAATAGCTGCTGCAGCTGGAGCAGGACTCGCATCTGCTTCTTCTTCTGCTACCGCTGGAGCTACCGCCGGTGCTGAGTCCAAACCTAACGCAATACGAGCAAGTCTACTTACATCTGGTGCCGCTGGTGCCGGTGCAGGCGCTGCAGCTGGAGCAGGACTTGTTTCTGCCCCTGATTCCGCATCTGCTTCTTCTACTACCGCCGGAGCTGGTGCTGGTGCAAGGCCACCTCTAGCAAAACGCTTCAAGAGATTTCTCCATTTAGCCGCTAATTCTTGCGATCTATCACCAGCAGATTCAGTGCCTCTATCTGTGGTAAGTACTCGGTAAATACCACCATCTTCACCTACAAAGTGCCCATCTGGTGCTAATGCGCCAGCAGGGCTACCCTCTGTCCCCTCACCTGAACCCGATCCTGAGCCCGAACCTGTATCACCTTCTGCTACTGCTGGTGATCCTGCTCGATACTCGCCATCACGAGTAGCTGATTCATCATCGCTATCTTCGTCACCTGTACTTTCTTCTGTTACCACCAATGCTGGAGTCGATGCCGGTGTAGCTGTTGCTGGTGCAGGCGCTGCAGCAGGAGAAGATGCTTTAAACGCTGCCCACCATTCCTTGAAGTCCTTTTTCGTTGCTCCAACAGCAGGTGGCACTTCAGCAGTAGTTACATTGCCTCTTCTTCCTAAAGACTCTTCTGCCTCATGAAAGAGGCCAAAACCACGTCCCGCATCTGCTTGTCCACCGAGAACCTCATCCCTTCTCTTTTTTCGCAACATGCGACGAGAATGCCAATCATGTCCGTACTTACCAGCTGCAATGAGAGCTGCAACTGCAGCCAAAGCTGCAAGAGAATATCCTGAATACTTTGCGATGCTCGCCCAATTAATCTTCGTTTTTCCAAGCTGAGGGTTGCGTTCGTGCACATCATCAATGTCACTGACAACACGTGCAAGCTGTGCAATAAGTGGAGAGTTAACTTGGTATGAGATGTCTGTTGCATAAAAAAGCATTCTCTCTCTGTTGACAACACCTCCAGAAAAATAGGCGCCACCAACATTATCTATAAACGCCTGCGAAAAACCTTCTGTTTCAACAAACATCAATTTATGCATAAAGTCTGCCGCTTCAGCTGGATGAGCTAAAAGCGAAAGCCGCTGAGCAACTATTTCGTCAGCAACCCCAACAATGCCATGCTTTTGCAAGCATTGCTGCACAACTTCTACATCATGCTTATTTACAGATTTTTCTGTTGCAAAACATGAAGACCCAAGCCCCCACACCATTGCAATAAACAAACTACCTCTCAACACCTTCATCATATGTACTTCCCTTTCTTTGTGTACTACTTCTACTAATGATGTCTTTTTATACTTTTTTATGGCGCCAGCTGCTCTGCCGTCTGTTGACCTAAACCGCGAAGTGCATCTCCAATAAATGGAGCAGCTTTATCAACAACTCTCCCCATAGCTGTTGTCGAAACCTCTCCAGTATCTCTAGCATGCTGCAATGCCGCCTCGTCACTCGTTTCCTCTAGTCGCTTAATAAGCGCGGCAAACCTACGTTGTACCATCTCTTTTCTATACGGAGTGTTAGCAATCGTGACCTCAGCGTCTGCAATATGCTTACGAGATTCATCACGCGTCCCTCTGTTTGTTACCTCAGCAACCAGTGCCAGAGAGCTGGAGAGCGCTTCCTCGTTCTCCTGTATTAATGCCTGCAACCTTTCATTCTCAGCATCAACTGCAGCAAGCTCACCTGCTTCTCTTTTACGAACTCTCGCAATCGCACTCTGCCTTAATCTGGCGAGTCGCTCTTCTTCTGCTCTTTTTGCTCTAGCAGCGCGAGAGGCGTCACCAATATCATTCCCTTCTCGACTTCGTGCTACCAGCGCAGCAAGCGCGTCATACGCCATCCCTCTTCCTGACTCACGCATAAGATCCTCTGCTGCTTGTGCTAAACCTTTAATGTTCCTTGTAGGAGATGAACCTCGTGCTCCAGTCGAACGCGTCACAGATGTAGGCATACCTGCTCCGCCATGAGCTCCACCATCATCTGGAGAAAAACCACCATTCACTGGACCTGCTTCACCATACTCCGGTGCCGCTGCAGGTGCCGCGGTTGCTGCTGCTGCAGGCACTCCTTCGCCTGTCAATAAAGCATCGTAATCTGCAGTCACATCGTCATCAGAAATGCCGCCACCTAAACGACCAAAGAAGCTATCGTCATCGCTACCACTCTCACCATCATCTGCAGCCCATAATGCTCGTGCATCAGCTTCCATTGTCCTACGTCTTTCAGCCCGAGCAAGCTCTTTACGCGCACCAGCCAGTTCTCTTCCATAGCCAGTGAGTAGCGCTTTTATGCGCTCGCTGCTACCGTTGCGGCGAGCAAAAGAATTTAATGCTCTTATTCTCGCCGTTAAAGCTCCTACCTTTTTTGCCGGATTAGTTATCGCTGCCAATAATGTATTCGCTTGCGCGGTTACTGCTTCTGAAGAAGGATCACTGCCAGCCGCTCTCGACGTCTTCTTTTTTTGCTTCTTCTTACCAGCTGCAGCTGCAATGATCTTTAGCGCTGCAGCTTTTCTGCGAGATTCTGCTGCTCGTTTTGCGTCTCGTGCCGCTTGTTCTGCCGCTGCATCATCGGACACACTCGTCAAACTCCCTGCTGTTGCATCATCCTCGCTTGCAGAAACACTTTCATCTTCATCTTCGGCAGCAGCAGCTGCTGCTGCAGGCGCACTGTCAGTTGCATCGCTTCTATCACCAGCATCATCACTGCTTGCAGTCGCATCTCTATCGCTACCAGGCTCATCAGCTCTTTCCTCCTGAGCAGGAGGCGGTGATGTTGGTGGCACGCCCCTCTCATCGCTATCCATATCATCGTCTGATGACACGTCAGTATCTACTTCCTCGAATATCGTTGGCAAAGCAGGCCCTCCTGAGGTTCCTCTCGCTGCACGCGGCTGCAAACGAATTTCTCCTCCTGATGATGTCCCTGTTGATGGTCTCAATGAGCTTCGTCCAGGTGGTACTGTCACGCCACGTGCTGGTGCAGCAGACAACGCTGCCGATCGAGGTGAATCTGGTGCCCCCGGAATACGCGGTGCACGCGGCCCTGTCGGCCGTGGCCCACCATCACTCGGCTGTCTGCCTTCTCTGCTACCCGCTCGTCTTTCACTCCGCCGTCTCCCTGCACGAGCAGCAGCTGCTCCATGCATTATATTGTCAGCTATGTGACCATGATTCCCTCGAGGACTCGCAACGGCAGGTGCTGCAGGAGTCGCTGCTCCAGTCGCGCCTGAAGGAGTAGCCGCAGCTGCCGAAACAGCATCAGGTCCAAGCACAGGTACAGGTACAACAGGAGAACCACCAGCGGAATGCTTACGGCCTCCATACCTACCAAGCGGTAATGTATCTCTCTGGTTCCACAAAGCATACGTGGCAAGCAGCGCGGCCGTTATTCCTCCGCCCACTTTGAGCGCCTGCTTTCCGTCAACTTTTTTTACCTTCTCAACAAGCCACTTCTTCTTATCGCCTGCCCACTTTTTCCATGAACGCAGACTCATCCAATCTTTCCACCGAGACTGTAAAAACCCTTTGTGCGTCTCTAAGACCTGAACAATATCATTCCCTACCGCAATAACACGCGCGACAAGTGCTACATGTCTTCTTTTTTCAAGCTCCTTGAGCGCATGCAATAACGAAGAACGGCCTACCTTTTTACCTGCAAAATAGGATCCCATATATTTGAAAAAAACTCTTGAAAGTGTTTGATGCTTTGCTTCTGTCACCTGAGAAAGCTGACGAATGGTACTCACTGCACCATGACGGTCTTTTAAAAGGTACAACCGTTGTGCAACCGACATTGCATGTACTTTTTTCGCACCATGCTGCGTAAGAAACGATGCAACCATGCCAACGTCTGACGACGCTGCATACGCCTTGAGCGACTCAGAAGCATGAACGCTGTACGCACCAACAGAAAAACATACAAAAATAGATAGTAAAACTTTTTTCACCATATCCCCCTTGAGCTACCTTTTTACCCGGTTACACACAACCTCTAAAAACGTAACACATACTCCACAAAGCGGAGAAGTGTATCAAAAAGAAATAGTGCTGTCACCTCTGCAACAACACTTTTTTATGCAAAAAGGGGGAGGCTACCCTCCCCCTTTTTATGGACTATGATTTGGACGTTTTTATAACGAACGAGCCACCGTCTTATTCACCTTCTGTATCCTTTTTTTCATTCTTCCCATCTGAGCTTTCATCTCCTTACTAAATTTTTCTCTCTCTTCATCAGTTTTTGCAGCCAGAAAAAATTCTTCTAGTTCCCTTAAGCGAGTAAGCGAGTTCTTCAGCTTTTTGTCTGTTATCTTTCGAGTAGGAGCTGAGGCTTTGTTGCCCCCTCTTGCGAATACAAGCCGGCGAGGCGCTGCCATCGCACGACCACCTCTTGCACCACCCACTACTCCGCGATCAAGTCCAGACATTGGTGTTGGCGCACCAGCGCTTGCTGGTGTGGCTGCTGTCTCATGAACTGGTGCAGCAGCCACTGGCGTTGCAGCCGACTCAGGAAAGTACGCCTGTGAATCTTTTGGCTCTATAAACTCTGCACCATCTTCACCATCGGTCCCTTTTGCTTCTGCACTCTCCTCCATCGCTGCTCTTCTGCGCTTAGCAAAACCATCATCATCTTCATTTTCTTCTACATAACCAGGTGTTACCGGAGGATGATCACCAGGAGCTGCAGGTCGCAAAGAGCTAACATTATACTTCAAACGTTCCGCGTAATTGTGAAAACTGTTTCGCACTTTTGCAAGGTAATCTCTGTCCTCTATTCCTTCTAGGGTTCTTATGCGCCCAGCCTGAGCAGCCCTCTTTCCTCTTGCTGTATCAATAGCTGCAAAGCCTTTGTCTCTAGGATTCAACATATGCTTTGCAAAAGCCTTTGTCTGAGCTTGTAAGGCGTCTGCGCGCGTTTGCTCCTCAGCAGCTTTTTCTCTTCTTTCTGACGCTGCAATCGCATCGGCAAGAGCTTGTGCTCGCAAAGCATCATCATTGCTCATTTCCGCAGCACGCTGTGCACTCTCTTCTCTTACAATGAGAGCTTCTCTTGCAGCTGAGCTCTCTGAGGCAGCCTTTGCTGCTGCCAAACGAGCCTCCTCAATCCCTCTTTTATACGCGTCAACATTTGCAGTAATTCGCCTTCGAATATCTCTTTCTCTACGAAGACCTTCTGCGCTCGGCTCCCCCTCTGATGCAGTACCTGCTGGAACAACAGTTACCCCATCCCCAGGCAAACCAACAACCAACTCCTCTTCTACGCCTCCTTCATCAGTAGCTAATGCAGGACCAGGACGCGGTGGCACAACTGCAGGACCGGCTGGTAAACTTCCTGGCAAAGCAGTATCTGCATCTGCAATAACAGTTCCTCCAACAGGAGCAGCTCCTGCTTGACTGCGCATTTCTGCAAGCACTGCAGCAAGTCCCGTTCTCTCACCCGCCGTTGCATCTTCTCCATCTGCATCAGCACCTGCTGAAGCGAGCACGGGAGCAACAGGCAATGTCGTAGGAGCTGCTGGTTTCAGTAACGCATCAATCTCTGTCAACATTTCACTCTGCGCTGATTCAGCCGCACGATGACGAATCCCACGGCGTCCGGCATACGACAATGCCATAAGAAGAGCCGCCGCACCACCGCCATACTTAAGAAGCGACTTCCAGCTGAAGCGTCGCGCCTGCATCTCTGGGTGCTTTGCAAGCACCGCATTAATCTCATGCGCAATCCTGACTATGTTCGATGCGAAACCGCGCGTACCACCTGATGCATCAGTGCTGCGCATCACCGAGATAAACCGTTGCACACCGCCTCTATTTACTTTTCTGCCAGCAAAATAATTTCCCAACGCATCATGTACATGCTTACCAATCTGGCGTGAAGATGACTGCGATAGCGTATGCATAATTCCAGAAACAAGCGAACGAGAAGAAAGCATCGCAAGACGCCCTTCAACCGCTTTTGGAGCAGCTTTTGTACCAAATAATGCTAAAAATGATTGCACAGCTGTAACATCAGAGCTTGCAATAAACGGCCCTGCAAACAGTGCAGAACAAAAAGAAACAAGTGCTCCATACAGAGCAACGCGCATTGTTGTTTTCATAACCCCCCCTACATACGTAATAAAATATATCGAACTAAAACTGTATTATTTCTGATCAGAAACACAACCTTGTTTCAAAAAAAGACTCAGACTATCGAAACAACCTATCTCTTTTAAAACGAAGTTGCTTCTGTCGGCCTGTATACCTCTGAGCGCTGCGGCATGCTACCGGTAGAGAAGCGGCGATGGAAACGCCTTCTTGTTTGCATCTCTTCCCATTTGGCTCGCTGTGCCCCAGATAAACGAGGCATGCTTCCTGCCGAAAAACGTCTCCGCTGTTTTGCTGCCAACGGCACGGTCTGCTGTGCTCTTTGAGCAGCCTGCATAGTGCCCCGCTCTTGTCGCACACTTCTTTGCGTAATGGGTTGTGCAGAACGTCCTCTTACAAGACGTCTTTGCACCGGAACAACGCCAACATAGTCTGGAGTAACACCTTTCTGACGTCTTAGCTGCTCGAGCCGTGCTCGTCGAGCCATAATCATGCGCACTCGCTCAGACCGAGAAAGTGACCGATTGGCATAACTCATGCCATGCAGCAGACAAAGTGCCACACATATAACCTTCACACTCTTCATACACCCCCCTTGTTATGAGATACCAAATGGTTAGAAAACCACACTGCAGCTTGCAAAGAGATCTGCATCACGTGGGCAATTTTTGCCTGCAAAGGTATACAACCCACCCATTGTCATTGAGAACCAATCTGAAAACTGATAGGTCAAACACCCTTTAATTCGGTGGCCCATCTGCTCTGTGTTTGCAGCAGCAAGATCATTATCAAGTTTCATTGTGTTCGGCAAACTAAAGGATGTGCCGTCATACAGCGCACCCATCCATGAGTCGATCGAGCTCTTTTTAAAAGAAACACTGTCTTTTGTTTTATAAAATAATTGATACCCAAGCATGCCGGTTATATCTGTGGTGCGCGGATGACAAAAATGCAACTCCACATCGCCATGCGCATGGTTCCATGACACATCAGCCTCTACCGCTTGTCCCATATTTTTTATCAACGTCTGCTCAGGCACAGCACACATCTTCTCTGTTGATGACAGCGCAACAGCATATGAGCCATCAAGAATCACAGCGAGCCAATGACGAGCTTCGCATGCAAGACGTGCACCTAAGCGAACCTCAACATGCTCTCCGTTGCCAACATACGCGTGATACGGATTACCTGAATAATCTTTACCAGAACCGGTTGGCAGTTTTGCACCAAGCGAAAGTTCTGTTGTAAGTCGGTCACTCAAAATATGGTTATAAAATACATCGACATCGATATCACCCATGCCAACACGTTTTGCCACATCGCCACCAAACTCATAGCCATGATCATGCAGCCACTCGTATGAGTTAGCCGTAAACATATCTATAAAGTTTCCTATACTACCTGATATTTTTTTTGTTGCACCGCTGCCAACATATGTTCCTGTTGACGTATGCATTGATGTAATCCACACGGCAGCTTTTTTATCTTGCAATTCAACGTTATTTGCAAGATTTGCTGTTGAAGTAAGCGATGCGTAATTTGTTGCTGTACCAATGTCATACGACGCATTCTCTTTCATTCCTTCCAGAGAAGCTGGAAGCTCAGAGCCTGAAAGTTTATTAACCCCGACATGTGTTCCCTTTGGCACAATTCCCTCTGGCGAGTAGAGAGCAGCTGCCCCACTCGCTGTTGTTGTCGGAGCAGATCCTGAAAAGACATATATACCTGGATTGGTGTATGCAACCTGAGATACTTTTGTTTTCTGTGGAATAGCTTCAAGAAAGTCGAGTCGATACGCAAAACCCTTTGCTTGATCGGATACCCCCTTGTGCATCTGCTTAGAGACAACATCTTCCAACTGGCTGTCACGTCGCCCACCTGCATCAGTACGTCGCCATTGCACAGATTTAAACGGAACATTTACACGCACACCCAATGTGCCTTTGTCTCTGATAAATTCTTTTGAGAAGGTGCAGCGAATATTCATGCCATGCTCAGAATAATCTGCCCGCGGTGCAATTTTCATAATCCTCATAAACGGATTGTAGTCCTTCGCTTTAAGCGACACCTCTGCCTGCGGAAATATCTGGCTCAAGCGAAACTCATCTTTATTAAAGATAAGACCAGTAAGCGCGTGTGTACTTGTTCCCATCTCAGACGTAAATGCACGGTGCGCATTTCGCGTATGTACCGTTGTATCAAGCTGAAAACGATAACCTTCCATATCTGCAACATCAAAGTCATATCCTTTTTGATGTGCACATGCTGGTGCACGGAACTCACGACCTTGTGCAGAAAATGTCGCACATAAAAGAATACCGAAAAGAATCTTTTGCACATTCATACCACGCACTCCCCGCGCTCTTTGTTTTTCTATCATGCTATGCCACACCATATGCTTCAGGGTTTCCATCAGCATCACGCCCGATACCATCAAGATACCCAACCTCTAAACCTTCTTTTGGATCTGCTCGATTACCAAAAATATCTCTTGCATCATTAATAAAGAGACGCTTGTGAGTATTGTAGTTACGGTATGCCCCTTTCACCTTGAATTGATCAAGACCAATTGAAACAACCTTTTGATCTGTCTGTACGTAGTCAGGCATTGTCAGCATGTTGTAAAAGCTCATATGCGCAAGCATTTGAGATGTTGCATCTTTTACTGCCTCACTCGTAAAGACGTAGCTTTCAGCGCTTGCTGCAATGGTTGCTCCCGCAATATCGGTCACCGCTCTCATCTGAAGGTCAGGAGCCAACAAATCATAGCGGCCGCTATCAACACTATAATCAAGCGTTACATCTGTATGCGTTGCTTTTATCGCAAGCTCTTTTGGCGCCGTATGTGCAAAACCGGTTCCGAAATACACCACATTGCCACCCCCTCGCACAAACGACTCATCAAATGCACCAAACTCAAGCGTATAGGTACCACCGCTTACCCACGATGATGTATCAGTTGCATTATAATCAAGTGCTCCAAGTGCAAAGACAGATGCTCCGTCATCGTCGCCATCAAAAATTTGGTTGTGACTTATAATGCCCTTGAGCAACTGCATCTTTACATTCTTAACGTTATGCAAACTCTGCACGCGCCATGCAGTATTTGTATTCAAGCCCGTTCCATTTGGATTCCCAGCCTTATTCACAATACCGACACCCAGTCCAAAGAACGCCTCTCTATCAAGATGCATCTCTGCTTGTGGTCCATTCACAGCAAGCGTAAAGCTTACTGCTGTTGGCACTGCACCGGTTGCACCAGCAGCGTTGCTACCATCACCACCACCGTCAACGATGTTTCCTACCTGGAATGCGCCTCCCGCTTTGTTTCCGTCACCAAGAAGGAACAACGCTTTACGACGAATACTGACCGTTACATCGGTGTGTGGCGTTTCTTTATCACTCTCAACACCAAGCAAGGCAGTATCCATTACTTCCATGCGCGCATTCTTATTCAGCCAGATATGACCACATCCTAAAATCTTATTACGTACTTTGTCAGAACCGGTCAGACCATCAACCCAACGGCCTTCATCACGATCATCATTGCCTTCAAACACGAGGCATGCATCATCAGTAAAGTAGAGCACCGGCCCTCTGTTTTTTTCGTCATCTTGTGCGATTGAAGGGAAGCGTATCTTTGCCCCCGGCTCAAGCACAAGGCGAACTTTTCCGGCAAACGCAATCTGTTTACCATACGCCTGGTAACCAACCGATGCACCAAACGAACTCAGGTCGAGCACACCGTGTGCAGGCACACGAATTTCACGTGGCACCGATGAGTAGAACGTCAAGCGATGCGTATCTGTTCGACCAAACTCTGTTGTTGCAATCAGTGGCAACTTGTCGGTAATCAAAATGTCATCGTTCAAATCAACAACAGCATTACCATGTGCATAAATATTAACCTTATCTTTTCCAAGCTGGTTCCACGCTTTTACAGAATGTTCATTCCATCTTCTGCTTCCCAGGCCAATACGTGCGCCGCCATCAAGGAATAACGCCGCGTGCGAACCTTCACCAAGAACTGGTGGATCTGATGGCACACTGACAAACTCTCTGACTCGTGCAAAACCTTTATCATCGCCAGAAACAGAGATATGCAATGCGCGCGCTGGTGTTGCCGCTGCAACCTGTACCTGGTCAAGGTAATCACCAGTTTTTAATTCCATCATCCCGGTTGCTGGCTTTGCAACGGGCGCCGTTACAGAAGCGGTGCCTCTTGTTGCATACAAACCGCTACCGATATCGCCAAAACCACGTTTTAATAAACCACCTTTTACCGGTGCAAAATCTTCTGGCTGTGGAACATGCGCTGCATTAATCGTCACCGTATTGACATCAGACAAACCTGAAACACTTGGATTTGGATTCAGCGTTGAGTGATAACCGTATGAAGAAATCTTTCCATTTTTTTGCATAATCAATTGATCAGACGGAAGAGAAATAACACCACTTGCGTAAGGATCTTGTGCAACTCTGCGCGCAATAACAGTATTCAAGAGCACATCACTGTTACCTGTTGCACTCAACTTGCCACCAAAGTTTACAAAGATAATGCCACCACTATCTGCCACTGATCGAGGTCCGAGATCGTTGTTCACTGGCTCACGCACACCGCTCGCATTGTAACGTCCACCTGCCGTCAGGTAGATATCGTCTCCGGTAAACTCTAATTCACCAACTCCTTGCGTATACGGACTAAAACGATGTCCCTGCGTATTTTCAGGATCATTACTACGCAAGCTTGCAAGGATGGTGTCGGTGAGCTGCCACGGTTTGTACCGAGCATCAACATCAACCTTCACATCAAGCGCTGAACCTGCATCCGCATCGTATTGTCCAGCAGCCCATCCCAACCCTACTTGTGATCGGTGTGACAGAGAAAGAACGTGCAGCGCTTTTTCATGCGTAGCAACTCCTTCTTCGTAAGCCGATTCTACACGGAGTTTTATGGTGTTTTTCTGCGAGCCGATTGCAGCGTCTGTTGATTTTTTCTGACGGTATACATCGATAAAAGCATCTCTCAGGTTGCTTTGTGGAATCACTCCGCCAATAGAGAAAACATCACTGCTTACACCATCAGCCATTACGTTTGCGCTCGAACCAAGCTGTAAGACACGGCCGTGTCCACTCTTATCCATATCGTACGCATCGCCACGGTTATAGAACACAAGCTTTGATGTGTTGTCACCAGCGCCATACGTTTGCCCTGCTGCAAGATCTTTTTCACGAACAACAAACCGCACGCCTGCCGCAACCAACGACTCATGACATTCGATTGTGCTGTTGTACAAGTAAAGTGGAGAACCGGTGTAATCGGTAATCATGATACCTGGTGTATCAGCCAACGCCTTTGCCACCTTCAAAGAAGGAAGCTCACCACCAACAATAAGTGGTGCAGCATCTCCTGAAGCACGCGGTAACATGCTCACATCACGAGAAACATCGTCATGGATAAAGCGCACATCATGAAGCTCAACAGCATCATTGAGTAAGCATGATGACGCATTGTATCGGTGATAAAACTTGTTTGATGCCATCGAAAGCGGACGCTTGCCTGCCGCTGCAAGCTCACCACCTGTAAACATCATTTCGTTACCCGCATGATCAAGCAGCACTGATGGGATACGAACATAGCCATCTCGTTGCTCATTTGCATGACCGTCATGCGCACTTATTTTTAATTTTCCTTCAACATCAAGAACATGGTGACCTTCTCCCGCTGCATGATGAGCAGAGACAACAGAGCCATCCATCACAGGAACATGGTTACCGTCGTACAACCCTTTCCCAATCACACATGCAACATATGACCCTGATCCATCAGTTTTTTCCAATCCATCACTATTCATTGTTGTTGCAACAACATCACCGGTTTGATCAGAAGCACCCGAGCGCAACATGATGCCTGCGTGGCCTCTCATAACAATCTGAGCAATCTCACTTGATGCATACTGCACACCATCGTCACTTGCATTCACATACGTAAACGCATTGCCATCAACAATGAGTGCTGCAGGATTATGTTTTTTTACCCGTGATGCATGGTGTGTTCCACCAGCTTGTGTTGCAAGAGATGCAACATGAACCGCATCGGTTATTGCAACCTGCTTTGCTCCTGCGATGTAATCGAGAAAGCAGTTGTGATCTATCTCGAGCATGCCATTGTTGCCAAGCACAAAACCGGTTTGATAGGTGTTTGCTGCAAACCATTGTGATGCTCCTGCCGTTGCTGCCTGATCATAGTTGTTGGCAAAACGAGGAAGTGAGTGGTTACGGTTGATGACAACGAGTCCCCTTCTGTGAGCAGGATCAAGTTTGTGCGTTTCCCACGCTGCATCTTCTGCCTTTGCAACGTCGTGCATAATACGCATCGATGCCTGAATACCGGCACGGTATTTTGGAGAAACCGCGGTACGAAGATCTTTATTCAAGACTTCAAGTGCTCCACCTGTTGGACCAGAACCGGTAACTAAGGAACCATAGATATTCACCGCTCCATCTTTAAAGTCGCCGTCGTTTACCCCCTTAGCGATTTCAAGAATAAAGCGCCCCTTGCCGCTGTTTGATGGATCAAAGGCTAATGAACCATATCCATAAAGCACATGCGCCTCAGGCAAGCCCGAAGCATGTTGTGACACAAAGCTGAGTGATGAGTCTTGTCCAACTTTTACAAAACGATGCTGGCTCAACACCTGGTTGACGCTATCCACATCGTAACTCCAGCTACTAAACAGAACCATCGGCGTTGCCATATCATCACGTTCTTGATCCATCAAGATACGGACATGCGTACCGTTGCTTCCACTGCTGCCAAAAGAAACTGTTTTTCCACATGGTAAACGGAAATTTACCTGCCCTTTTCCACGAAACGAAAGGTGCATCGGCTCACTACCGGTAGCACTCCCTACAAAGTTGAGATCGTTCCAAACGTGCACATCAATTCGTTTGCCGCTTGCAACATTAAAAACCAAGTGTCCCGGCTTGCCTGTTGCAGGAGCAACCGTAACTGCACCAGAACCTGCCGCCGATCCGATGTACACCGTACCATTTTGTGAAAACTGAAACTCACGATCACCATCAACAGTTATCGAACCGTTAAGCGTAATTCTGTTTTGTGCAGGATCAACATCTTGGTGAATACTGTCGCTCGAAATTACTGAACCATCGTTGAAAACTTGTGGAGTAGCTAACAATCCATATCCCCACAGCATAGCAACAAGAATCAATCGGCCTGCTGAAAACCTTCTCATGCCTCTAACTCCTTTAATCGGTGAACATTTTTATAGTATGCGGCGCAGGAATGATAGCGGCCGGAAGGCATCAAGTGTCAAGAGTATGAAAATTTACCACGAGGAACAGACTTAACCACGGTAAAACCCTCTACGCGCAACGAAGGAGAGATCGTAACCTCGGGAGAAACTGCGTCTAAAAGAACATAACCAGCGTGCTTACCAGTCGCCTCTTTGTCGACTTCATAATCAACCATATACGGCTGAATTTTTCCCTTCGATCCTAGCCGTACATTTTCAGCGTTACAGGTAATCTGCCCCGCTGCTTTTCCTGCAGCAAGATGGCGAGCAATAACCGTATCAATAAACATGCTTCCTTGCTCAGACACCGAAAAGTGCCCTCCATAATCAACATACACAACACCTCCCACGTTGGTTTCTTTTACCGGAAACGAAGGTGTTTGATCAGAGCTGTCTCGCGCAGTAAGCGCCCACGGACCACCATCAACTAAGAACGTGGCACTTCCAAAAGCTGATGGAGAAAAGAGTGTTTGTCGCCCAGCCTCTTTATAGGTTTGCAATAACGCCTTATCAAAAAGCCACGGATCAGAAAGCGCATCACCCTGCGAAGTCGGCCATCCAATATTAATTTGTGAGTCATGTGCTAAAAAGAGTCTGTGAAATGCTTTTTTACGCTCTGGAACACCAGCCTCTTTATCACTTGTCAGCACACATGAAACCGTTACTTCATCACGGTTTGCCGGCTGCGAGCGATACACTTCTATAAACGCATCACGTAAAGAATTGGTGCTCATTTCACCCGCACTGATCGCAACACTCCCTTTTTCAATCGAACCATCTGCCATGCGATTTGCGACAGACCCAAGCTGGACCACTACCCCTCGCTCAAGCAACGAACTACGCTTTCTGCCTTGGTGATACGCCACGAATGAAGAAGCATTATCTCGTCCCCCTTCACCCTCGTGCACAATGCACCGCACGCCTGCCATCACAAGAGATTCATGGCACGCCACAACACTTCCATCAAGAAGAAGTTTGCCACCCGTTGTATCGCCATACAAAGCGCTTCGCTCTCCGCCAATAAGTGCTGGCAACGCTGATGTCGTAATCGATGGAACCTGATGCTTACCAAAATTTCTCAGAACGTCACTATGCACCCAGGTAACATTTTTCAGTGTCACCGGCGCATTGATAAGCACCGATGAGGTGTTGTAACACTCGTAGCGAGCCCCAATTTTTCGGCGGTGCAGCCCATACAAAGGATGACGCCCATCTTGCTGACCATGCACATCACCTTGTGCAAGAATCTCACGCCCTGCATGATCAAGTGCAAGCGAAGGAACCGTAATAAATCCATTCCCTTTTGCATGAAACTTACCATCAACCGACTCTATACACAGTGGCCCTTCAATATCGAAGGCATGCTCACCGTCTAAGCATGCAGGCATGCCATCTTTGAACTCCTTTGGATTGCCATGCTCATCATAGGCAAGCGCATTATGCTCAGTATCAAGCACACAACGCACACCATTAAACAGACCGCTACCTATCGTTCCCTGAGCATTAAGAAGCGCTCCCGTTTTTGACGACGCTCCACAACGAACAAAGATACCTGCATTCCCCTTTAAGGTGATAACTGCCTGCTCAGCACCCTCATACGCCATATCCCATGAACTATTTGCTGATGGCTGTGCAAAAGGGCCAAGACCATCAACAAGCAACGCCGAAGGGTTATGTAGTTTTACCCGGTTCTCATCTGCTCCTCCCTGGCCTCCATCAAGACCATGTTGGGCTAATGAAAAGCGTGTGTTACTACTGCCACCGATATAATCAAGAAACGTTGCATCATCCAGCATCATCCTGCCATTACATCCCAGCACAAAACCGGTTTGTAGCGACTGAGCCTTTGCCCACGAACTCTCTTGCACAGATGGAGCCTTTTCTAAGTTGCTCGCATAGGCAGGAAGCGTTGCATTATGATTTTTCACCAACAACCCCCTGCGGTCTGCACGCACCCTTTCGTGCCACTTCTTTAACTCAGCAACCGTTGGATCGTATGGATTTTTTGCATGCTCACGCGCTACAAGATCATCAGTAATACGCATGATCGCAGCGATACCAGCACGCTTGCCGTACGCTCTGTTTGTTCGCACATCACTGGCAACAACCGCGCCTCCTGCACCAGAAGCACCTACAAGCGAACCATACACGGTGTATGCCGCATCCTTTCCATCGCCTGCCGTAACCCCACGCAACAACTCAAGCACAAGACGACCCACTCCTTTGCGAGAAACATCAAACGCAACCGATCCGTATCCAGCCTGATCACTCACATCTTTGCCTGACGCATATGAACTTAAAAAACCAAAACTACTTGCACGACCAAACGTGATATACGAGTCAGCATCTTGCGCTGATACATCTTGCTGACACGGCACAGCATCAAACATCACTTGGCTCACCTCATTAGTCAGAGCCTCTGCTTTTTTCTGATCCATCAGTACATGTACTTTTACACCCGCAACTTCATCGTTACCAAACGCAACGCTTCTGCCTGAAGGTAGGCGGAAACGCGTTGTCCCTTCACCTCGAAATGTAACGAACAGCGGTGTGTTATCTGACGCACGCCCCCTGAAGAGAAGGTCATTTTTTATGTTAACGGTCAGCTCTTTACCTTTTGCGACATGAAACACCAGATGAGCAAACGCAGCATCGGCCGCTGGCTCAATAGTCACCTGCTCACCATCAACTCCCGTTCCGACACGAATTGCTGCATCAAACTCTGCACGGATCTCAACATCTCCCGACACCTTAAGCGTATGCGCCCAGTACATGTCATTGACATCTGAAAGTGTCACAACACCGTTTGCATCAATACCGTTTTTACCGGCGCCAACGTCCCCCTGACTTCCGGCAGTTTTACTCCCCCACGGCATAACAGCATAGGCAAGAACCGCTTTTACACGTGCCACTTGTGCGGCAAACGGTGTTGGAGGGAAAAGTGGCAACAAGCAACGTCCCGGCTCACTTGTCAGTGGCTCTTGTGTATGGTTGGGATACCAAAGATCACTCTCCTGATCGTACAAATATCCTGTCTTGTCTGATACTTCAGGTGTGCCGGCGTTCCATGCAACGTGCTCAAATGGTCCAAGCTTACTGCGCAGAGCTTGGGGATACAGCGCCCAGTGACTATAGTCGTACCCGCCGGGAGCATCTTGCCCCACAATATCCCAAAGCAACATATGCGTTGTGTCACTTGAGCGATGTGCTACGGGAGCATCATACAACCACCGCTCATTTGTTTGACGGTTTTCCCATTGCCCAGCTGTATTGTCAGAATGAAAACGCCACACCTGCACTGGTGTACCTTTTTTCTTCCATTCCGAAAGCATCGGCACATACTCCCACTCCTCATTACGAGGAACAAATGACCATTGCGATGTTGTCGTTGTTGTAGCATACGACCATTCCGTTGGCGTTATCGCTTTCCACTGCGAAGATGCAGCATGTGCGTAGTGCCACAAATTGCTTGCCTCGTCATAGACCCACTTTTGGCCACCACTTCCAAAAGAAAAAGAGTTTTCCCACCACCCATTTGCTGCATCGTGCGTCCACGTCTCTCCCGACTGCTCGTTTTTCCATACGCCTGTTGCAGCAGTAAAACTCCAGCGCTGACTGCCTTGCCGATACTCCCAGTCGCCTGTTGCTCTCACATACGTAAACGACTCTCCCGTCGCAGTGTTACTCCATACAACTTCAGTGCTCGACACTTCTATTGTTGCCTGCACAACATGTAAAAGTTCATCAAGTTTTGTTTTTATCGCAACCAGGTCAGCTTTTTGTGCCGTCACAAACCGCTGCGGTTCATCCGAAAGTGATTCAACCTGTGCATGCTTTGCAAGCGTTGCATCAATCAATAGTTTTTCCGCAGTTATCTTGCCACTCAACTCTGAGAGCAAAAGTTCCTTTTGGTGAACATCTTCTCCCGCAAGACAATCAAATACATGGAAGTAGTTATCCTTACGCTTTGCATGCACAGCAGATGCCGTATCAATCTCAGCGCCGATCGTTTTGAGTAAAAGCGCGTTACTTTTTTTCTGATCAAGTGCTGCTTTTTTTGCACCAAGCAAAGCTTTTAATTGGTCGTAATCTCCTTTGCTTCGAGGAACAGTGGTGCTATCACCACCCGTAAGCGCATCGATGGCATCATAGTTTTTCATGCTCGCTTCAAGTCGAGCCAGATGCTTTTCAAAGTGCGGCACTAGTAGCTCATGCTCTGCTAAAAACTCATCGGTATCCACGGCAGGCAATTGCTCAAAACGTGCAAGCGTATCATTAACCTCTGCCTCTCGCTCTGCATACTCTCTGACCAACTCATCACTTAAAACAAGCATCTTTTCATAATCCTGTTTCTTTGCGCGCTGTGCAGATCGTGCATCAAGCAAAGCGGTTTTCAAAAGATCGTAATCACTTTTCTTATGCGTAAGAAGCGCAAAACTACCCTGCGTAAGAGCAGCAACATCATCATACTTTTTCAAAATGGCCTCCAATGCAGCAAGCCGCTGGTCAACTGCTTGCTCAACAAGATCATGCTCTGCCAAGAAGCCTGCATCACTAATTGCAACGCCATCGGTAATCCGTTGCACCAATTTTGATTTTTCTGAAAGTTGCTCTCCATACGCAGCATCAATCTGGTCAACGAGCGTCATGAGCTGCGCTTGCTGCGCAACAACTTGATTGTACGACGTCTTTACCGCAGACACATCGCTTTGCAGTTGCTGATATGCAGAACGGGCAGTAGCTACTCCGAGAGGAGCAGATCCAAGCGTTGCTTCGAGCGCGTCATACACAGCATACAGTGCGGTATAGGCAGCTTCTTCTTGCACAAAAAGCGCCTCAAGAGCTGCTGTTGCTGCAACAAAACCGGCATCATCAACTTCTGGCAGACCGTTGTAGGCGGTCTGAATCGCATCACGTTTTGCTTGTCGCACTGCATACTCTTGTGCAATGCGTGTTCTCTTTTCTGCAACCGCATCTGCTGCTATTTTTTGCGTATCATTTTCTGCTTGCCGTGCTGTTAGTTGACCTTGCAGTGAAACATAATCAGCCTTTGCTCTGCTCACACCACTAAGCGAAGACGCCATTACCTGCACCATGTCATACACCGTAAGGATCTGAGCAATTGCTGCATGTTCATCTGTTATCGCTTGCTTCTGCGTCGCATAGAGCGTTGCAAATGTTTGGTCATGGAAAGCTGGTAGCGGTGTTGCCAGCAGTGTTGCAACCGCTGCTTGTCGAGTAGCAAACCCATCAACAATGGTTGAAACATGCCCCGCAAGAGCATCGTTATACTGCCCCTTAAGAACAGCAATACTACTTTTCTTTGCCTGAATCATTGCAAGCAACGCATCATAATCGGCACGAGCACGGTTAACACCAGAGAGCGTTGGATGCATCACTTCAAGCTGATCATAAAAATCGAGCAACTCTGCAACTGCATCCTCTTCTCGTGAAAGATCGGTAAGGAGCTGTGTGTAAGAGAAGAGAAAGCCACTGACCGTAATTGCAGGCAAGCCGGTGCCACTGAGCGTGGTTGCACCTTGATGGCGAGCGCTATAGTCGTTTTCTATGCGGGCAATAAGCGTTGCAAGTTTTGTATCGTACGCACTCTTTTTTGCCGCGCTGCCCGACACAATCGACGCTAAAAGTGTTTGCAACGCTTGGTGGCTTGCTTTGTTGGCAGTCAAACCTGTTTCGTTACCCTGCGCAACAACCAATCCGTCAAAATGAGCTAGATGCGCTGTGAGCGCTGCCTCTTGTGTACTAAACCCTGCCGCAAGGGTGGTGTAAGCAGAAATGAACCCTGCGCCATCAAATGCAGGTAGTGCATTGTAGGCTGCATGCATTGCCTGTATTGCAGCTGAGAGTGAAGCGTATCCATTGTTCAACGTTGTGGTATAGAGGGCTGCTGTTTCAATATTAAGGGCCTGCTCTTGCAGCGTAAGCAAACGTGTTTTTAGATTCTCATAGCTGCTTCGCGGAGTTTCTGGGTCGCTGACAAAACCTTCAACAGGTGAAAATTGGTCATACTTTGCAAGCATTGCATTCACCGCTACGACGTGCGCCAAAAGGCTTTTTGCAAACAGGTTAAAGTCGGCCATAAACGTGCTTGAGCCGGTCGTCGTCAGCACAACGTGATTTTGCTCAAGTTGCTCAACAAGCGCAAGATACCCCGCATAGTTGCCATCGATCTGCGCTTTAAGGTTAGAAGCTTCTTGGATAGCAGCAGTTCCTCCGCTGCTTGCAAAGTCGCCAAATCGCCCTGAATTTTGCAGTGAGATAAAATCAACCTCGCGAGGAATCGAACCAATAGAACTGCTACTCAAAGAGCCAACGAGCATATCGACCATTACTTTTTGATAAATCGGATACGCAACAGCACGCTCACATGCCTGCCATGCATCTTCACGCAGCTTTACAAACCATGACCTGAGAAAAGAATCGTAGCGGCAGGCAACCAAATGTTCATCAGGATCTACCCATGAGGCAAGGTTGGTGTCGTAAAACCAAGTCTCATGCTTTTGTAAGTCGGTCCAACTGCTCTCACTCTGAGAAAAAGCATACCGGTACTGGCCGTATGACCAAGTCCAATCTCGTGTTTCTCGATCGTATATGAATGCGTCGTGCGTTGCTTCACTTTTCCACCGAACCTCATCGGCAGTAACGGTAATTTTTGCCTGCACATATGTTGCAATAAAAAGGGTAAAACTAAGAAGAGAGATGATAGATTTTTTTTTCATGAGAGGCCCATTGCTACGAATAAAATTTCGATCGAAGGATAGACATGCTCATCCTTTATCTGTCAATGGATGCCGTATACGGACAGGTAGGGGCTGATAAAAGTTATTTCTCTACAACCTTTCCCGCTTTCACAATAAAGTCTTTGAGAGATTTGTCATACCCCATCTCACGCAACAAGACTTTATTAAAACATCGCGTATAGAGATCTGCGGCTGCGATTTTTCTGACAAAAAGTGATGAATGTATCTGCTCAAAGGCTGCTCGGCTTTGCGCAAGCGCGTGCTCTTCCATTCCAATACAAAGGGGCGCAATATGCGCAAACGAAAGTGTTGGTGCAAGCACAAGAAGATCAAGATCTCTTCCTCGCAATACCATTTCTCGGGCAAGAGACTCATCAATCAGGTGCGCCATACTTACAAACGCACTTCGCTTGCTTCGATAGTTACTCATCACCTTCTCAACCTTGTCGGCAGAGTTTACATGCAACGGCGTAAGATCAAGGGCAAGTGAGCGAGCAGCCTGACAACAAGCCTCAAGGTATGTATCAAATTGATGGCTCTCTTCTTGACCCTGCTCGCCATACAAAAGGTACACCGCCTTTAAGCTGCTCCTGCCTATCGCTTTGAGATAGCCAATTGCCCACTTCGGATCAACTGGCTCAAGAATAGTAGCTTCATGACGAAAGCCATGCTCAAGTGATTCTTCAAGACCAATAGCCTGCTCAAGAGAAGATGCAAATTGCACCGAGGTAATTGGCCGCATGCGACCAGATGCTTTCATCTGGGCGATAATGCCATGAATCGCGCGCCCGCCGCTGACAAAAAACGCAGGCACAAAGGGCTCATGAACCAGAAACGCTGCACCATCGTTTATCATTTGCAGACGAAGATCCATGCGATGCTCTGCCTTGGAAACATCGCATGTTGTTATTAAACCTTTTTCCTGTATCCCTGAGTGAAATGTCAATTCAGACTCTATGTGCTGCGTTAACACCTCAAACGCTTTAAGCAACCCAATGGCATTACTCTCACAATACCCAACAAACAATTTTTTTGTTTCAAACTCTGTCGGTAAAACAACTTCTTCTTCGTCGGCGCAACATTCAAAGACATCTTCGTAATCATCAAGCTGCAAAACCACACCAAGCCGACTTGCATTATCAAGGCCATAAATTGTTTTGCGCATCTTGGTCATAACAACAGTCTCAAGGTCTGCCGGCTTTTTGCCCCCCTTCGTTACCGCCTTTACCCGGTCAATCGTGCTTTGCGCCATAACCCGAATATCTGATGTTGTGGCAAACAGCGCTCCTTTTGCAACCGCCTCTGCTCCGTCTGCATGCACCATGATATTTGCGTTCTTACAATATTCGATAATCACATCTCTATCAGAGAGCGTCGTGCCACCTTCAGGGATAATAACAGCGTCATAATCTTTCATTTGCTCCAGAAACGATTGTTCAAAACGCTTTCCTGAAAAAGATTTTGCTGTTATCTCACACCCTCGTTTTCTGAAAATTCTTTGACATGCCTCGATATTGGCAAGCATCTGAGGAAAACATGCTTCTTCACGGTATGGTATGAAAAACTGTTTAGCATTTGGGTTAGTCCTTAAGATGAGCTTTATTGGCATGAGCTGGCAAGGAGGTATTCCCGCAACGCCTACAAGGTTATTTCGAGAGTTCTTGCTTGAATGAACAAGAGAGCTGACAACTGATCGCTCAATAGCGGTGAAAACAACTGGAATAGTACTCTTACGCTTCTTTGTAACTTTCTTTGCGGACAGAGAAGCCTTTTTGCCAATTGTTATTATTGCATCAAATTGTGTTTTGGAGTCTAAGATCGCATTGACATGCCGCTCAACAAGAAGTGAATTAAGCCCATTCGTCACGAAAGGCTCAACAAGAAAGGCGTATTCCCTGTCCTCCTCTAATCCCTTCTTACAAGTTGTGTAAATTGTTTTATAGAGCCCAGTGCATTCAGGCATCAGAACAGCTATACGAAAAATTTTCTTACACCGAGGAATGCGCCCTTCTCGAGAAAACTCATTCCTTGTTACGCGCCAATCAACAGAAGTCTCTTTTTTATTTTTCATAAATAACTATAAACGCAGTAAAAACGCTTACAGATTTTTCAGCCCAAACCGAGATAGGTAAATAACGAAAATTTACCTGCCAAGCAGCCTCCACAAATTAAAAGACGAATCTCGCCTAAACTCAAAAAAAGAGTCAAAAGTAAGATTCTACCCACTCTCATTACTTTCCCCTTACTCTCCAAAATCAAAAACGAAAACGATGTTTTCTTTTGATGCACTAAGGAAATAGTAACAAAAAAGGTGTCACGCGGACACCCCTTTCACTTTTAAAAGTGGCCTATCCTAGGCTAAAAAACCCATTTATAAACAATCTTTAATACGTCTCTCCTCTGGGCTGGGGGATGAATAAAATTCAGCATGTTGACTCCAAGGTGTATTAATCGTAACACAGTTACTGTCTTTGTGAAACATTACTGACACAGTAACATTCTCGGCAACTTGATGCTGCCGGTTTATCATGATCTGTTATCACTTCGATCTTTTTCTTTCGTGCAAGAGAGAGGACGCAGTTTATGTGTCGTTGCATGCCACTGCCCTGAAGTAATAAAACTACGTCCCGTCTTTTTCCGCGCCGCACAAGATAGTCGCCTACGCTATAAAGGCAGGACTTGTTCTCTA